>Ga0207933_1001171_pt1 | contig 21144 bp, 19 predicted proteins | sample NGESurdeep092012_4_FD_184488 | JGI IMG/M metagenome (GOLD analysis project Ga0207933, IMG submission 184488) | Arctic peat soil microbial communities from Barrow, Alaska - NGEE Surface sample F53-3 deep-092012 (SPAdes) | ecosystem: Environmental > Terrestrial > Soil > Wetlands > Peat ...
GCTGGGGGGACGGTGCTCGCCTGGAGCGTTTACCGCCGCAGCCCCCATGTGCTGGCAACCATCACGCTTACGTTCCTTGCCGGCGAAATCTGCACTTTCTACGCCATCTTTCATCACCGCGCCGCCGATGGCGTCTCCATCTTGCTGGCGGAGATCTTTCTCAGTTTTGCCGCGCTGTACTGGTTTGACTTCCGGCGCTTTACGGCCGGCGTGGTTACCACAGTGGCCGCTCTGGTGGCCTGGTCGGCGACCTTTCCTCTCTCGGCGTTATGCCACTGCTTCTTCCCTGCAGCGACGGCCTTCAACGCGCTCTGGAACTTGCCCATGTATTTTGTGGCGTTCGGCATGATCCTCACGCTCCTGGAGGACGAGATCTATGCCGCCGGGAAAACGGGCGAGCACTACCGCCTGCTGTTCGCCGATAGCCCCCATCCGATGTGGATTCACGATCCGGAGACTCTGCGCTTCCTGAAGGTGAACGACGCTGCAGTCGCGCAGTATGGCTATTCCCGGGAAGAGTTTCTCTCCATGCGGCTCGACACCCTGAGCCCTCGTGAGGAGCTTGCCGCGGTTCTGCGCGAGACGGCGGGCCCGGATTCGTTCGCGCTGCACGGGCCATGGAGGCACCTGCGCAAGGACGGCTCCGAGATTCAAGTGGACATCGCGGTGCATGCCATCGACTTTCGCGGCCGCAGTTGCCGCTTCGTTCTGGTGCAGGATGTCACGGAGCGCCAGCGTTTGCATGGCCAGCTCGTCTACCAGGCGCACCACGACAGCCTGACCGGCCTGCCCAATCGGATTCTGCTGGAAGACCGCATCCAGCAATCCTTTGCCCGCGCCTCCCGCGACGATCATCGGGCGGCGGTTCTCTGTCTCGACCTCGATCGCTTTAAGCAGATCAACGATACCTACGGCCACACAGCGGGCGACCAATGCCTGCAGGAAGTCGCGCGGCGCATCACCACCCGCCTGCGCGCGGTCGACACCGTGGCCCGCATTGGTGGCGAAGAGTTCATCGTCATTCTGGGCGAGCTTGACGGCATGCGCGATGCCGAAGTGGTGGCCCGTCATCTGCTGGCGACGGTGCACGAGCCATTGCTGGCCGCGGGACACACCATCCAGGCCTCGGCCTCGATGGGCATCGCAATTTACCCCGATGATGGGACCGCCTCGGCGGAGCTGTGGCGGGCGGCCGACAACGCTATGTACGAGGCCAAGCATCGCGGCGGCAATCAGTATTTCTTTGTCTCGACGGAGGTCGCCGCCGGCGAGGAGGGCGCGCTCGAACCCTTCATGCGCCGCATGCTCGACCAGGGCGGATTCGAAATGGCCTACCAGCCGGTGTACTCCATTGCCGGCGATCTCTGCGGCCTGGAAGCGATGGTAAAACTCGACCACCCCCGCCTGGGCTCCATTTCACCCGATCGCTTTCTTCCGGCGGCGGAGGAGAGCGGCCTTATCGTGCCTCTCGGCGATTGGATGCTGAATGAAGTCTGCCGCCAGAGCGCGGAATGGCAGCGCCTGGGCCAGCGGCCCATCCGCATCGGGTTCCACGTCTCCCCGGCGCTGTTCACTCGCTCGGATTTTGCCTCTCAGGTCATGCTCGCGCTCGCGCAGTATGAGCTCGATCCGTTGCTGCTTGAGATCGGCGTCGGCGAGAGCACGGTGATGAGCAATCTTCCTGAAGTGGCCCGGCAGATGCGCACACTTGCCGCCGTGGGCGTCCGCTTCTCCGTCGACGGCTTCGGCACCGGATATTCTCCTTTGCGCCATCTGCATCAGTTGCCCATCAGTTCGCTCAAGATCGATCGCTCCTTCATCGAGCGTATTTCTTCCGCCAACGGAACCTGCTCTATCGTGCAGGCCATCGTGGCGCTCGGCCACAGCTTGGGGTTGGCCGTTACCGCCGAAGGAGTCGAGCACGACGATCAGCTTAGAACGCTGCATAAGCTGGGCTGCGATTTTCTGCAAGGGCGGCTCTTTGCCCCGCCTATGTCAGCCTCGCGCGTTCTGCGGCATCTGTCGCAGCCCTCCGCGAACATACCGGCGCGCAAAAGTGTTCAAGCTGTCGCCGCCGGCGACTAGAGCGGATTCACGATGGGTGTACCCAGAGGCAAATACACCATACGCGGCTTTTCCGTTAAGGAAGGCCGCACTTCTCGAATCACGGTGGGCTAGCAATCGTGAATCCGCTGGAATGAGTGAAACCTGCCCGGAGTCCCGCCCCATAGCTTCATCCAGTTATCGAAGTAATGCATAGCAAGTGCTATATACCAAAGCAGATGTACCCGCTAGCTTGAACACAGCGCGTTTTATGGAGAGGGACCGGCGGGGCTTTTCATCCCAGGGAAAGACCGCCGGGCCCGATAATCGCGGAGGTAAACCAGCGGGTGAGCGCTTGGCAAGCGGCAACGATCTCACAGTCGGTCTCACGCATGACGCCTCGGATTTTAGTGATTGACGACGAGGCGGATATCCGGGAGGTGACTGCTCTCACGCTGGAGACGGTGGCGGGCTGGCAGGTGCTGCTGGCTCCGTCAGGCGCGCAGGGCATTCAGCGGGCGTCGCTGGAGCAGCCGGACGCCATCCTGCTGGACGTGATGATGCCGGATATCGACGGCCCCACAACCTTCCGCATCCTCAAGCAGAACGGCAACACCGCGCACATCCCGGTGCTGCTGCTGACCGCCAAGGTCCAAGGGGCGGACAAGCGAAAGCTGGATGCGCTGGGCGCGGTAGCGATCCTGGCCAAGCCCTTCGACCCGTTGACGCTGGCAGACCAGATCTCCGCTGTGCTAGGCTGGCCGAGCGGCCCGCGGCTCCTCCCAGCTTGAATGGGTTTGCGGCGTCCGCTGCGGCTCATCAATCTTTCATACCGCTTCTTCGTACCGCGGCGGGGGCTCCTAAAGCCGCGACCCCAACGCCGGCCACTCCGGAACCATCCACGCTCCGACGGAGTTTCATTCGCTCTCATACAATAATCCGATGACTCAGCAGCAGACTTCGACCTTCTTCCGGGCGGGCAACCGTTCGGCAGGCGCCACGCGGCCGGTGGTGATTACCCCTCATTTTGTCAGGATGGCGGAGGGTTCGGCTCTCATTGAGATTGGAAATACCCGGGTGTTGTGCAACGCCACCGTGGAGCAGGGTTTGCCCGGCTGGTTGAAGGGGAGCGGCCGTGGTTGGGTGACCGCGGAGTATGGCATGCTTCCCCGCGCCACTCTCACCCGCTCGCCGCGCGAAGCCGAGAGGGGCAAGGTGGGGGGCAGAACGCACGAGATTCAGCGCCTGATTGGGCGCTCCTTGCGCTCCGCAGTGGACATGCAAGCACTGGGCGAGCGGACCGTCATATTGGACTGCGATGTGCTCCAGGCTGATGGCGGCACGCGCACAGCCGCCATCACCGGAGCCTGTGTGGCGATGGCGCTGGCCTTCGGCCGTATGGTGGAAGCCGGCACACTCAAGAAAACCCCGCTGCGCCAATTGCTGGCCGCCACCAGCGTCGGCATCGTCGAGGGAGTGGTGCTGCTCGACTTGGCCTATGAGGAAGACTCGCAAGCTGAGGTGGATATGAACGTCGTCATGACCGCGGATGGCGGCCTGGTCGAAGTCCAGGCGACGGCGGAGCGCGCGACATACTCGCGCGCCCAACTGTCGGAGATGCTGGACTATGCCGAGCGCGGCATCTCGGAATTGATTCAGGCGCAGCGGGCGATCCTGAACTCAGCGGTTACCCCGTAAAGAGTCTCTTCCTTATGCGGTTGGAGGCAGGAGCTGGTTAAGTGCGGCCGATTTAGCAGCCTGATAACAAAAGGAAAAAATGCTCTAAAATAAACTAGAAGCATAAAGATGAGCGAAGGAGCAGTGATGAAACTGACACCGGGAAAACTGGCCGGGCTCAAGGCCGTCTCCAACGAGCGCGGCGTGGTTGCCGCGGCTGCGATGGACCAGCGGGGTTCTCTGAAGAAGTCGCTGGTAGCTGAGTCGGGGAAGGCCGACCTGCCCGATTCGGCATTGGTCGAATTCAAGGAGCTGGTCACCGAAGTGCTTACCCAGCACGCCTCGGCCATTCTGCTCGATCCGGAATACGGCTTGCCCGCCGCGCGCAAGCGGCACGGCAAAGGGCTGCTGCTGGCATATGAAAAAACCGGCTACGACGCCCACACGGCGGGAAGATTGCCCGACCTGCTCGACCTCTGGTCGGTGCGCAGGCTGAAGGAAGAGGGCGCGGACTGCATCAAGGTGCTGCTCTACTACACGCCATTCGAGAAGAGCGAGATCAACGATCACAAGCATGCCTTCATCGAGCGGGTTGGAGATGAGTGCCGCGCGCATGATATTGCTTTCTTCCTCGAGTTCGTTGGCTACGATGTGCACGGAAAGGGCGAGAAGTCTCTTGACTATGCGCAGAAGAAGCCCGACATCGTCTCCGGCTCCATGGCCGAGTTCGGCAAGGAGAGATACGGCGTTGACGTGCTGAAGGTGGAAGTTCCGGTGCAGATGGAATTCGTCGAGGGAACGAAGTCCTTCAAAGGACAGGCGGCCTACACCAGGGCCGATGCCCTGCGCCACTTTCGCGAGGCCGCTTTAAACAGCCACAAGCCCTTCATCTATCTGTCGGCAGGAGTGAGCAATCCTGTCTTTATCGAGACGCTAGAGCTGGCGGCCGAGAGCGGAGCTTCCTTCAATGGCGTGCTCTGCGGGCGCGCGACATGGAAAGACGGCATTCCCATTTACGCCAAGCAGGGCGCGAAGGCCTTCGAGGCCTGGCTGCAGGATGAAGGCGTGAAAAACATCGAGAACGTCAACCGCGGGCTCCTAAAGGCCCATTCCTGGTTTGATAAAGTCGGGATCACCGCGGAACAGGCGGCAGCGATCGCCTGAGGCGGCCTCTGAGTTTTTCCAAGCGCCACGGCATCACGCCGCGGCGCTTTTGTTTTGCGCGGTAGCAATCCCGTTGCAGTTTTTTACGCAGGAGAAGCGCCGTAAAGCTGTAAAGTGGTTAGGTCTTAGCGAGCCGGTTTTTTCGCACGCGAAAAAGCAAGCTTGCTCCCAATCTTGAAGAGCTGAAGAGTTGAAAGGAGCCGCGCCGCCACATGAGAGTTCCCTACCGTGCCGTTGCACTGACAATTGCATTTTCGACAGCTTGCTCGATCTCCGGAGCCGGCGCATTGGCCCAGCAAGGCCCCCGACGTGGACCGCCATTGGAGAAGCCCACCAACTTGCAGGTTTTGCCGAAGGATATTTCGACGCAAGATCTACTCAAGACGATGCACGGATTCACGGTCGATCTCGGCGTGCGCTGCACCTTCTGTCATGCCGAAGACCCGCAGACGCATCGGATCAACTTCGCTCTGGATACGAAGCCGGAAAAGAACACCGCGCGGGTGATGATACGGATGACCCGTGCGATCAACACCCAGTATTTGGCGACGCTGCCCGGCGGCGAGGCCAAGGCAAGCTGCTACACCTGCCACCGCGGCAGCTCCATGCCGGAGATGCAGCCGCCGCCGGGTGCCGAAGGAGAGCGTGGACCCGGCGCCCGTCCGGGAGCTGGACCCGGAGGGCCGCAGGTGAATCACTCTATGCCGCCGGAGACCCCCGCTCCTCCCCAGTAGCGGAATCCGCTTTGGGGCCAAAAATCGAAGATTGAACCATCCCCTCTATGTCGCTGAAAACAATTATCTTAGCGCCAAGTGTGGATACTTTCCTCTTGCCTTATATAAACGACTATTGAATAATCAGCCGAGAATGTCCACTTTCTCAGCTCTAGCCGATCCCATCCGGCGGCAAATTCTGGAGACGCTCGCAGGTGGCGAACTTGCCGCCGGCGATCTTGCCCAACAGTTTCCGGTAAGCCAGCCGGCCATCTCGCATCACCTGCGCACCCTGCGTGAGGCAAATTTGGTGCACGTGCGGGTCCGCGGCCAGCAACGGCTTTACAGTTTAAACCCAGTCGGATTCAGCGAGCTTGGGCGCTGGCTGGCGCACATGGAACGGTTCTGGGTTGCGCGCCTGAGTCTGTTGGAGAAGAATTTGCGCAGCCGGCCTGCATCGCGCGGACCTGCCTCAAGGAAGCGGCGAGCAAAAAACCAAGTCAAGCGGTAATGGCGACGGCCCTAGATAGAGGTTGTTGCCGGACTTGGCTGAGGCGACGTGTCACCGCGGGGCCGCGATTAGCATCAGCGCCGGGTGGTCACGAAGCAGAAAGGCGCCCGGGAGCTCCGGGCGCCGGAGCTGAACCCGGCTCGCCAGGCATCACGCTTCACCGCGTCGACCGGGATACCGCCTGTTCCGGAATATCAACCTCTTCGAAAAAAAGCTAACCTGCAGTTCCGCGCGGAATATTTCCAATCCGCTCAATCATGCTAATCTGAGCGTCCGGACACGAACGGTGGCGCCTGAAGGTTGCTGATTTCGGCGGATTTTCCCATGGCAGCGCGCCGCCAGCATCGTTAGGACCTTCTCTTGGCGGGGAGTTGCATTGGTCGCGCCGTTCCGGCGTATAAGCGTGAGAGACCAAACGACCTTTTGATAAACAGCATCACGTTCGCCGCGCGGACGAAATCTTGATGGAGCTTCCATGAAAACTAGAGGACAAATGGTTACAACCGGAGCTCATCCTAAGGCCGCTGCCATATTCGCCTGCGTGCTGGGCGGCCTGGCCGGCTTGATGTTCGGGCTGGATATCGGCGTAATTTCAGGCGCTCAGCAGTTTATCCAGCACGACTTCCGCATTTCCGATACGGTGCTGGAACACATCGTCAGTTGGATGATGCTGGGCGCCGCCGCGGGGGCGATCGGCGCTGGCTGGATGTCGGCCCGTCTGGGACGCAAGCGGTCGCTGCTATTGGGCTCGCTGGTGTTCGTTCTGGCCTCAATACTTTGCGGCACGGCCTCGTCGGTAGACGTTCTGCTGATTGGACGCCTGATCTTGGGCGTATCGATCGGCATCCTGTCCTTCACTGCGCCGATATATCTGGCCGAGATCGCGCCGGAGAATATTCGCGGCGCCATGGTGTCACTCTACCAGTTGATGATCACGATCGGCATTTTCGTCGCTTTCCTATCCGACACTGCCTTCAGCTATTCCGGCAATTGGCACTGGATGCTCGGCATCATCGCCATCCCGGGCGCGGTGTTCTTCGTGGGCATCTTCGCCCTGCCGGAAAGCCCACGCTGGCTGATGATGCGCGGACGCAACGAACAGGCCACAAGGGTGCTAACCATGCTGCGCGGCAACCCCGAAACGGTCAAGCGCGAAGAAGACGAAATTGCCGAACAGCTGCGCATCCCGCAAAGCGGCTGGCAGATGTTTCTGCAAAACAAAAATTTCCGCCGTTCCGTCGGACTAGGCGTGGTGCTGCAAATCGTGCAACAGTTTACTGGCATGAACGTGGTGATGTACTATGCGCCACGCATTTTTCAGGACATGGGCTACCCCACCAAGGCGCAGCTGTGGTTCACCGCCGCCGTCGGCCTGACCAACGTGCTGGCTACGCTAATCGCAATCGGGCTGGTCGACAGATGGGGCCGCAAGCCGATTCTCTACACCGGTTTCACCGTGATGGCCGTGGGCCTGGGAATCGTCGGCACGATGATGAATTTGGGCATCCATTCCCCGGGTCAGCAGCTCTTCACCGTGATCATGTTGCTGGTGTTCATCGTCGGCTTCGCCATGTCGGCGGGCCCGCTGATCTGGATCCTGTGCGCGGAGGTGCAACCGATCAAGGGCCGCGACTTTGGCATCGCCATCTCCACCCTAACCAACTGGGTTGCCAATTTCGTGGTCGGCTTCACCTTCCTCTCGCTGCTCAACAACTTCGGCCACGCGCAGACCTTCTGGCTCTACGCGGGCTTCAACGTCCTGTTCCTCCTGATCACGTTTTTCTTGGTGCCGGAAACGAAAAACATCACTCTGGAACACATCGAGCGCAACCTAATGGCGGGAAAGCCGCTGCGCAAGATCGGTCAATGACGAGCGAGGAACCTGCTCGAGGAAGCCTCCAGTGAAAAAGAGGCGATAGAAACTCCTTGCGCAGCGACGCACTCCGCCGCGGAGGATACTGGGATTCTTCGAGTGGAACCACTCCTGTCATGCATAGCGAGGGCGACCCCGCAGAGGCAATGGGCTACAGATGAGAGAGCAGCTTCGGCTTCCCCATTTCGTTCGCCTTGTTCTGGCGTGCACCTTGCTCGTCTCGTGCCGGATCGCAACTGCGCAACTCCCCTCGGCCACCTTTGAAGTCGCTACTGTCAGGCCTGCACCGCCGCACGCCGACCCGCAGACGGGAAGCTGGAGCCGTCCCGGTACCGGCTGATTCGTCGCACACAACGTATCCCTCGCCCTCCTGCTCCAACTGGCCTATGGCATCGACAAAAGCCAGATCGTCAACGAACCGGGCTGGCTCGAAAGCAATCTCTACGACCTCGACGCCAAGGCCGATGACGGCGTCCCACTCACCCGCGACGAACTCCAACCGCGTCTACAGAATCTGCTGCGCCAGCGCTTCCATCTCGTAGCGCATACTGAAATACGCTCCAGCCGCGGATACGCTCTCGTGATCGCCAAAGGCGGCCCGCACCTCACCCCCACGAAGGCGGTTCACTTCCCCGGCTTCCGCATTCGCGTAAGTTCCGGCGAAATGCGTGGGGAAAACTGGTCCATGCCCCAGCTGGCCAAATATCTTGCGCCCGCAGCCGGTTTCTCCGTCGTCGACCGGACCGGGATCAGCGGCAGCTATGATATCGGCTTCAGCTACGCGCCGAACTCCGACGCCGACAGCACCCTTCCCTCACTCAATGAAGCTCTCAAAGAGGCGACGGGCCTTCTGCTCAAGCCGCAGCGGGTCCCCGTTGAAACTCTTGTCATCGACTCGATTCAAAAAATTCCCACAGCAGACTGAGCAGTCTTCGATACACCTGCATCCAGGCTTGGCCGTTGCCCGGGGCAGAAGACGGCGCGAACTCAGTGGCAGGGGGGCCAGGGATGGTCTGGCGAAGCTCACCTTTCCCGAAACTCTCTGCAGATCCACTTCATCAAACGGCAGAGGCAAGAGACAAATGACGAAAAGACAGGGATGCCTTGTCTGGATAGGGGTGTTCGCTCTCGCGTTCCCGGTTGCCCACGCACAGAGCCCGCAGCAGATTGTTCAACAGGTGGTCAGTACCGAACACGCCGCAGACGAAAATGACCACTCCCGTTGGATTTATCTGGAAGAGATTCGCAAGCCTCAACAACGCCTTCTACAGTGGGTGGCCACCACGCCGGAGGGGGACGTCGAGCGCGTACTCGAGAAGAACAGCCAAAAACTCCCGGAGTCTCAACAGAGCGGTCTCGTTCATGAATTTCTGCAAGACGCGGGCGCCAGGCGTAAGCAGGTCGCCCAGGCGAATCATGACAATCAGCAGATCGATGATCTTCTGCAGCTTCTGCCCGTCGCCTTTCGATGGACACAAACCGGCCAAACGGCGACGCTTTCCCGCCTGCACTTTGAACCGGCACCCAACTTCCATCCGCCCACGCGCGAGGCGCGCGTCTTTAGCAGCATGACCGGCGATCTCATTGTCGATAACCAGCAACACCGCATCCGCGCCATGAGCGGCCACCTTCTTCACCCCGTCGCTTTCGGCGGAGGAATCCTGGGGAAATTGAAGAGCGGCTCCTTTTCTCTTGAGCAGGAGCAGGTCGCACGGGGGCTTTGGGAACTGACCTCCTTCCACCTGCACTTCGATGGGAACGCGTTTCTCTTCAAAAGCATCTCGCTGCAGGAAGACGACAACCGCTCCGGCTTCGAGCGCGAGCCTTCGACCATTTCTCTCGATCAAGCTGCAAGGGCAGTCATGAGCCGGCCGGAGGTCCTCGGGGCGCAGCCGGCATTCGCGTCGAGGGCGAGCACGCAAGCTATCTCCGCGGATTCGCGGTTGCAATCTGCAAGATGATTCCTGATGCGCAGTAAGCGGCATGCGCTTTTCGGGGCGTCTTCACAGTTACGAAGACGGATTTTGGCCGTGTCTGAAAAGTGCGTTGGTTCGAGAACTAGCCTGTCCGGAGTAAGTGGGTCCTTCTTTTTTAGATTCGACCCCGGCATCCTTTTGCCGGCCGTCAGTGAGACGGAGTGTTCTAAGCCGGAGCCTTCGAGTGGCGCCTTTACTCTGTCCTTAGAGCCTTCATCGGCTCCGTGCCCGCCGCACGCTGCGCGGGGATCCAACAGGCCACCAGCGCCGACACAAGCAGAATCGCGCCCACTGCCGCGAACGCCGAGAGATCAAGAGCCCTTACGCCGAACAGCATGCTCTGCATCGCATGGCCCACGAAATACGCGCCGACAAACCCCAGAGCCAGCCCAACTGCGGCAAGTATAGCGCCTTCCCGCAGCACCAGAGTGACCACCCTGTATCGCGTCGCCCCCAACGCCATGCGCAACGCGATCTCATGTGACCGCTGCGCCACGGAAAAGGACATGACCCCATAAATCCCCAATGCAGCCAGCACCAAGGCGACGATTGCGAAGCTGCCGAACAGCACCAGTGAAAATCGTTGACCGGCCATCGTATCGCTGCGGATCTGGTCCATGGTCCGCGGCTGAGCCAGCGCAATCGTAGGGTCCACCTCATGCACAGCCGCCGCAATGCTCGGCAGCATCGACAGCGGTTTCTCCGCCGTACGCACCGCGAGTTCAGCCTGCGGCCATGGAATCTGCCAGAACGGAATCAGGATCTCAGGACGAATGTTCCGCTGATCCGCCGCATGCACGTCGTGGTACACACCAACGACCTGCCACTCCACCGGTGGACCGAGCTTCGTCACTCCCGGAATCAGTTCTTCCACCACAACCCGCTGCTTCAAAGGATCGACGCTCTTGAAATACCGCTTCACAAACGATTCGCTCACCATCGCCACCCGCAGGCTGTTCGCTGTGTCATTTGCACTGAATATTCTGCCTCGCTCCACGCGGATTCCGAACGTGGCGAAGTAATCTGGCGTCACCATCCCAAATCCCGCCGAGGGCCGCCGCGACGGATCCGCGTATGGCGGACCTCCTGCAATTGTGAACGGCATCCCGAACGCTGCTCCGTACAATGGCAACCCGGTCATCGCCGTGGCGTGCTGTACGCCTGGCACGGCGTCGATATGCGCGAGGATGTCACGGTAATACGCCGTAATCTGCTCAGGATTCTTCGATCGTTCATCAGGCACCGGCAGGGAAAATGTCAGGATGTGATCCGTCCGGATTCCCAGGTCGACCCGCGTCAGATTCCAGAAGCTGTGAATCGCCATACCTGCTCCGGCCAGCAGCGCCAACGCCAGCCCAAATTCACCCACTACCAGAATCCGCCGCAGGCGATGCTTGCCAGCACTCGTGCCCGAGCGCCCGCTTTCCTTCAGCGTCTCTCCGGGATCGACGCGCGACGCGTACCATGCCGGCGCACATCCCGCCAGTATCCCCGCCAGCATCGTCGCACCTAGCGTGAATAGCAGAATCGGAAAATTCAGACTAAGGTCCGCCTCGTTGGGCAGGGTGTTCTGCGGCATCACGGCAATCAGCCCCTGCAGCATGCCGTATCCCACGCCGATCCCCAGTGCTCCGCCAGCCATGGCCAGCACTATGCTCTCTGTCAGCAACTGACCAAAGATCTTTCCGCGCCCGGCGCCCACCGCGCTGCGCACGGCCAATTCTTTCTGCCGGGTCATACCGCGCGCCAGCAGCAGATTCGTCACGTTGGCGCACGCGATCAGCAGCACAAACCCCACTGCGCCCAGCAGCAACCACAACATCTGAATGCGCTCCGGCGGCAGAAAATCATCCTTCAACGGCTCAACCTTTGCGCCCCACCCCTTGCTGCTCTTTGGATACATTTCCGCGATGCGCCTCGTCACCGCGTCCATATTCTGCCGCGCCTGCTCCAGCGTCACACCCGGCTTCAATCGGCCCATCACCACCAGCCAGTGAAAATCATGATTGATGTGGTCCGGTTTGAAGACCAGCGGTACCGTCAATTGCGCATCGCTTTTATCTTCGCTCCCCGCCTGCTGTACGCCCACCACCGTGTACGGCTCGCCATTCAGCCGCAGCGTAGTTCCGATGATATTGCGATTCGCCCCCAGCTTGGCCCATAGCTTATGCGTGAGAATCGCCACATGATCGCGGCCCGCGGTCCCCTCTTCCGGCAAAAAATACCGTCCCAGAAATAACGGATTGCCCATCATCCGCAGCAAGCCCACGGTGGCCGTGGTTGCCTGAATATATTCCGGCTGCTCTTTTGTCGCTACGTTGAAGCTTGTCCCGCTCCACGCATTCAAATCCTGAAAGGCCGTGCTTTGCCGCTTCCAGTCCAGATAATCGCCCGCCGAAACGCCATTGCGGAACCCCTGAATCTTCGACCACACCATCACCAGTTGGTTCGGCTCCGGATACGGCAGTGGCGCAAGCAACGTCGCGTAGTCCACCGTGAAGATGGCGGTGTTGGCTCCAATCCCCAGGGCCAGCGTCAGCAATACCGTAATTGCTAGCCCGGGACTCCTCCCCAGCATGCGCAGGGCAAACCGGAGATTCTGCATCAGCGTCTGCATACGGCTGCTCCTCGGTTTGTTACGACGGAATATGCCATCCGGTTCCCTCGGTACCCGAGGTATCAACGCTCGATGAGATCAATGCGGGAACGCACGGTTCAGCGCACAGCCGATCATTGGGTAAACCGATGCAGGCAATCATACTCGCCTCCGGACTCGGTTATGGCTTCGGCAACTTAGTAGGAGGATAATTGGAGCATAAAGCGGGGGGTATGGCATGAAAAGCAGAATTGCTATTTGGGCCATCGTGGGCGCGCTCGTTGTTGTCGCCTGGAGAAACTACATCTCAGAGACTTTGTCGAATCCGCTTGGCAGGGCCGGCAGCGGGCGCATGCTCGTCCATCTGACTTGCCCGATCTCGCTCGCCAGCCCACTCCATCCCCAAGGCTTCTACTTCGTCCTCATTGCAAATGCCGCAACCTATGCATTGGCCGGTATCGCAGTGGAAATCATGCGGCGGTACTATCACACCCGCTCGAATCTGAATCTAACCTAATACGACATAGAAATATACGACATAGAAATCTAAACGGCACATTTCTGAGATCGCGTAAAGGCTTTCGCCTTGAGTGTTTTCCCTGTCTAAAGCTAACAACGCAGATTTTAGACACAACCGGAGTTCTGACGAAAAGGAGACCCCATGAGCACGATCAGCGTGAACGACGGAACCACGATTTACTACAAGGATTGGGGAAAGGGCGAGGTTGTCGTGTTTTCCCATGGCTGGCCGCTCAGCGGGGACGCATGGGACCCGCAGATGTTATTTCTGGGGCAGAAGGGCTACCGCGTCGTCGCTCATGACCGCCGCGGCCATGGACGCTCCAGCCAGCCGTGGGACGGCTATAACAACGATACGTTCGCGGATGACCTGGCGGCGCTCATCGATGCGCTCTCTTTGAAGCGCGTAACTCTCGTAGCGCATTCTATGGGTGGCGGAGAAATCGCTCGCTACGTAGGGCGGCACGGTACAAAGCACCTGTCGAAGATGGTATTCATCGGCTCCGTCACTCCCCTGATGTTGAAGACGGAAAAGAATCCTGATGGAATACAGCTGGGCGCCTTCGATGGCATGCGTAGGGGCATCGCTGGGGATCGTTCCCAGTTTTACAAGGACGTGAGCATCCCCTTCTACGGGTACAACAAGCCCGACGCGAAGGTGTCCGGAGGCGTTCAGGAAGAGTTTTGGCGCCTGGGCATGCAGTCGTCGATCATCGGGTCTTACGATTGCGTAAAGGCCTTCTCAGAAGACGATTTCACCGATGACCTCAAGAAAATTGATGTTCCCTCTCTATTTATCCACGGCGACGCAGACCAGATTGTGCCGGCCAATAACACATCCGTGCTGGCGGCGAAACTGGTGAAGAATGCGAAGTTGAAACTGATTCCAGGAGCGCCGCATGGAATATGCACCACGCATGCGGAGCTGATCAACAATGAGCTTCTAGCCTTTCTCAATGACAGCTAGCGCAATCTCCACACGCCAACAAGCATCAGCGCCGGAAGGGTAAGAAAGGTGCCACCGCCGGCCGCAGCATTCAGCGCCCCGGCGAGAAACGCCGAAGCAAGCAAGACGTGATGAAGTGAGTTTATCCCGGCTCATAAAAGCGCTTCAGGCCCCGGGGCAGATCTAGGGCTAACTCTAAAAACTGCCCACTCAAGCCAACAGAAGGCTTGAATGGGCCACCCGCGGCCTGACCCCAGTCGGTGGACGCTGACCGGATCGCAGAAGGAACTTGCTCAAGCGATGCCGCGCTCGCGTCTGATCCTGCTTGGCTGCTTCGCGGGCACGCACAAGATCGCGCAGTGCTTCGGAACCCTCATCGGGAACCCATACCGCCGTAAGATCACCGGATCGGTAACATCACGCCAGCTTCTCGGCATCCCGTCGATCCGTCTTGACTCGATCGCCAGCCTTAACTGGTACCAGAGTGGGTGCCACAACTTCGCACTCGACGCCCAGCTCCGCCAGCTGCCAGTACACGACGTAGCCCGTCGGTCCGGCTTCATAGCAGGCTCTCAACTTGGCTGCTGGGCCAAGCTTCTTGATCAACTTGCGGATAGACTCTGCGCGATTCGGAATCGTCCCCAAGCTCCGCACTTCGCCTTCCGGCTCCGCGACCGCTGCAGCGATCGTCTCAGCATGGACATCCAAACCCAAAAATCGTAACTTCTCCTTCATGACCGGCTCCCTTCCGCTTGTGGCTCTGAACTGTGTGCCCTTCGGACGCTCACAGCCTAACCCACGGTCGGCGCATCGGCGCCGGTCACTCCATACTGACTGATATGTGCTCGGTTTGGACGACGAGTTTCATCAGTGAGTTCGCTTTGTTTTTCCTTCTCAGGAAAGTTCTTGCTTTTCTCAAGCTGCTATTCGCGCGCTTACAGTCGCTTCCGCTTTGGTCCCTATGGCCCAGATAAAACCCAGCAGTTCGCGGCCCACCGCTGTGACGATCTTTCGTTTGTCTTTACCCTTCGCCGTCAGTCGCGCGTATCGCTTGTACAGTCGGTGTTGTGCCTTCCACGCAATCTCTGTAGCTTCTTGCGACGCACTCTGCTGTCGCTTTCGCAAACCAGCCCAGATGGCAGGAGGACGATGATAACTCCATGCTGCTTCGACCACGATCCGTCTCAGGTGCGCGTTGCCCGTCTTCGTGATGCTGCCTCGTCAAGTCCGCTTGCCACTGGAGTTCTCGCTTGGCACAGCGCCGCAATAACCCATCAGCTCTCGAGCACCCGCAAAGCGAGAGACCTGGCCTAACTCAGCCGCGATCGTTACCGCCGAGATATGCGCGATGCCACGTAATGCCTGAAGATCCGTGATGACTTCCTGCAACGCCGGCGAGGCCAGTTTCACCGCTTCTACGATGGCCTGCTCAAGTCGCAGAACCCGTTCTCGCATGTGCTCAACTTCGTGCAAATAATCGGGCCGCGTTGACTCCTGAGCCGCTTGCGCAAATCGTATTTGCGAGACCCAGATCAGATGGAGGATGAGTCCAGGATCGAACTCCGGTCGGCGGACGGTGACCCGAGCGCAGGAGAAACCACGTCCATACCTCGGGAGAGCTTGTCCGACTTGAAGGAACGATCTTCCGCTACGGCAAGCAAAAGAGCAATTGAGTTGACCTCTGGATAATGCGAGCCGTAAATTGGTGTGGACAGAAAACCTTTACTGTAGCGCAAAAACGGAATCTGACACACCGCACCAGCACTTCTTTCATCCAAGGACCGCAGATGAGCCCGTTCAGCAAAGATTCGGAATCGACATCAAACGCCGGCGGCGTTGCCAGGCGAGACATCCTCAAGGGTCTGGCGGTTCTGGCCATGACCCCTATCGTTTCGCAGGCCGTTGCGGAAGCACAGGATGCACGTCCGCCTCGGGGGACCTCGCCTGTCGCAGTTGCCGCAGGCAAGCGTGATCAATCCTTCGATGAAGGATGGCGTTTTTTACGCGGTGATGCGCCGGGAGCGGAAGCTCCCGGATTTGACGACAGCAGCTGGCGTGTTCTGGACCTGCCGCATGATTGGAGCGTCGAGGACCTGCCCTCGCTGGGCTACACGGAAAATGGCGCGGGGGCCGTGTGGGGTCTTGGCGTCGCGGCAACCCGCACCGGCCCTTTCGATGCAGAACTAAGTCAGGGCGGCCGTGACACGGGCTGGTTCGTAGGGGGAACCGGTTGGTATCGCCGCAGCTTTTCGGCGTCGGCGGTTCCGGTAGATGGACAGGTGGAAATTACCTTCGATGGCGTGTACTGCAACAGCGATGTCTGGCTGAACGGCGAGCTCCTTGGGACGCATCCTTATGGTTACACGACCTTCTCGTATGATCTGACGCCGCACCTTCGCAGAACCGGCGAGAACGTACTTGCGGTGCGAGTGCGTAACGAAGGCAAGAACAGCCGTTGGTATTCCGGGTCGGGTATCTACAGGCACGTGTGGCTGGATACGACAGGCAAAATCCGCATACCGAAGTGGGGCGTCTCCGTCACCACGCCGGATGTCAGCAAGGCCAGCGCGACGGTGAAGGTCGCGGTGAAGGTTGAGAACAGGACCGGCTCGGCCCAGGACGTGACCGTGCGGCTGCATCTGTTTGATGGAAACAATGCCAGCGCCGGAACGCAAGAGTTGAAGCAGTCCATTCCCGCAACAGGTTTCACCGAAGTGGAACAAAGCGTCACGCTTCCGAACCCGAAACTATGGGGAACCGCCACGCCGCAGATGTACCGCTTGGAAACTGAGCTGATAGCGGGTGCAAATGTTGTGGATCGGATGTCCACCCCCTTCGGAATCCGAAAGGTCGAGATCGACGCACAAAATGGTTTGCGGATCAACGGCGAAGTCACCAAGTTGCGGGGTGGCTGCATGCACCACGACAACGGAATCCTGGGCGCATGTGCCTACGACCGGTCAGAGGAGCGCCGCATTGAGTTGATGAAGGCTCACGGCTTCAACGCCATCCGTACGAGTCACAATCCGCCCTCGCCCATGTTTCTTGCAAGCTGCGACAGGCTTGGCATGCTGGTGATAGATGAGGCGTTCGACCAGTGGGAAGTGCAGAAGAATCCCGAGGACTACCATCTGGTATTTGCAGAGTGGTGGCAGCGGGACCTCGCCTCGATGATACTGCGAGATCGAAACCATCCCTCGGTCATTTTGTGGAGCATTGGTAACGAGATACCTGAACGGGCCCAACCGCGTGGTGTAGAAATTGCGAAGAACTTACAGGAATACGCACACAAGCTCGACCCGACTCGTCTTGTGACAGCTGCGATCAACAGCGCTCGCGGAGGCGGAGAGCAGCTTGATCCAGCGTTCCTGCACCTTGATATCGGCGGTTATAACTACATGATCACGAATTACGAAACAGACCATGTGCGGCATCCGGATCGGATCATCCTTGGGACCGAATCTTTCCCCCGCCAGGCGTACGCGACCTGGGAGCCGGTGGAACGGTTGCCTTATGTAATCGGCGATTTCACATGGACGGGTATGGATTACCTTGGCGAGTCCTCGCTTGGCAATGCACAATTGGGGCGCGCGGCCAGGGGGGGTGGAGGGGCAGGTCCAGGGGGCGGCCCAGGTGCTCCTGGCGCGCCAGCTGCTCCAGGAGGTGGATTCGGCTACGGCAACATCTATCTGTCATTTCCGTGGTTCAACTCCTACTGCGGCGATATCGACTTGATTGGCGAAACGAAGCCGCAAGGCTACTACCGCCGCGTAGTGTGGGGAACCAGCAAGTTGGAGATGGTTGTGCAGCGCCCACTTCCGGTCGGCAAAACAGAGGTCATCACCGCCTGGGGCTGGTCAGACGAGTTGCGCAGCTGGACCTGGCCGGGTTACGAAGGCCGGACTGTGGCTGTACGCGTGGCGTCCACAGGAGATCAGGTGCGCCTGCTGCTCAACGGCAAGGAAGTTGGAACGAAGCCAGTGTCCCGCGCGACGGAGTACAAGGCTGAGTTCCAGGTTCCATACGCAGCCGGTGAACTCAAGGCCATCGCCATGCAGGGTGGGCGGCCCATCGCGGAACAGAATCTGACAACCGCGGGAAAGCCGACAAAGATCCGCCTCGTTGCCGATCGGTCGAGCGTTCGGCGCGACCGCAACGATTTGTCCTACGTGAAAGCAGAAATCGTAGACGACAAAGGGAACCTGGTTCCTGATGCGGTTGCTCCGGTTAGCTTTATGGTGAGTGGGGCAGGCGATCTGGCTGCTGCCGGAAGTGCGAATCCGAAGGATGTTGGGAGCTTCCGGTCTAAGAGCCCGAACACGTTTCACGGCCGCTGCCTCGCAATTGTTCAGCCACGACGGAAAGCAGGAAAAGTCACTGTCAGAGCGCAGGCACCCGGGCTGGAGTCTGGCATCATTCAGTTGGATGTGACTTAGGAAAGGAAGCGCATGTGCGATGGATGCGCATGCCGCCCCTTTCTGTTTCTGCTGCGAAGCATTGGTCTTGCTGAACACAGATTAAGGCGCTGGCATCAGCATTGGAAGAAAACTTTTACCGACGAAAGCGGCCAAAGCCGGGAAGATGGGAAATAAGGACATGGGACCGCCGCACGACGAGCTCAGTGGCCACTGCGGGCTGTACGCTACGGCGGGATGATTTTCCCTCGATAAGATTGCGCAAAGCTTCGACGGCAGCCCCTGCCAGATCAAGTCGCGACATGCGGACGGAAGTCAGCGGCGGAGTGTGTAGCGCGCAATCTGCATGTCATCAAAGCCGATGATGTAGCTCTGAATCCAGCATCGCCCGGACGAACAGCAGGCCATGGAAATGACAGAGTATGGAAAGCATGGAAAGCCATGAAGCCGGCTTCCCACCCTTCCCACACTCTTTGGAAATCCCTTCGGGATTCCCACATTTCCACGGCCACGACTACTAGATTATGTCTCTTAGAACCCACCTAACTCGAACCACAGCTGACCTGACGCCGGAGGACTCCAACCTCCGGTCAAGAGCTGCTGCTATAGCACGATTGTCTCCTATTTCGAGGTTATCGTTCTTCTCGCAGCAATGGAGTGAGGGTGATTCCGACCAGCAATCCTTCCGGAGAGAGGAACCGGCTGACCGTTTGGCCCCAGGGCTCTTTCTTGCTCTTGACGAGCATCTGAAATCCTTGCAACTCAAGCTTCGCCGTTGCCTGTTCGACATTCTCGACATCAAACTCCAGCCACGCTTGTGGGACAGGAATGTCGTCCGGCCAGCAATCGCTGCCAAAACATGATTGTGCCGCCTGATCGAGTGGCCACAGCGCGAAGGTCTTCGCGCCTGTCAGAGCCTCAGTATGAAAATAGCCGCCGCTCTCCTCTTTGAACGAGATGCCGAGGGTCTCCCTATAGAGCTCGCCGCTCGCCTCCGCGTCACGAACGATCGGACCGAAACCCGCAACGAACAGAACTTTGATATTTGCGAACTGTTCCGTGGCATCCCCTCTCTGCTAACTCACGGCTTTGTCCAGGAACGCATCTGCTTAGGGTGCGGCCTGCCGCTTTTTGAGAAACGGCTTTTGCGCCCACCGGGACTCATGCCCGCGCTAAGAAGCTACTCCCACTCGATTGTGACTTATAGATCAATACCCTTTTAAATCAACGTACTTATGGCATAGCGTGACGGCGATACCACGAAAAATACCATACCGAGCCAAGACGACCGTTCCTCTAGGTCAGCAGCCGTGTGGCCTCACCCTGCTTGGATAGCAGCGTGACCGCCTTCTTGTCGAAGGACACGAAGGTTTCGCCGCCCAGCCACTTACCTTCATGCGCCATGACGCCATCGGCAAAGTCGCCTCCTGCTTCTAGCAGTACAAGCCCGGCCTCCACAGCGGGTCGGTTCATGACGACGTTGCCCGCGTCGAGCAACGCTTGGATGGCAACCGACACATCCTCTTTCGACAGCTTGGCGCCCTGCCGCAATATCCAGACCAGCTCGCATAGCGATGGCAGCGAAACGGCAATCAGTGTCGCGCCCTTGAGCATCTCTCGCGCCGTGCGACACTGCGCGGCGTCGTCCTGCAAAATCGCGCGTGCCAGCACGTTGGTATCGGCGGTGATCTTCATTCGCCGTCCAGTTGGCCCGCCCAACCCGCCGCCGCGATCTCGTTCATTTCCTCAATCGTCAGCGGCTTTTGCAGCTTTGCCTTGCCGTCCAGTGCATGAAAAAAACCGTCAATCGTGCCGCTTGGCCGCGCTGCGCGCACCTTCAACTCGCCACCCGGCAGCTTTTCAAACTCAACCCGTTCCCCAGGTTTGATGCCGAGGTGCTGTAGCAAGTCCCGCTTCAGCGTGAGCTGCCCTTTCACCGTGACTGTAAGGGATGCCATCGCAACCTCCTGTTCTAAGCCACCAGTGTAATGTATTTTTCAATTACAATCAAAGCCAGGTGCATGGCGAGCGCCTTCCCGAGCAGGGGGGGCCGGCCGCCCTTCTCGGCAATCTCGTCATCCACCGTGATAGCTATCCGTTACTTGAAGTTAAATAGGGGGATGACGGGAATGCGCGAGGTTGAATTTCGAGAGTGGCTGGAAACCAAAGGTGCAAAAACGCAAGCAGGCCGTAATTCTCGTATTTATGCGGTAAAGACTATCGAGAAAAATCTTGCCGCTTTGGCTCACCCTACGCCGACCTTGCTTCAGCCCACGCTGCGGATGGATTTGCGCAGTTGCGTGAGCGGATCAAACAAATTCGCAGCAGCGTCAAAAAAGGCAGCGACGAATATCGACTTCTGATGCCTGATTCGTGGAGGAATAGGTACGCCTTGTTTTGAGGGGATAATTACCTTCTTCTACGGGTACAACAAGCCCGATGCGAAGGTGTCCGGAGGCGTTCAGGAAGAGTTTTGGCGCCTGGGCATGCCGGTCGTCGATCATCGGGTCTTACGATTGCGTAAAGGCCTTCTCAGAAGACGATTTCACCGACGACCTCAAGAAAATTGATGTTCCCACTCTATTTATCCATGGCGACGCAGACCAGATTGTGCCGGCCGATAATACATCCGTACTGGCGGCGAAACTGGTGAAGAATGCGAAGTTGAAACTGATTCCAGGAGCGCCGCATGGAATATGCACCACGCATGC
>Ga0207933_1001172_pt1 | contig 21127 bp, 17 predicted proteins | sample NGESurdeep092012_4_FD_184488 | JGI IMG/M metagenome (GOLD analysis project Ga0207933, IMG submission 184488) | Arctic peat soil microbial communities from Barrow, Alaska - NGEE Surface sample F53-3 deep-092012 (SPAdes) | ecosystem: Environmental > Terrestrial > Soil > Wetlands > Peat ...
GACGGCGTCGCCGAGAATGTCGATGGTGCCGGTAATCACCGTCAACATGTTGTTGAAGTCGTGCGCTACGCCGCCGGTCAGTTGCCCGATGGCATCCATCTTCTGCGACTGGCGTAGCTGCTGTTCGAGTTTGTTGCGCTCGGTGATGTCGACCAGCGCATAGGCAATGGCGCGAACATGGCCGTCCTCGTACATCGGCGCGGCGTCGAAACTGATATCGACGGTCGAACCGTCTTTGCGCCTGCGCTGAACCCGGACGTTGCGCAGTGTTTCGCCGGAACGTGCCCGCCCGATAAGATCGTCATACTCCGCCTCGCCGCCTTGCGGCACCAGGGCGTAAGGCCGGCCCAACGTCTCCTCGGCACTGTAGCCGAACATCTGCTCGGCCGCCCGGCTCCACACGAGCACGCTTCGATCGGCGCCATTCAGACAGACGATCGCGACCGGCGAAGCGTCGATGACGGCGGCGAGCGTTTCCTTGGTCTCCCGCTCGGTCTGCGCCATGCGGATCTGTTCGGTGATGTCGCGGCCCATAAAATAGAATTGTTGATCGGCTTCCGACCAGACCCCGGACCAATCCAGGGAGATGACGCGCCCATCTTTGTGGCAATAGCGGCACTCGAATTGCCGCAGTTCCTTGCCGCGGCGCGCCATGCGCATCTCGTTCCGCGTCTTATCGAGGTCGTCCGGAAATATGAAATCGATCGCCAGATGGCCGGTCATTTCTTCCGGCCGGAAGCCGATAGTGGCCAGCGAGCACGGACTGACCTCAACGAAGCGCCCGCGCCGGTCGGTGACCAGGATCAGATCGAGCGACGTATCGAAGATGCGGCTGCGCTGCCGCGTTTCGCGTGCGAGGGCGTCCGACTTCTCCCGCAATTCGCTCGCCATGCGCGTGAAGGCGGCGCCGAGCGCGCTGATTTCGCGGCCGCCGCCGGCGGGCGCCTCGATGGCCTCGCCGCGCGAGAACGCGTCGACCGCCTTGGTCATTCGTTCAAGAGGTCGCGTCAACGAACGCGCCATCAATGCGGCAAACCCCACGGCGCAAAGGGCCGCGATCAGCCCGCCTGCCAGACTGGATTCACGGACCGCGGCGGCCGGCGCCATGACCTGGGCATAAGGAACGGTCTCGATGACGGCGATATGCGGCCCGCGCGCCAACTGGGCCGTTTCCCAGCCGACGCCGAACTTTTCGCCGGCGGCATTCTGGGCGACTTGAGGCCGAGAATTGTCGGTCGTGAGATGTTCGAACGCCGTTAATAATTTCGAGAAGTCCGGAAAGCTGTCCTGAATTCGAGCCGGCTTGCCGAGTTCGAAGGCGAATTCGCGGCTGGGATCGGAATGGACAAGATAGTCGCCACGCTCGTTGACGACGTAGACCCCCCTGCCGTCGCGGGCGTTCGACCGGATACTGGCGAATGCCGGGCGTAAATCGACATTGATGATGACAATTCCGAAAGGCTCGCCATCCGGCGTATCGATGGGGGACGCGGTCTGCAACGTCGGAACATGCGGCGTTTCAATGACGCCGTGTTCGCGGTTTAGCTCGATCGGCGAGACGTAGACCTGTCCCGACGATAGCGCGATCGCCTTTTTGAAATAGTCCGTGTCGCCTTTGCTCTGAAGCTCGGCGTCCGGCACGACCCGGATCGCGCCGTCGGGGCCGGAGCGATCGACACGGATGAGTTCGCGGCCGCCGTTTTCGACGCCGATTAGCCGGAATTGAGCGTAGTTTGGCTTGGCTTTGAGTTCGGCCACGAAACGCAGGCCAAGCACCCGCCGCCACTCGCTTTCAACCGCGACGGCGGTGGGGTCGGTCCGGCTGGCAATATGCGCCTTGACGATTTCCGCAGCGGCAACCGCGGCGCTGAAACCGAGCGCGTCGGCCCGCGCGCCGCGTACCGCGCCTTCAAGTTCGACGGCCAGCAGGTGCGCGTGCGTATCGATCCGCTCCAGTTCGTGCGGCTCGACCGCCGCCGAGACGTTTATATAAGTGAGCAGGCCGGCAGCGGTAGCCGTCATCAACACGAGGCCGACCATCGCGACGGTCAGGCGGGTCGATAGCTTCATGGAAATGCTCCGCATGGTCTCGACTGCGCGCGAACGCTGGATGCCGGCCGGCAGAGCATCGTTTCGCCCGCCGCGAATCACCAATTCGCTCGTGCAATGGTAGCAGCGTCAGGTTGCAGGACCGGATTTTGCGTGCGTTATTCAGTGTAAATCCACGCCGAATTCGCTCGGAATAAACGCGAATAAGAATAAAATGGCGCACGCGTGCCGCACGCGGTCGCTTTGCGCTGCAACCGCGAGGCGCAAAAGCGCAGGCTTAAATGCTGCCGACCGTCTTCAGCCGTGCGCGCGGATGAATCTCGCTTTGCGAGATCACCGGCGTCTGCGCGCGGAAGCGCTCGACGATGCCGCGCACGAAGGGACGGATGCCGGCCGAGGTGACCAGCACCGGCGCTTCGCCCTCGCGCGCCGCGGTCTCGAAACGGTCGCGCACCAGGCCGATGAATTCCGACAGCTTCGATGGCTGCATCGCCAGTTGCCGGTCGTCGCCCTGGCCGATGATGGATTCGGCGAAGGACTGCTCCCATTTCGACGACAGCGCGATCAGCGGCAGGTAGCCGGTGTGGCCGGTATATTGCGCGCAAATCTGGCGCGAAATGCGCGAGCGCACATGCTCGGCCAGCGTGACCGGGTTGCGCGAATGCGAAAGGCCATCGGCGATGCCTTCCAGGATGGTCGAGAGATCGCGGATCGACACGCGCTCCGACAGCAGGATTTGCAGCACGCGCTGGATGCCGGAGGTGGTGATGAGCGTCGGCACCAGATCCTTGAGCAACTCGGCCTGATCCTTCGGCAGTTCTTTGAGCAGTTTCTGCACTTCGCCGTAGGACAACAACTCCGACATGTTGCCTTTGAGCAATTCGGTCAGGTGCGTCGATAAAACGGTGGCGGCGTCGACCACGGTGAGGCCCTGCATCGCCGCGTCTTCCTTGAGCGAAGCGTCGATCCAGGTCGCCGGTAATCCAAAGGTCGGCTCGGTCGTATGCGTGCCCGGCAGCTTCACCTGGCCGCCGGCCGGGTCCATGACCATGTATTGTCCGGCCCAGACCTTGCCGGTGCCGGCTTCGACTTCCTTGATCTTGATAACGTAAGCGTTCGAATCGAGCTGCACGTTGTCGAGGATGCGCACGGCCGGCATCACAAAGCCCATTTCGGCGGCGAGCGAGCGGCGCAGTGCCTTGATCTGTTCGGTCAGGCGGTCGGTGCCGTCAGGCGAATTGACCAGCGGCAGCAGCGCGTAGCCGAGCTCGACCTTGAGGTCATCGATCTTGAGCGCGGTCGAGATCGGCTCGTCGGCGGCCTCGGCGGTCTTGACTTCCGTATCGACTTTCTTCTTTTCCGTTGCCGCCAGCAGCTTGGCGCGGCGGTCGAACACGAAGGCGAGCGCGGAAGCGCCGCCGCCGAGCGCCAGGAACGGCAGCATCGGAATGCCGGGGAGAAGCGACATCACCAACATGACGCCGCCCGCCATGCCGAGCGCTTTCGGATAGCCGGACAGTTGCTTCATCAGCGCCTTGTCGGCCGAGCCGGAAATGCCGGCCTTCGAAACTAAGAGGCCCGCGGCAGTCGACACGATCAGCGCCGGCACCTGCGTGACCAGGCCGTCGCCGACGGTGAGCAGCGTGTAGGAATGCGCGGCATCGGCGAACGAAAGTCCCTGTTGCGCGATGCCGATGATCATGCCGCCGATGACGTTGATGAACACGACCAGCAGGCCGGCGATGGCGTCGCCGCGCACGAATTTGGAAGCGCCGTCCATGGCGCCGAAGAAGCCCCCTTCGTCCTCCAGCGTCTTGCGGCGGGCGCGCGCGGTTGCCTCGTCGATCAGGCCGGCGGACAAATCGGCGTCGATCGCCATCTGCTTGCCGGGCATGGCGTCGAGGTGGAAGCGGGCGGCGACTTCGGCGATGCGGCCGGAGCCCTTGGTGATGACGACGAAGTTTACGATCACCAAAATAGCAAAGACGATGATGCCGATGACGAAATTGCCGCTCATCACGAAATTGCCGAAGGCGGCGATGACGTGGCCGGCGGCGTCGGGGCCTTCGTGGCCATGCGCCAGGATCAGGCGGGTTGAGGCCAAGTTGAGCGACAACCTCAGCATGGTCGAGATCAGCAGCACGGTCGGGAAGGCGGAGAATTCGAGCGGCGTATGGATGAACAGCGCCGTCATCAAGATCAACACGGACAGGGTGATCGAGATCGCCAGCGCCAGATCGAGCAGCACCGGGGGCAGCGGTAGGATCAGCACCACCAGGATGGTGAGCACGCCGATGGCGAGGCCGATATCGCCGCGCTTGAGGAAGTTGCCGATGTCACCGAGGCTGGGAATGTTGCCGCCAGCGGATGCAGGCGTAGGTCCGGGTGTGGCGGCGGCGATGGTGGTGTCGGTCATGGCGGCTCAGGTACCGGACGGCGAAAAGGAGAGCGATCCGGCGACAGGCCGACAGCCCGGCAAACTTTGCCCAGTTTATGGTTAGCGGGAGGTTAACGGCGGCGCCGGCTGGGGCCGGAAGTGCCTTTAATGACAAGAAAAAACCCTCTCCCCGGGAAGGAGGAGAGGGCTTTGGCGCAGACCGCGCCGCTTGCCAGGTTTGGAAGGATCAGCCCGGCAGCATGACGGTGTCGATGACGTGGATGACGCCGTTCGACTGCATTACATTGGCGATGGTGACTTCGGCCTTGTCGCCCTTGCCGTCGATGACCCAGACATGGCCGTCCTTCATCTGGAAGGTGAGCTTGTCGCCCTCGACGGTTTTCAATTCAGCCTTGCCGTCGCCGGCCTTGATCTTTTCCATCAGGTCCTTGGCGGTGATGCGGCCCGGCACGACGTGATAGGTCAGCACGCTCGTAAGCTTCTTCTTGTTCTCGGGTTTGAGCAGCGTATCGACCGTGCCGGCCGGCAGCTTGGCGAAGGCTTCGTTGGTCGGCGCGAAGACGGTGAACGGGCCTTTCGACTCGAGCGTCGGAACCAGACCGGCGGCCTTGACGGCGGCGACCAACGTGGTGTGGTCTTTCGAATTGACGGCGTTCTGCACGATGTTCTTGGACGGATACATTTCCGCGCCGCCGACCGTCTTGGTCATTTCCTTGGCGAAGGTCGCAACCGGCGCGGTCGCGGTGACGCCGAAGGCCAATGCCAGCGCGGCTCCGGCCAAAGCGGCTTTGTGAATAAGCTTCATGATCAACTCCATTGCTCTTTTTGCCGTCCCCGTGCTGGAGACGTCAGAAGCTACGGAGCCACTCGCGGGGCGGATGCCGGCTCAGGCGTTCACAGAAGCGTGAGTTTGCCGGTGGCAATCACCGGGCCGGTCGGCTGCCCGGTGGGCGAGCCGCCGGGCGGCTCAAGCGACACTGCCAGCACGGCATCACGCACGGCATGCGCCAGCATTTCCTTCGGAAGTACCAACGTTGTTGCGCTGTCGGCGCGCAACAGGCCGAGCGGGCGCGGCTTGCCGTCGGCCGGGATCAGCCACAGTTCCGGCGCGCGCGTGGCATCGGCGGTGTAAGCGGCGGGCACTACGGCAATGCTGCCGCTGTTCTTGTCGAGCGTGGCGACGAAATGGTGATGGCCGCCGCCATCGATGGCGGCGATGAGAGGCGGCTGTTGCGGCGCGTTGCCGAGATAGATGAGCGCGCCGATGCAAGCGGCGGCGAGCGCGCCGATGACAAGCGTCAGCCCGCGCCAGAAAGCGAGGCTTTGCCACAGGCTTTGCTGGCGGGCGGGCAAGGCGGCGGCAATGGCGTCCCACACGGCCGGCGAGGGCGCGACTTCCGCGATTTCCGTCGCCCAGGGCGACAGGCGCTCTTCCCATTGCACGACCAGCGCAGCGAATGCGGGCTCGCGCGCGGCGCGCGTGCGCGCTGCCGTGCGTTCTGCGCCGTCAAGCACGCCGAGCGCCAGTTCGGCGGCCAGCATGTCGTCGTCGCGCATGCCGCTATGGTCGAAGGTGTCGCTCATAGCCCCGGGCCCGCCTCCAGACAGGTTTTCAGTTTCATCATCGCGCGCCGGATGCGGCTTTTCATGGTGCCGAGCGGAATGCGTGCGCGTTGCGCCAGGTCCTCATAGGTATTGCCGTCGAAGAAAGCCCCGCGCAAAGCGGCGCGTTCATCGCCGGCAAGGCCATCGAGGCAATCATGCAGGCGGGCATTTTCCTGGCTCATTTCGAGAGCGTCGTCGGCGCGCGGCGCGCTGTCGGCGATTTCGGCGGCTTCGTCGATCGGGTCCATGGCGCGGCTGCGTCTGGCCGCGCGCAGGCGGTCGATAGCGCGGTTGCGCGTGATCGCAATCAGCCAGGTCATCGGGCTCGCCCGGCCGGCTTCGAATTCGCCAGCCTTGCGCCAGACCGTCACATAAACCTCCTGCAAGACATCCTCGGCCTCGCCGCGTTCGCCTAAGATACGCAAGGCGACGCCAAAAAGCTTCGCGCTGGTCAGCCGGTAGACGGCCTGCAAGGCGGCGCGGTCGCCGGCCGGAATGCGGGCGAGGGCTTCGGCGATGAACTGGCGGTTGGCGTCGAGGTCCATAGGGCGAAGACCTTAACGCGTCAGCTTCGGAAAGTGATGCATTCCGTGCGGCGTCAGCGGCAGCGGCTCGATTTGTGTGACCGCCGAGATCGGGAGTTCACCGTATAGATGCGGAAACAGCGCACCGCCGCGCGAGGGCTCCCATTTGAGTGCATCGCCGAGCCGGGCGGTATCTACGTATAGCAACAGCAGGTCTTGATGACCGGCAAAGTGTTTGGCGGCGGTCTCGGCGACCTGATCGGCGGTTGAGAAGTGAATAAAGCCGTCCGCCAAATCGACCGGCGCGCCGCGAAAAACGTCCACGCGCTCGGCGGCGCGCCAAAGCGCCTCTGGGCAGATTTTGTAAATGATTGCCGGAGACGGATTTTGCATCATTAAATTACGTCACATCACAGAATTGCGATTGTATTGGTGCTTGTTTGCACGCGCTCCATCCTCATATGCGGGGCAACATATAGGACGAATATGCGCAAAACCGAAGACTATCTGATCGAGACGGCGGATCGTTGCGTCCGGCTGGCGCGCGCCGGCCGCGCCATTGCCGACGATCTCGAGGTCATGAGCAACGATCTCATGGCCAAGGCGGTCGCGCTCGATACCGCCAGACAACGCGAAGGCAAACAGCTTGACGGCAAACAGATGCCCGCGGGCCACAAGTCGGCGAGAAAATAACGCTGCTCTTCGCACGACAAGCAAAAAAGCCCGGCCGCTGTGCCGGGCTTTTTTATTGGCGCTATTTGCTGGCGGCATGGAATTCGCACATCTTGTCGGCGGCGCTGCGCTCGCCGACGATGATCTCGCCGCGCCAATAACGCAGATCGGGATTATCGGCGGGCGGCTCGAAATGCGTCATGTCGCGCCACTCCTTTCCGCTGCGCCGGCGCGCAACGCCGCCGCCCGCACTCACCAAGGCAATGCCGCCGGCGATGTCCCAAATATTGGGCGAGGCAAAGCGCGCGGCTTGCAACAAGCCGGCCGCCACCATGGCGCATTCGAGCGCGGCCGAACCGGTCTTGCGCGTTTCCCAAAGTCCGTCGCTTTCCGTCGCCGCCGGCACGCCGATCAGACGGCGGCGCACCGCCGGGTTGATCTTCGGCGTCACGTCGGCGCCGTCGAAACGTAATTTGCCGCCGGCGGTGGCGTGATAGACGCCGGAACGCAGCGCGTGGCTGATCGAGCACCACAAGACGCCGACCACGGGCTTGCCCTTGTAAAGCACGCCGATGGACGCCGAGAACAGCGGAAAACCATTGACGAAATTGGCGGTGCCGTCGATCGGATCGACCGCCCAGATGAAATCATGGTTGCGCGCCGGCGGGGCGTCCATTTCTTCGCCGATGATGTCGTGCTCGGGGAAATATTTGGCGAGCCGTTCGCGAATCATGGCTTCGACCTCGTGGTCGACCTGCGACACCGGATCGCGCCAGACGTCGTCTTTTATGCCGGTTTTGTAGCGCACGGCGAGCAGGCTGCCGAGCATCTTGGCGATTTCGGCGCCGGCGATGCCGGCGAGTTCGACCGCGAACGATTCGATCTCGTGCAGGTATTCGCGCGACAGCACGTCGGCATTTTGTTCATTTGTGTCGGCAACGTTCATGCCGCGTCCGCCTTTTTTTCCGGCGTCTTCTGCGCGGGATGCTTGACCGGAATCAGAACGCGGATTTGCTCTTTTTCGCACGCGATCTCGACGGTTTGTTCGGCTTTATCGGCCTCGAAAAACTCGTCGTCGAGGCGGTAGGGGGCGCCACGCCAGGCGATGATGACTTCCGAGGCCTTGCAATTGGTAACCGGTGGCTTGTCGTCTTGCGGAGCGTCGATCCATCGCACCAGCGCGTCACGCTGATCGATCTCGAATATCACGGCGTCGAGCTTGTCGTCGCTGACATCGGCGGTCGCGGCGATTGGCAGGCCGGGGCCGGTGAAGGCGATGTTGCAAATTTCAATCCCGAGCACCGAGTGCTCGTAAGTCTTGCCGCCGATCTTCATCGTCACATCGATCGGTTTCGCCTTTTTGATCGCCTTTTGAAAAGTATTCCGGCCCTTGCGCAGATTGTCGGCGCCTTCCGGCTTCTTGCCCTTGGTCGCCGCCTGTAGAAACTTTGGGAAAACGCCGACGCCGAAACCTTCCAGAAACAGACTGGTGCCCCAATGGCCGGTGGCTGAACCGAGCGTCACAGGACAACGGCGCGCGATATCCCACATTTCGACCAGTTCCTGCGGCGTGCCGGCAATGCCGAGCGAACGGGCAAAATTATTCGCGGTGCCGAGCGGGAGAATGGCAACCGGAATCGACCGGTCGGGCAGGGTGGTCAGGACCTGCGCCAATGTGCCGTCGCCGCCGGCGGCGACTACGATATCGACCGGCTTGTCGAAGGCGCTTTTGAACTTATCGTCTTTCACCGAGACGTAGCGCACGTCGTAACCGGCGAGTTTGAGGGCAGCGACGATGCTGTCCTTGTCATGGCCTTTCGTCCCGGCCGTCGGGTTGTGGCACAGCAGCACCTGCATGGATGCGATAACGGCGCGGCCACGGGGTGGTTCCGCCGCAATTTTGGGCATCCCCAGAAAGAAAAACGCTGGGTGCAGGGCGGCGACGCTAAATTTCCGAAACGGAGCCGGACCTAGGCCGCCCCGCGCAAGTGCTCGCTGCCGCCATGCGGGGGCGGGATCGGCGCGCCATCGGCGGAATATTCGTTCAGCTTGTTGCGCAGTGTGCGGATCGAAATACCGAGAATATTGGCGGCATGCGTGCGGTTGCCGAGACAGTGCTTGAGCGTCTCCAGAATGAGATCGCGCTCGACTTCCGCCACGGTGCGGCCGACCAGATTGCGGGTGACATGTTCGGCGGTCATCGCCGCCTGTTCGGCGACGCCGGTGCCGCGCGCGGCATCGAGCCTCGCGCCATCGGGCGAAAGAATGCCGTCGACGCCGATCTCAGCGCCGCTCGACAACAGCACAGCGCGATGCAGCGTGTTTTCCAATTCGCGCACGTTGCCGGGCCAGCGATTGATGTTGAGCGCGCGCCGCGCCTCGATCGAGAGCGGGCGCACGGCGAGCCCGTTGGCTTCGGAATATTTCTTGATGAAATAGGTCGCCAGTTCGCCAATGTCTGCCGGACGTTCGCGCAAGGCCGGAATTTTCAGGTTCACGACATTGAGGCGGAACATCAGATCTTCGCGGAAGTGACCTTCGCGCACCGCCTCGGCCAAATTGCGGTTCGACGTCGCGATGATGCGGATATCGACCGGCACCGGCTTGCCGCCGCCGACGCGGTCAATCACGCGCTCCTGAATGGCGCGCAGGAGCTTCGCCTGAAGGCGCACGTCCATTTCGGAAATTTCGTCGAGCAGCAGCGTGCCGCCATTGGCCTCTTCGAATTTGCCGATGCGGCGGCCGAGCGCGCCGGTGAAGGCGCCTTTCTCGTGCCCGAACAATTCGGATTCCAGCAAATTTTCCGGGATCGCCGCGCAATTGACGGTGATGAACGGCTTCTTGGCGCGTTGCGAGCGGGAGTGCACAAAGCGCGCCAGTACCTCCTTGCCGGTGCCGCTTTCGCCGGTGATCAACACAGAGGCGTCGGAGCCCGCGATCTGCTGGGCAAGCTTGACGACGGAAGCCATGGCGTCGTCGCGGTAGATCATGTCGCGCGTGTCGTCGGTGACGGCGGCGAGCACAGCGGCGATCAGATCGGGATCGGGCGGCAGCGGGATGTATTCTTTGGCGCCCGCATGAATGGCGCGCACGGCGGCGCGCGCATCATTGGTGACGCCGCAGGCGACGATCGGCACGTGGATGCGTTCGGCCTCGAGCCGCGTCACGAGATCGCGGATATCGAGCGATACGTCGACCATCAAGAGGTCGGCGCCGCGGCCGGAGCGCAGCACCGCCAGCGCCTGATCGTTCGAATCGGCGTGGGTGACGGAGGCGCCCTTGTCCATGGCGATCTTGCTCGCGATGGTGAGCTGGCCGCCGAGCGTTCCGATGATGAGTAGCCGCATGGCTTTATCCCTTTAGTGCTTCGCGCTTTCTTGTTTGCGCTAGTTCTTATCCGCCTTGATGATTTCCGTCATGGTCACGCCGAGCTTGTCCTCGACCAGCACCACTTCGCCACGCGCCACCAGTCTGTTGTTGACGTAGATGTCGATTGCCTCGCCGACCTTGCGGTCGAGTTCGAGCACGGCGCCGGGGCCGAGCTTTAAGAGTTCGCCGACGTCCATCTTGGCGCGGCCGAGCACAGCGGAAACTTTGACCGGCACGTCGAACAGCGCTTCCAGGTCGGCGGCGCCGCGATGAACCGAATCGGTGTCTTCCGGGGCCAATGCGCCGGCGTCGTCGACCGTTTGCACTCCACCGCCTTCGAGGTCGGGCAGCGGCACCTTGGTTTCGTCGTCACTCATCGCGTCGGTCTCCGAAAAGCATGTTTAGTTGAGCGGTACGCTGCGCGCGGCCACGTAGCGGGCGACCATCTCTTCGATCGCGGCGACAGTCGCGGCGCGGTCACGAATGACGCCGCCGTCGGTCCATTCGATGCGGCAATCGCCGGCCGCCATTTTGTCGTCGGGCTGCACGGCGAGGCGTCCCTCGAAGCCGCGCGCTTGCGCGATTTCTTCGAGCTTGGCCTTGGCAGGTTCGAAAATCTCCGCGCCGACAAAGACGGCGATCTGCGGTGTCGCCACTAACTGGCGGAAGGCTTCCGTGGCGAGCGCGGAAATCTCGGCCAAAGGCTGCTGCGCGATCAGATCGGGCGCGAGTTTGCCGGCGACCGCGATGGCGACCTGCACCGCTTCGGTCTCCAGCCGCGCCTCAATAGTCGTGAGGCCGCGGTTGATGCGATCCAGGTCGTCGGCGAGCCGGGTCAAAGTCTTGGCGATTTTCTCGTTGGTCTCGGTGCGCGCCTGCTCCTGCCCCGCCTCGAAGCCCTTGCGATGCGCCTGCGATTCGGCGTCGGCCTGCCGGCGTTCGAATTCAACCATGGTGATCGTCTTCGGCTTGGCGCCGCCGGCGAAATCCTCGTCGAACATATATTTGGCAGCAGGCTTCATTTTTTATCCTAGTAGATTAACTCGTCGTCGCCCTGGCTCTTGGCGATCAGGATTTCACCCTTGGCCGCCAAATCCTTGGCGATGTTCACGAGCAGCGACTGCGCCTCGTCGACGTCGCGCAGACGCACCGCGCCGAGCGCCTGCATGTCGTCGACCAGCATCTTGGCCGCGCGCGAGGACATGTTCTTGAAGAAGAACTCGCGCACCTTTTCGGTCGCGCCCTTGAGCGCGATAGCAAGCTTATCTTTGTCGATGTTGCGCATCAGCGTTTGCGCCGAGCCGGCGTCGAGCTTGATCAGGTCGTCGAAGGTGAACATCAGCGCCTTGATGCGCTCGGCCGCATCCCGGTTTTCCTCCTCCAGCGACGTGAGGAAACGCGTTTCGGTCTGGCGGTCGAAATTGTTGAAAATTTCGGCCATCACCTCATGTGCGTCGCGCCGGCGGGTCTGCGACAGGTTGGACATGAATTCGGTGCGCAGCGTCTGTTCGACGCGCTCGATCACTTCCTTTTGCACCGCCTCCATCTTCAGCATGCGGGTGACGCAGTCGAGCGAGAGTTCCTCCGGCAGGATCGAGAGCACGCGCGCGGCGTGCTCGGGGCGCAGTTTCGACAGCACCACCGCGACGGTCTGCGGATATTCGTTCTTGAGATAGTTCGCCAGCACTTCTTCCTGCACATTGGCGAGCTTTTCCCACATGTTGCGGCCGGCCGGGCCGCGGATTTCGTCCATGATGCCGGCGATGCGGTCGGTCGGCAGGAATTGTGCGAGCAGGCGCTCGGTGGCGTCGTAGTTGCCGAGCAGCGCGCCCGAGGCCGACAGGCGACCGACGAATTCCAGCAGCAATTGCTCGACCGCCTCGGCCTCGACCGTGCCGAGCGAGGACATCACGATGGAAATCTCGCGCAGTTCGTCGTCGTCGAGCAGGCTGAAGATGGCGCCGCCATATTGTTCGCCGAGCGCCAGCATCAGGACGGCGGCGCGTTCGGGGCCGGTGAGCTTGCGCTGCGTGGTCTTGACTTGCGCACGGCTCGCCAATTCGGCCATCAGGCCGCCGATATCCTCGCGCACGGCGTCGTCGCCGGAGGCCTTTTCTTTTTTATTGTAGGCGGATGGCATTTAGGCCGCGTCCTCGTGGAGCCAGCTACGGATGATGGAGACCGCTTCGTGCGGATTCTTCGAGGCCAGTTCGCCGACTTTCTGCACCGACTGGGCGTGCACCTGGCCCTGCACCTGCGCGACGTCGATCATCGCCGAGGTGCGGTTGGAGATGGCGACCGCTTCGTCGGAGCCGACGATGGCGATATTGGTGCCGCCGGCATTGGTGATGCTGCCGGAACCGCCGCCGGATTGAATGGGCTGTCCGTCGGCGCCGATTTGGACGCCGATGCTGGTGGCGCCACCAGGGCCACCGATCGCGCCGGCAACGCCGGCGATCCCCGCGCGGCCGGCGATATTAGGGTTTTCCGGTGTCACCACCCGGCGCACCAGGGGACGCACCACCATCAGCAGCACGATCAGGCCGAGCAGCGCCATCACGCCTTTTTCGGCGGCGCCCATGATGTCGTCTTTGGTAAACTGGAAGTATTTCATCCAGCCCTGCGGCGTTTCGATCGGCACCGGGGTGGTTTCGGCAAAGCGCAGATTGACTACCTCGACTTGGTCACCGCGCTTGGCGTCGAAGCCGATGGCGCTGCGTACCAGCGCGGAAATGCGGTCGATTTCCTCCTTGGCGCGCGGCTGGTAGACCATCTCGCCTTTGTCGTTCTTGGTGTAACGGCCATCGACCAGCACGGCCGCCGAAATACGATTGATGCGGCCGGCTTCCGTCACTTCGGTCTTGGTCGTGCGCGAAATCTCGTAATTGACGATTTCCTCGGTCTTTTTGCTCTGGTCCTTGTTGCGGTCGCCGCCGCTGGTTCCGTCCTGATTGCTCCCTGGCAACTGGCCGCCGACGGAAACCTGACCGCTTTCCTTGCCCTGCGTGGAGTCGGATTGCTCTTCGCGGGTCTGGCTCGAGCGCACGACGCGGCCATCCGGATCGAACTTGTCCGAGGTCTGCGTGATGCGGTTGAGATCGAAATCGGCGGTGAGCTGGACGCGCGCGTGGCCGGGGCCGACCACCGAGGAGACGATGCCTTCGACCTGCGAGCGCAAACGGTTCTCATAAGCGGACTTGCGCTCGTCGGCGCCGGCGCCGCTCATCGGATCGTCAGGCGAGGCACCATCCGCGAGCATGCGGCCGGTCTCGTCGACCACCGTCACGCGCTCCGGCTTCATGCCGTTGACAGCGGTCGCCACCAGATGACGGATGGCGCGCACCTGCTGCGGTTCGAGCTGGCCGCGCACCTTCAGAACGACCGAGGCGGTGGCTTCAACCTTGTCGCGCGAGAACAGCGGACGTTCCGGCAGCACCAGATGCACGCGCGCGGCATCGACGCGGTCGATGCTGCGAATGGTGCGGGAGAGTTCGCCTTCGAGCGCGCGCAGGTGATTGATGTTCTGGATGAAGGAGGTGGCGCCGAGCGCGTCGGACTTGTCGAAGATTTCGTAGCCAACGCCGCCGCCTTTGGGCAGCCCGCCTTCGGCGAGCTTCATGCGCAGGCGGGCGACCTTGTCCTTCGGAACCATCACGATGGCGCCGTCGTTCTTGAGCTTGTAGTCGATCGCCTGGCGTTCGAGGTCCTTGATGATCGCGCTCGAATCCTCGACCGACAGATCGGTGAACAACGGCACCATTTGCGGCGTCGTCATCTGGATCATCAGAAATGAGAAGAAGCCGATCAGCGCCAGCGTCACCGCGGCCATGGCCGCCAACCGCGCTACGCCGAACGACTTCGCGAAATCGAAGAAACCTTGCACTGGCTTGTCCCACCCGGCCGGCGCTTGCTTGCGCCTCACCCGGCAAGATTTGCCCAGTATATGGTTAGCGTCTGGTTAATGACATTACGCGTGCGCGACCGTCACGCATCGCGCGGCTAAACAATACGTTACGCAACCGTGAAATGTAGATTGCATTTTCGCGCGCGCAGACGAAAACGCCGGCGCGAGCGGCCGGCGTTTGCGAGATTGCGAAAATTGGAAGAGGGCTTACTGGCGGTACTGCTGAATACGCGTGGTGCGCAAGCCGGCGAGGCCGTGTTGATCGATCGAATATTGCCAGGAGAGGAATTCTTCGACCGTCAGCGTGTAGCGGGCGCAGGCCTCTTCAAGCGACAGCAATCCGCCGCGCACGGCTGCGACCACCTCGGCCTTGCGGCGGATGACCCAGCGTTTGGTTGTCGGCGGCGGCAGGTCCGCGATCGTAAGCGGACTGCCATCGGGCCCGATGACGTATTTGACCCTCGGGCGGTGGGGTTCGGTCATTGGTATACTCACAAAGACTCGACTGACTCTGACTGTTACTGGCCAAAAACTACAGGCCGCGACTTAAAATTTGCCTAAGCTTGTCGGGCCATATGGGAAAAGTTTGCCCTGTTTTCGCTAACCTTTTGGTTACGGATGGGGCGTGGGAGGTAGCCTCCTGACGGCATCTGCAATACCCTAACCGGCAATTATCCAGGGTGGGTTCCGGTAAATTGGGTGCAGGATTGAAAATCTTCCCGGCAACCGCATCGGAATGGCGAACGCGTGGCCGGTATGCCGCTACCCTCATCGGCGTGGCGCTGGGCTATTTTGTGCTGGCCAAGCTCGGTTTGCGGCTGGCTTCGATCAATCCGAGCGCCAGCCCGATCTGGCCGCCGACCGGCTTCGCGCTTGCGGCCGTGCTTCTGGCCGGTCCCCGCGTCTGGCCGGCGATCTTTATCGGCGCTTTCGCCGCCAACGCCACCACCGCCGGTACACTGACGACTTCAACGTTGATCTCCCTCGGTAATACGCTCGAAGCCGTAGGCGGCGGCATGCTGGTCATGCGCTGGTCTGGCGGGGCACACACCTTTGAGAGCCCAGCGCAGGTGGCGAAATTCACCACGTGGATCGGTGCGGCCACCGTCATCAGCGCAAGTGTCGGCGTCGTTACTTTATGCGCGGCGGGCTTTGCGTCCTGGTCGCAATTCGGTCCGGTTTGGGTCACCTGGTGGTTGGGCGACGCCGCCGGCGGGCTGGTGGTGACGCCGGTCATCGTCTTATGGGCGCGCTCGGGCTTGGTCTTATGGGCGAGTTCGGGCTTGCGCGGCGCCGACATGCGCGACTGGCAGGCCGCTGCCGGCGTGCTCGGCTTTGCGGTCGCCGTCGGCATTGTCGCGTTTAGCCCGCTGGTGCCGCAATCGGAATACTCAAGCCCGCTCGGCTTCCTGGCGATCCTGCCGCTGGTGATGGCGGCGCTCTGGCGCGGCCCGCGTGACACCGCCACGGTCGCGCTCATCCTGACCAGTTTCGCGATCTGGGCGACGCTGCGCAATGCCGGGCCGTTCGGCAAGATCGGCTTGAACGAATCCTTCCTGCTGCTGCTGACCTTCATGATCAGCGTCTCGGTGCCGAGCCTGGCCTTGAGCGCGGACGTTGCGATGCGCCGGCGAACCGAGGGCGACTTGCTTCAGTCGCAGGCCGAACTCGACCGGCGCGTCAAGCAACGCACCGCCGCGCTCGCCGACGCCAATATTCATCTGACCGAAGCGCAACGCCTTGCCAATCTCGGCAGTTGGTCGTGGGACATCGTTTACAACCACGTCACGTGGTCAGAACAGTTGTGCGACATCTATGGTGTCACGCCCGACTCGGCGCCCGCCAACGTCGAAGGCTTTGTCGATTTCTTGCATCCCGACGACCGCACGGCGGTGCGCGAAAGCGTCGAAGCCGCGCTTAAGAGCGGCGGCACCTTCAGCCACGAGGAACGCATCCAGCGGCCGGACGGCGAGATACGCTATCTGCAAAGCGTCGGCGAGGTGGTGCGCGACGATCGCGGCGCCGCAATCCGCATGCTTGGCGTATGCCTCGACATCACCGACCGCAAGGAGGCCGAGAAGGCCCTGCGCAACAGCGAGCAAAGCTATCGCATCCTGCTCAAGGGCGTACGCGACTACGCCATCTACATGCTCGACACCGAAGGCCTCGTGCGCAGTTGGAACGACGGCGCCGAACGGCTCAAGGGCTACAGCGCCGAGCAGATTATCGGCCGCCATTACAGCGTCTTCCTCACCGAGGATGCGCGCGCCAGCGGGCTTGCCGAACAGGCGCTTGCCGCCGCCGCCGCCAATGGCCAGTTCGAAGGCCAGAGTTATGTCGTGCGCCGCGACGGCAGCAAATTTTTCGCCAGCGTGGTGCTCGACGCGATTCGCGACGAGGCCGGCGAGCTGATCGGTTTTGCCAAGCTGGTGCGCGACATAACGGCGCAGCGCGAGGCGCAACTCGCGCTCGACGAGACGCGCGAGCAGCTTGCGCAATCGCAGAAAATGGAAGCGCTCGGCCAGTTGACCGGCGGCATCGCACACGATTTCAACAATCTGTTGATGATCGTGTCGGGATACGCGCAGATTCTGGAACGCCGTCTAACCGAGGCGAAAGACACGCGCGCGGTCGAGGCGATCCGCGCCGCCGCCGGGCGCGGCGAACGGCTGACCCGTCAATTGCTCACCTTCTCGCGCCGTCAGCAGTTAAGCCCGGTGACGGTCGATCTGCGCGCGCGCATCGACGCGGTGCGCGACATGCTGGCGCCGTCGCTGGGCGGCAATATCGAGTTCGTCTGCAATGTCGAAGACGACATCTGGCCGGTCGAGACCGATCTCGGCGAACTGGAACTGGCGCTGGTTAATCTTGCGGTCAATGCGCGCGACGCCATGCCGGATGGCGGCACGCTGACGCTGTCGGCGCGCAATGTCGTTTTGAAGCCCGGCTCAGCGGCCGGAAAGCTTTCTGGTGATTTCGTCGCGCTCGCCATCATCGACACAGGCACCGGCATTGAGCCGGACGTGCTGACGCGCGTGTTCGAGCCGTTCTTTACGACAAAGCCGGTCGGCAAGGGCACGGGACTTGGCCTTTCGCAGGTGCATGGTTTTGCCAACCAGACCGGCGGCGCGGTAACGGTGACGAGCGAGCCCGGGCGTGGCACCGCCGTGACGATTTATCTGCCGCGCGCCGAGGATCAGGCGGTCGAAGCGCAAAGCGGCGTGGCCGCCGCCGAAAGCGCGCCGGCGCAGGGCACCGTGCTGGTGGTCGAAGACAGCCGGGAAGTCGCCGCCGTCACTTCCGCCATGCTGGAAACGCTCGGCTATCGCGTGGTGCGGGCGGAAAACGCCGCCGACGCGTTGCGCCATCTCGAGCAGGGTATCGCCTTCGAACTGGTGTTCAGCGATATCGTCATGCCGGGCGCGATGGACGGTCTGGGTCTTGCCAAGCACTGCCGCGAGCGGTTTCCGGGAATGCCGGTGCTGCTAACCAGCGGCTACAGCGACGCGCTGCAATCGGCGGACGGCCGTTACGATATCTTGCGCAAGCCGTTCGAAATGGGCGCACTCGAACGCGCTATTGAACAGGCGATCGGCCGCCGCCGTGGCAGCCTCGCCCGTTCGGCGATGTAATAGAATGATTTGGCTTTAGAGCGTTTTCGAGCGAAGTGGGTACCGGTTCGCGTGAAGAAAACGCGATAAAATAAAAGCTAGAGCCCCGGCTTTGATTCCATCAAAGCCGGAAAGGCTCTAGTTGGTCGTCTGCGGCGTGTAGCCCGGCCGCACGATTTGCTTGATCTTGTCCATCGTGTAGTTCTGCCCGTTGATCGACATGACCGGCGGATCTTGCGAAAGGTCGGCTGAATCGACGGTGGCTTCGACCTGCGTGGAAATGCCGACCGATTGGTTGTTGGCGTCGACCGCGGTCGCGGTCAGCGTATAGGCGCCGTCGGGCCACATCTTGCCGTCATTGCCGTGGCCGTCCCAGCTAAAGGCCTGCGCGCCGGGCTGAACGGCGAAGGTGCCGGTATAGGCGGTTTGACCGGTCGAATCCTTGATGGTGACGGTGGCGGCGGCCGGCTTGGTGACGTTGAAGGTCCAGTTCGCCTGGTTGTTGGCCAGTTGCGCGTTGGAGCCGTCGACCACGACAGTGGCGCCGACAAAGGCGAGCGCGGTGGTCGAGGCCGCCGATTTTTCGAGCGAGACCAGGCTCGTCAACTGATCGTTCGATTTCATCTGCTGTTCGACCTGCGCGAACTGCACCAGTTGCTGGGTGAACTGATTGGTGTCGAGCGGGTCGAGCGGATTCTGGTTTTGCAGCTGCGTCGTCAGCAATTGCAGAAAGGTCGTGAAGTTGCTGGCGATCATGGTGTTGTCGACGGCGCCCGAAACGGCGTCCGCGCCGCTGGTCGCCGCCGCCGCCGGGGCGGACGTCACCGGAGTTGCGATAACGCTCATGGGCTAAGTCCTCGGGTTCGTCCGTTGCGCCGTCATGTCACGTTCCTAAACGCGGATATCGAGGCCGCCGGCGCGCGCGCCATAGCGGCTATAGTCGCGCGCGACCGCGATTGTCGGCGCCTGCGGGTCATCGACCACGATATGCGCGGCATTGCGGCCGCCGTTGTCGCTCTGCTGCTGACCGGCCGATTGATCGCGCAGCGAGAATTGCAGGCTGTTGTCGGACGTCTTGAGTCCGGCGTCATTGAGCGCGCGTTCAAGCCCGGCGGTGTCGCGCCGCAACAGGTCGAGCGTGTCGGTGCGGTCGGCGACCATGTGCGAGATTACATTGCCGTCCTTGTCGACCTCGAGCCGCACATGGATGTGGCCGAGGTCGGGCGGATCGAGGCGGATATCGAAATGGTTTTTGCCGGAGAGCGCCTTGCTGGCGATCTCGATGCCGACGCCGGCGATTGGCACTGCTGTTTGTGAATTTGGCGCCTGCACATTGGCGGTGGGCGCGGCGGCGGCTGGCGCTTGCGCGGTTTGCGGCGGTGCCGGCGGCACCGTCGGCTGCGCGATATCGGCGGTCAATTTCGGCGCGGCGGTTTGATCGTCGGGCGCGGGTTTGACCTGCGCGTCCGCACTGACGCCGCGATGGATGTCCGCGACGGTTTCCGCATGCGCATGTTCGGCCGAAGTCTTGTCCGGCTCGCCGTTGGCTTGCGCCTTGGCGGCGGCGTCGAGCGCGGCCGGGGTCGCCGCCGCGGTTTTGGCGGCGTTGGCTTTGCCGGTGTCGGCTTTCTTGTCGGCCTTGTCCGCGGGTTTGTCGGCGGCTTTGCCGTCGATCTTGCCGTCAGCCTTGCCGCCAATCTTGGCTTGCAGCGCCGCCAGCAGATCGGGCTCGCCCTGTTGCGCCTTGGCGGCATTGATCGTGGCGTCGGCCGCCTTGCCGGCATCGGCCGTTGCCGCGGTCGTCTGCATGGTGGCGACGGCGATGGCGGCGGCGACCGGCGTCTGCACAGGTGCTGCTTGCGTCACCGTGACGGCGGTAGCGTCCGCTTCCGTCGATTTGGCGGCGTCGCCAGCCTTATCGGTGTCTTTCGGATCCTTGGCTTTCTTGGTGTCTTTAGCGTCCTTGGCGTCCGAGGCGTCTTTGCCATCCTGCGCCTTGGAGGAGACTGCATCTTTGGCCGCGTCCTGCGCGGGGTTTTCCGATTGGGACGCGTCGGCGGATTTGGCCGGCGGGTCGGGACGGTCGGCCGATTTCGGCGGATCGCGGTCGGCACGCGGCGGCGGCGTATCGTCGGCGGGGCGCGCGCGCGACTCAGGCGCCGGCGGCGGCAGGCTGTCGTCGACCAGACTGTCGAACGGCGTCGAGGACGCCGCGCGGTCGGGCGAAAAAGACGGCCGGGCGCTCGGCGCCAGCAGCGGTTTCAGGGCTTGAGCACTTGAATCGGACGCAACATGCGGCACGGGCGACCTCCGGATTTGACGCCTTCAGGTCTGCAAGCCGCAGGCCACCTGCGAATGCAACGATAATGTAATCATTTCAAATGTTTACGATTGCTTCCCACGGCCCGGCCTGGCCTCACCCGGCACCCGATGCAGCAAAAGCGGCAGGAATTGCCGGGGGTGGGGCCGTTAAGCCCGGACCTTAAAATGGCCGGAAACGGCTTTCATTGCGCGCCGCGGGCCGCCACATATAGTAAGAAGCGCCATGATGAACTCCCTCGATCTCAGCCGCCGTCCGCAGGACACCCGTGTCGTCGTCGCCATGTCGGGCGGCGTCGATAGCTCGGTGACCGCCGCGCTGCTCAAGGCCGAAGGATATGACGTCGTCGGCGTCACCTTGCAGCTCTACGACCATGGCGCCGCCTCGCACCGCAAGGGCGCCTGTTGCGCGGGCCAGGATATCTATGACGCGCGCGGGGTCGCCGAGCGCATCGGTATTCCTCATTATGTTCTCGACTACGAAAGCCGCTTCAAGGAGGCGGTGATCGACCGCTTCGCCGAGAGCTATATCGCGGGCGAGACACCGGTACCGTGCGTCGCCTGCAATATGTCGATCAAATTTCACGATTTGCTCGGCACCGCGCGTGAACTCGGCGCCGATATCCTGGCCACCGGACATTACGTCGCCTCGCGTGCATTGCCTGCGGGCGGCCGC
>Ga0207933_1001173_pt1 | contig 21102 bp, 19 predicted proteins | sample NGESurdeep092012_4_FD_184488 | JGI IMG/M metagenome (GOLD analysis project Ga0207933, IMG submission 184488) | Arctic peat soil microbial communities from Barrow, Alaska - NGEE Surface sample F53-3 deep-092012 (SPAdes) | ecosystem: Environmental > Terrestrial > Soil > Wetlands > Peat ...
GCACAGCACCGACACAAAAAGTACTAAATCGCACTCCGGCGAAACTGAAAAAAGTTCAAATCGAAAAATCGCAAATTGTCCGTAACCCACTGACTAAACGAAGCTTATTCGCCTTCGAAAAAGTTTAGCCGGACAGCAGTGACAAATAATTACCGCCTTGCGAGAGAGTCTCAGCACAGAAGAGCTTGGCACGCTCCGAAAGGACTTGATACGTTCGTTAAAGGCGCTCCCGGCGCTGTCAGATGCCCCGAAATAACGAAACGCGGCGCTTTCGCGCCGCCTTTCCACAACACAACCGGCCCCGGCCCTACGCCGTGCGGCTTGCCTCGGCCTTATCGCCGGCGATGGCCGCCTGCGCCGCCGCCAATCTCGCGATCGGCACGCGGTACGGGGAACACGACACATAATCCATGCCGACCCGATAGCAGAACTGCACTGAACTCGGCTCGCCGCCGTGCTCGCCGCAGATGCCTACTTCCAGATCCTTGCGCGCGCCGCGTCCGGCCTTTACCGCCATTTCGATCAGTTTACCCACGCCTTCCTGGTCGAGCACCGCGAACGGGTCGGCCTTGAAGATCTTCGCCGCCTCGTAATCCTTCTGGAACCTCGTATAGTCGTCGCGGGAGAGGCCCATCGTGGTCTGCGTCAGGTCGTTGGTGCCGAAAGAGAAGAACTCCGCCTCTTTTGCGATCCGGTCCGCCGTCAGCGCCGCGCGCGGGATTTCGATCATGGTTCCGACCATGTACTCCACCTTCTGGCCAGCCTTTGCGAACACTTCGTCCGCCACGCGCACCACGATCTGCTTCTGATTGTTGAACTCCTCCACGCTGCCGATCAGAGGGATCATCACTTCCGGGAGCACCTTCACGCCCTTCTTCGCCACCTGAACGGCGGCTTCGAAGATGGCGCGCGCCTGCATCTCCGTGATCTCCGGATACGTCACGCCCAGACGGCAACCGCGATGACCGAGCATCGGGTTGAATTCATGCAGGTCTTCCACGCGCTGCAACAGCACGGGCAGTTCCTTCTTCAACTCTTTGACCGGAATACTGTACTTCTCCGACATCTCCTTCTTTGCTTTGATGTCGGCGTAGGGCAGGAGCGCAACGTCCACCATCAGGTTTTCGCGCTTCGGCAAGAATTCGTGCAGCGGCGGATCGAGCGTGCGGATTACGACCGGGAACCCGTCCATGGCTTTGAAAAGACCGGCGAAATCGGAACGCTGCATGGGCAGAAGCTTTTGCAGGGCCTTGCGCCGTGACTTTTCGTCGCTCGCCAGAATCATGGCCTGCACGAACGGCAGGCGGTCTTCAGCGAAGAACATATGTTCGGTGCGGCAGAGACCGATGCCCTCGGCGCCAAACTGCCGGGCGACCTTCGCGTCGCGAGGGATGTCCGCATTGGCGCGAATGCCGAACTTGCCCCGGAATTCGTCCGTCCAGGACATGAACTTGCCGATGTAATCGTGGCTGAGATCCGGTTCCATCGACTTCGCCTGGCCGGCGTAAACATCGCCGGTGGTGCCATCGAGCGAAATGAAATCGCCTTCTTTCACGGTTACGGTTTTGCCGCTGGATTGGGCGGTGAAAACCTTTTTCGCTTCGTCGATGCGAATGCCGCTGGCTCCTACCACGCAGGGACGGCCCATGCCGCGCGCCACAACGGCCGCGTGGCTTGACTTTCCGCCGATCGCGGTGAGAATGCCACGGGCCACGTCCATCCCGTGAATATCGTCAGGCGTGGTTTCCTTGCGCACGAGAAGCACGGGGCCATGCTCCGCCATCTCGACGGCATCTTCCGCCGAGAATGCCACGCGCCCGACCGCCGCGCCGGGGGATGCGGAAATGCCCGTGGTCAGCTTCACCAGATCGCTCAGCGTTTTCAGGTCGAACACGGGGTGCAGCAATTGATCGAGCTGCGTGGGGGCAACGCGCAACACCGCGTCCTTCTTCGAAATCATCCCTTCTTCCACCATGCCGACGGCGATGCGCACCGCTGCCGGGCCCGTGCGTTTACCATTGCGGGTCTGCAGCATGTAAAGCTTGCCTTCCTGAATGGTGAACTCGAAATCCTGCATGTCCTTGTAATGGTTCTCAAGGCTCGTCGTGATCTCGCGCAGCTGGGCGTACGCTTCGGGCGAAATCGCCTCCAGTTCGGAGATCGGATGCGGGGTGCGGATACCGGCCACCACGTCTTCGCCCTGCGCGTTCATCAGGAACTCACCGTAGAAAACCTTCTCTCCTGAACCGGGGTCCCTCGTGAAACCGACGCCGGTGCCGGAGGTGTCTCCCATGTTGCCGAAGACCATGGCCTGGACGTTGGCGGCGGTGCCGATATCGTCCGGAATCTGCTCCATTTTGCGGTAGTAGATGGCTTTGGGGGTCCACCAGCTGCGGAACACGGCATCGCGCGAGAGGGAAAGCTGTTCGTGCGGATCTTCGGGGAACGGCTTGCCCTTTTCCTTCTGTACGAGCTTCTTATAGTCGGCGATGATGGCTTTCAGATCGGCCGCATTGAGATCGGTATCGAGCTTCGCCTTCACTTTCGCTTTGCGCGAATCGAAGATATGGTCGAACTTCTCCATTGCGATATCGAGAGCCACTTCGCCGAACATCTGAATGAACCGGCGATAGCAGTCGAACGCGAAACGCTCGTTGCCGCTCTTGGCCGCGAGGCCCGCGGCGGTGGTGTCGTTCAGGCCGAGGTTGAGGATGGTGTTCATCATGCCCGGCATGGAAAACTTCGCACCGGAGCGGACGCTCAAAAGCAGAGGGTTCTTTGCATCGCCCAGCTTCTGCCCCATTTGCTTTTCGAGCTTGACGATGGCTTTGTCGATGTCCTTCTGGATCTCGGCAGGCACCTGGTTCTGGTTCTTGAAATAGATGTTGCAGACATCGGTGGCGATGGTGAAACCGGGGGGCACGGGCAAGCCCGCGCGCGACATTTCGGCCAGCCCGGCGCCTTTGCCGCCGAGCGTATCTTTCATGGTGCCGTCGCCGTCGGAGGTTCCTCCGCCGAACGAAAAGACGTACTTGCTCATTTACTCACTTCCTTTTGTCAGAGGGGAATTGGTTACGATTTCGGAAAAATCCGCGATGGTCGAAAATTCGGCCAGCATGGTGTGCAGCAGGGTGAGTCGATTCCGGCGAACGGCGGGATCGGGGGCGTTAACCAGAATCTTGTCGAAGAACAGATCTACTTTGGGGCGCAGGGACGCGATACGTTCCAGGCGGCTGTGGTAATCGGTGAGGATGGCGCAGGCGGCGCGCACGGCCGCGAACGTTTCGTAGAGCTCGGTTTCGGGGCCGTTCTCGAGCAGTCGCTCGCTTAAGGCGGCGCCGGACCCCTCGAACTGCGCCTGCTTCAGAATGTTGCGAATGCGTTTGAAGCTTGCGGCGAGCAGCTCGAAATCTTCCGTGGGACGCACGGCGCGCACCGCTTCGAGGCGCTCTTCCACGTCGGGCAGGTTGTCCCAGCCGGAAGCGAGAACCGCATTGACTTCGTCGTACTGGAAGCCGCGGAGTTCCCGGAAATAGTGGCGGACACGCTCGGCGAGAAAGTCTTCGAGTTGCGGGTTGCCTTCGCACAGAGTCCTGACCGGCAATCGCAGCTTGCCTTCAACGAGGATTTTGACGATGCCCTGAGCCGCACGCCGCAAAGCGAACGGGTCTTTGGAGCCGGAGGGGATCAGGCCCACGCGGAAGCATCCGCGCAGAGTGTCGAGCCGGTCCGCGATGGACAGGATCCGGCCGGCTTCGGTGCGCGGAATCGAATCTTCCATGCCCGCAGGTTTGTATTGGTCGTAGATGGCGACGGCTACGGCTTCGGGCTCGCCCTGTGCGCGGGCGTAAAGGCCGCCGATAATGCCCTGCAGTTCGGTGAACTCTTTGACCAGTTCGGTGGTAAGGTCGGCTTTCGCGAGCAGAGCCGCGCGCTCGGCGTGCGGGTCGTTGCTCAGGAACCGCACCAGTGCGCTCGTGCGCTCGGTCTTCTCGAAGTAATTGCCGAGCTTCGCCTGGAACGTGACGTTGGCCAGATCCTGCACGCGATGCGAGAGCAGGCGCTTCTGATCGGCATCCCAGAAGAAGCGGGCATCGTTGAAGCGGGCGCGCAGCACGCGTTCGTTGCCGTGACGGATCAGGCCTTCAGGGTCGCCATCGGTATTGGTGACTGCGACGAACCGCGGCGCGAGTTTGCCATCGGGGGTTTCCACCGCGAAATATTTCTGATGGTGGCGCATCACCATCATGAGCACTTCTTTCGGCAGATCCAGAAATTCGGGATCGAAAGACCCGGTGATCGGCGTGGGCCATTCCGTCAGGTTGACCAGCGTGTTGAGCAGATCGTTATCGCACTTGTATTTCGTGGGCACCGCGCGAATGCGGGTGCGCCGCTCATCGGCGGAGAGGATGACGAAGTTCTCGCGCAGCTTCGCTTCGTAGTTTTCGTACGTGACCGCGAAACGCGCCGCGCCCAGTTTGCGATGGCCGCTCGATCGGTTGCCGGAGGGCACGCCCGCGATCTCGAATGGAATGACCTGATCGTCAAGTAAAGCAACAATCCAGCGAATCGGGCGGATGAAACGCACGCCGCCCTTTCCCGTCCAGTACATACTTTTGGGGAAGGGCGTCTTGAGCACCAGTTGCGGCAGTGCCTCGGCCAGGATCGCGTTCGCCGGGCGCCCCGCAATCTTCCGCATAAAGCTGTACTTCTCCGCTTTACCGTCGGATAGGATCTCAAGCTGGCCGGGCTCCAGGCCCTGCTTCTTCGCGAACCCGGCAACTGCTGTAGCGGGCGCGCTTTTCGCCGGACCCCAGACCCGCTCTTCCGCATCGGGCTGTTGCGCGATTATGCCTTCCGCCCGAACGGTCAAACGCCGCGGCGTGGCGTCCGTGCGAACCCGTGCATCACCCAGGTGGTGTTCTTTCAACAGGGCCGCAATAGCGCTGCCGAGATAGTCGAGCGCGCCCGCCAGCATCCAGTCCGGAATTTCTTCCGCGCCAATTTCGAGAAGCAGATTCATGCCGCGTGCTCCTGCTGTTCAAACTGCTGATTCACCCAGGCTTCCGCCACGGCCACGGCCACTTTGCGAATGCGCCCGATCACGCCGACGCGCTCGGTCACGCTGATAGCGCCCCGCGCGTCGAGCGTATTAAAGAGATTGCTGCACTTCAACACGTGGTCGTACGTGGCAAGCAGAGGGAAGCGCTTTTTCTGTTCCGCATCGGGATAGAGACCGAGCAGCCGCTTTGCTTCGCCCTCGTGGATCTCGAAAAGCTTCCAGAGCGTGGGCACATCCGCCAGTTCGAAGTTATAAACCGAATACTGCAATTCATCCGTATAGCGCACGTCGCGATATTTAATACCCGGAGTCCACTCGATGTCGTACACGCTGTCGACGCCCTGCAGGAAGGCCGTCAACCGCTCCAGCCCGTAAGTGATCTCGGCCGGAACCAGTTCCAGATCGATGCCCCCGCATTGCTGGAAGTAGGTAAACTGCGTGATTTCGAGCCCGTCGAGCATTACCTGCCAGCCCACGCCCCATGCGCCCAGGGAGGGATTTTCCCAATTGTCTTCTTCCAGTTTCAGATCGTGCTTGCGGAGGTCGATCCCAATGGCTTCGAGGCTGCCCATGTATTGCTCGATCACGTCGGCGGGCGTGGGCTTCAGGATCACCTGCAACTGCATGTGCTTGTAAAGCCGGTTGGGATTGTCGCCGTAGCGGCCGTCGGCCGGCCTGCGGCTGGGCTGCACGTAGGCCGTTCGCCACGGCCTGGGCCCGAGGGCGCGCAGAAAGGTTTCCGGGCATGACGTGCCCGCGCCCACTTCGACATCGTACGGCTCCTGAATAATGCAGCCGCGGTCGCTCCAATAGCGTTTAAGATTGAAGACAATTTCCTGGAACACGGGGGCTTTCGATTGCGACATGGCTTGTTTATGCGGCGGCTTCAAGAACAGGGAAAGTGATCAGTTTGCGTTCGATCTGCGATTCCACCTGCTGCGCCAGGAAACGGCGCAGATCGGCGGCCGTGGTCTGGCTCCACGCGCGTTCCCGCAACTGGCCGATGGGGGTGTGAAGAATTTCGTCCGCAATCGCGCGCGATTCAGGAGTGAGTTCCCAGGTTCCGCGCAGATCGAGCGCGCGTCGGCAATCGTGACAATAAAGCCCGGCGCGCAGGCGGTTGAAAAATGCCCGCTCGGGATGCTCGGGGTCTTCCAGCCACGAGCCGCACCCGAGGCAGACGTGCAACTCAGGAAGCAACCCGGCGAGCTTCACGGTCCAGAGGCTGAAATAAGTCATCGCGGCCCAGACGGCGCCCGGCACGCCGGACCGTAAATGTTCCAGAACAGCCGTCACCAGACGAAAGTATTTCTCGTTGGTCTCGGCGGCGGGCAGCAGTTGTTCGGAAACTTCCGCTACAAAGTCGAGCGCGCACGCGGCATGGAAATCATTGAGCAACCCGAACTGCGATTGCAGAAGCTCGCAGGAGTCAATGTTAACCAGTTCGCGATTCTCGCGCTGAAAGTAGGACATCTTGATGTGCGAAAGCCGCTCCAGACCGGAACCAAATCCGCTTTTCGGTCGCCTCGCACGGCGCGCAACGCCTCGGAGTTTGCCGGAATCGCGCGTGAAAAAACTGACGATGAGGTCCCCTTCCTTGAATGGCCAGGTTTGCAGGACAAAGGCTTCGCTCACACGAGCGGACATAATAACGGCGCTGCGTCGTACGAAAACTCAAGGTTATCACGGCTGTCATTTTCAGACTTTCCGCATTCACGCAAAGCGCACAACGGCTACAGACGTGCAGGCGAGTGCACCCGAGGAAGAGATACACAATGAAGCCACACTCTTATGCGATCCTTGCCGCTGTTGCCCTGACATCTCTGGGCCTGACACTCGCCGGATGCCAGCAGGCGCCGGCCCCAGCTCCCGTTACGACATCCGCGCCCGCGGCTGCACCGGCGGCGGCGGCCGCTCCGGAGCCCGCACCCCCGAGCACGACGGAGACAACCACCCGCAGCCGAAGCACGGAAGTGAAGCCCGAACCAGGCAATCCTGACGCGCCTGCGGAGAAGACCATGCGCTCCAAGTCCACTACGGTTAAACAGAATTAGGTCGGAGCCAGGTCCTCGCTATCGCCATTCTTCAGAAACCCTGCTCCTGACGCGCTGCTGAATACCGTCGTTCAGTTGGCGGTGCAGGCGGCAACCCCGGCTTCGACCGTCGTGCCCGCCTCAGCGTGAACTCCGTAGCAGCTATCGGGCTGGCGCATCCCGGCGGTGCGCTCGCCTCCATCGCTGGCCGAGAAACTTCTGGATATTGTATCATTTCTGGTACATACTGGAATTTGGAGTGAGATGAAATAAACCCGGAGATACCGGTTCGTTTTTACTTCACATAAGTGGGTGGGGCACCGGTGCTCGATTGGCTGCGTGGCCTCGACAAGGATGACCGGCGCGCTGTCGGGCTCGACCTTATGCGGGTACAGTTCGGCTGGCCGATCGGAAGGCCACTCGTGCGAAGCCTTAAAGATGGTCTTTGGGAGGTGCGCTCGTCCCTTCCGAGCCAGCGGATAGCCCGGCTCATCCTCTGCTTTCACGGTCAAACGCTTGTCGTGCTCCACGGATTCATTAAGAAAACACAGAAAACCCCTGTGGATGACTTAGCCCTGGCCAAGCGGAGAATGAAGGAGGTTACGAAATGAAAAAGCGCAACAAGCATATCGGCCCGTCACTGCACGACTTCCTGAAAGAGGAAGGCGTCCTCGAAGAGACACGCGCGATCGTGCTGAAAGAGACGCTGGCCTGGCAAGTTCAGCAGGCGATGGAGAAGGAAAAAATCAGCAAGGTAGAGATGGCGCGGCGCATGAACACAAGCCGCGCGGCGCTTGATCGTCTACTCGATCCAGGCAATGCCTCGGTGACGCTGCAAACCCTGACGCGCGCGGCACACGCCATCGGCCGCGATCTGCGCATTGAGCTGGTATAGATGGGCGAGGCGAAGAGTCTGAAGCACCAGAATCCGCGGAGGCGTTTACGGCGATGGCTGGTTCAGGATTACGATATCGACACGGCGGTTACGTGCGCGTCCCCCGGCTGAATCGTTGGTGTCAACGGGCCTGGTTTCCGCATAACCGGCCACCGCGAACCGGGCGGCTGGAATGCCGTAGCGTCCCGTGAACAAGCGGAGCACGGCGATGCTTCGGGCCGTGGATAGTTCCCAATTGCTGCGGAATCGCCGGCTGTGCATGGGGTCGGAATCGGTGTGTCCTTCCAGTTCGACCGGGTTTGGCAGATCGCGAATGGTTCCCGAGATCTTCTCGAGACTGCCCAGCCCGGAAGCGGCGATTGCGTCACCCCCTGAAGGAAAATAGGCAGCCTGACGAAGGCTGATTACGAGCCCTCTGGCGTCCAGACGAACCTCAACCTTGCGAGCCTTTATTTCGTCCGCGAGAGCGTGCTCGAGATATTCCAGCGAAGCCGCCAGGCCAGTTACCGCGGGCTTCACTTCGGGCAGCTCCATCGGCGCTTTGGCGGCTTTTCCGGCCGCCGGGACGAATTTCAGCATACGTCCCGGCTCCAGTGCTTCCATCACGGCGGACGACACTCGCTGGACTTTCCCTTTGTCGGGCTGGGACGATGCAAACATCACGACAAACAGAGCCAGCAGCAGAGTAATGAAATCGGCGTAAGAAATCAGCCAGCGGTCATGGCTCCGTGGCGCGGCAGGCCGCCTGTAGCGTGCCATCAACTCTCCGCGGCCGCGGGTTCGCCCGCCCCCGCGAGACTGCTTTTCCCGTTTTCCGCGTGGCTTTCAGGCGCATGGGTTTCCGGCAGGTACGCTTCCAGTTTGATTCGAATCACCCTGTGATTGATCCGCTCGGCGATGCCGAGAATTCCTTCGAGGGTAAGCTCACGCATCCGGACAACGGAATGCGCTCTTGCCCTTAGTTTGCTCGCGGCCGGGAGGAAGAAGATATTAGCGGAAGCCACGCCATAGATCGTAGCCACAAATGCGATTGCAATGCCGTGACCGACCGCTTCGACGTTGGCGAGATTCTTCATCACCTGAATGAGACCCAGCACCGCTCCAACGATGCCGATTGTCGGAGCATAGCCACCCGCGGCTTCGAAGACCCCCGCCTCCGCTTCGGCATCCTGCTCAAAGAGCGAGATCTCAAGCTCCATGATGTCCCTGATTCTGGCGGGCTCAATACCATCGACCGCGAGTTCCAGCGCCTTTCTCAGAAACGGATCCGCGATTGCAGCGGCCCGCTTTTCGAGCGAGGCGATGCCGTATCTTCGCGCCTTAGTCGCGAAATCGATGATCTCATCGATTCTCCCGGACGTGGACTCGGTTCTCGAAAAGAACAGATTGCTCAGTTGCTTTATAGCGCGGATCAGAACAGGGAAAGGAGTGGTGACCATCACCGCGCCAAGCGTGCCGCCGAGGACGATCATCGCGGAAGTGAGTTGCGCGACGTCCCGCAGGCTGCCGCCTTCCATCACCAGGCCACCCGCAATTCCGCCGATTGCCAGCAGGAGCCCGCCGAAAGTCGCAAAGTCGGGCTTTACAGCGCCTTTCGAGCCGGGGGCCTTCGGATCAGCCATGGCAATCCCCGCCGGAGAGTTTACCGGCCGGCGCAAGAATGGACCTCCGATACAGCCGGATACGCTCCACAATTTCGTTTGCGGTTTCGAGGACCACAAGTTTTTGATTGTTTGTCAGCGTGATGAGTGTGTCGGGCGTGCTTTCGATTTGCTCGATCAGGTCGCAGTTCAGCAGGATCGAAGTCCGGTCCAGACGCGTAACCGGAATCATCGCCTTCCCCCTCCGCTCAGGCAGTGCGTGGCTGCCGTTCAAATTCTCAGAAATTTCACGGTCCCCGACGTTTTTGCACAAGCCGACCGGCGTCGTGCGGGGCGCTTCGGAAGGGCGTTGTATGATATTGCCAGCGTGGCTGCACCGTCGTGAATGCGCGGCGGAGGACGAGCGGCCGTGCTCACCAAAATGGGGAGTTGAGGGAGCGAAAGATGAAGGTTCCGTCGAAAAGATGGATAGTTACCGGCGCGGTTGCCTGGCTGGGTGCAGCCCTGCCGTTCGGAAGTTTGGGCCTGGCACAGAGCCAGACGCGGGTTTCGGCGACACCGCAGATGTCCGACAAGTACTTCAAGAACGTCCAGGTGTTGAAAGGAATTCCCGTTGACGAGTTCATGGGGACGATGGGCCTCTTTTCAGCCGCGCTGAGCTATTGCTGCGGGGACTGCCACACCGGTGCCGGTGGAGACCACCCCGACTGGGCGGCCGACACTCCGCGAAAAGTGATGGCGCGCCGCATGACCTCGATGGTCCAGGGAATCAATAAGGCGAACTTCGGCGGAGCGGAAAGAGTGACCTGCTGGACCTGCCATCGCGGCAGCCCCGATCCCGCTGTTACGCCATCCCTCGATACCATCTACGGTGAGCCGCTCTCATTTCCGCCTGACGTCGTGAAGAAGGCTCCCGCCGGTTCCGGGGCCGCCACTCTGACTCAGATTTTCGATAAATATATCAAAGCCCTGGGCGCGGTCGACCGCCAGGCCGCTCTCACCAGCTATACCGCCAGCGGCACCAGCCACCTGTACGGGGAAACGCGGGAAGATCCCGTGGAGATTTATGCCAAAGCCCCCGATATGTTAGCTACGGTGATTCACCAGAGGGGCGGCAATCTCTCCAGAACCTACGATGGCAGCCATGGATGGGTCATGCTGCCGCTCACCGTGGTTCAGGAATACCCGTTGAGCGCCAGTGCGCTCGAAGGGGGCAAGCTCGATGCCGAACTGGCTTTCCCGTGGCGCGTCGAAAAGTTCTTCCAGAACTGGCGCGTCGGCTTCCCGGTTACCATCGACGGTCACGCAGTTGAAGTGGTTCAGGGAAGCGCGCCTGGAATTCTCGCAACATTCTATTTCGACAAGCAGACCGGTCTGTTGACGCGCGTTGACCGCTATGCCGACTCCGCGATGGGCCGCGTTCCGACCCAGATCGACTATTCCGATTATCGCCCGGTCGATGGCGTCATGATGCCGTACAAATGGGACTACTCCTGGGTCAGCGGCCGCGAGGAGTATTCGCTGACGGGATATCAGCCGAACGTTCCGGTTGACGCGGCCAGATTCGGCCAGCCCGTGCAGCGCGCGGCGAAGTGAGCAAAGCACCGATGGAGCCGCACGGCCGGATATCCTCCGGCCGCGGCGGCTCTTTCTCTATTGATTGCTGAAGCCGCTTCCGCCCGAAACCGGGCCAATGTAAGCAAGCAAACGGCCCGCGGCGATCGCCCCGAACCAGCAGAACAGTGAGGCCCAGGCCATGAGTTTCGCCGATGAGGGCAACGGCGCTTTATCCAGCCGGGAATCCCTGAATATCCGCCCGCGCATCGAGCAAAGAAGCCATACGGCGATAGCGATGAACGTCATCTTCACATAGAAGTCCGGGTTGTAGAGTTTGGTGGTGGCATCGATGACCGTAAGGATCGAGCCGGTTATTGCGCTGATCGCAAACCCCACCCACATCACGGGATAGAGCCGCTCGAGCGGCTTGATTTCGAGCCCCGGCGCGACTCCCAAAACACGAATATCGATCGTCGCGCAGATCCCGGCAACCATCACCATGCCCACGGAGTGCATGAAGAGAATCGTCGGATAGGCCCAAACCGACGGGCTGGACGCGACCCACTGGCTGAACTGCATGTGTTCGAGCCAGGCGCAGAATTCCCTCATTTGCGATCCCTCCCGCGAGCCGGGCCCGCGCTTTTGTCGATGAGATAGCCCGCAAGCCCCAGCAGGACCATAATGCCAAGCGCCGCGAAACTGACTGTCAGGCCAAGGGCCATTAGAAAGCCTTCCCCAGAAATGGCAGCATATGGCCGCAGTAAAGAATGCCGAAGACCAGCACGATCGCGGAAGCAGCCACCGCTTTAGCTGTCAGCGGCGCGTCGTCTCCGGGGCCGACAGCCCAGGCCTGATCGAAGATCGTAAAGTAAAGGACGTTAAGGCTCGCCAGCACGATGAAAGCGATCTTCACCTGGAAAACCACGGATGTCGCGTACTGCCACGGAGCGCCCACGAAGTAGGACATGCCCGTGATCAGGTCGATGCCGAAACCCAGAATGGCCCAGGGAATCAGCCGGTGCAGCGCGCTGAACGACACGCTTTTCATCATCCCCAGCATCCGCAGATCGACCACCGTCGCCACACCGAACATCAGTGTCAGGCCGAGGAAATGGAGGGTCTGGAGAGTGGCCCATACCCACCGGCTTTCCGACTTCGCGCCCTGCACGAAATCCCCGTACGCACGAGCCAATGGCTGCCCCTGTGCCGCCACTTGCGCCAGCTCACGAATCTCCGGATGGCGGATCTGGCCACCGATATTCGCGGCTCTGGCCATGAGGCCGAACACAATCAGCGAAAGCAGTAGGATGACCGTCAGGTTCCAGCGCGCGATATGCGAGAACCGCCGGTATTGCCACAGCCCGAGCCAGGCGAACGCGCCGTTCAGAATCATAAAGGCAAACGCGGGCAGGGCGGCGCCTTCATGCGCCTCGATCATGGCTTTTGAGATGCTGGGGTCCGCGCAGGCGCCGGTTGCCTTTTTTACCACGCAAATTGCCTCTTCGGAAGCGTTGCCGCTCACATACGTGGGAATCGTCAGAACCGCGATGCCGAAGAAGATCAGCAGGCTCGCCTGCTTCAGGTGGTCGCTCGCAATAACCAAAGCCGCGATAAACAAACCGAGGCCGACGATCATGCCGACCGTCGGGAAATGATTCAGCAGGAGGTGGATGTGAACCAGGTTCATCAGATCAGAGTCTACTCCGGCACCGTCTGTTGCGTGACCTTCACCTGAGAATTCTGGCCCGCCGTCACGGTCACCTGCACGCCGCTGTAGCGCCGCATCCATTCGGGATTCGCATATTCCACTTGCGAAATATCCGTCCAGGCATAGACCGTGTAGTCCCCGGGCGCAAGATTCAGCAGCTTGAAATGACCGGTGCCCGATTGCGCAACAACGATGTTCCCATTGCGCAGAGCCATGATCCCGCCCGGGGCGGGCTGCCCGTCGGCATCCACCGAGTCGCCTTCAATGGAGCCGCCATCGTCGCGCAGGACGATCGCGATCGGTCCTGCTCCCTGCGACAGGGAAAACTCACCGGCCCCTATGTCCTGACCGGCCAGGGTCGCGCTTGCGATATAAAAGGGCGGATTGGGGCGCAGTCTCAGGCTGTAACTGCCCGGCAACAAATCCTTGAACGCGAACGAAGTGCCTCGGAGGCCCCAGTTCAGTTGTCCCGCGCCGTTGGAGGGTTCCGAGGGCCGCAGGCTGATCGCGAAGGGCTGCGATTGACTCGTGCGGCCGGATGGCGATTCGATCCGCACCGTGCCATCCACGGTAAAGGCGTTGTCCAGATGCACGGCGATGTCGTTGAGGTCCGACGTTCCCACCTCGATCGGAACTCGCGCGGACAGCCGCTTGCCGGCTTCAAAGTAATCCGCGACGAGGATGTAAGAGCCTGGAGGGGTCAGAACGTCGAATTTGCCATCGCGGACTACCGCCGGAAGGGATTCGCCGAGGCCCCCCGCGGCGCCGCTCCGGATCAGACGGATCCCGATTCCGCGTCCTTCCGGGAGAACCGAAAACACGCCTCGCACATGGACTGCCGGCACCTGGTTCAGGACAAAATCGACGTTTACTTCGCGGCCGGCCGGCACGTCCAGTGCGCTGGAGCTTCCGCCCTCAACCGGCCCGGGGTAGCAGAGATCGCCAGTCAGGGTCTGAGGGGCTGACCGTATGTGCACGCCCTGCCGTGCCGGGTGCGCGCACACAATATATTTCCCCCGCGGCAAACCGGGAAAGCGGTATTCTCCAAGATCGTTTGTCGAGTTTCCGCCGGCGGTTTGTAGAAACGAGGCCTTTCCTTCCACGACGTGGGAGAGAAGAACCGAAACGATAACGCTCATGATGGGATCGCCCTGATCGTCGACTACCTTCCCGTAGATCACGGATTGGGGGATGAGTTCGACTTTCACATCGTGAGCCGGAACACCGGAGACCAGATTCAGCGCGGCAGGAGGAACGTACTGTAGAAATCCCGGGCGCGTGACTGTTAACGCCACCCGTCCGCACGTCAGTGCGGGAATGCTCCAGCGGCCGGAGTTATCGGATGCCGTTGCGTATTGCGCGGTGGCGGAACTCAGGTTCAGGCGCGCGCGCTGAACCGGTTCACCGGTAATGGAATTCACCACGGTTCCATCGGCGGCACAGTCGGGAGCGGTGGCTTGCGGTAGCTGTGCGAGCGCGAAAGGGGCCGCCGCCAGCATGAGCGCGATGCATTTCATGCCGTAACCGTTCATGTTGAATATGCTATCGATCAGCGTATCGCTTTGGCATCAGTAATGTCATGGCGTCCGGCACTATGGAGATCGTGGCCGGCAGAACCCCTACTGACTCTCCGTCGGTCTGAACGTAGATTCGCTGGTCCTCCGGAGCGCTGACTTCCACTTGCGTTGCGCGCACAACGGCAACGCCTTTAGCGGTGTAGAGCCGATTCGTCAGGATCGCGCCGAAGAATCTCAGGTAATCCTGCCACTGGCGATTCTGAAAGATCACGACTTCGAAATCGTTGTGGGTCAACAGGACATTCCGCGCAATCTCGAAATCGCCCCCGTAGTTCCGCACGCGCGTAATCAGCGCGAAGCTCGCGCAATAATCGGAACCATTCACCGCCAGATGGAATCTCGGGACCGGCCGCCCAAACTGACGCCAGCCGCCATGCCAGTAGGCGAGTTTCCCCAGTTTGCCTTTCAGTTCCAGATCGAGTTCGTAAATGATACGCGCATCGAGACCCACGCCGGCCATGAGAATAAAGTAGCGGCGCGGCTGCCCGGGCTTTTCGAGCGCTCCCAATGCGATGCGAACCGGCACCGCATGCAACAACTGCCGTGCCGCGTGATCCGGCCTGTTCGAGAAACCGATCTCATTGGCAAGCACATTCGCGGTCCCTGCGGGCAAAACACCAAAGAGCACGGGCGAGCCGGCGATGCCGTTCACCGCTTCGTTGATGGTGCCATCGCCGCCCGCGGCAAGAATCAGATCGCAGCCGCCGGCAATGGCTTTGCGCGCCAGTTCACCCGCCTGTTGGGGAGCGGAAGTGGCGAAAAGTTCCACCTGCGCGCCCGCTTCCCGGAGAGTATGAACGGCCTTCTCCAGGCGCGCATAGTGCGCCCCTTTCAATCCGCCTGCAAAAGGGTTATAGATGAGTCCGATACGATGAGACAGGTGGGGGATAGGCGCAGGACCGTCTGAACCAACCGATTATAGCGAAATGTCAGCACAGACCTCTCCCGGCGATCCACGCAGAGAAGCGGACGAACTCCGCGCGGCGATTCGTCATCACGAGCATCAATACTACGTTTTAGACCAGCCCGAGATCAGCGATGCCGAATACGACGGGCTGATGCGGCGCCTCCAGGCGATCGAAGAGGCCAATCCAGGCCTCGTCACCCCAGACTCTCCGACCCGCCGGGTGGGAGGCAAACCGCGCGAAGGATTTCAGAAAGTGCGCCACAGTTCACCCATGCTGAGCCTGGACAATGCGCTCGACGAAAGCGAGCTCCGGGCTTTCGATGCGCGCGTACGGGATCTGCTGGGCGGCGCGCCCTTCCGTTACGTCGCCGAACTCAAGATGGACGGTTTGTCCATGGCGGCGCGTTACCGCGGCGGGCTGTTCGAACTGGCCGTTACGCGGGGCGACGGAACCACGGGAGAAGACGTTACGGAGAACGCCCGCACTATCCGCTCTCTTCCCCTGGGGGTGGAGCTGGTGAGTGCGGAGGGCGGGAAGCCCTTCGAAGTCCGCGGTGAGGTTGTCATGAACCGGCGGATGTTCGAGCGTCTGAATGCCGAGCGCGAAGCGAACGATCTGACCCGCTTCGCCAACCCCCGGAACGCGGCGGCGGGGTCGCTGCGATTGCTGGAACCCGGCATCACGGCGGCGCGCCGGCTCGATTTCTACGCGTACTTCCTGTTCGACGACCGGGGCCGGTACATTTTCGACAGCCAATGGGAATCGCTCGACTGGCTGAGCAATCACCGCTTTAAAGTCAATCCCAAACGCCGTCTGTGCGCGGACATCGACCAGGCCTTTGCCTTTTGCCGCGAATGGGAGGCGCAACGCGAGGGGCTGCCTTATGAAATCGACGGCGTTGTGCTCAAAGTGGACAGTATCGCGCAGCAGCAACAACTGGGATTCACGGCGAAGGCGCCACGCTGGGCCATTGCCTTCAAATATGCGGCGAGACAGGTCGAGACCGAAGTTCTCGACATCAGCGTGCACGTGGGACGGACGGGCACGCTCACGCCGGTCGCGCATCTCGCGCCAAAGGTGGTGAGCGGCGTGACCGTCTCGCGGGCTACGCTCCACAACGAGGATGAGATTGGCCGGCTTGGGCTGCAGATCGGCGACACGGTCGTGGTGGAACGGAGCGGCGACGTGATCCCGAAAGTGGTGCGGGTCAAGATACAGGGCACGCACCGCCGGTTGTTCCGCATGCCGAAGACATGTCCCGTTTGCGGGGGACGCATCGTGCGCGAGGAGGGCGAAGCGGCCAGCCGTTGCATCAATGTCAACTGTCCGGCGCGTCTGAAGGAATCGATCCGGCATTTCGCTTCGCGCGGCGTGATGAATATCGACGGACTGGGCGATGCGCTGATCGATCAACTGGTCGACAGCGGGCTGGTTCAAAGCGTGGCGGACCTGTACGAATTGAACGTGGAGCAGCTTTCGAAACTGGACCGCATGGGACAGAAGTCCGCTTCCAATATCGCGCGAAACATCGATCGTTCGCGCTTCCTGCCGATGCCGCGCGTGATTACGGCGCTCGGAATACGATTCGTGGGTGAACGGACGGCGGAAATCCTGGCGGAGAATTTCGGCTCGATGGAGAAAATCGCCGCCGCGAGCGTCGAAGAGCTGCAGGATGCGCCGGAAGTGGGACCCAAAGTGGCGGAGAGCATCTTCGTTTTCTTCCGCGAGCAGCATAATCTTCAATTGCTGGAACGGTTGAAGAGCGCGAAGCTTTCGTTTGAGCACACGATGCCGCAGCGGAAAGATGGCCCGTTGAAAGGGATGACATTCGTGCTGACGGGAACCCTGCCGCGGCTCACGCGCGAGGCCGCGAAACAGAAGATCGAGGCGGCCGGGGGGAAGGTGGCCGCGGCGGTGAGCGCGAAGACCAGCTATGTGGTGGCAGGCGATGAAGCCGGTTCGAAGCTGACAAAGGCCAGGGCGCTCAATATTCCGATCATTGGCGAGCAGGAACTGTTGACGTTGCTGGCGGGGAAATGAGGAAGTATTGCGTGATTTTGCCGCTGATGCTGGCGAGCATGGCTCAGGGCGCGAACTGGGATGCCCTTGTCGATCGCTTTTTCGACCAGGCTTATTTCCACTTCAATCCAAGCGCGGGAACCTCCGCGGGATTTCACCAGTACGACGCGCAACTGGAAGACCTTTCGCGCGCGTCCATCGAAAAACAGGCCGGCGTGCTGCGGCAGTATGAGCGCGAGGTGCGGGATTTTCCGGGCTCGCGGCTGACGCCCGGGCAGGGCGCGGACCGTGAACTGGTGCTCGGGGCTATTCGCTCCGCTCTGCTGGACCTGGAATCGATCCGCGGCTGGGAGACCAATCCGGATCGTTACTCGAGCACGGCAAGCAATGCAGTTTTCGTCATCATGAGCCGCAAGTTCGCGCCGCCGGAGGAGCGCTTGAAATCGGTGATCGCGCGCGAGCGCCAGATGCCGAAAATGTTTGCGGCGGCGCGCGTGAATCTGAAGAACCCTCCGCGTATTTATACCGAGATCGCCATCGGGCAATTACCGGACATCGTCAGCTTTTTTCAACACGATGTTCCGCTCGCCTTCGCTGCTGTCGGGGATCGCGCCCTGCTCGGTCGGTTTCACGAGTCGAATGCCACCGTGATTCGTGAGTTGCGGTCGTATGAGACGTTTCTCAGGAACGACCTGCTGCCGCGGTCGAAGGGCGATTTCAGGATCGGCGCGGAGAACTTCCGGAAGAAACTGCTGTACGACGAAATGGTGGATATCCCCCTCGACCGGTTACTCCGGATCGGCTACGCGAATCTGCGGCAGGATCAGGCGTTCTTCAGGGCGACGGCAAAAAAGATCGATCCGGCGAAAACGCCGCGACAGATTCTGGATGAAGCGGAGAAAGATCACCCGGCCGCGGATCAGCTCCTCGATGCGTTTCGCAACACTCTGGGCCGGCTTCGCGACTACATTATCCAGCATGGGATTGTGACTATCCCGTCGCCCGTGCTGCCGGTTCTGGAAGAAACGCCTCCGTTTATGCGCGCGCTCACAACGGCATCCATGGATACGCCCGGCCCTTATGAGAAGGTCGCGAAAGAAGCGTTTTTCAATGTGACTTTACCCGAGAAGAACTGGACTCCGGCACATATCGAAGATCATCTGGAGATGTTCAACCGGGGAGTGATCGCCAGCACGTCGATTCATGAGACCTATCCGGGGCATTATGTGCAGTTTCTATGGGTGCAGAGCGCGCCGTCGAAAGTCCGGAAATTACTGGGAGCCAATTCCAACGCGGAGGGTTGGGCTCACTACTGCGAACAGATGATGATCGACGAAGGTTACGGGGGTGGCGACCTGAAACTGCGTCTCGGCCAGTTACAGGATGCATTGCTGCGGGACGCCCGTTATATTGTTGGCATCGGGATGCACACGGGCACGATGACGTTCGATCAGGGTGTTGACTTCTTCGTCAAAGAAGGGATGCAGACGCCGGGCACGGCGGTGGTGGAGACCAAACGAGGTACTTCCGATCCGACGTATCTTTACTACACCCTGGGCAAACTGGAAATCCTCAAATTGCGTGCGGACTACCGGAAAATGCGCGGAGCTTCGTACAGCTTGCGGGAGTTCCATGACAACTTTCTGAAACAGGGATTTCCGCCCATCGAAATTGTGCGCCGGGAAATGCTGCGCGAGGCGCCGGGGAAAGCTTCGCCCGTTCTGTAGGGCTGCAATCTTATTGGACCAGGGACTCGATGCCGCGGAGTTCCTTCAGTGTCAGGACGTCCTCGATCTTCAGAAGAATCTTGACCGATCCCTTGAATTTCGCAACGCCGAGCACAAAGGGGGTCTCCACGCCCTCTCCAAAATCAGGAGCGTTCTCAATGTCTTTGTTGCTGAGGGTAAGAACCTCGGACACAGCGTCAACAATGAGGCCGATCATCGCTTGTTCGCCCTCCTGCAGCACCTGGACCACAACGATGCACGTGGTTTGAGTGAACGGCGCTTCGGGAAAGGCGAATTTGATGCGCAGATCGACAACGGGGATGATCTTACCTCTGAGGTTGATGACCCCTTTCAGGTGCGCCGGCGTTCCAGGCACGGCGGTAATGTCCTGAACGCCCATGATCTCCCGGACATGCGTTACCTGTATCCCGAATTCTTCTTTAGCCAGTTTAAAGGTGAGGTATTTCCCGGCTCGCGTTCCGGCAACAGGCTGGACCGCCGTCTGTGTCCGTTCGTGTGTTTGCGCCTTCATCTGTGTATATGATCGGCGGTGAGCGCCGGAGTCTTTAGAGCGCCAGCCGCGGTCTTTAGCGCACAAATCCGGCTGCAGGAATGCAGAATGCCGGTGGATTCCACAACCACGATCATCGGTTGTTCCGTTTCGCGAGCCGCGCCAGCGCCGCCAGCTGCCCCAGATACTGCCGCAGAGGCCGCGCCGGCGTTCCCCACACGGGTTCGCCCGCGCGCACAATCTTTGAAGTCAGAATGCCGGCTCCCGATCCGACGATAGCTTTCGATTCGATTCGGGCTTTATCGCCGACGCCGACCTGGCCGCCTACGATGGCGTAATCGCCGATGGTTACGCCGCCCGCCAACCCGGTCTGCGCGGCAATCACGACATGGCGGCCGATCCGGCAGTTGTGCGCGATGTGGACCATATTGTCGAGCTTCGTGCCGTCACCGATCGCGGTCGTGCCGAGCGTGGCACGGTCGATGCAGGTGTTCGCGCCGATCTCGACATCGTCCCCGATCTCGACACTACCCACCTGGGGAACCTTCCGGTACGAGCCGCCGGTCATTTCGAAACCGAAGCCGTCCGCACCGATTACGGCACCCGAATGGATGACGCACCGCGCACCGATAGCGACTCGCTCATAGATGGAGACGCGTGGATACAGCACGCAATTCTCGCCTATCCGCGCCTCCCCGCCTATAATGCAGCCGGCTCCGATGCGGGTCCGTGCGCCGACGCGCGCGCCCCGGCCGATGGTCGCAAAGGCCTCCACTTCGGCGGTGGGATCGACCTCCGCGCCATCTTCGATAATTGCGGAGGGATGCACGCCCCGACGAATCTCCAGCGCCGGATACAGCCACGCCAGCGCCTGTGAGAAATGCGCACGCGGCTGCGGCGATTCAATCACGGTCTGACCGCCGGCTCCCGCAAATTCCGGGACTGCGAGGATGCAGCCCGCTCCCGAGCGCGCGGCGGCTTCGAAATACTTCGGTCCTCCTGCGAAGGCCAGGTGCGCCGGGCCAGCGTCTTCCAGCATGGCCGCGCCAGTGAGCCGCCGCTCCGCGTCTCCGCGCAGACGGAGTTGCAATCGCGCCGCCAGTTCGCCCGCCGTTAATTCAGCCATCCACTGCCGACGCTAGCATAGTTACTCACCCGGACTTCGCAGCCGTTGGGTGAACCACCAGAGATGGCCTTCAATGTCGAGCGCGCCATAGCTGCGGTCCGCCCAGTAGTCCGCGCCGTAATCGTGCACGGCGAGTTCTTCCACTACCTTCGCGCCGCCCGCCTGGGCACGGGCGCAGTGGCTGTCCACGCTGTCGACGAAGATCATCGCGTGCTGGGTATTGGCGCCGCCTATGGAGCGGGGACTTACACCGGGCGGAAAGTCCGGGTGAGTACGCCTCTTTCCGCTTTGGGCCACCATGATCAGTGCCTCACCGAAGACAAGTTCGCTGTGCTCGATGCGGCCGCCTTCGCCCTCAACCTTCAGCCGGACTTCCAA
>Ga0207933_1001174_pt1 | contig 21100 bp, 14 predicted proteins | sample NGESurdeep092012_4_FD_184488 | JGI IMG/M metagenome (GOLD analysis project Ga0207933, IMG submission 184488) | Arctic peat soil microbial communities from Barrow, Alaska - NGEE Surface sample F53-3 deep-092012 (SPAdes) | ecosystem: Environmental > Terrestrial > Soil > Wetlands > Peat ...
ACAACATAGAACAACCTGCTAAAAGAGCCGGCGCTATTGCCCTGATAAAAAAGATACAAGCCGCTGGCGTACGCATTGATGGTGTTGGGATACAAGGACATTGGAAATCCGGTGATGTTCCGATGAAAGACATTGAAGAAAGCATCAAAGAATATGCTGCTTTAGGAATTAAAGTCATGTTCACTGAACTTGATTTAAGTGTATTACCAAATCCCTGGGATAAAACTACAGCCGATGTAAGCGCAACAGCACAAGGCAGTGCAAAAATGAATCCTTATACAAATGGTTTACCGGATTCTGCTCAGCAATTATTGGCAAAATCATACGCCGATTTGTTTACACTTTTTATGAAATATAAAAAAGATATCAGCCGCGTTACTTTCTGGGGTGTAAATGATGGCGAATCATGGTTGAATGGATTTCCTATTCGCGGACGCACAAATTATCCATTATTATTTGACAGAAATTTCAAACCAAAACCCGCATTTTTCAGCGTGATAGCAACAGCAAAAAATAATTAATCATTATCAAATTAAACTACAATTTATGAGTGTGCAGGACGCAATTTTAGCCGAACAAACAACAACGAAGTTGCCAAAAAGTTCACAGAAATTATCAGTATTGGAAAAAGTTGGGTACAGCCTCGGAGACCTGGCTGCTAACTTAGTCTTTCAAACATTGGTGACTTATCTCGCCTATTTCTATACGGATATTTATGGCCTTCAACCCAAAGATGCATCGGTAATTATTCTAACAGTGGGCCTGGTAGCTGCATTCGGTTTTAACCCGATAATCGGTGCTCTTGCGGACAGAACCCGCTCCAGGTGGGGAAAGTTCAGGCCATGGATATTATGGACTGCCGTTCCGCTTGGTGTGATTGCGTTATTGGCATTTAGCACGCCGCATTTTTCTTACAAAGGAAAATTAATTTATGCTGTGGTTACTTATACTTTATTGTTGTTGTTATATGCTGCCAACAATTTGCCTTATTCCGCATTGAGTGGTGTTATTACAGGCGACATGAAAGAACGAAATAGTTTGTCTTCTTATCGTTTTGTTGCCGTAATGTTTGCTCAATTTTTTGTACAGGTCTTCATGCTTTCTATTATTGAAACAGCAGGCGGTGGCGATAAATCAATAGGCATAGAAAAAGTAATGACATGGTTAGCGATAATCGGAACCATTATGTTGCTGATTACTTTTTTTACAACAAGGGAGCGCATCGTTCCCAAGCCGGAACAAAAGTCAAGCTTAAAAGAAGACCTGACTGATTTGTCTAAAAACAAGCCGTGGATAATTATGCTGGTCCTTACAACGTTAGTGTTTATCACATTGGCAATGAAAGGTGGTGGTTATGTTTACTATTTTAAAACCTATGTGGACAAAGAAAGCTTAACCAATTTTATAAATCCTATCACACACTTTCTTTCTAACATTGGTATGAACTTTTTTGGTGAAGACCCTGTTTCTGCTGGCTTTGGTTTATTCAATGCCGGTGGCATTATTTTTATGATTATTGGTATCATGCTTTCGAAAAGATTTGCAGATAAATATGGTAAAAGAGATGTGTTTGGAATATGCCTTTTCATTTCTACTTTATTCATAATTGCGTTTGTTTTTTATCCGCCAAAAGCTGTAGGAATCATTTTTCTTTCACAAATCTTCCACGGATTTTTTTATGGCCTTACGATTCCCTTGTTGTGGACGATGATAGCGGATGTTGCAGATTATAGTGAATGGAAAAATAATCGCAGGGCAACTGCCATCATTTTTTCCGCGATGATGGTTGGTTTAAAGGCTGGCCTAAGTATAGGCGCAGCAATACTTACGTGGATTTTAGGATTATATCATTATGTACCCAACAGCGACGCACAATCTGCGCAAGCAATTCATGGAACGCAAATGCTGGTAAGTATTTATCCGGCGATACCATTTTTATTAGGCGCTGGTTTATTGTTTTTTTATAAAATAAATAAAAAGATGGAAGTACAGATTGAAAGTGATTTACTGGAAAGAAGAAACAAATAATTCATTATTTAAAATATTACCTCATGCCTGAAGAAAGTATTGAACATATTGATTTTGATGAACTAAATAAAAGCGCCATATCACCGCCATTAATAAAAAACATTTACACAGCAGACCCTTCTGCGCATGTGTTTAATGGAAAGATTTATATCTATCCTTCACATGATGTGGATGCAGGTGATGCCTTTGATGATTTGGGAAGCCATTTCGCAATGGAAGACTATCATGTAATCTCCATGGACTCGCCAACAAGCGAAGCAAAAGATAATGGCGTTGCATTGCATGTAAAAGATATAGCGTGGGCTGAAAAACAAATGTGGGCGCCGGATGCCAATGAAAAAGATGGTAAGTATTTTCTCTTCTTTCCGGCAAAAGATTATGATGGAATATTTCGCATAGGCGTGGCTGTTAGCAATTCACCAACAGGTCCGTTTACGCCACAACCGAAAGCCATTAAAAAAAGTTTTTCAATAGACCCTGCGGTGTTCAAAGATAACGGTCACTACTACATGTACTTCGGCGGCATCTGGGGCGGACAATTACAGCGCTGGCAAACAGGAAATTTTACTGGTGAAGAAAGTGAAAGCCCGAAGGCACATTTGCCAAAAGATGATGAGCCTGCTCTTTGTGCTAAAGTCGCAAAGCTTACTGATGATTTATTGGAGTTTGCGGAAGACGCAAAAGATGTTGTAATCGTTGATGAAAACGAGAAGCCATTGCTGCAGGGCGATACAGAAAGAAGGTTTTTTGAAGCCTCGTGGATGCATAAATATAAAGACAAATATTATTTTTCTTATTCAACCGGTGACACGCATTTTATTTGTTATGCTATTGGGGATAATCCTTATGGGCCCTTTAAATACGCAGGCAAAATTTTGAATCCTGTTGTGGGCTGGACTTCGCATCATTCTATTTTAGAGTTTGAAGGTGAATGGTATTTGTTTTATCATGATAGTAGTTTGAGTAAAGGCGTGACACATTTGCGCAGCATTAAAGTTGCCAAACTCGAATATTATGAAAATGGTTTTATAAAAACGATAGAACCGTATGGTGATTTAAAAGCGCTTTGATTAGAAGTGAAGATTTACAAAATAAAAATCATTAATATTTGTTTGTTTACTGCAAAAGAAATCCGCACGAGTAAAAAGATTCAGATGAAAAAATTAATTACATTTTGCTTTTGCCTGGTGATAATATCCTGTGCAAATGCTCAGATAAAGCTCCCGCAAATTATCAGAGACAGCATGATTTTGCAACGCGATACAAAAATAAATATTTGGGGATGGGCTTCGAAAGGAGAAAAAGTAAGTGTGAAATTAAACGGTAAAACTTACAGAACAAAAACAGGAAACGATGGAAAATGGAAAGTGCAATTATCGCCAATGAAAGCCGGCGGGCCTTACACCATGGATGTTTCAGGAAAGAACAAAATAACTCTTCATGATATTTTGATTGGCGATTTATGGCTATGTGCCGGGCAATCGAATATGGAACATCAAATGAAACTTCATAGTGTATATTACCCGAAGGAAATAACAACCGCAAATTATCCGGAAATAAGGCAATTCAAAATTCCAAATGTGACTAATTTGGTAAGCCCGCAAAACGATTTGATCGGCGGCTCTTGGAAATGGGCTGATTCAGCTAATGTAAGAGATTTTTCCGCCGTTGCTTATTTCTTCGCAGAGGCATTATACCAAAAATACCATGTGCCGATTGGCATCATCAATGCAAGCTGGGGTGGTGTTCCTATCGAATCAATGATGAGTGAAGAAAGTTTAAAATCATTTCCGGATATCCTTAAAACGATAGAAAAAAATAAAGACACTGCTTATGTAAACGGAGCCAACCGCAAAGCTTTTGCTGCAATGAGGTCAATGCCACATCCTGAAGATATAGGCATGGCCCAAAAATGGTTTTCTCCTTCTTATCAACCCAAAGAATGGCACAGGATTGCGATTCCGGGTTTTTGGGCAGATGAAGGTGCAAAAGGTTTAAATGGTGTTGTTTGGTATCGCAGGGAAATTGATGTGCCTGCTTCCATGACGAACGTGCCTGCAAAAGTTTTTTTGGGTAGAATTGTAGATGCAGATGAATTATACATTAATGGAATTAAAGTGGGTTCTACCGGTTATATGTACCCGCAACGTCGTTATCCGGTGCCTGATGGCGTTTTAAAACCAGGAAAAAATTTATTTGTAGTCCGTGTTACCAACAACTTCGGTAAAGGTGGCTTTGTCCCAGATAAACCTTATGAGTTAATCGCAAATAATGATACAATTAATTTAACCGGTTACTGGCAATATAAAGTTGGCTTGCTAAATGAGCCCCACCGCGGCTTTGGCAGCTTTGGCGGGTTTGGAATTGCTTTGCAAAATCAACCGACTGCTTTATATAATACCATGATTGCACCGATTGTTGAATACGGTATTAAAGGTTTTGTTTGGTACCAGGGAGAAAGCAATACAGGCAAGCCTGATGAATATGCCAAACTTCAACCAGCGATGATTACTGATTGGCGCAACAAATGGAATGAAGGTGATTTACCATTTCTTTTTGTACAACTTCCCGGCTTTGGAGATTATAATTATCTTCCATCAGAAAGCCAGTGGGCAACGTTTAGAGAAGCGCAAGCAAAATCTTTATCAATTCCAAATACAGGAATGGCGGTCGCTATCGATATTGGCGAATGGAACGATATTCATCCAGACCGTAAGAAACCTGTTGGCGACCGCTTGACTTTGGCAGCCGAAAAAATTGCTTATGGTGAAAACATCGTGTACTCGGGACCGTTATATCAGTCACAAACTATTGAAGGCAATAAAATAATCATTTCATTTACTCATATGGGAACGGGTTTATCTACCAATGATAGCGAAGCGCCTGCAGAATTTGCAATTGCAGGAGAAGACAAAAACTTTGTTTGGGCAAAAGCAAAAATTGAAGGTGACAAAATAATTGTTACAAGTGAAGAAGTGCCCAATCCCAAATATGTGCGATATGCGTGGGCCGATGACCCGGTGAATCCAAACGTTATTAACAAAGAAGGTTTGCCTGCGGCACCCTTTAGAACGGATGAATAAAAATTGATTAATTAAAATAAAAGTGAATGATGGTTATGAAAATAAAAATCGGGCTTATTTGTGCTTTTACTGTTGCAGCGCCTGGTCAGGCATATTAGAATTGCTGCGGATAGTGGGTTATTCAAAATGTTTCATTCTATCTATATAAATAGCGATTGAATGTGATAACAACATCAAGGAATAAAAAATCAACAAAATGAGAAAATTTTTTTTTGTGATGATTGCGATAAGCGTTGCTAAAGTCTGCGTTGCACAAGACACAACCATTAACGGCAAACAATATCCGAAACCTGTAAACTTTACATCGCAGCAAAATCAGGAAAACATGATGAAACAGTTGGGCATACAAGCTCTTCGGCTTGGCCCCAGTGGCAATCCATCTGCGCCCAATCATGCAAACTATGATACCACCAAAGCGGACCCTTGTCCAAAGTTGCCGGATATTCTCACTACTAATGATGGCAAAAAAGTAACAACCCGTGAAATGTGGTGGAAGGTTCGCCGGCGGCAGATCGTTGAAGATTATGAACGCGAGGTATATGGAAGAATTCCGAACAACGTTCCCAAAGTGACATGGACCGTAAAAGTAACGGACCATGAATTTATTTTTCGCGGATTCATACCAGTAATCGCAAAGGAAATCGTTGGCCATGTTGATAACAGTGCTTATCCATTGCTTAATGTCGATATTAAAATGATATTGGTAGTGCCGATAAATGTAAAAGGGCCCGTCCCTGTTTTGATGATGTTTGGCCAGCCTTCATTTCCTGCGCCAGCCCAGCCATCCAATGATGACATGGAAACATTGAATACAACATTCAAAGAGATGATGGCAAAAACAAATCCTGCTGTAAAAGATATTTTTGATAAATATCCTGCTTACTCGCCTATCACCAAACTGAGTTTTAATTTTTTTGCACCACCTCCAGCAGATGATGCATCACCTACGGAACAACTGCTGGCTGCGGGTTGGGGTTATTGTATCATTGACCCAAACAGCATCCAGGCTGATAATGGTGATGGATTAACAGAAGGCATTATTGGTTTAGTGAATAAAGGCCAGCCACGCAAAGCGGACGATTGGGGCGCGCTACGGGCATGGAGCTGGGGAGCAGCACGAGCATTGGATTATTTAGAAACAGATAATTTAGTCGATGCAAAAAAAGTGGGAATTGAAGGTGTATCAAGATATGGAAAAGCCGCACTCGTTACGATGGCTTTTGAACCTCGTTTTGCAGTTGGCCTGATTGGTTCATCAGGCAAAGGAGGTGCTACATTGCTCCGTCGCAATTATGGTGAAGCTGTAGAAAGCCTTACCGGCGGCGAATTTTATTGGATGGCGGGTAACTTTCTAAAATACGGCGCTGAAAAATCAAAATTTGGAAGTAAGAATGGTTGTGATTTGACTGTAGATTCGCATGAATTAATTGCTCTTTGTGCACCGCGACCCGTTTTTATAAGTTACGGCATCCCTGAAAAGGGAGACGCTAACTGGCTCGACCATCGCGGAAGCTATATAGCAACTGTTGCTGCGGGAAGTGTATATAAATTGTTAGGCGCAAAAGATTTGGGTGTTGGCAATGATTATATGAAAGAAAAAATGCCGCCTGTAAATGTAGGCTTGCTAAGTGGACAACTAGCCTGGCGCCAGCATGATGGCGGACATACCGATGCGCCGAATTTTAAATATTTTATTCCGTGGGCAAGTAAAAATCTGGACTATGAAAAAAAATCTCAATAAATAACTATCAAAAAAGAAATTATGAAATACCATCAACGCGTTCAAAAAATGTTCACGTTTTTATTAATAATCCTCGTGTCTACCGGTAATGTATATGCGCAAACAGATACTACATGGAATCATAAAGAATGCTCCGTCGTTCTCACTTATGATGACGGTTTGAATATTGATTTAAGCAATGTAATTCCTGCATTGGATTCGCTTGGTTTTAAAGGAACTTTTTATATTTCCGATTATTTTTATGGATTAAACGCGCAGATAGATGGATGGAGAAAAGCGGCCGCCGAAGGACATGAACTGGCTAATCATACCATTTGGCATCCATGTGATGGAAGCCTTCCGGGAAGGTCTTTTGTAAAACCTGATTATGACCTTACTCACTATGATGTAACGAGAATGGATAATGAAATTCTTGCTATGAATAATATTTTAAAAGCCATTGATGGAAAAGATGAAAGAACATTTGCGTATCCGTGTGGTGATATGAAAATTCATGATTCATCATACCTCGATTATATGAAATATAAATTCACCGCTGCCCGTGGCGTTACACCTGAAATGTTGCCAATTGATAAAATTAATTTGAATAATGTTGGTTGCTACATGGAGAATGGGGCATCTGCCGATGAAATGATTGCGTTGGTAAAAAAAGCAATGAAAACTCATACCCTACTTGTCTTTCTTTTTCATGGAGTAGGCGGCGAACATAATTTAAATGTTTCCCTGTCAGCGCATAGCGGTTTATTACACTTTTTGAAACAAAATGAAAAAGACATCTGGATAGCGCCTATGATAGACGTGGCTAAATTTATAAAATCAAAACAATAGTTATTTGTTCGTTTACTGCTTTTTATTAATCAAATGATAATACTTTCGTCGTATAAAATTATTTCAAAAGTTTGGCAGTATTGCATTGATAGCTAAAGTTTATATTTTACGATTTATTAGGAAATAAAAATACCGAATATTTGTTGCTTTACTATTAAAATCACACCAGGAAAATTTTTTCATTGATGGCCAAACAAAAAAAATTATACCAACCTTTTAAATATTTTTTAATGAGATTCTAACAATTGAAAACTTACAATATTTGATATAATACAACTCACTTATTTTGCAATAATAAAGTGAGAAATACATTCATGAAAATCTGGTAAATGCAAATCCAAAATCTTAAGGTTATTGATAACTTTAAATGAAATCAAAGCTCTGAAAATTTGATGTAAGTTTTCGTTCGCTATTAAATAATGATCAGAAAATCTGCCGATGAAATAATAGCTTTGGTAAAAAAAGTAATGAAAAAATTAAGAAGCGCTGATTGGTTTGGCAAATCTGATAAAATGGGATTTGTACATCGTTCGTGGTTACGCAACCAGGGATACCCTGATGATTATTTCCAGGGAAAACCTGTTATTGGGGTTTGCAATACCTGGAGCGAACTCACTCCTTGCAATGGGCATCTTCGGGATTTTGCAGAAATAGTAAAAAGAGGTGTGGTAGAAGCTGGTGGCTTTCCTTTAGAATTTCCGGTTATGTCTTTAGGCGAAACACTGATGCGCCCCACTACCATGTTATTTAGAAACCTTGCAAGCATGGATGTTGAAGAAACGATAAGAGCTAATCCACTTGACGGTATTGTTTTGCTTACAGGTTGCGATAAAACCACACCGTCAACTGTTATGGGTGCGTGCAGTGTTGATTTACCCACAATTGTTGTCCCCGGCGGCCCAATGTTGAATGGCCGTTTCAAAGGTGAATGTATTGGTTCGGGTTCTTTTAACTGGATGATAAAAGAAAAAGTATTGGTAGAGAATTATAGCGAAGCAGACATACTCGAAGCAGAAATTGGATCTGCAAGAAGCAACGGCCATTGCATGACGATGGGGACGGCATCAACAATGGCTTGCATGGTGGAAGCATTGGGCTTAACATTGCCAGGCGCAGCAGCAATTCCGGCAGTTGATTCAAGAAAAAAAGTATTAGCACAATTAAGCGGAAGAAGAATTGTAGAGATGGTAAAAGAAGATTTAAAAATTTCAAAAATCCTTACCAGGGATGCATTTGAAAATTCTATTGTAGTGAATGCCGCGGTTGGTGGTTCAACTAATTTTATTATTCATCTTTTGGCAATTGCGGGTAGAATTGGTGTTGATCTCAAACTTGAAGATTTTGATAATTTGGGAGGTAAAATTCCTCTACTGGTGAATTTAAAACCTTCAGGAAAATATTTGATGGAAGATTTCTATTATGCCGGCGGTTTGCCTGTCGTTATTAAAGAATTAAAAAAATATTTGCACACGGATGCTATAACAGTAAATGGAAAATCAATTGGAGATAATAATGCAAACTCGGTTTGTTACAATAAAGAAGTAATTGCGGCCTTTGATAATCCATTGCAGGAGGATGCGGGTATTGTAATATTGAAAGGAAATTTATGTGAGCATGGAGCTGTGATTAAACCTTCGGCAGCAACAAAAGAACTAATGAAGCATCGCGGGCGCGCAGTAGTTTTTGAAAGCATGGAAGATTATCATTCACGAATTGATACTCCCGAATTGGATATTGATGAAAATTGTGTGATAGTTTTGAAAGGAGTTGGACCGGTTGGTTACCCTGGTATGCCGGAAGTCGGGAATGTAGATTTGCCAGAAAAATTATTATTAAAAGGAGTCAGGGACATCATCAGAATCTCTGATGGAAGAATGAGCGGCACAGCCGCAGGCACAGTCGTACTGCATGTTTCACCGGAATCTGCTATTGGCGGTACGTTGGCTTTGGTTAAAGATGGCGACATGATAGAACTTGATGTGGAAAAAAGAAAGTTACATCTTGAGGTGAGCGATGAAGAATTAAAAAAGAGAAAAGAAAAATGGATTGCACCACAACCTGTGACAAACAGAGGTTATGTAAAATTTTATATTGACCATGTTCAACAGGCCAATTTGGGTGCTGACCTCGATATTTTACAAGGCGGCTCCGGAAGCGAAGTCACAAGGGATTTGCATTAGCGAAATCATAAATCAATAAGTAAATATTTTGTAAGTATGAAAATTTATAAAACCAAATCCGGAATCATAATTGAAAACGAAAACAAATTTTATTTGTCAAAAGACAATTGGGATTTGTTTATCAATGATGATCATCTTTTTAAAAAAATAGAGAAGCTTATTCAATCATCAGATGAAATAGAAAATGGAAAGAAAATTATTGAAGAAGAAATATTATCACCCGCCGGCAACCAGGAACTTTGGGCTTGTGGCGTTACTTACCTGCGAAGCAAAGAAGGAAGGCAGGAAGAAAGTAAAGGTGCGGGAGGTGGAGATTTTTATGCCAAAGTTTATGAAGCCAATCGTCCTGAAGTATTTTTTAAATCTACACCGCATCGAATAGTTGGGCACAATGGCAATGTGCGTATAAGAAAAGATTCTACATGGGACGTGCCGGAACCTGAGCTGACATTAGTTGTTACTGCTTCAGGAAAAATAGTTGGTTACACAATCGGAAATGATATGAGCAGCCGCAGCATTGAAGGTGAAAATCCTCTCTATTTGCCGCAGGCAAAAACGTATGATGGCTGCGCTTCTCTCGGCCCCTGCATTTACGTAACAGAACAACCGCTTAACAAAGACACTAAAATTTATCTTGAAATTAATAGAAACAATTCAAAAGTTTTTGAAGGAAATATTGGTATCAGCCAAATGAAAAGGGAATTGAAAGAATTAGTTTCTTTTGTTTATCGCGAATGCACATTTCCAAATGGCTGCCTTATAATGACGGGAACCGGAATTGTTCCCGGTAATGATTTTACATTACAATCAGGAGATGAAATAAAAATTTCTATTGATGGTATTGGAACACTGATAAATGTGGTGAAATAAATAAAAAATATTTTTTTGTATTGCAATCCTTTATAGAATAGAAAACAGTGTTTTTTGTTCGTTTACTGTAGATAAAATTCTAGTTTTCAAAAAGATATTTTAATCCAATCTGTTTGCGAATTTCCATCATGGTTTCCTGGATGTCATTGCTCCGCGATTGAGGAATGACAGGGCTTTCAATCTTTTTATCCAATATCAAATCGTTGGCGTGCTGCATTTCAAAAATAAATCCGTGTGCCGTGCGATTATCTTCAAAAGTATCCTGGAGATTAAATTCTTTATCAAATAATCTGGCTGATCCAGCTTTCCAAAAATCAGGAATTTCAATGTAACCTTCTTCGCCAAACAGTTTGAAAGTATTATCCATTCGGTTAACCATAGAAGTAAATAAATCAGCGGTGAAGTTTTCATATTGAAAAATCATTCCCAACCTTTCATCCACACCGGTCTTTGTCAATGCCCCTGATGCAGTAATTTTTTCAGGTATTGTGTTTGTAAAATAATAAGCTAACGCTACCGGATACACGCCAAGGTCAAGCAAAGCCCCTCCTGCAAGATTCGGATTGTACATTCTTCCTTCCATATTTTTTTCCATCGGAAAAGCAAAATCCGCCTGTATTACTTTTAACTTTCCAATTCTTCCTTCATCCAGCCATTGCTTTGCTTTTATTATTGCCGGTAAAAAATACGTCCACATCGCTTCCATCAAAAAAATATTTTTTTCTTTTGATACAGACATCAATTTTTTAAACTCCGTATCATTGACTGTGATTGGTTTTTCACACAAAACCGCTTTTCCGCTTTGCAAACATTTCAGCGCCTGCCCGAAATGAAAGTTGTGAGTCGTAGCAATATATACCGCATCTATTTCATCGCTGTTATAAAGTTCTTCATGACTTAATGCTTTTGGAATATTATATTCCTTCGCGAAATTGGTTGCCCGTGCTTTATCACTTGATGCAACAGCCACCAGTTCTGCATTCTGCATCAACGGAAAATCTTTTGCAAAGGCATTGGCGATTTTTCCGGCACCTAATATTGCCCAACGAATTTTATTTTTTGTTTTCATATTGTTTATTTAAAAGCAGCTCAAGTTCTAATATACGCAAATGTCAGTTATATCCTCAGTTGCTTCAAAGAATTTCCCCTAATCAGCAAAATAAAAATGATGCTTATTTGTTTGTTTACTGTAATCAATTCCTTTTTTACCTTCACCAAAAAAATCCTTTAAAAAATTATCCTTGCGATGAAAAAAATTTATGTGTTTTTATTTATGTTCATTCCGGCAATTTCTTTTTGCCAGCAAAAGCCTGATTCTCTAACCATAGAAAAAATAATGAGCGATCCGAAATGGATGGGCACTTCGCCATCAAACCCTTTCTGGAATGCGGATGGCACAAAATTATTTTTTGACTGGAATCCTGAAGAAGCGCCATCAGATTCATTATATTATATCACCACTGAAAATAAAATTCCGATAAAAGCTACTGTTGAACAAAAACAAAATATAATAAGGGCTGATGGCATCGTTTATAATGTAAAAAGAAACGCCTATACCTATGAACAAAACGGCGACATTTTTTACACAGAAATAAAGACAGGTAAAATCCATCGCGTTACTCAAACAGAAGAAACAGAATACAATCCGCAATTTTCTTTTAATGAAAAAGAAATTGTTTATAATCATAATCAAAATTTATTTTCCTGGAATATCAGTTCAGGCGAAACAAAGCAGCTCACTAATTTTATCAATAAGGAAGATGAAAAGAAAGAAGAAAAACTTTCTCCGGAAGATCAATGGCTGGAAAACGAGCAAACACAATACATGCAGGTGTTAAGGGATAGAAAAGATAAAGAGCATCTAGCAAAAGTTTATGACAGCATTCATGTAAAAAAACAATTGCGAAAAATAGAAATTGGCGATAAAAGGATGGAAGATATTTCGATAAGCCCCGACGGAAAATTTATCAGTTATAACTTATACCAATCTCCCGGAAAAAGAAAATCAACAATCGTTCCTGACTACATCACTGAAACCGGGTATACAACAAATATTCACGGACGTGAAAAAGCCGGAGAACCTGAAGGAACCAATCAGTTTTTTATTTACGACAGGCAGACGGATAGCGTGTTTGAAGTAAAAACTGATTCAATAGAAGGAATTAGAGATATACCTGAATTCATGAAAGATTATCCGACAGAACTCGCCAAAAGAAAAAAAGAAAATGCTTTACGAAACGTATCTTTTGCCTCTGAAAAATGGTCACCGAACGGAAGTAATCTTGTACTGGATATTCGTGCACAGGATCATAAAGACCGATGGCTCATGCTTTGGGATACAGCAACAAAAAAATTAAAATTATTAGACCGCCAGCATGACAGCGCATGGATTGGCGGACCGGGAATGTGGAACACAGGTTGGATCGATGAAAATGATTATTGGTATCAATCGGAAGTAACTGGCTTTTCACATCTCTATTCCGTGAACGTGATTAACGGAAAAAAGAAATCTTATACTTCGGGAAATTATGAAGTTTTAGATGCACAACTTTCCAACGATAAAAAATATTTTTATTTATCAACCAATGAAGTGGAACCAGCGCAGCATCAATATTATCGTTTACGCATTACCGATAGTAAGGCCGAAAAAATTACCAATATGGTTGGTGGAAATGAAGTGGCGATTTCACCAGATGAAAAAAACATTGATATACTTTATTCTTATACCACCAAACCACCAGAACTTTATTTGCAGGAAAATAAATCAGGAGCGAACCCGGAACAAATAACCAATAAAGCCGAAAGTTCAGCATATAAATCCTACCCGTGGCGCGATCCTGAGATCTTCACTTTTGCTGCAAGAGACGGAGCGCTGGTTCATGGAAGGGTTTATAAACCAGCGCATCCTGATATTCATAAACCGGCTGTAATTTTTGTTCATGGTGCAGGTTATTTACAAAATATTGATAGATGGTGGAGTTATTATTTCAGGGAAACAATGTTCAACAACTTACTGGCTGATCACGGTTATTATGTGATGGATGTTGATTATCGCGGAAGCGCCGGTTATGGCCGTGATTGGCGCACAGCCATCTATCGCCACATGGGCGGAAAAGACTTAACGGATAATGTGGATGCCGCGAATTATTTGGTAAAAACTTTTGGTGTAGATCCCAAAAGAATTGGCATTTACGGAGGTTCTTATGGTGGTTTTATAACGCTGATGGCGATGTTTACTACGCCTGATGTTTTTGCTGCAGGATCAGGACAGCGTTCAGTTTCAGACTGGGCGAATTATAATAACGGATACGCATTTGAAATCCTGAATAAGGCTTATGAAGACAGCCTTGCTTACAAGAGAAGCTCGCCGATTTATTTTGTGGACGGACTAAAAGGGCATTTATTAATGTGTCACGGGATGGTAGATCAGAATGTACATTTCCAGGATATTGTAAAAGTGACGCAACGATTAATTGAGCTTGGAAAAGACAATTGGGAACTGGCTCCTTACCCGATGGAAAATCATGAATTTGAAGACCCATCAAGCTGGACGGATGAATACAAAAGGATTTATAAATTGTTTGAAACGGTTTTGAAGAAGTGAGGAATTACAGTAAACCAACAAATTCAATCGATTTTTATTTTGGTAGTTTTCTATACAATCGCTTCCCGTATCTTTTAAAAAAATTTAGACAGCAGAATTCCACCTAAACCATTTAATACCTAAAAAAGAAAATAAAACAGCATACCCGAGAGTAACCAATAATGCCATTGAAGCGTCATTGTTCCAGGTGGAGAGTTCCATTCCTGAAGAAAGAATTGTTTTGACGGTCCCAAACGGCGACCATACAACCATCGTCTGTAGCTGTTTGCCGAACATTCCCAATTCACCAAAAATCCCCAGCATGATCAGGGCAATATAAACCAGGCGGCTTGTTGAGTTTACGGTTTCTGCGTTTTTAACCAGCCCCACTATCATTTGCCCGAGCCCAAGATACAAGGCTCCTCCAAGCAAAGCCGTTAAAAAAGTGAGGGCATAACCTGAGGCGGAGAGCATAATGTGATCGTATTTGTATCCAACGATGAAAACACAAGCAGTCAATAAAAGAATCATCACAAGCTGTACACAAAGCCTGCTAAGCATTATAAAATAAGTAGGGAGGGGCGTCACACGCAAGCGCTGAAAAACACCTTTATCACGGTCACGCGCAACCGAAATTGCATAGCCCATAATTCCGATAGAGGTGAGCCCTATGGTAAGTGACATAGATAGTGCGAACGGGCCGCCCACCTTATCGATAATTCCTTTCCAGGAAATTAAGATGATCAATGGAACCAATAAAGACATCAATACAGCACGGCGGTTGCGCCATTGGGTTGTAAAATCGGCACGAATGAGATTTGAAAAAGCGATGGATGGCTTAGGTATTATCGTTTGCATCTTGTAAGTTTTAAGTTCGTAGCGCTTTTCCGGTCAGTCCAATAAAAACATCTTCCAGCGTAATTTTTCCTTTCCTTGAAGCATTGATTACTTCAGGATCGTTTTTATGTAATTCAACTAACGCTTCCGGCGTGTTAATCGCGATCACCTTTCCATGATCTATGATGGCAATTCTGTCGCAAACAGATTCAGCCTCTTCCATTGAATGAGTAGTAAGAAGTACTGCATGGCCTTTTTCCTTTATGGCTTCAATTCGCTCCCATAATTGCCTTCGGGATTGAGGGTCAAGGCCTGTCGTAGGCTCATCAAGCATGGCCAGCACCGGATCGTGTATCGTAGAAACTGCCAATGAAACTCTTTGTTGTTGCCCACCGGATAATTGCCCGAATTTTTTGGAAGCGGCGTCTTCCAGTTTTATATCACGCAGTATCGCATTTAATTTTTCAGAGTTAAGTGAAACGCCGTAAATGCCCGCAAACAACCTGATGATTTCTTTTATGGTAAGTTCAGGTTGAAAGCTGGTTGCCTGCAACTGAACACCCATATTTGCCTTTGCATGCATAGGATTTGTCCGTGTATTAAACCCTGCAACTGTAATTTCACCCGACTGGGGTTTTAATAAACCTTCAATCGCGCTCAGCGTACTGGTTTTTCCGGCGCCATTTGGGCCAAGTAAGCCAAATATTTCTCCCGATTTTACTTCGAAAGAGACATCCTTAACTGCCTGAAAATTTCCGTAAAAAACATTAAGGCCTTCTACCTTTAATAAAGAAGATCCGTTTTGGTCCTGCATTCAGAAATAATATATGGTTAAAAAGTAAATGTAAAAAATTACTTGTAACACGTTCAAGCGCATTGTTAAGAGGTAAAAAAATTTGTACAAGTGGTATTAGTCAAGGGTAAAACGTTCCTCAAATTTCCATTGTTCCATTTACCTCAATGCTACATCAAAACTAAGCAGGAAGTTTGCCATTCCTTCTGGCTTGACCTGGTTTTTCATGATGCTCTTTAATTAAAAATTTTTTTTCTGCCTTTGAAAGAACAGGCATTATTATTTTGAAAAATAAAAAACTTTTTAAATGAATAAAGCCGGAGGGAATACCAAAAATTTGGTAATCCCATCCGGCTATTTATCCTTTACACCCAGCTTTGAACCCTAAACTTTTTACAATATTTTTGCTTTTCCACCTACTTTATATTTGGTTTACTACTCTAAGCAACATTTATAAAGATTCACTTAAAAGAAAAATCCCAATCTAAGCCCCACAAACCCGGCGCCTTGATAGCCTTCATATCTTAAGCTTGCGTCAAATCCGCCAAGCAGCACACCAATTCCAGGCGCATACGTAAAAGAATTTCCGGAAACGTGTGCTACCGAATTATTAGAACCATCATAATAAACAATGCTATGGGTTTCTCCTACTTCCATTATTCCATAAAATTTATCTGTAAACTTATACCTGCCTCCTACTTTAAATGGGATGTTTAAAGAGGCTTTTGAATTTTTATTTATGCCGCCTTTTGGGATAAAGGCTATTCCTCCGGTAGTAAATGTAGCTCCAAACTGAGGAGTGATTTTGTATAGAAAACGTAAAGATAAACCCGCTCCTACCGAATAGGCAGTACCAAAATTCCCAACCGGCAACGCGGCTTCTAAACCGAGCCCAACTTTAAATTTTTTCCCTTGAGCGTTGGCTCCTAGGCTTGCAATAACTAAGATTGCAATAAATGCACCTGCAATTAATTTTTTCATTTTAAAAGTTTTTTGGTTTATAATAATTAATAGTTACGGTTTTGCATCTACTTTATACAAGCCGGATAGTAGATTTTAAAAAAATCCCACTGAAATAAAATACTGGTATTTTAGAAAGCGTAGTTTTGAAATGAATATTGGAGTATTTAAAAAATTAAAATTCGCGTTTCGCATTTTTAAAAACAATAACCCATTTGGATAATAAAGTGTTTGGATTATAGAAAATAAGATTTTTAAAACAGGTTGAAATATGGGATAACAGTAAACGAAGAAATAAGAGGGATTTCTATTTCTTTTATTAAAATTATTAAAGAGGCTGTTATGGTAATGAATAAAGCCGGAGGGAGTCCCAAAAATTTGATAATCCCTGCCGGCTAATTATCCTTTACACCCAGCTTTGAACCCTAAACTCTTTTACAATATTTTAAATTCCCAAAACCTGTATTTGTTTTACACGTTTTTATTTTAATTTGATTTAAACAATTTCATCGTCTGTGAAGATTGACCATTTAAAAACTGAATCAGGTAGCTTCCACTTGCAATTGCCCCAAGGTCAAGTTGCGCATTGGGCGATACATTTTGCCAAACTTTTATAATTTGGCCACTGATTGCTAATAATCTTATTTCCTTTACAATATCAGGTGAAGAAATCGTGATGAAGCTTTTTGCCGGATTGGGCATAAAAGTTATTAATTGATTTCCATTCATTGTTACATGAACAATGTTTGACCAGGTAAAGTTTCCATCAAGGTCTACCTGTTTAAGCCGGTAAAATACATTACCACTTAAGCCGGGATTATCTGTAAACTTGTATTTCAATAATAGGTTTGAATTACCGGCTCCTGCCACAAAACCAATGCTGGTAAAGTTGGTGCCATCGACACTTCTGAAAATTTCGAAACCTTTATTATTTAATTCTGTGGCTGTTGACCAGTTAAGCGCAACCAGCCCATTGCTTGCTGTTGCACTGAAGTTTACCAAAGTAACCGGCAAGTCTATCAAGGTTCTAAATGTATATGTTGAAGAATAGCCACTCGATAGTACCGCGCTTCCACCCATAGCTGTGGCTATCCTGCCGGCAACATTATTAGCATCGACAACCGAAGCCACCCTGAATATATAGTCAACATTCCCGGCAAGGTTAGATAAGTTATAAATACCTGAATTATCAGCTGTGGTTATAACCTTCCATGTTGCTGTATCACTTGCCCTGTATTCTACTGTATCGAAATCAGTACATGGAAGCATAAGCCAATTGAGTGTCGCAGTGTGGCTCATAATATTCGTAGCATTTAACCCTGTCGGAACCGGAGGCAACAAGGCTACTGAAGCAGCCGACCCGAAAGCTGCATCCGTAGCGCCATCGCCATAAACGGTAGCAGAATAATTACCTCCTTTTATTCCAATAAAACTGGCGCTATCCGAAGTAGTTGTTAAACTGTCGGAAATAGTGCCATTGCGATAAAGCCTGACTGTATAAGGAGAGTGGCTGCCGCTTAAACCATATATCAGGCTATCTGTACTACAACTACTATGAGAGGCTGACTTTAGTAAACTGATAGCCGCGACATTTACCTGGGTGAAGGAATCGCTGATAGCATAAGTCTCAAATTGGCCATTATAATAAGACACAATCCTTACCCAATAATAACCTTGTGTAAGGCCTGTTAAATTCACCGTATTAGATGAACTTGCGGTTGTAATATTAGATATGGGTGCTGCAGCGGTATCCTTATATACCTGGAATGTAACATTATTAATGCCTCCGCTACCAATATTTGGCGGAAGGTTATAATAAAGATTCATATTGCCATTTCCGGTATAATTTATTTTCCACCAGTCTGTGGTATCACGCTGAAGGTTGTAATAAAAATCAATATGGCCTGTTACAGTTCGGTTAGCGGGTATGGTTGCGGCCAGGTAGGGATTGGCGTTTGGTTCGGGATCTTTTAAATTATACGTAAACAAACTATCAGCAAGTGTATAAGGTTCAAACTGGCCATTATAATAACTGTTGATCTGCACGTAATAAGTACCGGCAGCAAGGCCATCCGTACTTAAATCTGCAGTACTGGCAGTAGTAACATTATTCAGCACCGTTGTTCCATTATTATCAAATAAATAGGCGCTCACATTATTGCCATTCTTTGAAGTAAGTCTCAGGCGCAGTAAGCCGTCTGCATTGGTGGTAATTTTATAAAAATCCAATGTATCCCGATGATTGTTGTAATAATAAGCAATATGCCCTGTGGTGCTACTGTTTTGTGCAAGTGTAAGCGCAGTGGCTCTTGAGCTGTCAGGCTCTTTATCATTAGCAACAGGTGCAGGAAACAAGCTATCAGCAAGTGTATAAGGTTCAAACTGGGTATTATAATAACTATTGATCTGCACGTAGTAAGTACCTGCAGCCAGGCCATCCGTACTTAAATCTGCAGTACTGGCAGTAGTAACATTATTCAGCACCGTTGTTCCATTATTATCAAATAAATAGGCGCTCACATTATTGCCATTCTTTGACGTAAGTCTCAGGCGCAGTAAGCCGTCTGCATTGGTGGTAATTTTATAAAAATCTAATGTATCCCGATGATTGTTATAATAATAATTAATATGCCCGGTGGTGCTGCTGTTTTGTGCAAGTGTAAGCGCAGTGGCTCTTGAGCTGTCAGGCTCCGCATCATTAGCAACAGGTGCAGGAAACAGGCTATCAGCAAGTGTATAAGGTTCAAACTGGGTATTATAATAACTGTTGATCTGCACGTAATAAGTACCGGCAGCAAGGCCATCTGTACTTAAATCTGCAGTACCGGAAGTAGTAATATTATTCAGCACCGTTGTTCCATTATTATCAAATAAATAGGCTGATACATTACTGCCATTATTTGAAGTAAGTCTCAGGCGCAGCAGTCCGTCTGTATTAGTTGTAACTTTATACATATCCAATGTATCCCGGTGATGATTATAATAATAATTGATATGCCCGGTCGTACTACCGTTTAATGCTAAAACATCAGCTTGAGTTTTAGTATCATTTGGTTCCGCATCATTTGGTACAGGAGCAACCACCAGATTGTCTGCAAGAGTATAGGTTGGTGTTTGGTTTGAATAATAGGAATATACTTTTACATAATAAGTTCCCGTAGCCAATCCATCCACTGAAAAAGTGCTAGTTCCTGATGTAGTTCCATTTAGCAAGGAGGTCACCCCGTCATGGTCATAAAGATTAACGGTAGTATTCAAGCTATTTGTTGCAGTAAGTGTAAGGTTTATTTGCCCGTCGGCATTGGTGGTAACCATGAAGGAATCTATTTTCCCGGCAGGAGTCAGATTGCCGGAAACATTGCCGTTTAGCGGCAAGGTACCATATTGTGCTTTGGTTGTTAATGAAAAAACAGCTAAGCCGCAAACCATTAAGCTAAGTAAAAGAAATCTTATACATATTTTTTTTGTTTTTGTGTAAAGCTTTTTCATGGTAAAAGTGTTAATTTATAAGGTGGTAGTGATGATGTGTTTTAATATCGGTGCAAGTTTGAATCATTTGTATTCAGGGAAAGCGAAGTTTTACAATAAATAAATATTAGAGGGTTTAAAAAATCAACATCATTTGAAACAGTTATTGTAAGATTTATTTCGTCTCCCTTTTTCACTAACTGAACATAAGGCTGTTTCTCTAACATTATTAACCATTTAGAGCCAAAACTATTTGAGCGTTGACATTAGATGAAAAACACCAGCCTAAACAAGCTGAATCGACGTAAAGTAAAAATTTCATTTTCATTTTTAATTTTTAAAAGTGTGTAAAAGATTATAAAATAGCTGGCAAGTGCCTACAGATGCAAATTGCCTGTTTTCAGGGGAGCGTAGTCTTGAAATAAATATTGGAGTATTTAAAAAATTAAAATTCGCTATTAACATTTTTAAAAACAATAACCCATTTGGATAATTATCACTAAATGATTTGCACTGATATATTCAATCTGCACAATGAAAATTTGAAAATTAAATCCGAATTAAAATTAGCTTCTTACCATTCTGTAGAAAATACTTAATTTAACCTGTTGTGCGGTTAGGCAGCTAAGGCATGTTTTAAATGGTTAATTGGTCTGTTATTTATATAGTTAATTGATTGTAATATAGTTACTGCGGCTATTTTAGTAATTAACCTTGTTTTTAATCCTT
>Ga0207933_1001175_pt1 | contig 21086 bp, 26 predicted proteins | sample NGESurdeep092012_4_FD_184488 | JGI IMG/M metagenome (GOLD analysis project Ga0207933, IMG submission 184488) | Arctic peat soil microbial communities from Barrow, Alaska - NGEE Surface sample F53-3 deep-092012 (SPAdes) | ecosystem: Environmental > Terrestrial > Soil > Wetlands > Peat ...
CCGCGCACAGCAACAGTCCCAGCGGACTCTTGAAGGCGGCCCCGGAGAGCCAGCCCAATCCCAGGATGATGAGTGACTGCAGGGCGGTCATGGCAGCGCCGTAGCTGAGCTGGCCGCTGATCAAAGCGCCCCGGGAAACCGGGGAGACCAGAAAGCGGTCCATCACCCCCCGCTCGATGTCGATGACATAGCCCATTCCGCTCCAGCCATTGGAGAAGAGCGCGGCATCATGACCACTCCAGGAGTCAGGAAGCCGATGTGGTTTGATGAGGAAAACCCCGGGATTTCGATCACTCGTTAAACATATGACCGAAGAGCAGCCGCCAAATCACCGGCTGCACCAGAGTGCTGGCGATGTAGTAAGGCTGGCGGGCGAAGATGCGCAGGTAACGCGTCGTGACGTGCCCCGAGGCGACGACGGCAGTGCTCATCGGGATATCTCTTCAGTGAACGTGAATGTGCGCCCGGTATGGCTCATATAAACGTCGTCCAGACAGGGCGGACGACACTGGCGGTGGCCACTCGAAGCTGAGCCGTATCGAGGGCTTGCAAGACCGCCGGCAGGGCACTGGCACCAGCGTCGACGCGGGCGCGCAGGAGGCCGTCCGACTTGAGTTGCTCGGCGGTGCCTTGTGCCACGATGGCTCCCTTGTCCATGATCGCCACCTGGTCGGAGAGACGATCGGCCTCCTCCAGGTAGTGGGTGGTGAGCAGGACCGTGAGGCCTCATTCCGGGCCAAGTGCGAGATCTCGCGCCACATCTCAGCGCGAGCCTCCGGGTCGAGGCCGGTGGTCGGCTCATCGAGGAAAAGCACCTCAGGCTGGTGCACCAGACCCATGGCGACATCGAGCTTGTGTTGAGTGCCGCCGGAGTAGGTTTTGGAAATCTTGTCGGCTACGTCTTGGAGGCCAAAACGCTCGATCAGACTGTCGACACTGCGGCCTAGAGTCGCACCCGACATTTGATGTAGTTGCCCCTGCAGGCGCAGGTTCTCTGGGTGCATTTGCCGCTCCAACAGGCAGACCAGCACGGCCAGGGCGAGGAGGTTCGATCGGGAGGAGCGGGTGCAGACAGAAGAGCTAGGAGAATCCGCCCGAACGCGGTAGCCTGCCCGCGATGGACTCCCAGCCGGCCTCCTACCCAGCGCGCCCGATGAACCTCAGCGAGATCATCGACGCGGTTGTCCATATCTATTTCCGCAACTTCAGGCTCTTCGTGGCGGTGGCAGCCGTGGTGTACGTCCCCTACGGAGTTCTCACCGGCCTGCTCCAGGAGGGCGAGAACACCGCCGTCTTGGATCGCCTCCAGCATGACACGGGCATGCGGAGCCACCAAGTTCAACTCCTGCTAGCCCATGGCTTCAACGTCACCCCCCTGCGGATCGGACTGCTGGTGCTGACGTTGCTCTTCGCCCTGGTGGCGCTGCCACTGGAATTGGCGGCGATCACCCAGGCTGGGGCGGATCGCTACCAGAACCAAAAGACGTCGTTTGGGGTCGTTTTCCAGAAGGCTCGAGAGAGGTGGTTGCCACTGCTCGGTGTCAGCGTGCTGATCACACTATTTTTTCTGGGAGCCATTGTGGCCCTGGGACTGCTAGGCGCTCTCTTGGTACTGGCTCTGAAGGGTGTGGGGGTCCTGCTCGTGGTCCTGATCGGGATTGCCGCATTGGTCCTCGGCGTCATGGCCTACGTTCGCATCCTGACGGCGGTGCCGGTGGTAGTCCTGGAGGGATCCGGCCCCTGGACTGCGCTCAAGCGCTCCTGGCACCTCAGCCATGGACACGCCTGGTTAATTTTTGGGGTGGTGCTGGTCATCGGCATCGCGGCGGGAATCTTTGGCGCCGTCATCGGTGGGGTGGCGGGGGCAGTAATGGCAACCCCGGCCAGCACCAGCAGCGTCGGGGCCCGGGCCGTCCTGACGGCGGTGTCAACCCTTGTCGACGTGCTGGTAACTCCAATCAGCGCCCTGGCCGTGGTCCTCCTCTATTTCAACTTGCGCGGCCGTAAGGAAGGTACCGTCTCGATCCCGGTCAGCCCGCCGGCCGGGAGCCCTGAGCCAGGCCTTGCCTCCTGAGCGGGGAAGCAGACGGCCGGCGCCGTCAAGCGAGGAGCGTCGAGCGCCACTTGCGCCTTCAGGCGCCTAGCTGCTTGGGACCAATTTCGGTGGAAACCTCCGCCATCCCCAGCCCCGGATCAGGCTGGGCTTCCTCCAGCAAGGCCGGGATGGCCAACGCGACGGCTCCGCTAAGCGCTGCGATGGCGATGCGCTGACCCCGGCCCAGCTTGATCAAAGTCGCCAGGGCACCCGGGTGACTGACCAGGAGCTGGGCGATCCGCAGCGGACTGGGGCCGCTCGATGCCGGCTCCACCAGTGTCGCGGCCACGCCCAACGGTGCCTTTGGTGTATCGCTAACCACCCTCAGAGCCACCAAGCGCCGCCGCGAGGCGGCAGAACCGTCCGCCCAGGCAGCCGTCTCCATGTCCACGAGGTCCACTCCACGCTGGCTCAGCGTTTTTCGTTCCGTCTCGCTGTCGACGGCCAGTCGAGAGCTGGCCAGTCGGGCCGATCGACCCACGCGGAGCGCGGTCAGGCGGTGGTGACCGGCCGCATCTAAATCGCGCCAGACACCTTCTGGCTCCAGCACTTGAGACCCAACGGCGACCTCCCCCACCTCCCAGTCGGACGAGCAGGCTCCCCCGAACCCAGCCACCAGGATGGTGCTCGTCTGAGCCGCCCGACCCGAGGCTTCGGTGGCTGCCGCCAGTCCCAGCCCGGTCTCCCAGATCTCGACCTCGGCATCTCCGCGTCGGCTCCACCTCAGCTGATGCCCGTGGGACTGCGCTGCCCACCCCCGGCCCCAGACACGCCGAATTGCGCGCGACTCAGCGGCCAGGGCACAGGCGATGAGCAGTCGGGGAGTTTGGCCTCGCGCCGCGGGGATGGCCGCACCCCGGGCGATTAGCGCCAAGGCCAGCAGCAAAAGCACGGCAACGAGCTCGCTGAGCCCGATGCCAAGGACGATCGCCAGCACAGCGCTCTGCAGCAGGACCCCGGCCAGCAGCAACGCCGCAACGGTGGCGACAAGTGCGCCCTCGCGCTGGGAGCGGTCACTCAGCCAGAAGGCGAGCCAGAGCTGGAGCGCCAGGGCAACCACCAGCCAGCCCAAGTAATTGAGGGCGGAGACGCCGTACCAGACTCCTGTGTGGGCGGGATACGAGTAGATCGAGCCCAGCCACCAGTGCGCGCCCCGGAGGGCAACCGGGTCGACCACCACGTCGATCGCGACCATGGCCAAGGCGGCCAGCAGCAGTCGCCGCGGACCGCGGGCACCGCAGCGGCGGGCGAGCAGGTAGGTGCAGAAGGCCAGCCAGGTGAAGCTCAGGCTGTCGAAGACGGGCACTCCCAGAACCCTCCAGTCCTGGCTCAGTCCGGCGCTCTTGTATGAGTAGGTGCCGAAGGGGATCCCCGGCCCTGACGTTGAAGCCCACTCGGCGGCGAACGTGATCGCCCAGCCCCCGACCGCGACCGGCAGGGCTCGCCGCCAGCCGAATTGGCGCCAGATCAGCAAGATGACCAGCAGCCAGGGGCCAAAGGCGTACCAGCGACTGAGGAGCGCCATCAAATGGACCAGGCACGACCGCGCCGCTCCGGTTTGAGCTCCTCCACGGCCTGCTGTAGAGCGAGATCGAGGTCGCCCGTGTCCCAGCCGAGTTCGGACTGGGCGCGCCGGGAATCCACGTACATGGGGTGGGCCGCCATCCGCACCGAGGTGAGGGAGACGGCGGGAGCGCGGCCCACCAAGCGGGCCACGCCTTCGCTGGCGGCAGCCGTGGCAAGGGCCAGGGAAAGCGGCACCCGCCACCGGGGTGGATCCACCCCGGCCAGGTCGGCGACGCGAGCCAGCAGCTGGCGTAGGGTCAAGTTCTGGTCGCCGAGTATGTACGAGCGGCCGGGACGACCCCGCTCCAGGGCGAGCACATGCCCCTGGGCGACGGCATCCACCGAAACCAGATTGAGTCCGGTGTCGACGAACGCCGGGATTCGGCCCCGCAAGAAGTCCCTGATCGTCCGGCCGGTCGGCGTGGGTCTCCGGTCACCCTTGCCCACCGGCGTGCTCGGCTGGACCACGACGACCTCCAGGCCGGAATAGGGATGCTCGAGAGCCAGCTTCTCGGCAGCCCACTTACTGCGCTTGTAAGGACCGGCCAGGAGGGCGGATGAGGCAGAGGTGTCGGCCTCGGCGCAGACTCTGCCCGAGCGCTCGAAGGCCAGCGTCCCCACCGTGCTGCAATGCACCAAGCGGCGGATCCCCGCGGCAGCCGCCGCCTGGAGCACGTTGGCGGTGCCCCCTACGTTGACGCTGACCATCTGGCTCACCTCCCGGGGGCGTAGAGATAGGCGGTAGTCGGCGGCGCAGTGGATGGCGAACTGGCATCTTTGGGCGGCCTGGAGCAGGGCTGGCGGGTCGGTCACGTCGCCCCCGTAAACCGAGACCCCCTCCGGGACCGCGAAAGTTCCCGGCCGCCGGACCAGTGCGTGCAACTGGTAGCCCGCCAGCAGTAGTTGCTCCATCACCGCCGACCCGACGAAACCGCTCGCTCCGGTGAGCAGCACGGTGCCTCGGGAGGACTCGCTCACACCCGCTCGCTGCCGACCAGCGGGGCTTCGAGGACATAGCCGTCGCTGCGTTTGGTGCGGAGCAACCGGGGCTGTCCAGGATCGCTTTCCAGCTTCAGGCGAAGGCGGTGGACGCACATGGTGACGGCGGCCGGGGTGGCCGTGGGATCCCCACCCCAGGCGCCATCGATGATCTGACGCCGGCTCAGAACCACCCCCGCGTTGAGCGCCAGGTACTCGAGTAGGTCGGCCTCACGGGGGCTGAGGAAGTGGCGCCGGCCCTCAATCCGAGCGCTGCGTCGGGCGGGCTCGACCACCAAGGGGCCGATCTCCAGGACTCGACCGGAGGAGCGGCGCTCGACCTGGCGGCGGCGCCAGATAGCCCGCATGGTCGCCCGGAGCATCGCCGGCGGGTAGGGCTTGGCCAGGACGTAGTCGGCACCGGCCTCCATTAGAGCGACGGTCTCCTGGGCATCGGCGGTAAGGACGACCAGCGGCGCTGTGGAAATGTTGCGCACCGCCTCCACCCCGCGGGCCCCTTGGAGCAGGGAGCGGTCCGCCACTATGGCCGCCGGCTGCTCCCGTCGCATCAATTGGGAGAGTCGCTCCAGGCTCTCGACGACCCGTGCCTCCAGCCCCGGCGTCTGAGAGACGATGTGAACGGCCATGTCCGCGTAATCGGGATCGCCCTCTAGGATGGGGACTAGCACGGGTCCATTCTCAGGGACCGCATTGCGCAACCTCGGTCTCTGGCGGCCCGCATGAGGTGTAGATCATGACTGCCGACCTCCTCGATCGGATCATTGAGAAGCTTCCTTTCCTGGCACCTCTTGGAGAGTTCCTCCACCAGTGGCTGGCCAAGGCCGGAGCCAGGGGTGGATCTCGCACCGGTCAGGCCAAGGACGTCCTCAACGGCACCTGGCTCGGTCACCCGGTGCATCCCGCACTCACCGACGTGCCCCTGGGCGCCTGGACGGGTGCTGCCTTGCTCGACCTCGCCGACCACGGCGAGGGAGGCGGGCTGGGTCGGGCCGCCGACCTGATGACCGGGCTGGGTTGCCTAGGAGCCCTCGGCGCCGCTGCCACCGGTATCGCTGACTGGCAGGACCGCTACGGCCCCGAGCGCGATCTGGGCACGGCGCACGCCCTCATCAACACCGGAGCGCTGGCCCTCTTCACAACTTCCTTGGCGCTCCGACTCCAGGGTCGGCGCGGGCCAGCCGTCGGCCTATCTATGCTGGGCTTGGGAGCGGTGTTCACGGGCGCTTACATCGGCGGCGACATGGTTTTCCGTCGGGGCATCCAGGTGAACCGCAATGCCTTCCTCAGCGGGCCTAAAAAATGGACCGCCGCGGCCGACGAAGGCGAGGTCGTGGAAGGCTCGTTCACCCATAAGCAGGTTGGCAAGAACCAGGTTCTCCTGACCCGCCTCAACGGCGAGATCTGCGCCGCCAGCGCCATCTGCTCCCATGCCGGCGGCCCTTTGGACGAACTTCCCCTTGAAGAAGGGCAGTTGCACTGCCCTTGGCACGGGTCTCGCTTCGATTTGCGCAGCGGCCAGGTCACCCATGGTCCCGCGACGGTGGCCAATCCCATCTTCGAGACCCGCACCCGCGAGGGCAAGGTGGAGATCCGCCGGACCTAGCCGTGCTAAGAATCGACCACGTGGTGCTGGCCACCACCGATCTCAGCCACGGCCAGGGCCAGCTCTGGCGAGGCTACGGTCTGGGCTCAGCCCCAGGCGGCCGCCACCTGGCCTGGGGAACGGCCAACATGATCATTCCCATCGGCGAGCAGTACCTGGAACTGGTGGCGGTCACCGATCCGGAGCTCGCCGCGGCCAGTCTCCTGGGACGAGCGGTGCTGGCGGCTGCCGACCGCGACCGGGTCACTCCGATTGCGGTGTGCCTGGTGGCTTCCGATCTTGAGCTGACATCGAAGCGGCTCGGGACGCCAGGCGAAAGCGGTGCCCGGGAGCGGCCAGATGGGTCTCAGATCAGGTGGACCACGGTGGGTTTGGCGCAGGCCTTTGGGGCAGCCCGCCTGCCCTTCTACATCCGTTGGGAAGATCCCCTTCAGCATCCCTCGACGCTCCCCGCCGAACACCGGATCGCCGTTCGGGAGATCGCCGAGGTTGGGGTTGGAGGCCCCGAGCCGGTGCTAGCCAGCCATCTGGCTGAGCCGGCCGCGGGAATCCGCCCCGTGGGCGGGGTTGCCGGGCTGCGCTTCGTGACGCTACGACTCGCCGACGGGGCTGAGGTGCGAATCGCTTGAAGGGGTCCGCTGATCCCAGCGCGACCAGCGACTGCGCCGAGTGCGGGTTCCGCTTCTCATCAGTGACCGTCTCCAACGCCAGTGCGATTGTCGGGCACATCGCCACCAGCTACTGCCAGGTGCTGACTGCCAGCGCCGAGAACCCGCGGCTCCGCCGGCGGCCAGCCGAAGGGGTTTGGTCGCCGCTGGAGTACGCCGCCCACATGCGGGATGTTCTTCTTCTTTTTCGCCGCCGCGTCGACGCGATCCTGGAGGAATCTGAGCCAGCACTGGAGGTGGTTTCCCATGACGACGAGGTCGCCCGGGGCAACTACAACCAGCTCAGCCTACCCTTGCTGAACGAGCAACTCAGCGCCGCCACGCAGAGGCTGGCGACACGTCTCGAAGGACTCAGCCCTGAGGCCTTGGCGCGCCGTGGTTTCCGCAACGCGGAAGCACGTACTGTGCTGGAAATCGCGCAGCGGGCAGTGCATGAGTCGCAGCATCACCTCGTCGACATCGATCGCGGACTGGGCGTATTCGGGTTTGCGTCGACGGGGTGACCTCAGGCCTCGGTCACTGTCACTTCTCGCAGAACATCCGGGTCGGTGTTGGTCAATCTAGGGCCTGCCATGTCGCTCAAGACAGCATCGCCCCGGACAAGTCCCCTCGTTGGTGTGCATTCCGGCGGAACTCAGCGGCAGATTCATCAACCGCTAACCCGCAGTCAGGGGGTTGGTGAGGCGGTCCTGGATGACGGGGTCAGGCCGGGTAGGTACCTGATCTCGTCCGTCGGAGGTCTGGGCCGATGCCCGGAGCCGGAGCGATCACGAAGCACGGTGTGCTCGACTCCCGGCCAAGTCGTCCCATTTCCAGAAACCACGTCGAGGGCTGCGTCGCGCTGTACCTCCGGTCACCAAGGCGGGCAGACCGCCAAGTCGGTGAGGCGACCATTCCAACCTTGCCCGGTTGTGCCCCCTACGGCTGGAGCGTCAACCCCTCCGCCTCCTGGATCGCCTGCTCCAGGGCCAGCTGGCAGACCTTGCTCACGTTGATATCGATACCGCGATCCCGCAGAGCGTAGATCCGGGACAGCAGGTCTCCACCCAGATACACGGTCGTCTTGTTCAACGGGCTGGCGCTGAGCCGCATCGAGCGTGGCCGCAACCAGGCTGGGTCGTCCCGGCTCCCCGGAGTCAATTCGGATAGCTCGCATTCGGCTTCGGCTTCCCAGCGGCCGGTGCGTCGCCGGGACGCGAGACGGAAGTATTTGCCAGCGCCTCCGTCGCTCCGTCGGTCGCTCCGCGGCTTTGCCGATACCGGCTCGCCGTCCCCGCCAGCGCGTCGAACGCCGGTCTTGCCTGGCTGGCGGAGGAGTAGCTCATGGTGTTGCCGGTCGGCACGTTGAGAGCGCCCCAAGCTGGTAGGCGTCAACGTCGGCACCGAGAAAGACGAAGTCCCACCCCCGCTCCCGCCGCTCCCCGACCATCTGGAAGACCTGCTGCTGACCGCACGGTGAAGGGCGACCGGACGAGCGCTCAGGGCAGTTGGTAGTCGAGGAACAGGGTGTGAGCACCGTCGGCGTCGATCTCGATACGCGCCTCGCCAGAGATCCCCTTGATAGCCCCGGTCCCGGAGCCGGGCACGATGGGCCACTTGGCCCAGGGAGTCCCCCGGGTCATGGTCCCCATATGCAGCAGGGCAAATGTGCCCTCCTTGCGTATCCGGCTCCCTCGGGCTCCGCGTTGAGCGCCAGCATCGCAACCTCGCTCTTGGCCCCGAGGTCGCCGGTGAACGTCTTGCTTATCTGCACCCGGCCATAGATGATCGCCAGGTCCTGGGCATAGGGAGTCTCCGGTTCGAACTTGTCAAGTTGGAAAGGAGAGACGGCTCGCGGCACCAGGCCACGCTATCGCGGCCCCGGCGCGGCAAAATTCCCGAACCTAGGCTGCCGCTAGAGCGAGCGCCACCTGCCGCACGGCCTCCGGCATCTGGTTGAGATCGTAGCCGCCCTCAAGGACCCAGACCGTGGGCGCAGCTGCCAACTCGACCGCTACCTGAGCCAGCATCTGCGCCGCAGCGCCGTAGGTTTCAGGCAGCAGCTCCATTTGGGCCAAGGGATCGCCGGCCAGGGCGTCGAAACCGGCGCTCACCACTATCAATTGGGGACGGTGGCGGCGGATGGCCGGCAGGACTTCATCGCGGAGGGCTCCCAGCCAACGATCCGGCCCGGTTCCGGGCGGAAGCGGCACGTTGATGGTCTGCCCCAATCCGGCGCCGACGCCTCTTTCCGCCGCTGTCCCGCTGCCCGGGTACAGCGGCGACTGGTGGAGTGAGCAGTAGAGGACGCTGCCGTCCTGGTAGAAGACGTCCTGGGTGCCGTTGCCGTGGTGGACGTCGAGGTCGACCACGGCCACTCTCTCCACCCCGAGCCTGGTCTGGGCGTGGCGTACCGCTATGGCGACGTTGTTGAAGAGGCAGAAGCCCATGGCCCGCTCGGGAGTGGCGTGGTGGCCCGGCGGCCTGACCATCGCGAAGGCCGAAGTTGCCGGACGCCCGGTTGCTGCCGCCACGGCCGCCAGAGTGACGCCAACGGCCGCCATGGCGACCGCAAAGGATTCGCCACCGCAGTAGGTGTCGGCGTCGATCCAGCCGCCACCTCTGGCGGAGAGGCCCCGGATGTGATCCAGATGGCCACTGGTGTGGACGAGCAGGATGTCCCCGTCAACTGCGAACGGGGCGGTCCGCCACGGGCACGGCGCCAGGAGAGGTTCCGAGTAGAGCCGCTCGGTGATGGAGCGCAGACGGTCAGGGGACTCCGGGTGCCCCGGACTCTGGTGGCGCAGGAAGAGATCGTCGTAGAGGAAGACCAGGGGGCGGCCGGGGCTGGCGCCGACCGCCACCTACTGATCCAGCGAGAGGACCAGTTGGGGCGGCGCGATCCGGTGGTCTTCCTTCGTCGGCTTGACCGCCGTCCCGACCGCGAAGAACTCGATCACGTGGCTGCCCCAGCCGTGGTTGCTCTCCCGGATCTGGGCCCCGACAATGCCCTCGGCTTTGACCTCCTCAGCCTCAGTCTGCATCCGCTCCATGGCCAGTTCGCGGGCGTCGTAGAGGGCCTGGGTGAAGTTGGGCATCTCCTGGTTCTGGCCCACGCTGCGCATCCATTGCCCCAGTCCCTGGTGGGCCACGTGGTAGACGCAGGAGCCCATCACCAGGGCTAGGGGCGCGTACCCCGCCTGCAACAGGGTCCAGAAGTCCTGCCCGGAAAGGTCGGAGGTGAAGGGCTTGTTCTGGGGTGTCCGCATGCTCCCCGTCTGGCTGCGGACGGCGGTTCCGACGGCCATGAACTCGGCCAGTCCCTGGCCCCATTCATATCGGTTGATGTCGAGCCGGACGCCCACGATGCCGTCCGCACCGAGCGCGTCCGCCTCCTCCTCCATCCGGCTCATGGCCAGCTCTCGAGCCTGGTACATGGCCTGGCTCAACACCTGAAGTTCCTGGTTCTGGCGGTAGTTGGCTATCTGCAACCCGATGTGGTAGATGGAGCTGCCGATGACCAGGCCGACGGGGTCAAAACCAGCCTCCTTGACGAGGAGGAACTCAGAGATCGAGAGGTCACTGGTGAAGAGGCCCTTCTTGCCTTCACCACCGCGCATCTCCCGGAGGCGCCGGACGGCATCCTCCGGGATGTCCGGCTTATGGGCCAGTTGATCCGACATCGGCGGTCCTCCTGGATCTGAGCGGCACCACCAGGGAAGGCGGTGGAAGGGAGGCTGCCCCGGGGCGCGCGACAACCGCGGTACCCAGGATGACCCATTCCACGATCCGGCCCAGCACGGCCTCCGATCCGGTCACGTATTCAATAACCTTGGAACTAAAGTCGACCCCCACCACCCCGTTGGCCGCTGTCTGGGCAGCCTCCAGCCCGATCCTCTGGCGGGCCGCCGTCTGCGCCTGGTGCATGGCCCGGCTGAACGGAGCGATCTCACTGTTGGTCCAGGCAGCGTAGCCCCCGAAGCCCCGACCGAAGATCGCGACCGCCTGCTGGGCGCTGGCCCCCATCACCAGCCGGAGCGGGAAGTACCCGGTTGAGAGCAGCTTGGCCAGGTCCTGGCCGGTCAAGGTCGAGGTGAATGGCTCGGACTCGTGGGGACCGTCGATCTTGCGCACCGCCGTCCCCAGCACGGTGAACTCGCTCATGCCCTGGGCCCACTCCCAGTGGCTCACCTTGAGACGGACTCCGACCACCCCGTCCGCCTGCAGGCCCTGCGCCTCGAGAAGAAGTCGGTGAACCGCCCGGGCACGCGCCTCCAGCAGAGAGCGGGTCAGCGCGGCGTTCTCCTCCGGCTGCATGGTCCCCCAGGCGTAGGCGCCCCGCATCCCCACACCCAGGCCGGGGCCCTGATTCCAGCCGGTGTTGATCCAGCCGAGCCGGTAGAGCGAGCTCCCCAAGACCTGGGCGACCGGCTCGTAGCCGATGCCCCGGATGGCGGCTAGCTCATCCACCGAGAGATCCGAGGTCCAGACGCCTCCCCTCTCCTGCTGGCGGCGAATCCTCTCCTCCGCCTCCAAAGGGATGCCCCCACCCTCGACCAGCTGTCGGCTGCGCTCGGCGCGCTCCAGTCGCCGAGATTCCTCCTCGGGGGTTTCCCCCGACCCGGCACTGCGGCGGAAGAAGCGCATCAGCTGAGCAGCCGTTCCAAGGCCACTCGGTCCTGGGAGCTGGCGCCGGCTTGGGCCGAGAGGGCTTTCGCCAGCTCCATCAGCCAGATATCCAGATTGAGGTGCTCGGTCTTGAGGGCGATTCCCCGGACCACCCGGGTGCACTGGGCCACCACGGCTCCCCCCGACCTCGCCAGCTCGAAGCGGAGCTCGCCCAACTCCAGACTCACCCGCTTGACCTGGCGCTTGCGGCGGAGCATGCCGCCGTCACGCTCCACTTTGGTCCTCCCCGGCAGGGCGGCCTCGAACTTCCCGGCCACCACCTCCAAGAAGGTGCTGAGGTCGCCGGAGTCAGCCTGCAGCGCTGCCGCGAGCTGATCGAAGTTGGCGGTGGGTCCCTCAAGCGAGACCAATTCGTCCATGACCTGGAGCCGAATATAGCGGGCGGATGGTCCATCCGACCCGGCTCGATGCCACCGCCCGGCAGATAGCCCGACCTGCGTCGCTGGCTCACTCTCTGGCAGCATGGGCCGGTGATCGCTCCCCGGCCGACTCTGACTCCCGAACGGCACGGTTCCTGGATCACCGCCATGGCGGCCATGGTGCTGCTCGCGGCGCTGCTGGCGGTGCGGCCGGACCTGATCTCGCTCACTCCCAGGCACTACCGCACCGAGGTGCAGCTGGGGGTCCTGGTGCTGGCGGTGATCTTCGGCGGCATTGCCATTCGCTCCTTCGTCGCCCGCATCTTCTACCGCCTGCGGGGCACCGGCCTCTCCGGCTGGCGACCCGCCGTCACCTGGGCCTTCTACGTGGTCCTCGGTCTGGGCGTCCTCTCCGCCCTCAACATCAACCTCACCGGCCTTCTGGCGGCCGGCGCAGTCATCGGGGTGGTGGTCGGGGTGGCGGCGCAGACGTCGCTGTCCAGTGTTTTTGCGGGGATCGTGCTGCTCATGGCCCGACCCTTCACCGTGGGCAGCTGGGTTCTCTTCCGCAGCTCGCTCTTCGGAGCCTATGACTTCTCCGGGGTCGTGACTCAGATTGGCGTCGTCTACACCACCATGGATGTCGGCGGCCGCCTGGTCCGGATCCCCAACAGCGCCGCCCTGGCCTCAGCTTTGACCGTCAGCCGGGTACCGATTCAGCTCGACATGGAACTACTGCTGCCACCGCAGATCCAGCTGGCCCGACTGCACCGCGAACTGACCGAGACCCTCCAGCTGGGCCCCGGTGAGAACGTCACCCTGCGCCCGGTGCGGCTGACCACCGAAGGCCCGGGGCTTCTCACCTGCCAGCTTCAGATCCGCTCCCACCGGGTGCTCGATCCGGGAGCTGTCAACCGGGCCATCGTGGCCAGCTCCACTGAAGCGGAGCAGCGTGAGCCCGAGCCGCGTCCGCCAGCGAACAAGCAAGAGACGTCGGGAAAGAAGGGTTGAGCGCCTACGTCCCCGCCTCGTCCGCCTGGGCTGAGGACGGACCGGAAGAGGTCGCCGAGGGTATCTTCCGGATTCCCCTACCCCTCCCCAACGACGCCCTGCGCGCGGTCAACTCCTACCTTTGGCGGAGCCAAGAAGGTGACCTGCTGGTGGATTGCGGCTGGGTCGATCCCCGGAGCTGGGAGGTACTCAAGAGCTCGCTGGAGCGCTTCGGCAGCAGTCTCCAGTCGGTCCGCCAGGTCTTTGCCACCCACGTCCACGGCGACCATCTGGGCGCGGCCGGGCAGATTCGCGAGGCCGGCGGCGCCTTTGTGACCTTGGGACTGGGCGACCACGAGACAGCGCAGATCCTGGCCACCGACCCGGGACTGTCCAGGAGCCGAACCAGAGAGCTCCTGCTTCGTAACGGTGCCGACTCCCTGGTCGTCGCGCTGGATCGGGAGTTGGCCGAACATCCCCGGCCCCAACACCTCTCCCCGCTCCCCGATCTCTTCATCTCCGGTGGCGAGCTCCTCTTCCAAGGTCGGGAGCTGGACGTGCTGCCTACACCAGGCCACACGAGAGGGCATCTCTGCCTCTGGGACGGCCGAGATCGGACATTCTTCGCGGGCGATCACGTACTGCCTCACATCACCCCTTCGATCGGGGTCGAAGTCCCGTCCGCAGGCTTGCCCCTACTCGAGTTCCTGCGCTCCCTAGAGCTAGTGCGCGACCTCCCCGCCCAGCTGGTCCTGCCCGCCCACGGGCCTACCTTCACAAATCTCAAAGACCGGGTCGACGAGCTTCTGGTCCACCACGAGCACCGCCTCCAGCTCTGCCTGGAGGCCGTCGGAGCCGGCTCGCACACGGCCATGGCGGTGGCCGGGGCATTGCCCTGGACCCGCCGGGAGAGGCATTTTTCCGAGCTCGACTCCTTCAACCAGATGCTGGCCGTCAACGAGACGGTGGCCCATCTCGAACTGCTCGCCGAGAGAGGCGCCCTGCAGCGAGAAATGGCAGACTTGAGAGTCGAATTCACAGTCGCCGCGGGCGATGCCTGATCGCTGAAGGAGGCCCAAAGTGGTGTCGGTTAGCCAGCGCCCCACAGCAGTATTCCGCTCTCTCAACCCGGCCACCGAAGAGGTCAGCGCCGAGTACCCGGCGCTGAATCCCACCCAGGTGGAGGCGAAGCTGGCCGGTGCCGAGCTCGCCTATCAGCGGAGTCGGCGTCAGCCGATCGCGTGGCGAGCCGAGCGCATGTTGGATTTGGCCCAACGCCTGCGTCAAGAGCGCGACCAGCTGGCCCTTTTGGTGACAACCGAGATGGGCAAGCCGCTGACCGAAGCCCAGGCAGAGGTCGACAAATGCGCCACCTCCTGTGAGTACTACGCCCACCAGGCGGCCACCTTCCTTGCCGATGAAGCAACCCCCTCGGACTCGCCCCGCAGCCTGGTGGCCTTCCGGCCCCTCGGGGTGATCCTGGCGATCATGCCCTGGAATTACCCGCTCTGGCAGGTTCTCCGCTTTGCCGCCCCCGCCCTCATGGCCGGCAACGCGGCCGTTCTCAAGCACGCACCCAATTGCTTCGGAACGGCCTTGGCGCTGGAGCGGCTGGTGAATGAGGCAGGCTTCCCCGAGGGATCCCTGGGTGCCCTCTTGGTGGACGTGGACGCTATCCCCGAGGTGATCGCCGATTCCCGGATTCGGGCCGTGACCCTGACCGGCAGCGACGGGGCCGGCAGCAAGGTCGCCGAGATGGCGGGCCGGGCGGTCAAGAAGGCGGTTCTGGAGCTCGGCGGCTCCGACTTCTTCCTGGTGCTGGCCGACGCCGACATCGACCAGGCAGCCGAGATAGGTGTCAAGTCGCGCTTTCAAAATGGCGGCCAGACCTGCATCGCGGCCAAGCGCTTTCTGCTCGCCGAGGAGATCGCCGACGACTTTCAGGAGCGCTTTCTCCAGCGCGCCGTCCAGATCCCTAGTGGCGACCCCCTCGACCCCAACACCAGGCTGGGACCGCTGGCCCGCCACGATCTGCGTGCGAAGCTGCACGAGCAGGTTCGGCGCTCGGTCGCCGGGGGCGGCGAGGTGGTCCTCGGCGGCGAGATCGCCCCTGGGGTCGGGTTCTTCTATCCGCCCACCATGGTTCTCGGGGCGGAGCCGGGAATGGCAGTCTTCGACGAGGAGACCTTTGGCCCGGTGGCAGCCTTCACCCGCTTCAGCAGCGAGGCCGAGGGCCTGCGCCTGGCCAACCACAGCCGCTATGGACTGGGTGGCAACATCTGGACTGGGGATGTCGAGCGCGGAGTCCGGCTGGCCAGTGATCTAGAGACGGGCGGGGTCTTTGTCAATGGGATGACCCATTCCGACGCCCGGATCCCCTTCGGCGGTGTCAAACGGAGCGGCTATGGGCGGGAGTTGCATCAAGTCGGAATTCGCGAATTCACCAACATCCAGACCATCTGGCGGCCCTAGGTCTGCCCCCCTGGCGGGTCACTCGGCGAGCTGGGGCGGAGTTGACCCGCCGCCCAGAGCAGAACCAGACCGACCAGCAGCGCCCCTACCCCGATCGCTTGAAAGAGCGGGATGATCCGACTCAGCCCCGCGTAGACGAGCGTCCCCAGCGGACCCGCCCCCGAGAAGGAAAGGGTGTAGAGGGCGAGGACGCGACCCCGGAGATGCCCCGGAGCGCCTGCCTGAAGAGTCGCCAGCATGGCGGTGTTGGCGGCCACAAAGCCCAGGCTGATCCCGATCAGGCAAGGGGCGGCCAGAAGCAGGTCGGAGGCTCGGGTCAATCCGAACAGGGAGGCGGCGTATACCGGCCCCGCCACCGCCAGCATCAGGCGCGGGCGCAAGCGCCGGCTCATCACGCTGATGAAGAGGCCACCGGCCAGGGCCCCAATCCCCCCCAGGCTGTACATCAAGCCCAGCACCTGACCGCCGCCGTGCAACTGCTCGCGGGCGAAGACCGGCAGGAACGGCATGTAGCCAATCCCCAGCAGGCCCAGGACCACGCTGGCGACGAGGACCGCCCGGACGGTGGCGTGATGGCCCGCGAAGCGCAGCCCTTGGAGCATCTGCGCCAGCGGCCGCAGCCTCTCCCCCGCCCCCTGCTGGCGCAGGTCGGTCCACCCGCCTCGCCCCAGGACCCAAAGGAAGGGCACGCCACTTATGCCCATTGCCAGGAAGCAACTCGCGGCACCCCAAAATCCCAGAAGCAGCCCGGCCACCGCCGGGCCCACGATGCGGCTCACGCTGCCCACGCTGCTGGACAGGGCAGCGGCTCCCACCAGCCCCGAGGGCGGGACGAGATCTGCCACCAGAGCCTGCCGGGTTGGCTGGTCGAAGGCATCGGCGGCCCCAAAACAGACGGCGGCCCCCACCAGCACCAGCAGATCGACGCGGTGCAGAGCCGCCGCCAGGGCCAGCAACAGCGCGGTCAGGCTCATGGCGATTGTTGTGGCGATCAGAACCCGCCGCCTGGAAAGTCGGTCGGCCACCGCGCCTGCCGGCAGCGAGAGTGCGATCGCCGGAATGCCGTCGGCGGCTCCGACCAGACCGACCGCGGCAGGCGAACCAGTGACCCGAAGGGTGAGGTAGCCCAGGGCCACCAGCTGCATCCAGGCGCCCAGCGACAGCGGAGAGCTGCCTAGGATGTAGCGCCGGAAGTTGGCTATCTCCAGCGCCGCAGGAGCTTGCCTCCGGAGCGCCACCAGCCAACCCGACCCCGAGACAGCTCCCAGGTCGACCGCCGGAGGAGCTGCCCCAGCCTCCAGGTCGCGGCCGGACGGGTCGGTCGGCGGCCTGACGGAAGAGTTCACTTTCTCCATACTCGGCCCTGCCCTGACCGATGGCCCGACCCCACTGTCGGAGCCGGCGCCGGGATGACTTCCAGGGGTGAAGCTAGGTGCGCGCCTTGGTGACCGCACCTCGCCAAAGACTCACCGCCAGGAGCAGCGTCACTGCGGCCGGGATGAACCAGAACCCCAGCGGGGAATGCTTCCCGGCCAGCGCCCAGGTAGCGACGATGACCAGACCGACGCCAATCGCCAGCTCGGGGGTGTCCCCAACCGCGAACTCGTAGCAGAACAGAGCGAAGGCACGGGGCCAGCGGGTCATCCCACAACCTGCACCGGACCAGATCCGGCCTGGCCGAGGAACCGGATGGCAAGCCAGGTGACCACGGCGTAGCCGGCCAGAAGCCCGAGCAGAGAGAGGTCAGCTCCCGGCCAGCTCACCCCCGCTCCCTGGCCACCCCAAAAGCTACCGAAGCTGACCAACATCAGCCCCACCGCCAGCTTCATGGCGTTCTCGGGCACCTCGCGGAGCTGCCGGGAGACAAGTACACCGACCGCTGCGACCAGAATCACCGCCGCCAGCGCGGCCGACGAAGCCACCAGCAGGTGGCCCGAGCTCAGCCCCAGGGTGAGGACGATCATCACGATCTCCATGCCCTCCAAGAGGACTCCTTTGAAACTGATGGTGAAGCCAATCGCATCGCGCCCGGACTGGGTCCGGGGCGGGCCGGATAGGCGCTCCACCTCGCGGTGGTAGATGGCGTCCTCGTCATGCTTGGGCCGGTATCCCGTCGCCCGCAGAATCGCCTTGCGCAGCCACTGCAATCCGAGCACCAGGAGCAGACTCCCCACCACCACACGGAGCACGTTGATGGGGACGTAATTGACGAGCGTGGGACCAAACACAGCGACCACCACCACTAGACATCCGAAGGCCGCCGCGGCACCCTCCAAAGCGGAACGCCATCCCCGGGTGAGCCCGGCCGCAACAACGATGGTCAGGGCTTCTACGGTCTCGACCGCACTGGCGCCGAACACGGCCAGCGCGATTAGCAATGTGGCCGTCATTGGCCACGCGCACTAGCTTCGCTGCTGTTCACGAGGTGACGATTCTCCCTGATCCGCGCAGAGCGCCGATAGCCACGGTTCAGCAATCTGCCAGCCACTCCGGGCCCGCGGCCGGACCTAGCTACATCTCTTGGCCCAGCGCCGCCACCTCATAGCCTGCTATGGCCGCCAGTTCGCGACTAAAACTGGGGCTCCCCAAGGCGGCCAGGAGCAGGCGCAATTCGGGGGTATCGAGCCGGTCTCGCTCCACCTCGAGGACGCACTCCTCATCGGCCAGCGGGAGGAAGCCGAGTCCAAAGGCCAGCGCTGCCGGCTCGGTCGCGATCCCAGCCTGAGCAACTCCGCTGGCCACAGCGCTGGCCACTTGCAGGTGACCCTGGGCCTGGCTGGCATAGCCGATCAAGGTTGAACTGGCCACCCCCAGGCGGCCCAGTTCGTGGTCGAGTAGGCTCCTCGCCTCCGAGCCGATCTCGCGGTTGGCCCAGAGCAGCCTCCGGCCCAAAACCTCTTCCAAGGAGCGAGCCCGGGGTGTACCAGCATCGGCCAGGAGCACACCCTCTCGCCAGCCGGCGAAGCCGATCCTGGCCCGACTTCGCGCGGTGGGCGTCCGATCGTTGGCAGCGATGGCGTGGTGAACGGCAGCAGCGTGAACCAGGCCAGCTTCCAACAGGCGAACCGCCTCCCGGCTGGAGCACGACCACCACTCCATGCTCCAGCCCTCTCGGGCGGCGGCAATGGGCTCGGCCAGCAAGGGCAGAGCCGGGTCGCAGCCGGCAACGACGATGGCCCGGCCACTTTCCCAGACCTGCGCATCTCCTGGCCCAATCAGCCGTCCGCTGGCGGCACTGAAGCCGGCCCTCGTGGTTCGATCGCCACTCAACGGCAGGGCTACCCACCTCTCCCAGACCAGGGCCATCCGCGCCCTCCCCGGCAGCGGGTCCGGGCTCAATGGCACAGCCGCCACCGAGCGCGGCTCGTGCCCGGTAGCAAAGAGTTGATCAACAGTCGTACCGAGGGCTCGCGCCAGCTGGAGCGCCACCCCCAGCGACGGCGACCAGGTGGCCGCCTCCGCCCCGGCAACCGCCTGTCGAGTGACACCGCAGAGGTCGGCCAATTGGCTCTGGGTAAGCCCGGCCGCCAGGCGGCCCAGGCGCAAGCGGCGTCCGGCTTCGACGGCCCCCGCGTGGGCCCCCCGGCGAGAGGACTGACCCTCAGTCAAGCAGGGCCTCCGCCCCGCTGAACTGGGGAGCGTCCGGAGCACCAAACAGCAGCGTCGAGCCCAGCTCGGGTGCTTCGTCGAAACGGCAGTGGAACCGCCCGATCCACTCTCCTTCGGCCTCCACCTCAGCGTCGACGCGCCCGCCCTCGGGCCTGACCTTGACCACTCTGGCGGAAATACCGCCTGCGCCGTCCTGCCGGCCGAGCGCGTGGACGCGCTCGGGATGAATCGCCAAGACCTGACTACCACAGCGCAAGAAGCCACGGTACCCCACCATCTCCGCCACTCGGGCGGAGTTGGGACGGAGCACCAGCTCTCGGGGACCCGCCACCTGGAGCACCTGGCCCCGGGCGAGCACGATCACCCGATCGGCGAACGCCTGGGCCTCACCGAGTTGGTGGGTCACCAGTACGGCGCTCACCTCGACCAGCTCCCGCCGCACCAGCTCCAGAAGCTCAATCCCGAGGGCGGAATCAAGCGAACTGAATGGCTCGTCCAGGCAGAGCAGGCGGGCATCCGTCTGGAGGGTGCGACAAAGAGCCACCCGCTGGGCTTCACCGCCGGAAAGACCGCGAGGACGGACGTCGAGGAGCCCGTCCAAACCCATTCTGGACGCCGTCTGCCGGGCCCGGGCTGGTGATGCCCCAGGTGGATAGCAGATGTTCTCCAGCACCGTCAGGTGGGGGAAGAGCCCCGGTCGCTGGCGAAGCAATCCGACCCCGCGATGCCCGGCGCGCACGTCCGAGCCGGGTTCAGCCGCCCGGCTCAGCTGGCGGCCCTCGAGCGAGATTCGACCCGCGCTCAGGGGAAGCAGTCCCGCCATCGCCTCCAGGCAAGTGGTCTTGCCCGCTCCCGAGGGCCCGAGAATCGCCAGCCTCTCCCCCGCCTCAGCCTGGACGGCCAGCCGGACCGGGAACTCGCGCCTGGCGACCTCAAAGTCGGCGACGAGCACGAGCACTCCAGAGGTAAGCGGCGACGGGCAGTGGCAGGGCGACCAGAAGTAGCACCAGGGCAAAGGGCAGGGCCGAGCTGAGCCCTGTCTCCTGCAGCGTCACCCAGATCTGCATGGGGAGCCCGAAGGGGTGGTAGGCGATGATCAGCACCGCTCCGAAGGCGCCCATGGCCCGGGCCCAGGTTATCGCCAGCGCCGTGGCTAGCCCGGGCGCCGCCAGGGGTACGGTCACCCGCCGCCAGGTTCGCCAGCGCCCATCGCCCAGCAGGGTGGCAGCCTCCTCCAGCTCCGGCTCAACGCCGGCGAACGCGGCCGCCGCGCCCAGAACGTAGTAGGGCACTGCCTCATAAACCTCGGCCACCACCAGGGCCAGAAAGGTGTCGGAGGCGCTCAGATTGAGGTGGCCCAGGGCGACTCCTATTGCCGTGTTGGGACCAACCATGAAGATCAGAAGCAGACCGATCACCAACGGCGGGGTGAGCAGAGGCAGGATCACCCCGACCTCCCAGAGCCTGGGGAAGGGCAGGCGTCCACGGGCGAGCAGGTAGGCGAGGGGCGTGCCCAGCAGGAGGATCACCGCCAGCGCGATCAGGGATGCCAGAACGGAGACCACCAGGGGCTGAAAAGCTCCTGGCTGGCGGAGGGCGCTGACGACCGCGCCGGGAGTCAGATGGGCGAGGAGCGCGATCAGAGGGCCGAGCAGAGCTACCCAGACGATCAGCGCCCCGAGCAGGGCGGCGCCGGTGCTGGCTCGGATGCCAGACCCTCGCACCGCCGCCGGTGTCGGTGGAACGATCACTTGCTCTTGATCAGGTCCCTGATTGACCTTGGAGCCGCCGACTTGTCAGCGAGCAGGGCCGGCGGCAGCAGTTGGTAGCCCTCTTTGGTGAGGATCTTCCTGACCGTCTTGCCGATCAGGAACTTCACCAAGGCGGTGGCGGCAGCGGGATCGTTGCCCTTAACGACTGACGCCTCGAGGTCGAGTAGCGAGCCTTGCACCACTTCGCCGGTGGACAGGGTCAGCGAAGCGCTGTCGTAGATGGCGCTGTCCTTGGGACTACCGAAGTCGATGTCGGCTGGAAGCCGGACGTAGGGAAGCCCGAGC
>Ga0207933_1001176_pt1 | contig 21070 bp, 17 predicted proteins | sample NGESurdeep092012_4_FD_184488 | JGI IMG/M metagenome (GOLD analysis project Ga0207933, IMG submission 184488) | Arctic peat soil microbial communities from Barrow, Alaska - NGEE Surface sample F53-3 deep-092012 (SPAdes) | ecosystem: Environmental > Terrestrial > Soil > Wetlands > Peat ...
CGAAGAAATACAGAGCAAGGAATTTTTAAAGCTATAATGCTAAGAGCAGCTAAAAGGAAAACAGATACATTCAAAGAACTCATTGCCTATGCGGCGTAAATTAATTATTCTATAATACTTTTATTTTGTTAGCCATGATATTCCAACTAGAAAAGTAATTTACAGTAAACAAACAAATTTGTAGGATTTATATTCTTAAAGTTAGTTGCCTTCACAACCGATAACTAAGGCCTATTTATCTATAAATTCAGCAAACCATAATTCCAGGGACAAAAGCCCCCATAATCCTCTGCTGAAAGGTTGTTCTGTCTTGATCATTTTTTCTATATAATCTGTGTTAATTATGTTTCTTTCCCTCGCCTTTCTTGATAATAAGGTATCCATGATAAAACTTTTAGCTTTATTTTTTGACCAAATGTGAAGAGGAACCGGGAATCCCATTTTATCTTTTCGGTTCATAATTTCACTTGGCATAATGTCTTTTATTGTCTTTTTCAAAAGGTATTTCATTTCTCCACCTTTAAATTTCATTCCGGTGGGCATTTTTGAAATCAGGTCTACAATTCTTCTATCAAGGAGCGGAACTCTTGATTCGATAGACACCGACATGCTAACCCGGTCTTCTACCTGTAATAAACCTGGAAGGCTGCCAAACATATCAAAATGAGTCATTTTATTAAAATAACTTTTAGTTTCAGGATTATTAAAATAATCTGAAAACTTTTTAAAAATCAATTCGTTTTTACATTCTTTAGTAAAATCAGTTTGAAAAAAATGAGATGTTGATCCCATTCTATTTATTAAATGAAAATATCTTTGATCCATTGGCTCAAAAGAACCCTCTTCCCAAAAGTTTTTCATCATTGGAATATATTGTTTTAGTGCCGGTAGATTAGGAAGAATAGATTCTAAGGAAACTATATGTTCTTCTTCTTCATTCGATTCATTAATAGCACCCTTTATAGCCTGTTCAAGGTAAGCAACCAGGTAGCGTGTATACCCTCCAAATATTTCGTCGCCACCCTGTCCTCCTAAAATAACTTTGACATGCTTAGATGCAAGTTTTGACACAATATATTGGGGGAAAAGCCCTGGTCCGGCAACAGGTTCGTCAAGATGATAAATTAATTTGGGGATCAAATCTATAAATTCCTGCTCTGTGGGAAAAATTTCAAATAATTCAGCGTTAGCTGACCTTGCAGCAATTTTAGCATATTGGAGTTCGCTAAATTCCGGGCCTTCGTGAAAAGCGCCACTAAAGGATTTAATAGGCTTATTAAGAAATTTTGAAGCCATTATCGTTACCAAAGATGAATCAATACCTCCACTTAAATAAGTGCCCAAAGGAACATCGCTTCTCAATTGTTGGGAGATGGTTTCTTCCAAAATTGCCCTAAGTTCAGAAATGAAATATTCTTCTGTATGGAATTGATCAATTTTGAAATCAGGTTCCCAATATTTTACCTGGCTTATATCCCAGTTTTTCAGATCTATAGTTACATAATGGCCCGGAAGAATTTTATAAATGTCTTTGAATAAAGTCTCTTCTCCCATTATAAATTGAAAAGTAAGGTATTCATATAAGTTATCCGTATCAGCTTCAGCATGAATATCGGGATGGGCAAGTAATGCCTTGATTTCACTTCCAAAAAGGATTAGTTTACTATCCTTAAACCAATATAACGGTTTGATTCCAAAATGATCTCTTGCAATAAAAAGTGTTTTATTATTTTTATTGTAAATAATAAATGCAAACATTCCATTTAGCATATTCACAAAATCATTTCCATATTCAGCATAAAGATGAAGTATTACTTCTGTATCAGAAGTAGTAATAAAAGAATGCCCTTTCTTTTTTAAATCTTCTCTTAATTCAATATAATTATAAATTTCTCCATTAAAAACAATAGTATAATTATCAAAACTCATTGGCTGTTGGCCTGAAGAAAGATCAATGATCGAGAGCCTTTTATGAAAAAATCCAATTGGGCCTTCTACCATAACGCCATCTTCATCGGGCCCACGGTGATGGATGGTGTTAGCCATCTTGTGAAGTAAATTTTGATTTACTTTTTCTCCGGTCTTATTAATAATTCCTACAATGCCACACATAAGTTGATTTCAGTTAAGAGGGAATTTCCAGTTAGTTCGTGATACAATGTGTTTATAACGTACTGAGGCTATTTAGATTGTTGCTTCTCTAATAACATTTAAGTTAGCTAAATTGTTTATTGTTGCACTAATTGGTTCTTTTACAAACATTTTATATAGTAATTGAGTAGAAAGTATTCCTGCAACTGCCATTTGGTCAACTTCCGAAATATTTTTATTCTGAAGTATTTTGTTGACCAATATATTTACTTTCTTTGGATTAAATAACCCATAAGAATGCAGGCTGGTATCTGATAGCATTTCAGCTACATAAGCGGGGGAATTAGAATTAAAAAAAATACTTGCTATAGGAGCCCGGTAGGGTTGTTTTGGCCTTTTTGAAATTGATGGTGGTATTTTTCCTAAACTCATCTTTTTTAAGATGAATTTTTCATTTAGGCAATTCAATTTAAAACTATCAGGAAATTTATTGCAAAATTCGATAACACGATAATCAAGAAATGGATAACGGCCTTCTACAGAATTTGCCATTGCCATTCTATCGCCTTGTGAAGAAAGAAGATAACCTGACATAAAAATGGAAGCTTCAAGATATTGAGATTTTGATAGCCCAGTCCATTTCATAAAATTGTGCGGAAGGCTATTTAGAAGTGAACTTTGACCTTCATATCCAATCAAACTCATTGTGATATTTTCGGAAAAGAAAGTTTTTATCCTCGAAGTATTATGCCATCTTAATAAGTGTGAATACAGTGGATTATCGGTTTCGGTAAGTTTGTAACCAAAAAACATCTTCGCCGCAATATTATTGGAATCCTTCAAATTTGGAATGTAAGAATAAATTCTAGACAATAAATTCGGCCGGATTTTAGAATTTGGCTCATTTGCCCAAAATCTCCTGATTTTTGATTCTTTAAATATATTATAACCTGCTAAAAATTCATCCGCGCCCTCACCGGTTATCACCACTTTTATATTCCTTTCTCTTACTTTTTTAGAAAGCATTAGCATTGGGGTAGGAGAAGTTCTTAAAAGAGGGAATTCAGAATGCCAAATTGTATTTAAAAAATTTTCCGCAATCTCTTCGGAAGTACATTCAAAAGCAGTGTGGTTGGTATTAAAATACCTTGAAGCTTCCTGTTGGTATAAAGTTTCATCAAATGCCTTGTCCTTAAATCCTATCGAAAAAGTATTTAGAATTGAAGGATTTATTTCGTGAATAAATGAGGTAGTTACACTCGAATCGAGCCCGCCACTTAAGTAGGCTGCAACAGGCACATCAGCCCTCAGCCTTATTTTTACAGCATCGTTTAGAAGATACCTAAACTCTTCTATGGTAGAAGACATGTTGGAAGCATCAGAAATCTGATTTGAAAAATCGAGGCTCCAATACTTATTAATATGAGTATTAGTAGCATTTACAATCATAAAATGCCCCGGGGGAAGCTCATAAATTTTTTCAAAAGGTGTATTAGGAGAAAGAGTTGTCCAGAAAGTAAAAATTTGAGAGAGGCTTTCAGGGCAAATGGCTCTTTTAATTCGATCAAGTGTAAAAAGGCCTTTAATTTCTGAACAAAAAGCAAAGGAATTATTCTGGTTCCAATAAAATAATGGACGAATACCTACCCGGTCGCGTGCCAGAAAAAGTTCTTTTTTATTTTTGTCCCAAATACAAAAAGCAAATTGCCCATTAAAATATTGTAAACATTTGGACCCATACAAGGCATACATTTGTACTACTACTTCGGTATCGCAATTTGTTTTTAAAAGAATACCTTTTTTTTCAATTTCCTTTCTTAATTCTTTATAATTAAATATTTCACCATTATAAACAATCCAATAATTTCCCGATGCATCGGACATTGGTTGTTGTCCTGATGCTATATCAATTATACTTAGCCTTACACTTCCCATAGCAAGATTTTTATTCAGATAAATCCCACTTTCGTCTGGCCCTCTATGACGAATTACGGAGAGCATTTTTTTAATATTCAGTTCCGGGGATGGTTCTGAAGATGAAGGATAATTATAAAATCCGGCGATTCCACACATAAGGTTATTTTTTTAGGCCAATTTGTTTTCAACAAAATTGGCTATCGCATTTATTGACTCAAAATTATCTTCAAGCAATTCTGAATCTTTGGCTTTGATAGCAAATGTTTCCTCAATAAAATTTATAAGCATAACAAATCCCATGGAATCGAAAATACCCTCTACAAAAATTAATGATTCATCTTTAACCTGGTCTGGCGAAGCATAGGTTGTTTCTATAACGTATTCTCTTATTTTATTTTTGATTTCTATTAATGTCTCCATTTTTTTGATTTTTTTTTATTTTATTATTAAATGAAAAATTTTATTATTAGAATAAAATTCTAATATTGTTTTAGGATTAAAATAATTAAATCCATAAATTTAAAAATATATAATTTCTTTATATTTTTACCAAAAAAAATAATGCCTTTATTTTCATACATTTTGCCTCTCATATTGATTTCTATTGCTTTTATTATGTATTATTTGGTTAGTGCTAAGTATAAATCATACGTTTTATTTTTTTGCAGCATCATTTTTATTTCTTTCCTATCTATTAGCGTTGCAATTTTCTCTTTATTGTTTACAACACTTAATTTTTTTCTGGGATTTGGTTTAGAAAATAAAAATAAATCTACATCCTTTAAAAACGGAATATTTTGGATTGGAATTATTTCGGATATTTTAATCCTTTCTTTTTTTAAATATTTTAATTCTTTTTTTCATGGGATCGATTCAACTTTTTTCAGTTCTGGTATTTATTCTCATTTCCCCTATCGGTCAATTATGATCCCAATTGGAATTTCTTATTACACATTTCAATCAATGGGGTATTTAATCCGGATTGATCGGGGAAGTGAAAAAGCTGAACACAATTTTTTTGCTTTTGCAACTTATCTTCTTTTTTTTCCAAAGTTCTTGTCAGGGCCGGTAGAACGCTCAAATCATTTTTTACCCCAATTAAGCAAACCTGAAAAGTTTGATCAAAAAAATATTGAAACTGGGGTACGTTTGTTTATATGGGGTTTATTTAAAAAAGTGGTGATTGCTGATAATTTATTTGGAGCAGTATCTAAAATTTATGGTGATGTCCACAGTTTTACCGGAATTTCTCTAATTATTTTGATGATAATTCAGATAATATATATTTATTGTGATTTTTCAGGATATACAGATATGGCTTTGGGTTTATCGAAATTATTTGGGATTGATCTTATTGATAATTTTAATCGCCCCCTGCTTTCCAAAAATATATCCGAATTCTGGAGAAGGTGGCACATTTCTTTATCTTCCTGGTGCAATGATTTTATATATAACCCATTCATTGTTAAATTTAGAAGATTTGGAAATAATGCAGTAATAACAGGAATTTTTTTAACTTTTTTTATCGTTGGAATTTGGCATGGAGCCAACTTAACTTTTATTATTCTCGGCCTTCTCCAGGGAATTGCAATTGTTTATGAATTTTATACTAAACGGGCACGGCTGAAATATGCTTCAAGGTTTTCAAAGAGAACAGTAAATAGAATTAGCAGATTAATTGTGTTCTCTTTCGTTACTTTTTCAATGATTTTCTTTTTTGCTAATTCAGTTGGAGATGCTTTTTACATTATTTCTCATTTATTTAGCAATATTCAATTTAATAGTAGCGAGTTCAATTTTATTGAAAATAAACCTCAATTTTTGATTGCATTGGTTTGTTTCTTAATTCTTTTCATAATTGAAATCAAAAATGAAAAAGGCCGCAATTTGTTGGTTCACTATGTAAAGCAACCATTTGGAATTCGTATACTGGGATATGTTATTTGTATCATACTTATTTATTTCTTCCATTCAGAATTTGAACCGTTCTATTATATGAGATTTTAAATCAAATCCTTTTGCTCGGCAATCATTCTTAATATTCTCTTGTTTCATAAAGCGGGGGTTATTCGAATATAAAGTTTTCTTTCCTGTAATTTTTGCAAAGATTTTTCTTCATTAAATTCTGCAGGATTATTCAAATTTGAGAATGGAATTTTTTGTATTGCAGATCTGTTATCTTACTTTTTTAGCTTTTAATACTCGTATATTACCGTTTTCATCGTAAATTTTATCTACTTTTCCGAAACTATTATTTGCTTCAATCCGGTTTGTAAGAAATTCTCCCTGGCCCAATCCGCATTCCATAATCAAGTATCCATTTATTGCCAGATACTCCGGTGCAATAGAAATGAGGAAAATAAATATAGAGAGGCCAAAAGGGCCCGCATCAAAAGCTTCTTGCGGTTCATGATTTGCGATCTCCGGGGCCATATTTTTCACCTTTTTAGTAGAAATATAAGGTGGAGCGCTAACAATAATATTGACTTTACCTTCGAGAGAAAGGGTTTTAAATGGATCAAACATGTCTCCATCAAAAAAAGTGGCTCTATGATCTAATGAAAAATGCTTTGCATTTATTTTAGCTGCATCAATCGCTGGTTTATAGATATCGGATCCAAAAACGTATGTATTTTTAGCATAATGTGCAATTGCAAGTGCAACAGTCCCAATACCAGTACACACATCAATAACACAAACATTTTCTTCTGCTGCAAAATCATTTGAAATAGTATTAATAGCAGCTTTAGCTAAAAGTTCGGTTTCTTTTCGTGGAATGTAAAGGCCCTTATTCACAATATAATCCAATTCCATAAAATTTTGCCTTTCAGTTAAGTGCGCCAGTGGTATACCCGATATCCTATTTTGAATAAGTGCTTCTAAAATCAACATTTGTGAAGGTAATAATGAAGGCAATTCCAGTTTCTCGGCTCTGATTGCTGAAACAGGGTTAGCTGTTGCAGTGTGCCACAAAGCCTTAATTGTGTTATTCGCATTTTCTTCATTCTTATCGGGTAATATTTTTAAACCTTTTTTTAATTTTGCTAAATAACCTTCATAGATTTTTTTTTGTTCCATTTTATTTAGATCATTTATTATAAATCAAAAACCATTATTAGGGGCATATAACAAAACAGGTTTGGAATCAATTTGAATACTGGTTTTTGAAAATGTATATTTCTTAATGATTTTCTTATCCTTAAAATGGAGGATATCCACCCCATGCCTAATTTCTGATTTTCCTTTGAAAGACCTTTCAAGGGAAGGCCATTCTAGCCGCCATTGAAAAGTCATTTTCTGTTCTTGCTCGTCAATAAAAATATCCTCATTAAAAAATTTAAAATTGCCATTGTGAACAAACCATGGTAACCAGGCTTTTTGTAGAGCGCTTTTACCCGAAACTACAGTTCTATCCCAGTTTTCAAAAACAACCTCTTCATGCATAAAATCCATTACTTCTTCAAGGTCATAACTATTCCATGCGGTGAGCCATGAATTAAAACGACTGATAATTTCAGTTTTTGATAATTTCATTTTCCTTATATTTTTTCAGTTCTTTTTTATCAATTTTTCCATTAGAACTTTTTGGCATCTCGGGCAAGAAAATTACTTTTTGAGGAATCATAAAAGGTTCGAGGTGCATCATACATTCTCTTTGAATTTCTTTTTCGCTAATTTGTACAGAGTCATGTAATGTTATATAAACAATAATTGATTCGCCCATAATTGGATCTGGGATACCCAGAACAGCTACTTCTTTCACCCCCTTCATTTTATAAATAATGTTTTCAATTTCCACTGGACTAACTTTCTCGCCTCTTGTTTTTATAATATCGTCATTACGCCCTTGAAAAAATAAAAATCCCTCTTCATCCATTATAAACCAATCATTAGAGCATAAGATTCTTTCTCCCGGCAATTTTCCCTCCTTTAGCATCTCAGCACTCAATTCTTTTTTATTCAAGTATCCCAACATTACATGAGGTCCGCGAATGTGAAGAATTCCAGGCTCACCTGCAGGTACCGAATTTCCCTCAGGAGATAGAAGAAAGACTTCTGTTCCAGGAATTGCTTTACCTACAGAAGCTGGCTTCTTATTGATCAATTCCGGTTCAAGATAGCACACTCGTTTGCATTCAGTTAATCCGTACATTTTAAAAATAAGTGCATTCGGGAATATTTTTTTTAAATCAGGAATAAATTCTGCAGGTAGTAATGCTGCGGTATTGGTAATTTTTTCTATGCAATCAAAAGATAATCCATTTTCCTTGTTAGCCGTAATCATCATCGCATAAACTGTGGGAACACCTGGAAAAACAGTAGGCCTATATTTTTGAATGTTTTTGTATATCGACGCAGTAAAAATAAATGATTGCTCTACTATCAATGTTCCTCCTATGGTAACAGACATTAGCAACTGGTATAAGCCATAATCAAATGCTAAAGGAAGTATCAGCATGATACGGTCATTTTCAGATAGCCTCAGATATTCTATTAGGCTCCAGGAGGTAAATACCATGGATTGGTGTGTCATCATTACTCCTTTTGGAAAGCCAGTACTACCGGAAGTATAAATTAAAGCTGCCAGGTCTGTAGGAATAATATTGGGGAAAATAACATTATAAGAATTGGCTTGAATGCAATTTTCAAAACTTACTAATTTAAAATGAGGGAACTTTTGCATTGAGTTTAAACCTCCGGCAATGATTAGTTCAAAAATGTCATTTGTATCTTCTACTCCTTTTGAAAGTTCGTTTTTTAAAGTATTTACTGATATAAGAATCTTTGCTTCACAATCATTTAAAATATATTTCAGTTTATCGGCTTTGGTCTGTGGATTGATTACTAAAAATACAGCTCCGGCAAGTGTAATTCCATAAATTGAAACGATACATTGCCAGGAGTTGTCCATGTAAATTGCTACGCGATCTCCCTTTTTTATACCGGCATTTATTAAATAGCGGGCAAAATTTTCAGATTGCTCTTTCAGTGAAGTGTAAGAATATTCAACATCTTTTACAATAATTGCAGTCTTTAACGGATTATTTTTCCCCGAGCGAATTAATGCTTCACCAAGTAGCCGTTGTGGTATTGTTATCATTATTTGATAATTTTTGATGAGTTATTTTATGAAGGCTTAAGCGTTGAAAAAGCGGTAAAAACATTAGTTTGCTTCAGAAATCTTTATTATATAAAGTACCCAGTAAACAAACAAATTCTCGTTTTTCTTATTTTCAATATTTTTTTAATGAAGAAATATTTTTTATAAAATTGAATCCCTTTGTGGTGTGGGGGACTGCTTTTTAAAATATGATTTTCATAATAAGAATTAAAAATCTTTAATTGGAGGCATTCTCAAATATTCTGTAGTTTTTTGTTTGCGGATAAAGTTACTATAGATAGATTTTATTTCTTCTTCTGTTCTTCCCATTGATTTACCAACTTCTTCTGTACCATATCCGTTTTCATAGCCGTACCATATCAAGTCCATTTCTTTGAAAGGAAGTTGGAAGAAAAATTCCTCCTGTGTTTGTTCGGCAGAATAAGTATCTGATGTTGGGGTTCTTTGAATAATTTCTTTAGGTATCTTTAAAAATTCAGCAATCTGATATACCTGGGTTTTATATAAATTGCCAATCGGCATTATGTCTGCCCCTCCGTCTCCATGTTTTACAAAAAAACCTTGTTCCACTTCATGCTTATTGGGTGTTCCAATTACTGCATAGTACATTCTTTCTGCATGATAATAAAGCATGGACATCCGGCATCTTTGTTTGAAATTTGATGCTGCTACAATTTGAAGGTATTCTTTTGCAGGAAGTAATTTACTTTTTGATTGCCCGTTTCTGTCAATTATTGTTAGAGCAAAAACCGGTGGTAAATTATTGTTTATCGCCCTGGGGTTAATTCCTATTTTCATGTCATAATCTATAGGATTGTATTCAGGGAATATTGCAGCAACGGCTTCGTCTCTGCGACGATAACAATTAAACCCTTCTAATGCATTTGTAATATTTTCTTCAATTGTCTGAACGTCAAATTGATTAGCGAGTTTTAAAGCCAGTTCTTTGCTTTCGCTGCTGGAATCTTTTTCAGGAAGAAGAATTCCAATCACATTTTTTGAACCCAGCGCTTTTACAGTTAATGCCAGAGTTACTGAAGAATCTACCCCGCCACTAATACCAACTATTGCTCCTCTTCTTTTCAATACCAACTGAACACCATCTTTTAATTTAGAAGTAAGAGCAGAAACTTTAGATTCTATATTTTCTATTTTTAAAATATCTTTTGAAAATTCAGATTTAATAATCTTCATTTAAATAAATTTAGGCTTGTGAATTTTAATTTATTTTACTGAGAGTGAAGGAGTCGATTTCTCTATGGCATACTCATTTTTGCTTATTTCATTAATTACCTGGTTAGTAAATATCTTAGCACCATTTTCGTTTAGATGACCTCTATCAGCAAATAAAAAATTAGAATTTAAATAAAAAGGGTCGTTTGTATAGTCATAAAAAACCACGTTATACTTTTTTGCAATTCGTTTTGCCAAAATAATAGATTTATCTTGATATAAATATTTTACACAAACGGGTGATACTATTACATAAATTTTAACCCCTGAAGTTGCACAATCCTTTAAAAAGGAAATGTAAGCATTTATTTTATTCATGTCCAATTGATAATTAATATTTGTGGTATCAATATAAAGGGCTTGATTAAAAGAATCTGTCAACGGGATGTATCCATTATCGTCGTTTATATAATCCCGTGTTACATTATAATTTGTTGAGCCAATTAGCATCGTGAAACATAAGGAATTATAAGGATATATTTTTGAAATGAGTTTAATTTTTTGAAATGGGCTTTTCAATTTTACAATGGGGCGTATTCCAGGATGGCTTTCGTAATAAGGAAGTAATGCTGCAAGCCTGTCATAACTTTCTTCATTGTTTGAAAAATCTTTGATACTAAAATCCAAAATGACAATTTTTGGTGAATATCTTTTTAATACACTTTTTAGAACCGCATAGTTATAAAAAATAGTTTCTCCATCCCTGCCGGTATTGTAGCAGGTCAAATTTAATTTCTTTTTAAATATGGAAGGAACATAATGGTGATTAGCCCGTGAAGCACCAAATATCAGCATATCAGCATTTGTACTATCCATTGAGTAAGTAGCTCTATATAATAAACCTGATTTCTGTTTTTGATAGCAATGGCTTAAAAACAATCCAACAGAAAAATCAAACATCCAAAGGAAGAATATGAATAATCCAAATTTTAAAACAATCTTAAAATGCTTATTTCTATATATTTTTTTCATTTGATTTTCATTTTCCTGCATCTAAAATGCAAAATAAATAAATTGGCCTCCATCGAAAACGCCTGCAATTAAAATATAAATCAGCAAGAGTGAATAGGATAATTGCTGAACAACCCAACTTTTATTCGAGAATAAAGAAAACGGAAAAATTTTCCATTCTTCCTGAAATTCGTATAACATCATAAAACTGCATCCGATAAGCATGAATAAAAGAGTCGAAGGCTTATCATAGAAGAAATCTCCATGGTGCGTGAAAATCCGGGTAATGATGTTTATAGCATCATTTAAGGTATTTGATTGAAAGATTATGAGCGAAAAAGTAATAAATAAGAAGGTAATTAAAATACTAATAGGGTTATAGATGCGTAAGTTTATTTTTTTTGAAAACTTTTTTCTTATTTTTTTTGTCAACCCTTCATACATAAGCGCTAAAGCCTGAATTATTCCAAACAAAACATAATTCCAAGCAGCTCCATGCCAAATTCCAATAACAATAAAACTAATCATTAAGCCATAAAATAAACTCCATTTGCCCCAATTTCGATGCTTCAAAGTGATTGGATTAAAAATATAATCGTTTACCCAGGATGAAAGAGATATATGCCATCTTCTCCAAAAGTCACTTATATTTTTTGAAAAAAGTGGCCTTCTAAAATTTTCGAGAAGATCGTAGCCGAATAATTTTGCTGTTCCTAATGCAATATCTGTATAGCCTGAAAAATCTGCATAAATCTGGAAGGTATACAATATACTTGCAAAAAATAATGTAGCTCCGCTTTGATGGTCGGCACTTGTAATTACAGCAGTGTGGTAAATAGCAATTCTATCTGCAACAACTAATTTTTTAAACAAACCCCATGCGATTCTTTTTCCACCCTCAATAATATTTTCCATCCGAAAAACAACCATTCTTTTTAATTGAGGAAGAAAATGATTTGCGCGTTCAATTGGCCCAACTAGCAATTTGGGAAAAAAGAGGGTGAATAATGCAAAACGAAAAATACTTCTTTCTGCTTTTATTGATCCACGATGTACATCTGTTATATAACCAATTGTTTGAAAAATATAATAAGATAAACCTAATGGAAGAATCAGATCAAGAAGAGGCATTTGTTTGACCGGTGCATTATTTACATATCCGGCCAATTCAAAAATATTTATAATTAGAAAATTCCAATATTTGAAAAAAATTAGTATCCCTAAATTTATTATTAAACTCAAATAGAAATAGAGGAGTTGTTTGGTTTCATTTTTTGCTTTTTCAATTCCAATTCCAAGAAAATAATTGCAAATAATTATAAACAAAATAATAAATATATAATCAACTTTTACATAAATATAGAATAAGGCACTTATAAGAATTAGAAAATAATTTCTAATTTTTTGAGGAATTAAATAATAAAGAACCAACGACGGAATCAGAAAAAGAAAGTATGTAATTGAAGTAAATAACAATTTACAAGTATTAAAAGGTTAAAAATTTACACTAAAAAATAATTATTGTATCTTTTCTTGAATGCTTTTACAGAGATCACCAACATCTCTAAAATTTAAAAGTTCATTTAATTTGAAACGTATTTTAAATTTTTTTTCTACAGCAGTTATCATTTGAATATGATTTAACGAATCCCATGCATCTATATCTTCTGTAGTAGCCTTTTCAGTTAATGCTATAGTATCATCTTCAAATACTTCAATAAATATTTCATTTAATTCCTTTAATATTTGGGTTTGTTCCATACTATATATATGTCTTTTTAAAGATTGCTTGTTAAATTAATCTGTAACAAATTAATAGTTATTCTAAAGGAAAGTGGTATGGATCTTGATAGTTCTTAATAGAAAATAAATCTTCTAACCTTCTTTTAATTAAATCAAAATTTAATCACAGAATCTGATAGTTAATTTTAAAAATTAAAAGTGTTTTCTTGATTATTATTAGTTTCACGATAGGGTAATTCTTTTCTATCATGTTAGCGAATAAAAGTATAAAATAATTTTTAAAAAGAAAAATTTTTAAAGAAATTAATTAAAATTATTTAGTAAGCCTTCGCGTCACCTCTAAAAATATAATAAATCGTAAGAAACAATATTTTTATATCCAGCCATAAAGTCCAGTTTTCCAGATACCATAAATCCTTATTTACCCTCATTTTAATTTGCTCGGGATTAGAAATTTCACCTCTATAACCATTAATTTGTGCCCATCCTGTTATTCCTGGTTTAATAAATTGGCGTACCATATAATCATCAACAACTTTTGAATAATCTGAAGTATGCTTAAGCATGTGCGGGCGAGGGCCAATCAAACTCATTTCACCTTTTAGTACATTTAAAAATTGAGGAAATTCATCAAGGCTGGTTTTACGAAGAATTTTACCAAGAAAAGTAATTCGAGTATCATTACGTGAAGCTTGCTTAAGATCAGCGTCTTTATTTCTTTTCATACTTCTGAATTTCCAGCAATAAAATGGCTTTTTATCTTTTCCTGTTCGAAGCTGTTTAAAAAATATAGGTGTACCCGATTCCAATAAAATTAAAAATCCTAATAGTGGGATAAGCCATGAAAGAATAAAAATGGTTACTAATAAACTGATAGTTATATCAAGCATTCTTTTTTTTATTCTGTTACCGACATCATCTAATGGTTCTTTTCTTAAAGATAAAATCGGAAGCTCACCGTAATATTCTATGTGAACATCCCGGGTAATAAATACTGAAAGATTAGGAACAATTCTGAATCGGATACATTCCTTTTCTGATTGATACATTAAATCGTAAATGAATTTATTTTGTTCCGGTGTAATTGTTGAAAATATTTCCTGTACATTTAATTCTTTGGCTACACTTAAGGTATCATTAATGTTTGCTAAAACAGGATAATGTGATAGTTCCTGGATGTTTTCCTCATCCTCTATATATCCTATAATTTGGGTATTTAACGAATCCTGTTCAAAATGAACAGCAAGTTTTTTTGCTGTTTCATTATATCCAAGAATAATGATTTTTTTAATTATAAAATTACTTTTTTTAAAATATCTAAATATGCCTAAATAGATAAATTTATTAATCAGTAACCCTATTCCAAATGCTGCAGTAGTCGTTAGAATAAAAAATCTGGAAACTACGAATTCTCTAGAAAAAAAAAGATAAAAAAGAATTATAATTACCCAGACTAAAAAAACCTGAATTGTTCTTTTTGTAAAATTTTCGAATGTAAAAATTATACTTATTGAGTAAGTTCTTAAAAAAAAGGCGAGCAGGAGCCACCCTGCATTTGCAAGAGTTAGATATTTAAAATAGGCATCTGCAGATCCGAAATGAATATTTTTTGTAAATATTAACTGGAAAATGAAATAAACAATATTCAAAGCAACCAAATCAAGAACAAGTAATGTTATTTGCAGATATCGTTCAAATTGTCGATTCATTTACAATTAATTAATATAAAATTTGATTGGCAATGCGGTTGATTGATTTTTATGGCTTGATATACTTTGTTTTCTGCATCATTTAGAGTTATTTTTTTTAAAAATTTGTTTTATTTTCTCTTTAATAACAAGGTAAATAAAAGTAGAGTTCCCAAACAAATAACGTTTCCACATTCTCCTGGGTTCTTGAATTGTCCGGTAAAACCATTCTAATCCCCAATTTTGCATCCATAAAGGGGCGCGTTTCACAAAACCTCCAATTACATCGAAACTTCCGCCAACACCCATAATAAATGGTGTGTTAATAAGCGTTTTATATGTATTTAAAAATAGCTCTTTTTTTGGAGAGGTCATTGCAACAAAAAGGATACTCGCATTTGAATCAGAAATTTGCTTTGCCACAATTTGTTCTTCATCCTTAGTAAAATATCCATTTCTGTATCCTGCTATAATGTTATCTCCAAATTTGTTAGAGTACACTTCTATAACTTTTTTGACAATTTCTTCCTTAGCTCCCAAAAAGAAAATCTTATATTTTTTTTTTGCAGCGAGAATTACTAACTCTTCCATTAAATCAATTCCAGCAACACGCTCCGGAAGAGGTTTATTTAATAATCTTGAAGCCCAGACAATTCCTTGTCCATCTGCATTAATAATATCACAGTTTATAATTGATTCTCTCAAAACACTGTCCTTTTGCGCATTAGCAACTTTAACTGCATTAATTACAACATGATGAATAGGATGCCTTTCAATAATTGATTTGTCAATTAAATTAACTGTATCCACCATGGTTAATGCATCTACCGGAATATTAAAAATATTAATTCTGTTCAAAGTATATCTATCAGATAAAGTTAATTATTATAATATTTTGGTCTTTTTATCAAATCGGGAATAGATAAAGAACCTCAAGTTAATCCAAAGGTTTTTGTATCCTATATTTTAACAATTTTGCAGGGATACCACCTACAATTGCATATTTAGGAATATCTTTTGTAACCACGGCACCAGCCCCAATTATCGCCCCTCTTCCTATTTTTATTCCAGGTAAAAGAATTGCATTTCTTCCAATCCAAACATCATCTTCAATTATAACCGGATTTGGAGGTGTGTCTCCTTGAGTTAAAATTGGAACAGATGTATCAGAAAATATATGAGAAGACGCAAGAATTGAAACATTTGGAGCTATTAATACATAATTGCCAATAATCGCTGATTGAATGTAAACATTTTCATTTATTCTGCAGTCACTTCCAATTATTATTTTTCCTTTCATTCCAAATCTAAAACCAGTTTGTATTATAGTTTTTTTACCAATTTTAATATTCTTTTTTAATAAAAAAATTCTGACTTTATTAAAGAAATTACCAAAAGGATAATAATTTGACGGAAGATGCTTCCCTATTAAAAAATAAAGAATTAAAGAGAGTTTTTTCATATTATTCACAATTAGCTAGCTTAGCATAAGTCAAAGCTAACATCATTGGTGTTATAGACCATCTTATAAATTTTTTTTTGTAAATAAAAAATCTTGTTCTCTTAAAATAGAAGCTGCTTTTTTTATCATATAAATTTTTAATTGCAATATTTATTATTCCATTAAGAAGTTTTTCTTGATCCCAATTAAGCCAATTTGTAATGTTAGATAATGTTTGAATTGCTTGGGCATAATTTTGTGATTCTATCGGATATTTATTACTTTTTAAGTAAAACTTAGCATACCCATTATCGGTAAACATTTCAGAAAGATAAAATTCGTATCCGCAATTAAGCATCTCTTTTACTTCTGCATGATATCCTTCCTTATAAGCAAAAGCTAAGGATTCTAAAATAAAACCTGTATGGAAACCATCTACCCATTTTCCTTGATTGGATCTTGAATAAAACCAGCTTCCATTAATTTCTTGAGCTTCTTTTAACAAATTTATCAATGAAATGATCCGTTGATTCATAAATTCAGAATCTATTGAACTTATTTTTTTTGCAGAAACAAGAAAATAAATTGCCAGAGCATTTACATTATAAACCGGATATTTTTGACCTGGGTAATAAATGTACCATCCCTTATTTTTTTCATCAATATATCCAAATTCTTTTTCCATTGAATTCACAATTCCATTAATTGCATCTTTGGCAATTACCTTATTTTCCGAATTTAAATATAAAAAAGAATTGCATATAGAAATTCCTGCATTAACTGTGTTATAAAGATTTGGCGTTAATTCATCAGCATCAATAAATCTGGAAGCATAAGGAAAATTAAGTCCCCAATAGTAGTGATCTTTTAATTTTTTTGTCATAAGTAAATCAAAAAAAAAATTGATCTCCGTTGTAAAATCCTTCTCATCTTTTATAGAATAAAACCACAACAGATCAGAAACTGTTTTTGTATGCAACATTTTTTTCATACCCAGCCAGTGTAAATCAAAAGGAGATTTTGAAACTGTTTGAATGACAATTCTCCTTAAAAGTTGTTTATTTTTTGTTATGCGATTTATAAATGGATTTGTCAAAGCATCAAATTGATCGTAAGAACGAAATTCTTCTTTTATAATATAATTTTCACACTTCTTAAGAATTTCATTAATTAACATAAACAATTTTATTTTTTATTTTCTTATTTAAATTTTAATATTTCAGAATGCCCCTTTTTATGAAAATTCATATATCACTGTATAATAGAATTTTTTATTCATTTTTGGTGCTTATTTTTTTCTTTAAAATTGCGAGGAATTTGTTTTCGATAAGATTTACTATTTTTTTCCAAAAATCATCAATATTACGATTTTGAAATAAATAAACTTCAGTTGGTCTTTTACTACATCAGAAGCAAGAATCTGTTTACTAAAAAATAGAGATCAGAGAATAGTTAATGAATTGCCATTTGAACTAGTAGGCATTAAAACAATATCTGACTTTTCTAACAACTTTACAAATGATAAAGATTTATTGGTTATTAATTCCCGAATACTAATTGGCAATTCAGATTCATTTCTTTCTGGTATTGTTTGGGAAAAGAATAATTTTGACACTTCATAGTCTTGTATCTAAACTTCCGGGTTTTCTTATTTTATAAATGAATTCTGATTTAAAAAGTTTCGTATATTTCAAGAATACGTTCTCTTACTATTTCTCTAGTAAATTTATTTAGGGCAATTTGATGATTTGTCGTTGCAATCTTTCTATATAGTTTATTATCTGTAGTTAAAATTGAAAGAAAATCAGTAAAAACTTCGGGTTGCAAGCTTTTGGTAAGGAAGCCATTTATATTTTGTTTAATTATATCTGGGATTCCACCGGTATCTCTTGAAATAACCGGCATTCCATAAAGCATTCCTTCAAGTATGGTATTAGGCAAACCCTCTGTATAGCTTGGAAATAATAAAATGTGAGATTCGTGTAAAAATTTTTTTTTGTCATCCCCACTTATGTAACCTGTGAAATTAATGTTGGGTATTTTTAATTCATTTACATATCGTTTTGCAGATCGTAATTCTGGCCCATCGCCGGCAATAGTAAGAGCTGATTTCCGGCAGGGGAATTTTTGCAAAAAATAACGGTATGCATCTATCGCAATATATATACCTTTTGTTTTCACAATTCTTGATAAAAAGAGAAAATTTATTTTATCCTCGTAACTTAAAAATTTTTTTTCTAAGTCAAATTCATTTAAATAAGTTGTATCTGCTACCGTGGTTTCAATGAAAAATTCCTTTTCTGAAGAAACCCCAAGTTCAATTAATTTCTTTTTGAAAAGTTCGCTTAATACTATAAACTTATCTGCTTTAGCATAACTAAACTTAAATATAATTCTTTTTATTTTACTCTTTTTTATTTCTTTTTCATATTCTTCAAGCCATCCCCTAAAGAAAACTAAAGTCTTTCTTTTTAGAATTTTTGAAATAATAATGAAAAGTGAATCCCTATAAAAGGACCTTTTTTCCAAGGATGGATTCAAATGAATTAATTTATATCGGTTTCTGACAACTTTATAAAAAAAAAGCCAATAATTAAAGAAAAGCCGACCAAATGTGGCAATTTTTGTTTCTTTTTTTGAACTATTAACGATGAAATAAGTAATATTATCGTATCTATCCAATTGTAGAGTATTATAATAACTCGCTACTCCTCCTGGAAGATTCAAGTCTGGAACAAGAAGTAATATTTTAATTCTTTTCAAAATATGTTGCCAAAATAAAGTGAAAGCTATTGGTCAGAAGCCTTTTAAGTGATTCAATTATTATTATGGTTTTATGAAGTTGTAAATTTCCAAATAAATAAGTTAATTCATAAATTCACCCGTTTTTTTTCCATTATCTTATTCAAAATGAATAACATCCAAATAAAATTTCCATAATCATTTTTGCCGCCTTTATTTACCTGAGCAATCTGGGTTAATAATTTTTTATTTAGATATGGCAGAGTATTTTCAAGATCATTTAACCTATCTTTAAATGAAGAACCTTTGAACCACTCCCGCAGGGGAACATTAAACCCTTTTTTGGGAGCATTTAATAATGATTTTGGTAAAATACAACCTACAGAATTTCTCAAAATTGTTTTCCGTTGAAAATGCTTCATTTTAATATCTTTATGAACATTTGCCATATATTCTATTAATCGGTAATCCAAAAATGGTGTCCTGGTTTCAAGTGAATAAGCCATACTCATACGATCAACTTTTACCAACATATCATCAGGTAAAGTAAGCTTAAAATTCAAGAACATTAATTTATAAAAAGGATCATTGTAAGTACATTTCTTCATAAAGTCTGTCAGAAATTGTTCAATTGGATATACATTTTTTTCATTCACAATTTCTTTTATTTTAGATATATCAAGATATGCTGACTTAGCCAAAAAACGGCTTTGAAAATCAAGTTTCGATGAATTACAAACTTCCAGTGCGCGGTTTAGTTTGTAGCGTAGTGAGCCTTTTACAGGTTTTGATATAAATGATATTATGGAAGGAATTCCGGATTGTGCCCAAAGAGGCAATTTTTGATATAGAGATGCAAACTTTTCACCCTGGTATATTGTATATCCAGATAGAACTTCATCACCACCATCTCCGGTAAGTACCATTTTTACCTTTGAAGCAGCAAATTTTGAAATATACCCGGTAGGAATGGCCGAAGAATCGCCAAAAGGTTCATCAAAATGGTGTGCAATATTATTTAATGACTCATTGAATGATTCCTGCTCCAAAATATATTCATAATGTTTTGTATTGAATTTATTTGCTACAAGCGATGCTAAATGACGCTCGTCATAAGATTTTTCTTTAAACCCCATAGTAAATGTTTCTACAGGAAATGAACTAATCTCAGACATTAATGCCACAATAGAGGAAGAATCAAGTCCGCCACTTAAAAAGGCTCCATAGGGAACATCACTCCTCATTCTTATCTTAATAGAATCTTTAAAAAGATTATGAAAATTTTCATATACCTCTTTTTTATTTGTAATCATTTCAGACTCATCAATTTTCGGCAAATCCCAATACTGATATTCTTTTATTTCTTTGGAGTGAATAATTAGACAACATCCAGCCTTTAATTTATGAATGTTTTTAAAAAAAGTAAAGGGTGCAGGGATATAGCCTAAAGTTAAATATATTTCTAGAAGTTCAATGTTAGGGATTTTCGGCACACCATAAGAAAGGATGCTTTTTATTTCTGAACCAAAAATTACCGTATTTTCAAAAACGGTATAATGTAAAGGTTTTTCTCCGATCCGATCGCGCGATAATAGCAATTGTTGCTTATTTTCATCCCATAAAGCGAAAGCCCACATCCCATTAAATTTATTCTGACAATCAATACCCCACTGTTCATAAGCTCTAATTATTACTTCTGAATCAGAATCAGTTTTAAAGTGATAACCCATTCTTCTTAATTCTTCCCGTAATTCAATATAATTGTAAATTTCACCATTAAATACCAATGATAGAGATTTGTCATCGCTAAACATTGGCTGATTACCAGTTTTGAGATCAATAATAGCAAGCCTTTGATGCCCTAATGCAATATTCTTATTAAGATAAAACCCGTCTCCATCAGGGCCACGATGTGAAAGTACTCCGCTCATTTTCTTGATTGAAGCAATATCTGCTATTTTTTCTCTATCGAAATGCAAAAAACCTGAAATACCGCACATATTAGATTAAAATTATAGAATAATTAATTTACGCCGCATAGGCAATGAGTTCTTTGAATGTATCTGTTTTCCTTTTAGCTGCTCTTAGCATTATAGCTTTAAAAATTCCTTGCTCTGTATTTCTTCGGTTCGTCCTAAAGCA
>Ga0207933_1001177_pt1 | contig 21034 bp, 13 predicted proteins | sample NGESurdeep092012_4_FD_184488 | JGI IMG/M metagenome (GOLD analysis project Ga0207933, IMG submission 184488) | Arctic peat soil microbial communities from Barrow, Alaska - NGEE Surface sample F53-3 deep-092012 (SPAdes) | ecosystem: Environmental > Terrestrial > Soil > Wetlands > Peat ...
GCCCAGGGTGGGCAGCCAGGTCGCGCCGCCGGAGCCGTTGAGGGACTCGCGTCCGCCGGAGAGCCTGGTCCCGCCGAAGACGGCGTAGCTATAGGGCGCGCCGCTGCCCGCGGTGGCGGTCGTCACTAGACCCCAGCCGGAGAATGTGCGGCGGAAGGCCTCAGAGCCGTGATGGAAGTTGGAGCGCAAGAGCAGATCGCCAGCGAAGCGATGCGGGAAGTCGAGGCTGGAGAGACCTTTGTCGTAGCCGTCGGTGAAGGGGTCGAACTGGCCGTTGAGGCGCGGCGTGGCGGAGAGTTGCGGGCCGTAGTCGATGGCGTGCGCGAAGGTGTAGCTGCCGCGGAGCTGAACGTCGCCCAGGCGGAGGCGGCTGGAGGCCGTGAAGGCGTGGTAGGTCGCGTTGGCGTGCGAGACGAGCGCGGAGATCGGACCGAAGGCTGTGGAGCGGCGCGCGGTATAGCGCGGAACGGCGAAGCTCTGGCCGGTGTGCAGGCCGGGGTATCCGTCGCCGCCCTGGATTACGTAGGAGGCTGTCGAGGTGGACGGCGCGATGTTGAGGTCGACGCTCTGCGGAAGCTGCGTGGCGATGGCCATGGCGTAGGCGGCGCGAAGATCGAAGCGGCGACCGCTGCGCTCGAGCGAGAGTGTGGCTCGCTGGACGGAAGGCATGCGGAAGGTGTGAGCAAATAAAACGGCGGAGCTGGTCTGGATGACGGGCAGCGGCGGCTCGCTGGTGTAGGCGCAGGGATAGCCGAAGCCCTGGTTGGCGACCTGCGGGCAGAGGGTGGTGGTGGAGGGCGTGATGTGGATGCGGCGCGTCGTGGAGGGGAGATCGGTGTCGGCAAGCGCCGCACGCACCGTAGCGCCGGGGACGCGACCGAAGAAGACGCCGTAGCCGATGCGCGCGGTGATCCATCGGCCGCGGCCGGGAGCCCAGGCGAGCGAGACGCGCGGGCCGAAGTTGTTGCGGTCTTCGGGAATGACGGAGGTCGCGCCGCTGAGCGGGCCGGCGAGGGTGCTGACCACCTGGTCGAGCGCGGGGTTGGGCGTCTGCGGCGGAGGGAGCAGCGTGTAATCGTAGCGCGCGCCGAGCGTGAGGGCGAGGCCGTGCGGCAGATGCAGCGCGTCTTCGGCGAAGCCGGCGATGTCGTGCGTGACGAACTGCGTGTCCGCGGCGCTGAAGCCTTGCGTGTAGCTGCGGAAGCAGAAGAGGTGGACCGTCGCGTTGATGCTGGGGCAGGCGCCGTTGGGGTAGGCGTGCACGTTGAAGGTGTAGTCAGTGATCCAGTCGACGAGGCCGCCGTCGTGGCCGTTGGTTGTGCCGCTGTCGTAGAGGAAGGTTCCTTCGGGATTCGAGACTGAAGCGATGCGGTCGTGGATGCGGCTCCAGTCGGCGCCGAAGGTGAAGGTGTGACGGCCGCGCGTGAGGGTAAAGAGATCAGCAAGCTGGATGCGGCGCTCATCCGGATAGGCGGTGCGGCCGATGTTCGAGGGCGTTCCGTAGCTGAATCCATTGGGCGAGATGGAGACCTGCGGAGCGAAGCCGCCGACGCTGATGGCCGGCTCCTGTGGGAGCGGCGTGTGCGGGGACTCGAACTCGAGGTCGCGCGCGAATTGGCCGCGCAGCTCGTTGGTGGAGCGCGGCGAGGGACGAAAGAGCCAGCGCGCGGTAACGGCATCGACGTGGATGACGCTGTCGGCGAGGCTGGCGCGGCCGCGCGCGACGACGGCGTCGGATGCGCCGGCGCCTGAGCCGGTGGGCGAGTTGAAGCGGTTGCGAATGTAGCCGAAGTTGAGCTGCTGGCGCGGGCCGGCGAAGTCGAGTCGCGCGAAGCCGCGGGTGCGCGAGGCGGTGCGCTGCTGCGGGCCGGAGAGGCTGTCGAGCAAGTTGAGCGCAGTGTTGGCCGCTTCTGCGCTGACGCCGCGGTTCGCCAGCAGGGCGAGCTGTTCAGGTGTGAGCGCGTAGAAGCTGGCGAGTGCGGGCGAGGAGACGATCTGGCCGTCGCGGAGCTGGACTTCGAGCGAGGTAAAGAGCGACGCGTGTTGCAGCCAGTTGACGCGCAGGCGGGCGAGCGGCAAGCCGATCGAACCTCCGAATTGCAGGCGGCGGTCGTCGGGTTTCACGAGCGAGCTGCTGATGACGCCGTTCTGGTAGTGCGTCGCAACAGAGAAGGGGTTGGTCGCGGCGAAGGCGCTCTGGCGCGTGCGCGCGAAGGCTGTGCCGTGGATGCGCTGATCGAGCGTGCGCGTGGTGACGGCGATGACGCCGCCTGCCGCTCCACCGTACTGCGCGGAGAAGTTGCGCGGCAGCATGCGATAGGAGCGCACCGCGCTTCCACCGAAGTTAATTGCGGTGCGCGGGCCTCCGGCGGCGGCGCCGCGCGGGCCGGAGCGGAAGTTCTGGGTGGTGGAGAGGCCGTCGAGCAGCTCGGCGTTCTGCGTGGGCGAGAGGCCGTTGATGCTGAGGCCTGAGGCTGCACCGAGCTCGGACGCTTCGCGATCGGCGGCGGGCGTCGCGGGATCGTCCTCGCTGGTGTCGGTTGCGGACGCGGCGGCGAGCGTTGCGTTGTTGGCGGTGGAATCGGGTGGAGCGGCCTGGCTGTCGGAGGTGCTGTTCGCGGGAGTTTGAGCGGCGCTTGGCGCAGGGGTTTGCGCATGCAACATCGCCGGATACAGCGCGCAGAGCGCAAGCAGAAGGAACGCAGCGAAGGCCGCGGGGTTGCGCCGGAGGGAGCGGCGCGGAGCGAGCGTGCTGAGCAGTGCGAGGAGGACCGGCAAGCGAACCCTGCTCCGGGAATTGGCCGGAGCTCCTGAAGCGCAGCAGAAGGTGAGCGTGCACTCGCTGCCCAAGCGGGGGAGCGAGGATGAACGTGGGGCGTGCTTCGAGGCTAGCTGAGTTGAGGCGTCTTTGTGAAGGCATCCTGCACAATTTGAGCGCTAAGGTACCGGCCGAGCGTCTACAATCGTGGCCGCAGGAGGCAACCTGATGCTCGATCCGGCCCGGCTTACCGCTCTGCTTACGGCCATCAGCTTTGCCGCCGGCCTCAACGTGTATCTCACGGTCGCCGTGCTGGGTCTGCTGGGGCGGTTTCATGTGCTGCAGTTGCCGCCCGGCATCGCGGTGCTCGACCACACGTGGGTGATTGCCCTGGCGATTGCGCTGAGCGTGATTGAGGCGGTCGCGGACAAGATTCCCTACTTCGATCTGGTATGGAACGCGCTGCACACGTTCATTCGCATCCCTGCGGCGGCGCTGCTGGCCTACCAGGCCTCGAGCTCGCTTTCGCCGGCCGAACATGCGCTGGTCACGGTGATTGCAGCCGCCATCGCGGCAGTGGCGCACACCACCAAAACGTCGGCGCGGGTGGCTGTCTCCGCTTCGCCTGAGCCGGTATCGAATGCCGTGCTGAGCACATCGGAGGACGTGGTGGCGGCGGGCATCACGTGGCTGGCCACGGTTCATCCCTTTGTGGGTGCCGGCCTGGTTGTTGCGGCGCTGATCGTCATCGTCTTCCTGGCGCGGCGCGTCATGCGAGGCGTGCGGGGGTTTCTGGCGCAGTTGCGCGGGGGACCGGCTTCGTCCGGGAATTCACCAGGTTCGCGGACGGATGTCGCCGGAGGATAGAGACGCGGCTGTCACATTACGCTTCGGCACAATAAACTGTTGAAAGCTCGCGCGAGGTGAGCGCTCGATCGCGTGACTACCATTGCCGCCAAACCTGCTTCGTTTCGCGCCCCGCGCATTATTTTCTGGGTGGCGTTTCTGCTGCGCGTGGCGTGCATCGCCATCGGGCATACGTATCGCATCCGCGTAATCGACCACCACTTCGACTTTGGATTCGAGGCAGGGCGTATTGCGCGGTCGCTGGTCGAGGGCCATGGCTATGGCAATCCGTTCAATGGATGGAGCGGGCCGACAGCGTGGCTGCCTCCGCTGTATCCGTTGCTGCTGGCGCTGGCGTTCAAACTGTTTGGCCTGTACACGCGCGCAGCCGCCTTTTTCGTGCTCACGGCAAACAGTCTGTTCTCAGCCGCCATTGCGCCAGCGGTCTACGAGATTGCGGCTCGGTGCTTCGACGCGCGGGGCTTCGCGAGGCGGAGATCGACAAAGGCTGCGCCGGTAGCGTTGTGGTCGGCGTGGATGTGGGCGGTGTATCCAGCGGCGCTCCAATATGCGATCCACTGGGTGTGGGAGATGTCGCTTTCGACGTTCCTGTTTACGTGGGCCCTGGTACTGGCGCTGCGGCTGCGCGGGACGGGCGAGGACGAAGAGCGCGCGGGCGCAGGACAGTGGCGGCGATGGTGTGCGTTCGGAGCGATGTGGGGATTGGTCGCGCTGTCGAATGCGTCGTTGCTGCTGTGCCTGCCGGCGATGGCGCTGTGGGCGCTTTGGCCGCGGCTGCGCTGCTTCGGGAATTGGCGTCGCATGCCGCAGATGTGGGGCGGTCCGGTGCTGGCGGCGGTCGCGTTTGCGCTGGTGATGAGCCCGTGGTGGATACGAAATGAGCGCACTCTGCACAGCTTTATCGCGACGCGGTCGAACTTTCCAGCCGAACTTTATGAGTCCACGATGCCATCGCACGACGCATTCCCGTGGGGTGCGGCCATGCCCATGTGGCCCGGAGATCCGAAATTTCAGCTCTATGCGCGGCTGGGAGAGGTGCGCTATATGCAGCTCCGGAAGAAGCAGTCGATCGCCGCGCTGCGCGCTCATCCAAAGGCGCTGGTCAAGCATTCGTTCGATCGCTTTCTCTTCTTCTGGGACAGCACGCCGCATCCCACCGACCGGCATCCTCTGTTGGAGTATGGGCGCGAGCTGAGTTACAGCTTTCTAAGCCTCTGCGGGCTGCTGGGACTGGCCGTTGCTCTGCGCAGGCGGGTCGGCGGAGCCGCGTTGATGGGATGGATGTTTCTGCTGGCCCCTTTGCCGTACTACTTCGTCACGGTGCAGCCGCGCTTTCGCCATCCGATTGAACCGCTGATCGCCATTCTGGGCGTCTACCTGTTTCGTGCGACGGAACCGCGACGCCTGTCTGCGAAGACGGAAGCGTAACTCTGAACAGGCTCGCCGTGCGAAACTGACTGGCAATGAGTACAACGTCCTCTCCAAACTCTCCAAAGATCCTGGTGCAGCGGCTGCTTTCGTCGGCGCAACTGCCTCGCTATGCGCACACCGGTCCTTATGGCGATCTGGCGGCGGATCTGTTTGCGGCGGAGACGGCGACGCTGGCTCCGATTGGCGAGCCGGGAAGCACGATGGCCGTGCGCACCGGGCTGGCTCTGGAGCTGCCGTCGACCCACGGAGCGCTGGTGGAGGACCGCTCCGGGCTGGCTCTGCGCGGCGTGACCACGCTGGCCGGCGTCATCGATCCGGGCTATCGCGGCGAGCTGCGCGTGGTGCTCACCAATCTAGGCGAGGAGGCGCAGACGATCGCGCCGGGACACAGGATCGCGCAGCTGCGCGTGGTCGAGCGCATCCAGGCAACGTTTGAGGAGACCGACACGCTGGCCGAGACGCCGCGCGGTCAGGGTGGCTTCGGCTCGACCGGAGCCTAAAACTTCGCCAACTCCCTCGAGCGAATGAGTCTTTAAAATCGCGCACCGCAGTCGTCGCGGTGGGCGCGAAGGTTGCGGTGCGATCAGACGGCGCGATCAACTTCTAATGGCCGTGCCCGTTGCCCTGCGGATGGTCGTTTCCACCCCCATGAGATTGCGGGGCGGGATGGCCCTGCGGCGCGGGACGAGGCGCTTGCGTTCGCTGCTGCGGAGCGGGACGGGGAGCCTGCATCCTCTGCTGCGGAGCGGGACGAGGCGCTTCCATTCGCTGCTGGGGCGCCGGACGAGGCGGCGCCTGCATGCGCTGTTGCGGCGCCGGACGGCTCTGGGGTTGAGGCGCTTGCATTCGCTGCTGCGGAGCCGGACGGCTCTGCGGTTGAGGCGCCTGCATTCGCTGCTGCGGAGCCGGACGAGGAGCTTGCATCCTTTGCTGCGGCACAGGACGGTTCTGAGGCGTCTGCATGCGCTGCTGCTGCTGCGGCACAGGACGGTTTTGTGGCGTCTGCATGCGCTGCTGCTGCTGCTCCGTTCGTCCAGGCTGGGGCTGGTTTGGCTGCACCGGACGCGCGTTGCCGGGGTTCATGCGCGGATTGACGCCGGGATTCGCTCCGCGGCGCGTTCCATTCACGCCGTTGGGTTCACGATTCGGAACTCCGGTGTTCGGAGCGACGTTGCCGGGCCTTTCGGGCTGGACATTGGGCCTGCCGGGTTCGACGTTAGGCCTTCCAGGCTGCACGTTGGTTCTACCGGGCTCAACGCCGGGACGACCAGGCTGGACATTGGTTCTACCGGGTTCGACGTTGGGCCTGCCGGGCTGCACGTCGCGCGGCGTGGGAGCGATGCCGCGTGGATTCGCGAAGCCGCGCGTCTCCACCGCGCTGGCCGGACGGCCGTGGTTCTGGTTGAAGAATTGGCTGCGGTTCTGTCCCGCCGAGGTACGCACCTGGCGCTGCGCGGGCAGCGCCGCTACGTGATGCTCGCGCCCAGCGGCCAGTTCCTCGGGTTGAGGCGCGCGGTTGATGCCGCCGCGGCCGCCGTTGTAGCTGACGCGGTTCGACGGCCTGCCTTCATAGCGACGGTTGTTATAGACCACAGGGCGGTCATAGTAGTCGTGGATGCCGCCTCCAACGTGAGTCACGGCGCGGTTGTAGTAGAAGTGGTCGCGGTTCCAATAGCCGCCGAAGTAGCCGATGCCGATGTAGCCGAAGCCGTAGTCGATGCCGCCGTAGTAGCCGACGTGCGGTCCCCAGTAGCCATGATGGAAGCGATAGTGGCCGCCATACCATCCCCAATAGGGCGGGGTCCACAGAGCGCCATAGTAAGGCGCTTCAACCCAGGCGCCGGGAACCCAGTAGTAACCTTCAGGACCCCAGGCCCAGTAGCCGGGCGTCCACATGTAGTCGGGCCCGGGAGCGGGCGGCTGATCGTATTCGGGCAGCGGCGGCGGGGCCTGATCGGTCTCTTCGATGGCCTCCTCGCCGGCCTGCTCGGCGTCCGGGTTCTGGTCGTACCCGGCCTGATAGGCAGGCTGGGCATACTGCGGCGTACCCTGCACGATGGGCGCGGGCGCCTGCTGGCCCTGGGGATAGCTCTCCCCCTGCTGCTGCGGCGCGTAGGAAGAGTTTTGATCCAGCACCTGCGTCTGTCCATTCACCGGCGCGAGGTTTGCTGTCGCTGGATCCTGCGCCCCGTTGGCGGCATCTTGTCCCGAAGCGGCAGCGTTGTGGTGGCAACCGGCGGCAAACAGAAGTGCTGCCGATAGTCCCGCCGTCGCCAAAGCGCGGCTATGAATCCTGAACCTGAATGGTTTATCGTTCTGCATGATTTGCTCCTGACCGGCTCTCTCTTGCCAAGGGCCGATCTGTCTAAATCTCTCTACGGGGTAAACCCGCTTGCCTCCGGTAAGATGCGCCGATTCGAAGGCAGGACAACCGGAATTGTTCAATTTGTTCAAATCGCATGAGTTAGACGTTGGCTTGGGAAGAAGGTGTGGCTGAAGCGGTACACTTGTCGCATGCTGCGCGCCTCATTGGTTGCATCGCGGATTACGCGGATTCGCAGGGGTTTCATCAAGCGATTTCGCCGCGGCCGTCATGATCGCGGTCGGTTGGTCAGCTAAGGCCGCTCGTTTCCCGCTTGCAATTCAGAATTGCAAAAGTTGCAAAGTTTTCGCCTGCGGCCCTCGCGCCAGGCGCTCTCCTGTGAGCCTCCGCGCGTTGTGGATCGCGGCCCCATCGGCTGCCAGGAATTGCGTCTATGTGCGCGGCCCGGCAGCGCTCCCCCAAGGAGCCCAAGGAGATTTCCCATGGCTGGCGCCTCCCATCCCGATAGCTTTCACGCCGCAGGAACGTTGACCTCCGGCAAGCAGACCGTCCAGTACTTCCGCCTGAACGCACTTGAACCCGAACTGAAGGGCACCGAACTGAAGGGCGCAAAGCTGTCGCGCCTTCCCTACTCGCTTCGCATTCTGCTCGAAAACCTGCTGCGGCGTGAGGACGGCGTCACCGTCACCGCCGACGACATCCGTTTTCTGGCCAACTGGCAGGCGAAGGCCGAGCCCTCCCGCGAGATCGCCTTCATGCCCGCGCGCGTGCTGATGCAGGACTTTACCGGCGTGCCCGCGATCGTCGACCTGGCCGCCATGCGCGATGCCATGAAGGCGCTGGGCGGCGACGCCGGCAAGATTCAAAAGATCAATCCGCTGGTGCCGGCCGAGCTGGTCATCGACCATTCCGTGCAGGTGGACGAGTACGGTTCGGCGAATGCCTATGACCTGAACGCGGCCATGGAGTTCCAGCGCAACCGCGAGCGCTACGCATTCTTGAAGTGGGGACAGACGGCGTTTCGCAACTTCTCAGCGGTGCCGCCCGGCATGGGCATCTGCCATCAGGTGAATCTCGAATATCTCGCGCGCGTGGTGTTCACGAAGCAAGAGAACGGAGCAACCATTGCCTATCCGGACACGCTGGTCGGCACCGACTCACACACCACGATGATCAACGGCCTGGGCGTGCTGGGCTGGGGCGTGGGCGGCATCGAAGCCGAAGCAGCGATGCTGGGCCAGCCGGTGAGCATGCTCGTGCCGCAGGTCGTCGGCTTCAAACTGACGGGCAAGCTGCGCGAGGGCGCAACTGCGACCGATCTCGTGCTGACGGTGACCGAGATGCTGCGCAAGTTCGGCGTCGTCGGCAAGTTCGTCGAGTTCTACGGGCCGGGCGTCAGCGAGCTGCCGCTGGCCGATCGCGCCACCATCGCCAACATGGCGCCCGAGTATGGAGCGACCTGCGGCATCTTCCCCGTCGATGCCGAGACGCTGAAGTATCTGCGCCTGACCGGACGCAGCGACGAGCACATCGCGCTGACCGAGGCCTACTTCCGCGCGCAGGGACTCTTCCACACGCCCGACGCGCCGGAGGCCGAGTACTCTGGCCGCCTGGAGCTCGACCTGAGCACCGTCGAGCCGAGCGTTGCAGGGCCGAAGCGGCCGCAGGATCGGGTGCTGCTGCGCGAGACGCCGGAGAGCTTTGCGAAGGTGCTGCCAAGCCTGCTGGGACCGAACGCAAACAAGGGCCAGGTGCGGCAGATGGTGCGCTGGGAGGGCGAGGGCGGACATGCCTCGGCGGACGGTGATCTCGCCAGCTCGGAAGGTGTGCCTGCGCCTCAGCTTCCGGTCAGCGTGACGGTGAAGGCAACGACGCACGAGAAGCCCAGCGGCGATGGCGAGAGCGTGACCGCGGCGACCTCGACAGAGGAGCACACGGTGCAGGCGCGCTTCGGCGTCGATCCGGACAAGTACCTCAGCAACGGATCGATTGTGATTGCGGCGATTACTTCATGCACCAACACTTCGAATCCGTATGTGATGGTTGCGGCTGGCCTGTTGGCAAAGAAGGCCGTCGAGGCCGGTCTGAGGACACCGCCGTGGGTGAAGACCTCGCTTGCGCCGGGCTCGCGCGTGGTGACGGACTACTACACGCGCGCGGGGCTGCTGCCCTATCTCGACAAGCTGCGCTTTCAGGTTGTCGGCTACGGGTGCACAACGTGCATCGGCAACTCGGGGCCGCTGCCTGAGGACGTTTCGAAGTCCATCGAAGAGCATGGGCTGGTGGCCGTGAGCGTGTTGAGCGGCAACCGCAACTTCGAGGGCAGAATCTCGCCGGAGGTGCGCGCGAATTATCTGATGAGCCCGCCGCTGGTCGTCGCGTACGCGCTGGCCGGGCACATCGAGCACAACTTCGATAAGGAGCCGCTGGGCAAGAGTAAGGATGGCCGCGAGGTTTATCTGCGCGACATCTGGCCGAGCCAGAAGGAAGTTGCCGACACCGTCGCTGCCTCGATCGACTCCGAGATGTTCCGCAGCCAGTACAGCAAGGTCACCGACGGCGATGCGAACTGGCAGCATCTGAAGTTTCCAAGTGGCGATACGTATGGATGGGAGCCCGATTCCACCTACATCCGCAAGGCGCCGTACTTCGATGGCATGCCCGCGACGCCGGCTGCTGTCAAAGACATTGCGAATGCGCGCGTGCTCGCCGTGCTGGGCGATTCGGTGACGACCGACCACATCTCGCCGGCGGGATCGATCAAGCAGAACGGGCCGGCGGGCAAGTACCTGATGGAGCACGGTGTGAAGCCGTTCGAGTTCAACTCCTATGGCTCGCGTCGCGGCAACCACGAGGTAATGGTGCGCGGAACCTTCGCCAACGTGCGGCTGCGCAACAAGCTCGCGCCTGGAACCGAGGGCGGCGTGACGCGGCTGCTGCTCGAAGGTCCAGAGTGGGGCCAGCCCATGAGCATCTACGATGCCAGCGTCGAGTACGCCAAGCGCGGCGTTCCGCTCTGCATTCTCGCGGGCAAGGAGTACGGGGCTGGATCTTCGCGAGACTGGGCCGCCAAAGGCCCGCTGCTGCTGGGCATTCGCTTCGTCATCGCGGAAAGCTACGAGCGCATTCATCGCTCCAACCTCGTCGGCATGGGCATTCTTCCGCTGCAATTCCGCAACGGCGAAAATGCCGAGTCGCTCGGCCTCACCGGCGAGGAGACGTACACGCTCGGCGCGAAGCCCGGCGATCTGAAGGCAATGCTCGATGGCAAATTCGCGAACGGAAGAACGCTGACCGTCGTCGCAACTGCGGCGGATGGAAAGAAGAAGGAGTTCGCTGCAACCGTGCGCATCGACACGCCGCAGGAGATCCTCTACTACCAGCACGGCGGCATTCTGCAGTACGTGTTGCGGCAGCTTGCGGGCAAGGCGTAGCGCATGGGGCTCTTCAAGAAAAAACTCAAGCAGGAGCACAAGATCATGCTGCAGCACGACCGCGCGGGCGGCGCGCTGCAGCCTGAGTACCATCGCGCCACGCCGGAGTGCCCGCACCCCGAGCAGTGGTCGATGTTCGATTCCATGACCGCCGAGCTCGAGGTGCTGGAGCTTCTGGCAACGCTCGTAACCACGCTGAAGCCGAAACTCGTCGTCGAGACGGGAAGCTTCCTCGGCGTCTCCACCGAGTGGATCGCGCGCGCGCTGGAGCGCAACGCCGAAGACGGCCGCTCGGCTGCCGGTAAGGTCATAAGCTGCGAGTACGATCCCCAGGTCTATGCGCGGGCGAAGCAGCGGTTCGAACGCAGCCCGCTGGCGCGCTTCGTCGACCTTCGCAACGAGAGCTCGCTGGAGATCGCCATCGACGGCACGATCGATCTGCTCTTCTCGGACTCCGATCCCAATCTGCGCGAAGCCGAGGTGCGGCGGTTTCTTCCCCAGATGAAGCCGGATGGACTGATTCTCATCCACGATGCAAGCTCGCATCTGGAGACGGTGCGCGAGGCCGCGAAAAAGATGGAGCGCGAAGGATTGATATCAATACTTCTGCTGCCCACGCCGCGCGGTCTGGTGCTGGCACAGCCAAAAACGGCGCTCGCCTGAACCTGCGGTCTCTTAAGAAGCTAAGAAGCAGCTGCCAGAGGACGCACGGGCACGCGAACCCACGCCATCCCCGCGGCCTCGGCGGCTTGAATTCCCAAATCCGCATCCTCAAAGACAAGACAGTCGGCGGGCGCGACGTTCAACTTGCGCGCGGCGAGAAGGAAGGGCTCGGGATCGGGCTTGCCGTGCGTGTAGTCCTCGGCGCCGACGACCGCGCCGAAACAGTTTTCGAGATGCAGCGCTGCCAGCGTGCGCTCGATGGAGAGACGTGGCGAGCCGGAGACGACGGCCATGGGAATGCGCCCGTGTTGCGCGGCAATGTGCGCCGCAACCGAGGCGACGGGGCGCACGCGGTCCAGCCTCTCGAGATAGAGCTGCTCTTTGCGGTGGACGACCTCGGGCGGCGACATGTGATAACCGAAGCGCTCGTTGAGCAGCTCGACGGTGCGCGGCAGAGGAACGCCGCCCCAGGCCCAGAAGAGATCCTCAGGAAAGTCGCCGCCGTGCTCGCGCACAGCCTGCTGCCAGGAGATGAGGTGCAGCGGCATGGAGTCGGCGATGGTGCCGTCGAGGTCGAAGAGGTAAGCGCCGAAGGCACGGTCGGGAATGGGAAGGGCTTGGATTGCAGCGTCGAGCAGAGGCATCTCTCTTTATCTTAACTAGATGCGAACCGCGCGAGCACATACGGCGCTACATTTACGCGTTACATTTAGGGCGCTAAGGGAGTCGGCGGTTTGGGAGTTTTGGTGGGCGCCGCCATGCCGAAGAACACCACCAGCTTGTTATTGCCTTCGCTGGATATCCAGACGTTGCCGCTTGCATCGATCGCCAGCGCGTAGGGCTCGTTCAGACCGGCATCCAGCCCAAAGCCAGTGCTGGGCGAGAGCGCCGAGCCGGGCGAGGACGACGTGCTTCCGCTCAGCTCCGAAAAGCTTGTGGAGGTCTGCCCACTGGCGATCAGGTAGTTGGTTACCCAGATGTTCTGCGCGGCATCGACCTCGGTGTCCGACGGGTTCATGATACCGCCGTTGGTAATAAAAGGTTGAATCACCGTCCCGCCCGGCCCCACCTCCGCCACCGATCCATTGCTGTTGTCGTCCAGCACATCGCTTTGTGAAGCGTTCGCGACCCAGGCATCGCCAGCCGTATCGATGGACACGCCATTGGCAGGGCCGCAGCAGTCCACCGCCGCCAGCACATTGCCGGTGCTGTCGAGATGCGTCACGGTGTAGTCCGATCCATCGGTAACCCACATGCCGTGCGCCGCGTCCGGTACAACCGCGATGGGCCCCTTGATCTGCCCGTTGCCCGAATAAGCCACGTAGGTCTTTGTGCCGGGGGTCACCACCGTGACACCGATGCCCTGACTGAAGCCGGCGTTGTCGGCCACCAGGATATTGCCGTTGCTGTCCGCCGCAAGGCGAAAGGGAAAGTCAATGTCATTGTTCGAGAAGACCGTGGACGTTCCCAGAGTGCCTCCCGACGACACGCCCAGAAACTGCACAATCGATCCTCTCGTCGCGCCGCGGTTGGGGCTCTCCTCGACGCTCACCCACACGTTGTCGCTGGGATCGATGGCCAACCCGTAGTCCTCGCTGAGCAGGCCCGATCCAAAGCCGGATGCGGTCAACGGCGTTCCCTGCGGACTGTAGGCGCTCAAGAGACCTACGTAGTCGGCCGCCCACACGTTGCCCTGGCTGTCCACCCCCAGCGCCGTCGGTTCATCGATCCCGCCGCCCGTCACCGCGAGGCTCAGCGTCCAGTCGTGCGGCGGCTGTGTCAGCGTAGTCGCGAAGGGGGGCTGCGGCCCCATCGCCGCAAAGACGTCCGCGACATTATTGCCGGGGTTCTTCACAATGTTGAGCGCCGCGTCGAAGGTATTCTGCGGCGCGCTTCCGCTGCTCGGCGTCGCCGCCGTAAACAGCGGCGTGCAGCCGACGCCGCCATCGGAGTTGACGCACGAGGCGATCGCATCGGCCAGAGCATAGATCTTCCCCGGCTCCGTCGTCAGATTGCCGGGCAGCGTCGCGGTCAGCCCGTTGGTCGTGTTCACGATCAGGTTCGCATTCAGAAACGCATTCGTGAGCCCCAGCGTGTTCGTCGCGCTCGCTCCAATGCTGCTGTACGAGCTCGCAAACGGCGCCAGCGTCCAGGCCGCCGCCACCGTTGTCACCTCGTCGATGAAGATGAACGGGTTCGCGTTGAGATTTTCGCAGTTGCCCAGCGCGGCCATCAACACCAGCGCGGGATTGTTGCCGCCCGCTCCCAGCCCCGGGTTGCCGCCCGTCGCCACGATGTACACCTGCGTGGTTGGCGAGGGACATGTGTAGTCGCCGCTGACGTCGAACGAGCCGCCGTCGCCGGTCACCACCGGGTTTGTGAGGATGGACGTCGCGGCGCTTCCATTGCCGGTGCTGCCCGCGGCATAGAGCTGAATCTGCGCGCCCACCACGGCCTGCTGTCCGCCCTGAACCTTGCCGTTCATCGTCAGCGAGATCGGATTCGGGCCTGCTGTCGTTCCCATGCCGCAGCCGGTCATCAAGACCAGGGCGACAGAACCTGACAGAAACGGCAGCAGCAACAAAAGGGGCCGGGGGCGCAAAAGCAGTGCGACGGGGGGCATATTGCCGTCAGTCTACGCGAAACTGCGCCAACGCCCATGGCTCTTCCGCGGAAAAGGGAATCCGCAGCGGCAAGTCTGTCGCAGCAAGCCCAAAGGCATTCGTCGTCAACCGACGAGTCGCGTCTCTGGTCGCCGGAAGAAAAGTGTGCAGGCGGCCCGTAAGCCGAATTCTGTTCTAAGCGATCATTCCTCTAGGCTCGGCATCGCTGCCGAGCTCCAGCAACCTACCCGCAGGTTCCGGCTGATGGCTTTCACCATCTCTCTTCGCCTTGCCGCAGCGGGCCGCTGCGTCCTCATCGCCTGAAGAGTAGCGAATCGAGGTCCCTGCCTATTTGGTCTTGCTCCGTGTGGGGTTTACCGTGCCGTCGGCATTGCTGCCGACGCGGTGGGCTCTTACCCCACCCTTTCACCCTTACCTCTGCTTGCGCAAAGGCGGTTTGTTTTCTGTTGCACTGGCCGTCTCGGAGCCTTGACGCTCCGATCCCGGACGTTATCCGGCACACTGCCCTGCGGAGTTCGGACTTTCCTCCCCCGCGCAACATCTCTTGCGAGACCCGCGCGGCAGCGATCGCCCGACCGCCTGCACAGGGTTAGTCTAACCTGCCGGAAGCCGTTCTGATCTAGCCTGGCCGATGCTTTCGAGTGTCTACGAGACAAGCTTGCGCCGCAGAAGATAAGCCATCCCCAGAATTCCCGTCCCCAGCAGGGCAATCGATGTCGGCTCCGGCGTCGCGGCCGGGGACACGCTTGCCGCAAGCGTTATGGGCATATCCTGTCCCACGACGCCGTCGCCCAGGGCTGAGATCCCTCCAAACGAAAGCACGTCGTTGCCAAACTCCACCGGCCCCAGTGCCTCGATCGTCAGCATGTCCGGTCCCGTCGTAACGGCGTCCTGCCCATTAAATGTCAGGGCCTTGGTGATTTCGTTCACTGTGACGTCATCTGTGAAACTAAACCACACGGTCTGGTCCGGAATAGGAGAGTTGCCAATGTAAAAATCTCCGGTCTGGGTAAACGTCCCGGGATCCATCGCGGTTTCAGTCGACGCATTGAAGGTCAACGTATCGGACGAGGGAGCCAGGGTAAAGGTGGGAACTGCTCCGGCACTGATGGTGTCGGCATGGGCGACGGCACTGACCATGAAGAGAGCCGCCGCAACAGCAAAGTAAGAAAAACGCACAAGAGCCTCCTGGGAAACAACTCAACTCGCCCAAGCGTAACGGCATTCGCTGCGCCCACAAGGACCGCCAGTAATCTCAGGTGCATTACCATATCGGCCTATTGCTCACGGACCCTCCCATACTGGAGTGAAACGCGACAACGCACGCACTTTCGCCAACTCTGCGAAGATGTTTGGCATGACCCAGACGACCCGCGTCACCCGCCGCCAGTTCGTCCAGCAAGCCGCAGCCGTCGGCGCTTTCGCCGCTCTCCCCGTTCGCGGTCTCGCGCAGGAGCCCGGACATCTGCCGCAGCTTCCCGCGGATCTCAATGCACCCGAAACTCTCCGCGCCGCCGGAACCCCTCGCGGCCTGCTCGTCGGCTGCTGTGTCCACGGCAAAACCCTCCAGACCGACGCCGCCTACACCGCCCTCATCAAGCAGCAGATGTCCATCCTCGTCGCCGAGACCGAGATGAAGTTCGGCCCGCTGCGTCCCACGCCCACCACCTTCTTCTTCGACGACGCCGACTATCTCGTCCACTTCGCCGAAGAGAACCACATGAAGCTGCGCGGCCACAACTTCGTCTGGCACCGCGCGCTTCCGCCATGGTTTGCGAGCTACCTCACGCCCAAGAACGCCGAACAACTCCTCGTCCACCACATCGAGACCGTCGCCGGCCGCTACAAGGGAAAGATCCATAGCTGGGACGTCGTCAACGAGACCATCCAGGTCTCGGACGGCCAGCCCAACGGCATGCGCAACTCGCTCTGGTACAAGGCGCTGCCCAACTACATCGACATCGCCTTCCGCACCGCCCGCCGCGCCGACCCCAACGCCCTGCTCACCTACAACGACTACGGCATCGAGGCCGAGGACGCAGAATCCGCCGCCAAACGCGCCGCCGTCCTCGCGCTCGTGCGTGGCATGCAGCAGCGCGGCGTTCCTATCGACGCCGTCGGCATCCAGTCCCACATCTCCGCCGGCCCGGGCCACGTCTACGGCGCCGGCCTGCGCTCCTTTATGGCTGAGATCGAAAAGCTCAACTTGCGCATTTTCCTCACCGAGATGGACGTGAACGACCGCAGCCTCGCGTCCCCCATCCCCGCGCGCGACGCCGCCGTCGCCGCGCTCTACGCCAGCTATCTGCAGACCACGCTCGCCTTCCCGGCGGTCGAGGCTCTGCTCACCTGGGGCATCACCGACCGCTATACCTGGCTCAACCACGAGGACAACCGCAAGGACGGCCTGCCCGAGCGCTGCCTCCCCTTCGACGCCGACCTGAAGCCCACGCCCGCCTTTTACGCCGAGCTCAATGCCCTGCAACATGCCCCCGCACGCTGGCGAGGGCACGAGATCATGCCCTGAGGCGCATCTTCCGCGGGAAAACTGCGGGAAAGCTGGGGGAACCATCGCCGCGCAGGCTGCGTATCTCCACCCAGGGCGGTCTGCGCCCCGGCACAGCTGTCTCTCTTTTTGGCCCCCGCACGATAGACTGGACGATAGCCTCTTATGGAGTTCCGCGAAGCCATCCGAATTGCGCTAGGCTCCTTGTGGGCCAACAAGCTGCGCTCTATCCTCACGCTGCTCGGGGTGGTCATCGGCGTCGCGTCGGTCATCGCCGTCGTCACCCTGGTCAACGGCGCCAATGAATACGTCGCGGCCAAGGTCAACCGCTACGGCGCCGACGTCTTCACCATCTCGCAGCAGCCCGTCGTCATCTCCAGCTACGCCGAGTACGTCAAGTACCAGAAGCGCAAAGTCATTTCGCTCGACGACTACCACGCCGAGCAGCAGGAGTGCACCTTCTGTCAGCAGGTCGGCGCCCTGCAGGGCACCACCGGCCTCGTCGTCTACGGCAAGGAGTCCGCCACCGATGTCGGGATCCGTGGCTACTCGGCCCTCATGCCCGAGATGCAGAACCTCGACATCGCCGAGGGCCGCAGCTTCACCCAGGCCGACGAAACCCACGCCTCGCAGGTCGTTATCATCGGCTCCGACATCGAGGACAACCTGCTCAAGGGCGCAGACCCGCTCGGGAAAGAGATTCGCATCGGCGGCCAGCTCTATACCATCATCGGCCTAGCTGAAAAACAGGGAAAGACTCTGGGCCAGAGCCAGGACAACTGGGCCGCTGTCCCGCTCACCACCTACCAGAAGACCTACGGCACGCAGAAGTCGGTGACCATCTACATGAAGGCCGGCAACGGCCAGCCGGCGATGGAAGCTGCCAGCGACCAGGCGCGCCAGATCATGCGCGGCCTGCGCCACGACCGCCCCGGCGAGGACGACAGTTTCACCCTCGAATCCTCCGACACCCTCATCGGTCTCTGGCACGAGATCAGCGGCGACTTTGAGGCCGTCGCGGTCGCCATCGCCAGCATCTCGCTGGTCGTCGGCGGCATCGTCATCATGAACATCATGCTGGTCTCCGTCACCGAGCGCACCCGCGAGATCGGCGTCCGCAAAGCGCTGGGCGCGCGCCGCAGCGACATCCTCCTGCAATTCCTGCTCGAAGCCGGAACCATGTCGGTCATAGGCGGCGCCATCGGCGTCATCGTGGGCGTGATCGTCGCCAAGACCGTGACCATCCTGCTCAGCTTTCCCTCCGCCATCGCTCTGTGGAGCGTCTTCGCCGGCCTGATCGTCGCCGCGTCGGTAGGCCTCTTCTTCGGCGTCTATCCAGCCCGCAAAGCCGCCGACCTGGACCCGATCGTCGCGCTGCGGTCGGAATTTTAGGAGCGACTGATGACAGCAAGCGACCAACGCGAATCAGTCAAAATGGCGCTCGATACGCTGCGCGCCAACAAGCTGCGCTCCGGCCTCACCATCCTCGGCATCGTCATCGGCGTCATGACGGTGATCGCCATCTCGTCGGTCATCAACGGCCTGAACTCGCGCGTGTCGGACATGGTGGAAGCCATGGGCACCAACGTCATCTGGGTCTTCCGCTTTCCGGTCATCGGCGTCCGCCCCACCGCCGAGATGCTCGCCCGCAAGCAGCTCACCTACGACGATGCGCAGGCCCTCAAGAACCTGCCGCATATCGTCGACGTCGTCCCCTCGCTGCGCTACTCCAACTTCAACTTCGGCGCGGGCTCGGTCACGGTGAAGTATGAGCGCGCGAAATCCGAGAACGTCTCCGAGGAAGGCACCACCGCCGACAATCCCACTGTCTACAACCTCGAGATGAGCGAAGGCCGCTACTTCACCTCCTACGAGGAACAGCACGCCGCGTACGTTTGCGTCCTCGGCCACGACACGGCCCAAGACCTCTTCGGCGGCCAGAGCGCGCTCGGCAAACAGATCGACGTCGAAGGCCGCATCTTCACCGTCATCGGCGTGCAGGCCAAGGTAAAGTCGGCCTTCTCGGGCGGCGGCCGCAACGGCGAAGACAACATGGTGCACATGCCCATCACCACCTTCCACCAGATACATCCCGAGATCCTCGACTACTGGATCAGCCTCAAATTCGACAACCAGAAGGACAAGCCCATCGTCGAAGACGAGATTCGCGAGACGCTGCGCCGCCGCCGCAAGGTGCGCAACGAAGCCGAGGACAACTTCGCCATCTTCGGCTCCGACTCCATCACCCGCCTCTGGAACCAGGTCACCAGCGGCCTCTTTCTTCTCATGTTCGGCGTCAGCACGCTTGGCCTGATGGTCGGCGGCATCGGCGTGATGAACATCATGCTCGTCTCCGTCACCGAGCGAACGCGCGAGATCGGCGTGCGCAAAGCCATCGGCGCCACCAAGAAGACGATCCTTCTTCAGTTCACGCTCGAGGCCATTGTGCTGTGCGCGCTCGGCGGCATCATCGGCATCCTTCTCGGATCATTGCTCTCCTTCGGCATCAGCTACGTCATCGCCAGCCAGGTCGGCATACTCTGGGTACTCTTCGCGATGTTCGCCTCCTGCGCCATCGGCCTGGTCTTCGGCATCTACCCCGCATGGAAGGCCGCGAACCTAGATCCCATCGATGCACTCAGGTACGAGTAGTGAGTGGTTAGTCGTTAGTGAAAACAGCGCGTGCAACTTGCGCCTGCCACGCGATCCACTTTCGAGCACTAACCACTAACTACTAACCGCTTCATCCCAGCCACTACACTATCCCCGTGGACATCCTCGCCCTCGCCGCCGAGATTCTAACGGCACTCATCACCGTAAGCGGCATCGCATACAGCATCCTCGCGCTCTGGGCAGCGCGCCAGTTCAATCGCGAAGTCCGCCTCGCTCCGCCGCCCGATGCCGGGGTCCCCGGCCAGCTTGCTGGCTGGGGTCCAGACGTCTCCTTCGCCCCTGGCATCTCCATTCTCAAGCCCCTCAAAGGCGTCGATGCGCACATGCATGCCGCGCTCTCGAGCCACTGCACCCAGGACTACGCCGGCGACTTCGAACTCCTCTTCGGCGTCAGCTCGCTCCAGGATCCAGCCGTCGCCGAGGTCGCGCGCCTCCGCGTCGAGCACCCGCAGCTCTCCATCCGCCTCATCGAGTGCCCCGCGCGCCTCGGCCCCAATGGCAAGCTCTCCAACCTCGCGCAGATGCTCCCCCACGCGCGCCACGAGCACATCCTCGTCAACGACGCTGACATCCTCGTCTCGCCGCGTTACCTCGCTCGCGTCATCGGGCCCTTCCACGAAGCCGTGCATTCAGCAAAACCAGTCGGCCTCGTCACCGCTCCCTACATCGGCCACGCTGCGCGTACTCTGTGGTCGCGCCTCGAAGCCCTCGGCATCGCCACGGATTTCCTCCCCGGCGTGCTCACCGCGCGCTTCCTCGAAGGCGGCCTGCGCTTCGGCCTCGGGTCTACACTCGCTACCACTAAAAGCGCACTCGCTAAGATTGGCGGCTTCGAGGCCCTCACCGGCCAGCTCGCCGATGACTACGAACTCGGCGCCCGCCTCCACCGCGCCGGCTTCCGCATTGAACTCATCCACGAGGTCGTCGCGACCTCCGTCCCCGCCTACACACTGCGCAGCTTCTCGGACCACCAGCTCCGCTGGTCGCGCACCGTGCGCGATTCGCGCCGCGCCGGCTACCTCGGCCTCGCCATCACCTACGTTCTCCCCTGGGCTCTGCTCACCGTCCTCGCCAGCGGCGGCGCGCTCTGGAGTATCACCCTGCTCAGCGTCGCTCTGCTCGCGCGCATCTCCGTCGCACTCCTCGTCGGCGTCGGCGTCCTCAACGACGCGCAGGTCCTCCGCGACATCCTTCTGCTCCCACTACGCGACGGCTTCGGCCTCTTCTTCTGGGCCTGGAGCTATGCCTCCAACACCGTCCTCTGGCGCGGCCAACGCTTCCGCCTCAAGCGCGGTCACCTCGAAAACGTTGACGCCCCACCCGACTCCCCTAACTCCCTAACTCCCTAACTCGTTCTCAGCCGATCGTCCATATCATCCAGCTTGTCGCCCAGCACATGAATCTTCCGCGACAGCGCCTGGATCTCGCTCTCAGCTCTGCGATTCACCTGAAAATCTAGCTCGCTGCGCACGCGATCCTTCGTGTCCTGCCGATTCTGGCTCATCATAATCACCGGCGCCTGGATCGCCGCCAGCATCGACAAAAACAGGTTCAGCAGAATGAAGGGATACGGGTCCCACGTCTTGCCTCGCATGCTGAGCAGAAATACATTCAGCCCCACGTATACGCCGAGCACGACGAGAAAGCTGATGATGAACGTCCACGAGCCGCCGAAGCCCGCGACCTTGTCGGCGATGCGTTCGCCAAACGTCTCTTGCTCATCCAGAATTTCGTTTGGATCGCGCGCCGCACGCC
>Ga0207933_1001179_pt1 | contig 21017 bp, 20 predicted proteins | sample NGESurdeep092012_4_FD_184488 | JGI IMG/M metagenome (GOLD analysis project Ga0207933, IMG submission 184488) | Arctic peat soil microbial communities from Barrow, Alaska - NGEE Surface sample F53-3 deep-092012 (SPAdes) | ecosystem: Environmental > Terrestrial > Soil > Wetlands > Peat ...
TCAGCACCGCCGCTGAAATCGTGTCCCGGTGGACATCGAGACCGACATATCGCACACTGTTCATCTGGGTGTTCCTCTCTCGGGGCTTAGGTTGTCTGCTTCAGCACAGCAACCGCAGCTTACTAGAGAGGGGCGCCCTTTTATAATGCGTGGCCCACATCTCGATTCTGAGATGTGGGTTTGCACCATACGGCGTTCTCATAGAAATCCTGATGAAGCCGAGTCATGGACGGTGGGTACACGAGCGTAAACCCATATCTCCAAGGCGAGACCGGGGCACCCGATTCTGTCGAGGGGTCAGGTGTGGGCCACCACCTATCTCTATTTCGGCGCATGGTGCCCCATACATGCCAGCCTTTGGCTTGAGTGTGGCAGTCTGTAGAGCTAGAGCGGATTCACGATTGCTATGCCCCACCGTGGTTCCAAAAGTGCGGCTTTTCTTAACGGAAAAGCCGCGTATGGCGCATTTGTCTCGGGGGACACCTATCGTGAATCCGCTCTAGCCTTACACATGCTCCGGGGCTTGAAGCGTCTTCCCGCCTTCACCTTAGTGAAGGTGGATGCCAGGGCCGAGAAATGCGACAAACAAGATCGCGGCGAGGGCGGCTGCGCCGATCCATGCGGGGCTGCGGGGAATGGGTCCGGCGAGCGGTGAGGCGGGATCGGAGGTGAGTGCGGCGCGGAAGCGGTCGAGCTGCGTGATGCCGAAGGATGCGGCCGCAGCGGGCGCTGCGGCGATGAAAATGTTGATCCATCCCTGAGGGTTGAAAACTCCGGCGATGCAGGCGATGACGACCGCTGACAGAAATGGAATGAGCGTGATGTGCTGCAGACGATCAGGATTTGCGCGGTCGCTTACGCTGCAGAAAGGGCGGATGGCGACGGCGAGCCATGAGAGAAAGAGCCAGTAGAGTAAGACGCTGCCGGCGATAAGCAGTGTGCGCCAGACCCAGGCGGGCGTAAGACCGGCGATGACGCTGGCCCAGTCGCCGAAGAGTGCTACGCCGCTATAGAACGGATAGGCCGCGGCGAAGAGCAGGTTGAAGGCGGCGAGCAGAATGAAGAAGTACAGCAATGACGGCGCGGCTTTGCGGGCCACGCGCGTACAAGCTAAGGCGAGCAGGCCGAGGATGACGTTGGCGATGCCTCCTCCGGCGGGAATCCAGCGGCTGTAATGACCGCTCGTGGAGAGGTAGCTGGAGGTGAGCAGGACGGGCATGCCGCCGACGGCGAGGGTGGCCAGGCCGTGTCCCAGGGCTTCGTGGGTTGTGTCGGCCAGGATGAAGGCAAGAACGCCGAGAGCGATCAGCGTGAGTGTGTCGTCCCGGGGATTTGCCTGCATTTGCGTAGTATATGGAACTTTCTGATCCAGTTTTATTCTTTAGGCGGATGGCCCACATCTCGATTCTGAGATGTGGGTTTGCAGCATACGCCGTCCCCATAGAAATCCTGATGAAGTCGAGTCACGGACGGTGGGCGCCTGAGCGTAAACCCACGTCGCACAGGGGTTTTGTGTCTTGACAATACCCTCGACTTTATCGATGGCCGGAGATTTGTAAGTACTTGAATCCGCATCCTACGCGGGCTGTGCGTTAACCATACATAACGCCCGGCTTGCTCTGTCCGACTTCGATAATGTAACCGTCAGGATCGCGGATGTAGCAGCGCGTCTCGCCGTACTTGTCCTTTGGCTCCGTGATGAACTCAGCTCCTCGACTTTTCCACAACTCGTAGCACGCTTGAATATCCGCAACCCGGAAATTCATAAAGCTGCTGATGTGATCCGGGTCGGGGACGCTGAGCGTTACCGTCGGCTTGTCAGGGCTCGGCCCGCCCCCGATATTCAGAATCATCCAGATATTCGCGAGTTGTAGGTACCCAGGCGCATTGCCGTCGCCCAGGCTCAGAATGCGAGCGCCGAAGACCTTCTCGTAGTAGCGAGCCGATCGCTCGATGTCCTTCACGGTGAGAAAATGCGCGATGCTGATCCCGTCCCGCGGGGGCATCTCATAGCTCTTCTGCTCGATCTGTACGCTGTTCATTGAAGACTCCTTTTTGACACAGAGCCCATTCGGAGATTAAACACCCTAAATGCGTCATAGGACACACCCAGATTCCACCACCTCGCCGGGTGGTCCACATCTGCTGCAGGGCAGCTTTTGGGTATCCCTACCGCCGCGCTCAATCGTTCATTTGAACAAGAGTATGTTTAGAGAATGATGGGTCCCGAAAATTCAGATAGGAAAATCTCTGCGTTAAACGCGATCGTCTTTGACATGGACGGCACCATTGCCGACTCCAGGCAGGGGATTTTTGCAAGCATCGATTATCTGGTGCGACAGTTGGGCCACACCCCCGATCCCGGTTTCGATCTTGCCTTCGTTCTGGGACCTCCCGCCGAGGCATGGATGGGAAAGGTGCTGGGCCACTATGGCGACGACCGGTGTACGGAGGGAGTGGCCCTCTACCGCACCCACCAAAAAGAGGGCGGGCTGTTCCTCAGCGCTCTCTACCCCGGAATTGCCGAATTGCTCGGCAAGCTGCGAGAACGCGGGGTTGATACCTATGTAGCTACGGCGAAGCGTACGGAAGCAGCCCAGCAGATACTGAGCCACTTCGGCCTCGAATCGTTTTTCAAAAGTATTTACGGATCAACGCCGGACGGAAAGAACAGCGACAAGGTTGCACTGATTGCAAAAGTTGTGGAGGCGAATCGGCTCAACCCTCGGAATACCGGGTTGCTGGGCGACCGCATGTATGACATGGAAGCTGCGCGCAAAAATGGGCTGGTAGCGCTCGGCGCATTGTGGGGCTACGGCACAGAAATTGAATTGTCGGAGCACGGAGCATCGTCGTGTTTTGCCGCACCGCACGATCTCATGGCGGAATTTACCTGATTCGGTCGATGCACTGCTCTCCAAATGAATGGGCGCCGGGTGCCCCAGGGTCCCGACTTTGGGACCTGGGATTGCTCTGTTTCGCTTACACCAACTGCGAAAATGCTCTAGCCGACTTAGCCCGACCTGGCCGCCCCTGACCCTTGCGTGAACCTCTTTCCCGGGCTTCTTTCCCGTACAGCATCTTCCTTGACACGCATTTGTGCGGCGACTAGGCTCGTGCGAAGTTATTTCCAGGCCCATTTTCCGGATTCTTCAGCCTTCCGGTGCGAGGAGTTGGTCTTCGCGCAGAGTTCTAGACGGTCGAATCCAGCAAAGCCAACGACCCGCACCTCTGGGCGCCAAACCTCCCCCAACGGCACAAGAAACAGCACAATCAAGGAGAAGAGATGAAGTTCATCGTCAAGTGGAATATCCCTAAAGGTTCTGTGGTTGAGGCGGAAGCACGCTTTTTGAAGACAGGTGCGACGCCCCCGGCTGGCGTAAAGATGATCGGGCGCTGGCATGGAATGAGTGGCGGCGGCGTATTGATCGCTGAGACCAATGATGCAAAGGCGCTGTACTCCTGGCTGAGCTATTGGAACGACCTGCTGGAATTTGGAACCACACCGTGCGTGGACGATGCTGAGGGAGGCGAGGTGCTGGCATCGCTGAAGCGCTAACTCCGCGCTAGAGCATTTTCATAGTTGGTGTAAGCGAAACAGAGCAACTTCACGCGGGCATTCCATCGCACGGGGTCCCCGGCACGCGATTTTTGCGTGACGGGGTGGAAAGAATGCCCGCACATAGCCAATTCTGACCACATCACAGTAACTGTGAAAATGCTATAGGGGCTCGACGACCTCGGCTGGAGGGGCGAGGCGCCGCCGCCTCTAAACCGGTCCGCGCGTTAGGGCCATTTGGTTGATGATGCGCTGGATGAAGACGATATGGATGTTGAATCGCTTCGCAACTTCAGGAAGAAACTCGCTGACGAGGTTGCCAATGGGCGCCGTGCCAATAGCGATTGCCGAGCTCTCGGCAGTTGGCCATACGCCCTGCTTGCGTCCGGGGACGTAAACATTCGCCAGCGTGATTGCGGCCGGAAAACCGATCAGATCCCCATAATTGGGCATCGGCTTTCCGTGGTCGCTTACCGTCCAGACCGGCTGCACAAGCGCGTTTGCGATGCGCCGGCGGATGGAGCCCTTCGGCATCCGGTGAAAGCGCGGATCTTGCCGCGTGAGCGAGGGAATTAGATAGGTGGCAAAGAACTCTGTTGACATATCCTCTGTCAACAGAGTGCCGGCGTTCTTCGCCCATCCTTTCATCCCTGGCCCATAATCCGTGTGCGGATTGCTGCCAATGGTAATTGCTGCTGTCGCGCCGATGGTGAGCAGGTTAAAGGGAGCTACAACATCCCTCGCCGCCATTTGCAATTTGTTCTTTGAAGTCAACGGCCCCGAGAGGGGCGGCCATCCCAGGGGATGGAAGAAGTCAATCCCGGAATGGCAATCGGCGCCTGCTTCCTGCTGCGATCCGCTCGCCGGGGCCGGCGCGGGCGGGCAGTCCTTTTGCGGCGCAGCCACATGCGCATCCGGCGCCGCGGGCGCTGCCGCCGGCGGGGGAGCGTCCGGCAATGCAGCCTGCTCAGCCGGCTGAGAGAGCCGCTGCGCGGGGAGCCAGGGAGTCGCACCAACCAACAGCGCCACAAGAGTCATGCGAAAGAACAACGCTCGTCGGCTGCTGCGGCCCATGGTCCTCACCCGAATCCTCAGCCCCAATTAGAATCGAAGCGGGAAACAAGTATAAATCCGCAGCGGAGCTTAAAGCGCATAAGTAGCTGGGTCGTCACCTGCGGACAATCACGTTCCTCCCCCCTCACCCTCGATACGACGGGAACTGCTTACATCTCTCCGCGCCGTTCCAGTTGTTTGTAGATGACAAGGGAGTACCCGTATGGCACGAGCGCGCCCACGAGGAGAGCGGAGATCGATAAAACACGAAGACCGGCGATGATGAATGCCAATCCCAAGAGACCGCCCGCAATCCAGGTTTTGGCCGCAAAACGATGCGTGGCGTTCCACACCCGGTCGTTCGCGAGGGTCCATGGGGTTCTGACCCCGATGTAGAAGTTCTTGCGCACCTTTCCCATCAGGTTCCCCATCAGCACAACGATGAGGCAGACTCCCCCTAGAATCAACCGGCCGGCATTGAAGCCACCGTGAAGTTCAGCCCATAGCATGGCCGCAAAAATATAACCCATCATGCAGAACAGCAACAGCATCAGGCGCTGCCATGTGGAGCGAAAGTTGTCCACCTCGAAGCGTTTCGGCGAAAGCCATGGGCCCAGGTAGGTCAATAGCGTCACCGCTGCCATCAGCCCCGGACCGAGCAGGAATAGCTCCCACTTTGGGCCGTGCCGGTTGGGCTCCAAATGGATATTCCAATGCGTCGGTATTCGATTCGGAAGGTGGGGATATGCAACCACAGTCATCGCGCACGCCGCTGCGACGAATAAAATTTCGAACCAAAGCACCCTGCGACTCATTGCTATTTCGCTCCCTTCCTCTTGCCGTCACCTGCCAGATTCATGGCCCAAGCCACCAAATCCTGCACGACTGTCGTATTCAGCGCATACCAAATCTGCTGGCCTTCCCGGCGGCTCGTGATGAGTTCGGCTTCCTTCAACACGGCAAAGTGATGTGACATGGAGGGCTTCGTCATATCGAACTTTTCGGCCAGAGCGCCGGCCGTCATTTCTCCCCGGCGCAACAGCGCCAGAATCTCGCGGCGAGTGGGATCCGCCAACGCCTTGAATGGATCACTGTCTTTCACGGTTCTGTTCGACATCCTTCTAATTAGACATTAGCCTAACTATTATCCGATGTCAACGAAAAATGGATCGTGGGAGTGGCGGCGGACAGCATCCCATTTTGGGTGGGCAGGGCTTCTAGAGCGGATTCACGATTGCTATGCCCCACCGTGGTTCGAGAAGTGCGGCTTTTCTTAACGGAAAAGCCGCCTATGGTGTATTTGCCTCGGGGTACACCTATCGTGACCGCTCTAACTCAGATCGAATGATTGGCGTTACGGAACAGCGGCAGAGGGACCGCGCGTTCGGGGCCGCAAAGTTGCGGCCCAGTTGCATCGGTTTTCCCAGACTGCCGGTGCATATGAGGAGAAAATGCTCTAATCCTGCTTCCCGAGCGTTTGAGCATAGGTCTTGCCATACGGATAAAAGAGTTCTTTGCGGCCTTCCTTCCGGGCGGCTCTCATCTCCGGCGTCGCGATATCCCAGTCCGGCCGGCATTTTCGGGAGACGGCGCGAAGATCCTGGCGGAGATCCTCCATAGTCGGGCGTCCAAAGAACCAGTAGCCGTTGTAGATCTTGTAGATGATGAGGCCCGGCTCCAGAACGATGACATGCGGAATCATCGGATTATGGTCCGGATCGGTATATTCGGCGATGTCGAGATCCTTTTGCACGATCCGCCCTGCATCCGAGAGGAAGGGCCAGTGAGCGCCAACGCCGGAGCGATACTCGTTCGTAACGACGATATTGTCGGTGCTTATGGTGACCAGACGGCAATATCCAACTTCGAGCTCGCGGTGCAGTTGAACCAGCAGCTCGGCCTGCCGGCGGTCCTTGGGGCAATACCCTCCCCGGCTGAGGACCAGCACCATCGGGTGCGGACCCTGCAACTGCGAAAGCTTGCGCCGCTTCGCGGTGTGGTCGGTAAGTTCGAAGTCGGGAAAGTGTGTGCCTGGCACAAGATCGGATCGCATCGTCATAGTCTTTCATGGTGCCGCTTCGGTTGGAATCGTAGTCCTTTTGATTTTGCTCGTAAATCTGCTTCCCAAGGCGGGCTCTCCGCTGCCAAGGGTTCCGATGATCCCTCGCGCGACCCGTTTTGGCTGCTCAGGAACTGTCGCAGCGCGGCCCCAAGTTGCCCGGACGTCCATCTGCTTTTGGGATGGTTGGCCGCGAGAAAATGCATCCCCCGAGGATCGTAGTGACTGGCCCGGGATTTCAACTCTCCTACCAACACCGCTTCGCGCGGATGGAGAGGCTAACTTCTATGTACTCGGCGGCTCACCTGCGGCTTGCCTCGCCTGGCGCGCGAGCTGCCGGAATGTCTCCCGCAGCTCCGTTGGACTGTGCACTACGATCCGGCGTCCCATGCTGAGCAGCAACGCCGCGAACATCTCCAGGCGGTCCCGCCCGCAGCGCAGCCGTGTGCCGCCCCGCTGCTCATCCGCGATCACCCGCATGGAGGCAAAGGTGCGCTCCGCCTCTTTGATCGGCATGTCGATCCACACGTCAATCTGATATTCCGATTGAATAAACGGCATGCGCTGCTTCAAATAGCTGCCCGCGTCGAAGCCGGCGGGGCGGCGAAAGCTCGCCGTACCGACTACCAAGTCCGTGACACGATCCAGGCGAAAGGTGCGCATCGCCTTGCGTGCCAGGCAGTGGCCGATCAGGTACCAGCGTCCGTCGAAGTGCATGACCGCATAGGGTTCAATTTGCCTGCGTGAAGCGGCGCCGGCGTGCGCTTGATAGTGAAAGCGAATCCGCTTGCCGGCGCGGATGGCCGAGGCGGCGCGGATGAGGCACTCCACCGAGGTGGCAACCACCCAGGGGCCCGGTTCGATGGCCACCACATCCTCCACCGTGCGGATACTCTCCTTGAGCGCGTCAGGCAGTACGCGCCTTAGCTTCTCCAGAGCGCTCTCCGTGGCAGGCGCGAAGGCCGACAGTCCAATCTGCCGCAGCGCCCGCAGGCCGAGGGAAAGCGCGAACGCCTCCTCGTTGGTAAGCAGCAGCGGAGGCAGACGAAAACCCGGCCGCAGACGATAAGCCCCGCCCACTCCAGGGGAGGAGTCAATGGGAATATTCAGATCCTTCAGCCGCACAATGTAGCGCTGTACCGTGCGAAGGTCCACTTCCAGACGCTCGGCCAGTTCGGCGCCGGTCACGCGGTCGCGCGCCTGCAGGATTTCCAATAGCGTGAGGACGCGCATGATGGGGTCATACATAGGAATTCCGATTCTTCTTTGAATTTACGACAGAAGCTGTCGGGAATGCCGCGTAGTCTTCCTTCTGAGCCCGGAAAGGGCCGATGGAGGATGGATATGGCAAGCGAGACAACAGCATCGGGAGCGATGACTGCGGACGATCTTCTGAAGCACTGGCAGGGACACCGGCGGCTGACGCGCAAGGTCATCGAGACGTTTCCTGAAGACAAGCTCTTTCAGTTTTCCCTGGGCGGCATGCGGCCTTTTGCGGAGATGGCGGTGGAGTTCACCCGGATGGCGGTGCCGATTGTAGACGGCGTCTCGACCGGCAAGTGGGAGGAGATTAAGGGACCGAAGCCGGCTACGAAAGCCGAGCTATTGCAGCTGTGGGATGCGCAGACCGTACAGCTGAATGAGAAGTTCCCGAAGATTCCTCAACACCGGTTCCGCGAAATGGATAAGGCATTTGGCCAATGGGAGATGTCAGGGGTGGGGACGATTCTGTATGCCATCGACAACGAGATTCATCATCGCGGCCAGGGATATGTCTATCTGCGGGCGCTGGGGATCACGCCGCCGAATTTCTGGGAGCGGTGACCGCACTTTGGAGAACGGCTGCCGGGTCGGGAGTCTTACCCTCCCGGGCGGGCAGCCGCTTTCCTTGAAAGTGGGCCGAAGACGTGTCGTGCTTCGAGATTCCGCTGACCCATGACGCCAATTGTCCTCTCTGAATACCCGGCGGCGAAGAGACAATATCTAATGACGCGCTCCGATTCAGGTCCGTAGTTACTCCGGAAGCGGCCTTAGTGCGGATTTACGATAGGTGTACCCCAAGGCAGAAGCACAATACGCGGCTTTTCCGTTAAGAAGAGCCGCACTTCTCGAACCACGGTGGGGCATAGCAATCGTGAATCCGCTCTAGCAGGCGCACGAGCCGATTCCCTGCCAGCTAGAGCATTTTAGCGAATACTGTGGCCTGGTGAGATCCGCTAGGTGCGGACATTCTTTGGTGGAATGGTCGCGTTCGGTCTTGCCTCCGCGGTCTACACCATTCGCTAAAAACTCTATTGCGGGCGCAGGCTCTGCAGCATTTTCTCGTAAGCTGGCCGAATCTGGCTGAAGGTATCTTCCGGCGCGATAAAGACCAGGGATAAGAGGCCGCCTTGCTGGCGCGGCACCGTCACCAGCCAGTCCCGCTCGCTCAGCGATTTGGAGTTCCGGCGAACCGGAGAGACTCCGGTGAGGTTGAGAGAACGGCCCTCGACATCGCCGATCTGAATCTTTCGCGGCTTTCCGTCAGTTTGCAGCCCGGGATTAGAGGCTTCAAGCTGGCCCGCTAACTGCAAAATCGCTGCGTCAGGCGAAGACGGCTCTAAGTTCTGCGTGCCGCGGATGACCACACCATAGGCCACCAGGCCCTGGCTCACGCCGAGCGGTGGAGCAATGGTTATGCCCGACCCATCCCGCGCGGAAAAGACTTTCCAGTTTTGCGGATAGGAGATGCGGAAGACATTGTTCCGCGTCTCCGTGAAGGCGCTGCTGGGCCGGACCTGCGCGTAGGAAACATTCGCCAAGTTTGGATCAGAGGCGGAGGCGCCGGTGCTGGCCAAATTCGCCGGGGTTGCGCCGCTCTGCCGGTTGAGGCGCGCCCAGGTTCCCTGCTCGGCCCCTAACGCGATCTGCTGCGCGGTATACGATTTGACCTTCGCCGCCTCACGCTGCAGTTTGGCGAAGCTTCGGTCATTGGTGTGGTAGCGTCGCGGAGGCCAATCGCGAATCTCCTGCCTTACCGCCGCCACCCGGTCACCCGGATCGGGATGGTCGCTGAGGAAACTAGGACCCCCGCTCCCGCCTTTCTGCTCCAGCGTCCGAAAGAACTGCGCCATGGCCACCGGATCATATCCCGCCTTATACATAATGATTGCGCCGACCTCGTCGGCCTGCGCTTCATCGCCGCGTGAATAACGCAGAGAGAGCATGCCCGATCCGACGCCCACGCCTAACTGCCCGAGTGTGCCGGCCACACCGCCGACATGGCCGAGGATCGCGCCCAGCAGTCCTGCGATTGTCTGCCGCGTTTGTGATGATTTCATCTGCTTGATCGAATGCTGCATATAGATGTGCGCCATCTCATGCGCCATCACGCCGGCGAGTTGCGACTCATCGGCCGCGGCTGTGATCGTGCCTACGTTGACGAAGATCGGCCCTCCCGGTAGAGCGAAAGCGTTGATCTCCTTCTGCGCCACCACATGGAACTGATAAGGCCAAGAATCAGCCTTCGGAATCGCGGCGGCCAGTTTCTTGCCCAATCGCGCTACATATTTTGTCTCCGGGCTGGAGTCGGGCAGAATGGGCATCTGCTTGTAGACCTCGGCTTCGGCCTGCAGGCCGAGCTTCTCCTGTTCCTGTTTGCTGACTCCCGTCTCTCCCGGATCGGGCAGGCGCGGCGTGGCGAGGACCGCCCCGTGAATCTCACCCCCAAGCATGCTGAGGCCGCTAGCCCTCGCCGCCGAAGGCGCCGCCACAAAGCCGAGAACCACCCAGGAAATCCAGAGGGCGCATTTCTTCATCAACTCCCTCCAAGGACCGAGCGGCCCGGATGCAGCGCCCGGCCAACATGAGAATGATCACTTCCGTCTCTCAGAAAGATGGAGGCAACCCAGAAAGCGTTGCACGAACGCGCCGCAAGCCACACTTTCCTCTCCCGCATATCTCTGGCGCCATGCAATCCTGTGCACCTATAGCTGGCTGCCGGCACTGCGGTGCCGTCCGGAATGCGGTTCCAGAATTACCGGCAGAACGGAGCCCAGACAAGCTCCTAGAAGCACAGGGGGACCGTGAATGTTGCGGATGAAGGCCAACGCCAAGCTCCCGGCCAATATTCCAACGCCTCCAAACTTTGCCTGCAGGGTTGGATTCCTTCCCACAAGCCAGAAGGCAACCGCGCCTAGCAGTTCCGCTCCGGCGATCGATGCCCCCGCTCCATGCGGCTGCCACATGTAGCCGCAGATTTCTCCGGCAAACCCGCAGACGAGATACACCGGCAGCAATGGCCTGCTTCCGTAGATGGATTCAAAGAAGAAGCCCACGCCCAAAATCGCGGGAAAATTAAACGCAATCTGCCGCCATCCGTCGGAGTGAACCAGCAATGGACTAATCAATCGCCACCACTGATGATCCGCCAAAGCCGTCGGCGTCCGCTCCAGTGCCGGCAAAACTTGCGGAAACACAAACTGCATGCCCGTCATGACCCCGGTAACAGCGAGAACGCAGAGCGTCGCAAGCGGAATCTTCGGCCGCCTTCGCGCATAAGCCCTGACCTGGCCTGTTCGGCGGGAAGCCTCCGTGTGCTCGCGCTCTTTTGTGTTTGTGTCGGTCATGCCGCTCGCTATGAGGATGGTAGACGGAGACAACTAATCCAAGCTAAGACGCGGCCGCATTGTCTGCAACGGCTGGAGCTGCCCCGGACTGAGGACGCGCCAGCCAATAGAATGCGACCGCATGCGTAATCATCAACATCGGGACGTAGAGGATGGGGATCATGTAGGCGGCGCCCAGCTGGCCTGCCACATTGGGAAGACCCAGCCGGATCGCGTGGTAGCAGTCGGCCAGGATGTCGCTCACGCCCACCACGTTAAATGCGACGAAGAAGAACCAGAACAGCGGACGTATCCTCGCCGTGATAAGCGCCAGCATCGCCAGCAGGCCGGCGGCGAAGTCTCCATAGGCGGCGAACGCCGCGAAGCCTGCCGGTAGATTGGGGCCGACGACGCCGGGAAGGATGAAGACGAGCCCGAAGAAGCGGAAGCTGTGAATCGTAGCAATAACGCGCTGGGCGTTGAAACGGTTCATCGACCTGAGCCGGGGCAGGATATATGTATCGAAGCAGAGCAGGCACGCGGCATAGCCTAAGAAGAGATGGGCTTCGAAGATTGCTTGCGGTGACATTTTGACCTCTTGTGTAAACAGGATTACAACCATCATCCACTGATCCAAGATTTGAGAAGTTCACCTTCGCACATAGGATTATGTACGACATCCCTTGGATTCAGAGTTTTCTTAGATTTAGCTGCCGTCGGTTGCATCGTAGGATGATTTCGCGCATCCTATGATGGACGATGCGTTACCCGCCAGGACACAAAGCGGAGGTCCACCAGAAGATTGTGAAAGATGCCTCGCAGCGCGTGCGTGCCGAGGGATTGAGCGGCGCAGCGGTGGCAACGGTGATGCGCGATACTGGTCTGACTCACGGAGGCTTTTACAAGCATTTCGAGAGCAAAGACGCTCTGCTGCTGGAGTCGCTGAGAGAGGCTTTCCGCGACATCGGCGACGCCTTGGTCCGGGTCGCCACACAGTCGCGCCCGGATGCGGCATGGAAGACGATTGTAAAGGCCTATCTGAGCCTGGAATTCTGCGATCACGCCGAGCGAGGCTGCCCGCTGACGGCGCTTGCCCCCGAATTGACACGGGTTGACAAAAAGATGCGGGGCCGAATCCTTCCCCATCTCGTGAACTACAAAGATCGAATGCTTCCCTTCATGCCGGGGCGGCAAGCAGCGGAAAAAGAGCGTGCTTTCTTCATGATCTTTTCAACGATGATCGGGGCCGTAGAAATCGCTCGCATGCTGCCGGAGCCTGTGATGCGGGAGAAAGTACTAGCGGCCGCCAAAGAGTTTCTCTTCTCCAGCTTTTGAATTTCCCCGCGCCCCGACGCTTACGGCTGGGGATTCACGTTCACCGGCTTGCTGAAGCCCGCGTTCTTGCCGTTCGCGCTGCACGAGAACCTTACATCGAGACGCTTCGTGGTGGCGGTAGTCTTCAATCCTGGTCCTCCTGGCTTCGCATTTCCCGGGGAGACTCCCAAGGCGGAGAAGTAGGCGCTGCGCAGGACGCCCTGCGCAGGATCTCCGCTGCACGCCGGGGCTGCCGCCGAGCCCTGATGGGTCGTTGCCTCTGGAACCCAGGCATTGCTGTTGGCCGGAATTGAATAAGACTGGTTCGCTGGAAGCGGAATGGTCAAGGTGTAGGAACTTCCATCGGAGCAGCGCACATCCGCCTGTACGTTTCCGCTCACCAAGGTAGCAGCCGCCGCCGGGTAGGCGCCGGAAATCCTGAATTGATACACCGCCTGAACAGTTTGCCCGCCATCGATTCGCAGACGACCCGAACCGCTGTTCAGGTGCATCACCACCGTTCCATCCGCAACCCAGGCATTGGGAAATTGTGGCTCGGTCTTGGGGTGTTTCCCCCACCACCAGGTCCACCGCGCATAGTCGAGCGTTGGGTAAGGATTGACTTCGACATCCGAGGCAGCCGATGCGTCGCTAAGCATAAATTTCTTCACAAAGGATAAGATCGCCGGAGCTTCCGCGGGCAAGGTGGAACAATGGCGGTGCTTCCCGTCGATGTAGAAGCCAAACCTGTCTCCAATTCCAAACGTATTGTAAGCCCGCTGCGTGGCGCGCGCGGAGACATAGTTGGATCGATTGGTGAGCCAGTAGTAATCGGTGTTGCCCGTCTCGAGCAGGGCTCTGGGCGCGACCATATCCATCAATTCGTCGTGGTCTTCAGGTAGCTTATAGACATTGTCGCCGGAAAACTGCCACATCTGCCCGCCGAACCATTCGCGACTGGTGGTATCTATATCTTCCACCGATTTCTCCGCCTCGATCTCGTGGGAGACACGCCAGGAAGGCGCGCCGCCACCGCCGTTTTCCTGGGAAATCGTAAGAGCAATGCGCTCGTCAAAGGCCCCGGCAAAGAGCGCCATCTTCCCGGCATAGGAGCATCCGGTAACCGCCAGGCGCTTCATATCGATGGGCAGCGGGTTGACGGCCTGATGCGTAGCGATCTCCATGCCATCGATCAGACGGCTCACTCCCCAGGCCCAAGCGGCATACTCCCCCGAATTGCTCGCGCCGTTGCAGACGCCGGCGCAAAGTTCCGGATAGAGCTGATAGAACGGGTCCGTGGAATGAGGACTCAGCTTGAATGAGTACAGGGCTACCTGGTTGTGGACAAAATCGACTGTTGCGACAGGGAGGTGTTCAAAAACGCTGGATGGGAGACTGCCATAGTTCGGTCCAGTTCCTCTCGGGCGGAAGGTCATGCTGATGAGCGCCGGAAATGGGCCCTTGCCCATCCCAGTCGGAATGTAAATGCCCTCCGTCAGAGTGAGTGACTTCCCGCTCCTTTTGACTACTACGGTCAACACGCCCCGTGCTGTCGTCGATCCTGCAGCCGGCGAGACGTAGTTCGCAGTGATGGTGCAATCGGAACAATCGGGCTTCGGACCAATCTCGTATTTCTCGATCGCGGCCTTGATCTCATTCCGCCGGCGCTCCCAGTTGGAGAACGAGGTATCGCGCCTTCCGTTCAAGGACATAAACGGATCAGGCAACGGTCGAATGATTGGTAGCTTGGCAAAAGAAGGAAAGGCCGGTTTTGGATATCTCGCCCCTGTGTTCTCAACTTTGTACACCAGGGGAGTACTCGAATCGCCGGATGTCTTCTCCTGAGCCAACGCTCCAGGCGCGGCCGCCAGCACCAACAGCAGCAACATCAGCGAAAGAGATGCCATGGCGAAATTGATCTTGCAGAACCTGGATGTGATGTTCCGGCCGATTGTCATTCTTCTCACTTTTCTCGCTCCGTTTGAAACTGCAATTTCCCGGTGCCTGATCAATGGAAGCCGTGAACGCGGCAACGCCGGCGCACAATTCCCAGCGAGTGAACCTTTCCTTATACCTGTGGGTGCCCTCTGTGGATATCCAGAGCCTTTGCGGTGGCATCCGGCTGCAGCCGCGGGCAGCCTTGCTTTTTCCTTCGATCAAGGCTCATGCTTTCAGTTCAGGCTGCCAGCGGCTCTTTCAGGCGGAGGAAGTATACCTGATCACGCGTACAGAAATTATAAGAACCGGTATTGCGAGAACTTTGACCACTTCAGGCAATTCACTGATTAAGAAGAGCCCGAACGGGTACTTTCTTTGTCCTAAGCGAAGAAGATTAAGAAATCGGCTTGCTGCGTTTTTCGCTGCCAGCTATGCGAACGGTTTCAGAAGATTCACGAATGAAGTGGGGCTGGTCTGCTCCGTACCGGGGGGAAGGTTCGGGGCAATCATCAGCGCCTCCTGATGATCTTCAAACCACACCACAAAACAAGCATCCCTGCCTTGCGGCAGCTTGCCCTGATCGATCCATATGTAATAGGCAGCCATATCCGCGTCCAGAAGAGAGCCATTAGGGTCAACTGCGACCTTACCGTGCTGGTCGAGAATCATCTCATCGATCGATCGCTGCACCTGACGTGGCGCGAAACGCACCAGAGTGGTTAGCGGCTGGGCTCGACGTAACAGTTCATGCGCCGTCCACTCTGCAAAGGTTGTGCTATAAAATTGGGTTCCCGAACCTTCTGTAAAGATGCTGAGCTGAAAGTGCGCAAGAATGGGATCCGAGATCGACAAGATCTCAGGGAATGCAGACGGGTCCAGTGCTTGCATCATCTTCTGAACTCCTTCTGGGCCTTGGCTGTTGTGGCCCATGTCTCTCATCTTCTCCACAACCGCAATCCGAAGCGATGAGAGCCCGGCATACGAAATACTTGTTACACCGGATGGCAGGGAGACATCCCCCTCTCCGCCATCAACATACCAATGCCCGTAGGCCATTGGATGTGCGCCGGCACGGCGAGCGAGCGCGTCAAACAGCGTCTTCCTGGCGTCATCTTTGCTAATGTTCGTGTAGTGAATGCCGTGAGGTCGTAATTTACGAAAGAGTGGGAAGCCCGCCTCACCTACTTCTTGTCCCACGATGACGATCGCGAGGCGTGGAATCACCGGAGGGTCTGGCGGATATGCCGCACGATACGCATTCACATACTCAGTCGAAGCCGCGCTGAATTTCCCGACCTGACCTGTCGACCAAAGAGCCGCAGACAGATATTCAGAGAAGACTCGTGGGTGGTTTACCCAATCGATCCCAGATGCGATCGACGGCAATATGATCTTCGAAAAAGGTGCCATTGCACTGCGCAACTGGTTCGGCGTCAGCGAATGTAAATATTTGAACTGAACTTCCACCTCACGTCGCTCAAGCGGAAAATTCCAATCGTAGGCTTTGACTTCCCCGAGGAACAGCGGCGCCAGCGCTAGCGGCAGCTGCCGAAGCAATGCTAGATTCTCGGATACCAGCTGGCGCCCAAGTGGCGGATAGCCTGCAAACTGATTAGCCTGAAGGTCGACGGGTCGCATAACATTTACACCACTTCAACTAAGGGGGAACCCTGCGCCAAGCGAGGCGAGAACCCAAGGATGGCGCCCAACGTTGGCGCAAGATCGGTGCTCTCTACCGGTCGGTCCACAACGACCTTTTGCCTGATGCCGTGCCCCAGGACCATCATCCATGTCGTACGTGATGCAATGTCTCCCGTTCGGTGGTGTTGAAAGCCGTTGCCGCCGACGGTGCCATCGCCATCTCTACCGAAATCTGGGAGGATAAAGAGCGTGGTTTTCCCAGCATACTCAGGATTGCTCTGGATTTCCTGCCAGATCGTGCCGCACAGCCGGTCCGAACGTTGAATTCCATCAATATATAACGAGAACGCACCGGTATGGGCGACGTCCATGTCGTGGAGCGTAATCCAGAGGAGGCTTGGAGCATACTGTTTCATAATCTTTTTTGCGATGAAAACCGATAGTTCATCCGGACTCGTGATCTGAAGCGCATGTCCGGCAAAATCATTAAGCGAAAGCTGCAGCGTTTCCGCCAGCTGGTGAAGATTGATATTGTTACCCGCTAGCGCGGGCGTATAAAAGGGCGTTTCATAGTTATCCCGAAGAAGGTGCTGATAGACGGTTCCCGGTTGTTTACTGAGAAATTGAGCCAGCAGTTGCTTGGGCAACACAACCCCCGCGCCGAAATCCGCTCCGTAAGCAGGATTGTCGCTCTCGCCGATTCGATTGAAGCCATTGCTCGGCGCGACAACCCAAGTGTCCGTTGCGGGTCTACCCAAGTCCTTCCGGAAATATTCAAAGACCGTCGGGTTTTGGGGGCAGACAGCTGCGAAATTGTCGAACCGTTCGTAGACTCCAGTCGCGAGGCTTGCCGTAGCAACGTAATGCCCCAGAATTCCTCGGTTGACGACACGCGTAAAGAAGGTCGATTGGGGGATGAGGTTCTGCAGAAGCTGCGGGATGTTCTCCTGACCCTCTAAGGTAAAAGTCTCTTCATCGCGTGCCCCCCCCCCGAAAGTGACAACAACGACCTTTCTGGAAGCTCTAGGCAGCAGGTTGGTGGCCGAAGCGATAGCCCCGAACTTCAAGGCACCACAAGAGCCAAGTGTCATCCTGAGGAATTCGCGCCGACTCGTCCCGGGATTTTCCAACTGCTCATCCCATCTGTAAGCCACAGAGGCCGCTCCTGTCGGTTGAGTACTGTCCAGAGTTTTTCACACCTTCGATCTTTCGATGTAGTTTTCGCTTCTGGCTCCCATGGGGCCAGAAAAAGCGGTCATGCTATGGCCACGACTTCGGCCAGCCGGTTCATCTGCAGATGCATTGGCGTCCCATCTTATTGCTGCAACGCGCCGTAGTCGGGCTGCAACCAGCAATCAGCGCCGACTGGCTCCCCGTTTCGCGGACGCCTGGTCAAGCCGCCCCCACGCGCCTGTCCCGCCAGACGCGAGAATGCTCATGAATCGTCTCTACTCATATTCCTTCCGAGATGTCTTCACCGGTTTCCGGCTAGTTCTTAGAGTCAGTCGCGGAGCGCTGCTCTTGCATCTCTTTACCAGTCAAAAGTAATACTTCAGCGCAAGCTGAATCTCACGCTCGTCGTCGGCGCCCCGCCTCAGAGACGTGATCTTGCCGAAGTTCTGGGTATTGCTGAAATCCAGCACGCCTGGAGGCGCAGGCAATCCCGCTCCGCCGCCCGAGAACCCGGGGGCACTGAAGTTCGGCGTGTTGGTCAGGTTGAAAGCCTCCGCGCGGAACTCTACCCTCTGGCTCCCTTTAGTTGGGATCAGGCCGCGCTCAATTGGGAACTCTTTCACCACAGAGAAGTCAAGGTTGCGGAAATGCGGTCCTCGCACCTGGGTCGGTGAGCCGCCGAGAGGCGAGAGGTCGGATTGTCCTACGGTGGTCGCCACTGGCGGGTTCTTAAACGCTGCCGGATTCAGCCAGTGATTGAAGCTCTGGTTCTCAGGGTAGAGAGGCTGTCCAGTGAGAACTGCGTTGCATCCCTGACCAGTCGTCGTTGTGATATCACAACCGATTGTGAACGGCGGCCCACTTAGATAGCTTCCGATTGCAGCAATCTGCCAATTCCCAATCAACTGATTCAAAGCCCCACTGGCGGATTGACCGAACATTCTCCCCTTGCCGAAGGGAAGATCATAGATTGCACTCGCTACAAAGGTCTGCGGAGCATCCGTATCGCATAGTGCCCAGTCGGGACCGATCAGATAAATCGAGCGATATCCTCCGATGTTGTTTACCAGGCCCTGACGACCTTGCGTGCGGCACTTGGAGAAGGTATAGCTTATCCGAGATTCCAATCCACCTGTATACCGCTTATCATAACTTACCTGCAGCGAGTTGTAGTTACTGTTTGCTCTGTTCAGCTCCTGACTCATGCCATTGAAGTCGGGAAACTCACGAAACGTCTTGCTGTTCAGTCCCGGAGGCGCCATGACCTTTACAGCATTGTAGTTGTAACTGGTGAATCCCTCGTCCTGAAACCGGCTCTGGCTGCCAACATATCCAACCGAAGCCGTCTGCGAGGCACTGAACTGGTGCTGGAGGGTAAAGTTATACTGTATGGTATAAGGTATTTTCCACGGATTCGGAATGCCGCCAAGGCTAATATTGAAGGCGTTGAACGCGGCCGAATCATTGACGTTTATCGAGGTGATCCCTGATTCGAACGTACCGAGGGTCCCATCGCCGTAAACGATCGGCTGCCCAGGAGTAAGATTCGAGATGCCCACGCCATAGGCGAAGGGATATGAGGCCTGGGTGCCCACAAGGTCATTGCCGCCGTTACGCCCAGAGGTTCCGCTGGTCAGATAAAACATTCCGAAGCCAGCGCGGGCCACCCAAGACCGGAGAAAGTTGTAGTCAACGCCAAGTCTGGGGGCAAACATGGTGTGTGGGCTGGTAACCAACTGATTGCTGGAAGCACATTTAATTGGAATATTGTCAGCCGTCGCCTGGGCAAGGAACGTGGGAGAGAGGGCGGTATTACACGCGCTCTTGCCGAGGTAATAGGTTGCACTGAGAGCTTGCTCGGGGTTGGAAGGACAATAAGGTTCGCTGCGCGCCCTTGCGGGGCGGGCGCATTGCGCTGCAGATCATAGCGCAAGCCCAAGGTTGCCGTAATCTTCGGAGTGACCTTCCATGTATCCTCGCCAAAACCCGACCACACACCCCAAGTGGCGCTAGGAGTTGGGTTCGGTATCCTGGTGGCCGTAATGCTGTCGGGACCGCCAACCGAGTTCGCCCCGCACGGCGCAACCGCCGTGTTGGCGCAAGGCGCCAGCCCGGGATCTATGTTGGCGATAGGCCTCAGCAGGATTTGCGCCATGCCCGTGCCGCCACCGGTCGTGTTGGCCACGTCCGTGAATGTGCTCGAATAGCTATATGCTCCGCGTGGAGCTGCCGGCTGGAAGAAGGTCACGTCCGGGCGGGAGTACTGGAATCCAAATTTGATACTGTGAGCTCCCCACAGCTTGGTGGCGGTCACGCTCAACTGGATCGTGTTCTGGGATTCGATGCTGGGAATATATTCCGGAACTCCGAACTGTCCCAGGCCGCCAACCGTAAAGTTTGGTAGCCCCCCCATATTGGGAGAATTGGGCGTGGCAAGCCCAAACGAGGGACCAACGCCGAAATTGCTGCCATTGAACGGCAAGCGTTCGTGGTTGACGCTAGAGTAGCCAAACCGTGTCTCAGTCACGAATGTGGGTCCGAAGATGTGGGTCCAGCTTCCGGCTTCGTTGTGGATTTTTACAGTCTCGTCGTTCCCACCAAACTGAGAACCATCAATAACACCGCCGTAAGGAGACGGCACCAGCGTTGCACCCTCGTTCATGCTGAAACGTCCAAAGAAACTATCGGACTGGCTTAGATATTGGTCAATTCTGACGTCTCCCTGATCGTAGCTGTCCTGGGTAACAGGATTAACCGAGTAATTGCCGGAAAGCACATTGTTGGATGTGGCCGCTGGAAATTGTTGTAATAAATGGAGCGCATTCGCATCCATGCGCCCTGAAGGAATTCGATTGAGACACCCCAGGTTCGGCCCGGACGATGAGGGGATGCAAGTAGGATCAATAGGGTCCCTCACCCAAAAGCTGCTTGTGGGGCTTCCCATGACTGTCAATCCGGTCACCGGATCTACAGACCCACCGTGTAGCAGCCGGGTAGTCGCCGGATCCATGATGGTCCCCAGCGCAAACGTGCGACCCATGGCATCCGTTCTGGTGCCACCCTGCAACCCGATCAAGTCAGACATATCGGTAAAGTTGCTCGACTGCATTTTCGCAGTCGGAGCGGTTAGTACCGACGTGGTTGCCTGACGCTGTCTGTAACCCTCATAGTCCACAAAAAAGAACGTCTTCCTCGTTCCGTGATTAAGGGGAAATACCGGTCCTCCTAGCGTGCCGCCAAACTGGTTACGAATGAACTTTCCTTTCGGCAGACCCTGATAGTTGGTGAAAAAGTTCGCCGCATCCAACGAGGCATCTCGATGGAATTCAAATAGATCGCCGTGGAACTGATTGGTGCCAGACTTAACCGTCGCATTTATAATTGCGCCCCCTGCGCGCCCGAACTCGGCGCTGTAACTGCTCGTCTGGACCTTGAACTCCTGCAGCGCGTCAACCGACGGCCGATAGACATAGCCAGCACCGTTGATGAAATCGACGAGGTTGGAATTGTTGTCCACGCCATCAAGCAGGTAATTGTTGGAAAAACTATTTTGGCCGTTGGCGGAAAAGTTCCCCGAGGCGGCCATTCCACGTGTATCCTGCTGGGCTTGAACGACACCGGGCTCCAGTTGCGCCAGGAATGTGTAATTGCGGCCATTCAGAGGAAGAGCGTTGATCGTCTGCGCACCCACGAC
>Ga0207933_1001180_pt1 | contig 21013 bp, 20 predicted proteins | sample NGESurdeep092012_4_FD_184488 | JGI IMG/M metagenome (GOLD analysis project Ga0207933, IMG submission 184488) | Arctic peat soil microbial communities from Barrow, Alaska - NGEE Surface sample F53-3 deep-092012 (SPAdes) | ecosystem: Environmental > Terrestrial > Soil > Wetlands > Peat ...
AACTGGTACTGAAATTCAAAAGTACTAAGAGTAGAAAACATAACTAAACATTTTAGGTTAAAATTACTAATATATTTAGACATTTCAAAGAACTGTTTTTGCTTTGCGGTTAATCTTTATCAACCTATTCTATTAAATTAAATAAAAAGCAAGTTACATTTTTTTGTGAATTGCTTCAATTGCATCTAAATGTTTTTGTAATGTAGGCAGAGCTTTCATTATAAAATCTTTATAATCTGCGTCCTGAATTTTGTCGCCAGCCTTTTTAAAAGCATCAATGTCTGTTTTGTGATCATCTATCATCATTGATACATAATCTTTGTCAAAATCTTTTCCGGTTTCTTTACTTAATTTATCAATGTCTTTTTGTTGATCGCTTGTAACAGTTGATGGTAATGCTACATTCTTTTTTGAAGCAAGGCTTTTTAACTCATCATTTATTTTTGAATGGTCATCTACCATCATTTTACCGAAATCCTTTATCGACTGAGTTGCTGAATTTTTTTCTGCAATTTTTCCTAATTCCACTTCCATCATTCCTCCGGCAGCGGCATCTTGCGAAAAATTCTTCGCGTCATCTCCCACCATCATTTTACTGGTATCGCTCATCATGTTGTTATTGGCGCTTGTATCTGTGGAGCTCATTGTGTTAGTTGTGCTATCCGTGGCTGCACTGCTTGTATTTGAATTGCCATTACAAGCTGATAACATAAGAGCACCTCCGATTATAAAGGCCACGCTTAATTTTTTCATAATATTGATTATTTTTTAAGATTAATGATATACAATAGAGAACAAAATATGTTCCATCAACTTTTTTAGTTGAAAAAATTAAAATGAGGACAAAATACAATGCAAATTGTTGATTTTTTTTCCTTAAAGGAGAATCAATTACCCAAAATGATTTTTTCAAATATTTTGAAAATCGATTAGCCTCTTTACGGCTTCTTGTAAAGTGCTTTCTTTTTTAGCAAAACAAAAACGCAATACCTGGTTATTTTTTTCTTTTTGGTAAAATGCGGAAACCGGAATAGTCGCCACTTTAGCTTGTTCAGTTAACTTTTTTGCAAAAACAAGTTCCGGATCATCGCTTATATCAGAATAGCTGAACAATTGAAAATAACTACCATAAGAAGGAAGTGGTTTAAATTGAGTTGTTTCCATCAAGCGTTTAAAATAATCTCTTTTTGCCTGAAAGAAATTTCCCAATTTGAGGTATTCATTTTTATGTTGAAGAAATGCAGCAAAAGCGTATTGCATAGGAGTATTAGTGCAAAAGCAATTATACTGATGAACTTTTAAAAATTCCTTCATTAACCATTCCGGCGCAATGCAATATCCAATTTTCCAGCCAGTGCAATGAAAAACTTTACCAAAAGAAAAAACAGAAAAGCTTCGTTCAAATAAATCAGGATATTTTAAAATGCTTTCATGTTGCATTCCATCAAAAACGATGTGTTCATATACTTCATCGCTTAAAATTAAGATTCCCGTTCCATCTACAATTTTCCTTAATTGTTGAAAGTCAGTTTCATCTAATATCCTTCCTGTTGGATTATTGGGCGAATTAAGCATTATTAATTTCGTCGCAGGAGTTATTTTTTGCTTCACCACATTCCAATCAATTTTATATTCAGGGTATTCTAATTGAATTAAAATGGGAATAGCTCCGTTCACCAAAATATTTGGAACATAACTATCGTATGCGGGTTCAAAAACAATTACTTCATCGCGGGGTTTTAAAATGGTAGTAAGAGCGGTATAAATCCCATAAGTAGCACCTGGCGTAATTACGATTTCTGTTAAAGGATTAATTTCGCTTTTATACCGTAAAGCAACTTTTAAGGCGATTTCTTCTCTTAATGCAAGTAAGCCGTTTCTGTGAGCATATTGATTATGGCCATCTTTCATTGCTTTAGCTGCCAAATCAATCAAATCTTCATTCACATTAAAATCAGGAGAACCCTGACCTAGATTAATTGCCTTGTGCCTGGCTGCCAACAAGCTCATTTCTGTAAAAATAGATACGCCGGTTTCAGGTAATTTTCCTGAAAGAAAGTGCTTCATAATTAATAACTTTTGTTAGAATTATAAATACTTGTCTCCTTTATTTCTTTTTATTTCTGAAAGGTATTCTTTAATACTTTGTTCATTTTCTTTCTTGCAAACCAATAATGCATCCGGCGTGTCAACGACAATAAAATCATCTAACCCTTGCAATAAAATTAATTTATCGCCAGAGGTATGGACGATGTTTTTAAAAGAATCGAATAGAATTACGTTATTACCTGCCACTGCATTTTCGTGATAATCTTTTTCAAGATTTTCATAAGCGCTTCCCCAGGTTCCGAGATCGCTCCAGCCAAAAGAGGAAGGGATCACATAAACATTATCAGCTTTTTCCAGGATTGCATAATCTATGGAAATGTTGACGCATAAAGGATAGATAACTTCTATGGCTTCTTTTTCAGAAGTTGAATTCATTGCATTTTTAGCTCCTTCGAAAAGTTCTTGCATTTCAGGAATGTATTTTTCAAAAGCTGCGATAATATTTTTTGTTTTCCATACAAAAATTCCCGCGTTCCATAAAAAATCCCCACTTGCTATAAATGTTTTTGCTAATTCAAGGTTGGGTTTTTCTGTAAAAGTTTTTACTTTATAAATATTTGCGCTAACGGCATGTTGTTCATATTGGATATACCCATAACCAGTATTAGGCTGAAAAGGTTTGATCCCTAACGTAAGAAGTGCATTATTTCGATCAGTAAACTCCAGTGCCTCAAGGCTGTTTTTACTAAAAGTTACGTCATCAAGAATCAAATGGTCTGCGGGAGCACAAATCAAATTGCTCTCTGGGTTCAATTGATGTAATTTATAGGAAATATAAGCAATACAGGGAGCTGTATTTTTTCTTGAAGGTTCACAAACTATATTTTCTTTAGGTAATTGCGGTAATTGTTTTGCGGTAATATCCTTATAATGGTAAGATGTTACAATATAAATATTTTCAACAGGAATAAATTGTGCAAAACGGTCAAATGTTGATTGAATAAGAGTTTTACCGGTATTTAATATATCTAAAAATTGTTTGGGAAGGCCTACCCGGCTTACAGGCCAGAAACGGCTACCGATTCCCCCTGCCATAATCGCTACGTAATTGTTTTTATTCATTGCTATTTTTTAGGTTATTAAATGATTCCTTCACGAATGAGGTCATGTAAATGAATGATACCTGTATATTTATTTCCTTCAGTGACAATTAGCTGGGTTATGTTTTTGTTCTTCATTATTTCGAGCGCATTTACAGCTAACGATTTGCCATCAATTGTTTTTGGATTTAGGGACATAATATCTTTGGCTTTTACTTCCTTGTGGTACAAATTTTTTTCCAACATTCTTCTCAGGTCCCCGTCTGTAATAATTCCAATTAAATTTTCTCTTTCATCTAATACAACGGTAACGCCTAAACGTTTTTTAGTGATTTCGATAATTACATCTTTCAAAAAACTCTCTGCGCTTACAGAAGGTTTTTCATTATTTATTGAAAGATCGGCAACCCTCAGGTATAATTTTTTACCTAACGCACCTCCGGGATGGAACTTTGCAAAATCTTCGGAATTGAATCCTCGCAATTCCATTAGGCAAACACAAATAGCATCTCCCATTACCATTTGTGCAGTTGTACTGCTTGTTGGTGCCAGGTTGTATGGCGATGCTTCTTTTTCTACGGTTGTATTAAGAACAATGTCAGCGCATTTCGCCAAATAACTTTGCATATTACCACATATTGCGATAAGTGTATTTTCAAAATTTTTAATCAGCGGCACGAGGATTTTAATTTCCGGGCTATCGCCACTTTTACTAATTATAATTACTACATCATCTTCCTGAACCATTCCGATATCTCCATGTATGGCGTCAGCGGCGTGTAAAAAAAGTGAAGGAGTCCCTGTGCTGTTAAGAGAGGCTACAATTTTTTGCGCCACAATTGCACTTTTTCCGATTCCACTTATTACAAGCCTTCCTTTTGAATGAAAAATTTTTAAAATTGCTTTTTCGAAATCCTCATTTATAAAATCAACCAAAGCGGCAACAGAATAAGATTCTGCAATAATTGTTTGTTTACCGGTATTGATAATATTTTTTTCCATTAAAAATGATTCAAAAGTACTCAGTTCTTTTTGCTTTAGAATACGTATAATTTCCACAAAATGATTGCAAACCTACTTGAATTGCATGGTAGAACAAAGCAAAGGATTTTGATTTAGTAAGAAAAAATCTTCGTACCTTAACCAAATTAATCTGATAAAAGTAACTTTCTATAAAGTAACTTTAACCAAATCTTTCAATTAATAAATTAACTTTGAAACCCTTTTAAAGATTGAATAGCAGAAAAGAAAAACCATGCCTACAGTAAAAACAACAAAACCAAAAACACCAAAACCAAGAGTTTCAGAAAAAAGCGACGATTCAACTATAACTAACGACATTATTCTTTCCGAACAACTTCAAAAGCATTTTGGTTTTAATTCCTTCAAAGACCCTCAAAAAGAAATTATTAAAAGCCTTCTTTCCGGCAAAGATACCTTTGTAATTATGCCCACCGGGGGCGGAAAAAGTTTATGTTATCAATTGCCTGCAATCATAAGTGAGGGTTGCGCTATTATTGTTTCTCCATTGATAGCGCTGATGAAAAACCAGGTAGACCTTGTAAGAGGTTACAGTAGCACAGACAATATTGCTCATTTCTTAAACAGTTCCCTAAATAAAGGCCAGCAAAAAGTAGTGAAAGATGACCTTCTTTCAGGAAGCACCAAGCTTCTTTACGTAGCACCTGAAACGCTGACTAAAGAAGAAAATGTTGAATTTTTTAAAGGGCTTAAAATATCATTTTTCGCAGTTGATGAAGCACATTGTATAAGTGAATGGGGGCATGATTTCAGGCCGGAGTATAGAAGGCTTCGCGAAATAATGGATCAGATAGATGAAAAAGTTCCTGTAATTGCTTTGACCGCAACGGCTACCCCCAAAGTACAAAGTGATATTTTAAAAAATCTCGTGCTCCGAGATCCTCAGATTTTTATTTCATCATTTAACAGGCCCAATTTATATTATGAAGTAGTTCCAAAGGTGAAAAAAGACCAGGCTATAAAAAGTATGGTAAAATTTATTTCTCAAAATAAAGGGAAAAGTGGAATCATTTATACACTCAACAGAAAAACAACGGAAGAATTAGCCAGTACTTTAATGGCAAATGGAATAAAAGCCGTGGCTTACCATGCAGGCCTGGATACCAAATTACGTGCTAAAAGGCAAGACCAGTTTTTGGGTGAAGAAATCCAGGTGATCGTTGCTACTATTGCTTTTGGGATGGGTATTGATAAACCCGATATCAGGTTTGTAATTCATTATAATATTCCTAAATCAATTGAAAATTATTATCAGGAAACAGGCAGGGCAGGAAGAGATGGGCTGGAAGGGAAATGCCTTCTTTATTATTCGCATAAAGACGTGGCGAAACTGGAGCATTTAATGCGGGACAAGGCATTGAGCGAAAGAGAAATAGGCGCTCAGTTAATTAATGAAACTGTTGCCTATTCTGAAAGTGGGGTTTGTAGAAGAAAAATGTTGATGAATTATTTTGGGGAGAAATATGAACATGACAATTGCGGAGGAAAATGTGATAACTGTAAAAACCCCAAAGAACTTGTGGAAGCCAAACCAGAAGCCTTAATTGCTCTTAGTGCAATAAAGGCCCTGGAAGAAAGATTTCCAATCACCTATATAATACCAATGATTATAGGAAAATTAAACCCTCAAATAAAAATGTACAGGCATGAAGAAATGCCTGTTTTTGGTTCAGGGAAAGAAAAGGATGAACATTTTTGGAATTCGCTTATACGGCAAATGCTTTTAGAAAATTTGATACAAAAAGATATCGAAGATTATGGTGTACTGAAATTAGCAAAAAAGGGAGAAGAATTTTTAAAGAAACCATTTTCATTTAAAATTGCTTTAAACCACATTTATGAGACTGATGGTGAGGAGGAAGAAGAAACCGTGGATGCTGATGAAGCTGGAGCTGCTGATGAACAACTCATTCAATTATTAAAAGACCTAAGGCAGCAGGAAGCAAAAAAGAGGAACCTGCCACCCTTTGTAATTTTTTTGGAGAACAGCTTAATAGATATGGCCACGCTTTATCCTACCACTTTAAAAGAACTTGAAAAATGCCAGGGTGTAAGTGTTGGAAAAGCGATGAAATTTGGAAGGGTATTTGTTAACCTCATAGAAAAATATGTACAGGAAAATGATATTGAAAAACCGGATGATTTTGTGATGAAAAGTGTTGTAAACAGAAATAATAATAAAATATTTATTATCCAGAATGTTGATAAAAAAATGCCTCTCGAAACAATAGCAAAAAATCGAACCCTTCAATTACCCGAACTTCTTGAAGAAATGGAAACGATTGTCGCAAGTGGCACAAAACTCAATCTCGATTATGCAATTGAAGATTGGATGGAAGATTACGAAACCGAAGAAATCATTGATTATTTTAAGGGTTGCGAGACTTCGAGCCTGGAAGTTGCGAAAGAAGAACTTGCAGAAGGAAATTATTCCCTGGAACAATTAAAAATTGTAAGAATTAAATTTCTGTGTGAGTATGGAAATTAAATAATAAAAAGGAATTTTTATTTTAAATGAATAATTCTATTTTTGCCGCCCACTGGTGCGGTAGCTCAGTCGGTAGAGCAAAGGACTGAAAATCCTTGTGTCGGCGGTTCGATCCCGCCCCACACCACAAAACCCCTTAATCGGGGGTTTTTTAATTTACATAAACTAAGAAAGAAATTAAATAACTTTCCTAAAGTGAAACTATTTTAAATGCATGTAAAGGAAAGATTCCAAAATAACTTCGATTTCCTGCGGATTTTTGCAGCCTTATGTATTATTCTTTTTCATTCTTTCGGGCTTTTAGGAAGAATGAAAAGTGAACCGTTATTCATGTTTACAAAAGGGCGGATTAATTTTTCTTTTATTGGATTAAGTATTTTCTTTTGTATAAGTGGTTACCTTATTGCTAAAAGTGCCGTTAAATCGCCAACAGTTAAGAATTATCTATGGAAGAGGTTCCTTAGAATCCAGCCTTTACTAATTGTATTGTGCCTTCTCACTATATTTCTTCTTGGCCCTTTTTTTACCCATTTAACCTTAAAGCAATATTTTTTAGATTTCAAGACATACACATACTTTAGAAATGTCTTTCCCTTTTTGGGCATTCAGTTTACATTGCCTGGCTTATTTCATAACTTAAGAGATAGTGGTGTCAATGGTTCCTTGTGGACTTTAATTGTTGAGGAGAGGCTTTATTTGTTAATGACAATTATCTTTTTATATCGAAAAGATAAAGCCTGGTATCTTTTCCTATTAATTATTTTAATTAATATAGTTTTTATTATTAATCGTTTCTTTTTTTATGGAGAAATGATTCCATATTTATCAGGAGCACCATTTTTTTATTCTCTGCTATTTCTTAATTCCGCAGGGCTATATTTAATCAAATTTGACTTTTCAAAGTTTCTGTTTTTAACCATAATAGTGGCTGCCATCTGCTTTTTTATGGGAATAGTATTTCCAAAACTTGATATTCTTTATATATTTTCTCTCCCTTTATTGATTATTAGTGTAGGAAAAATTAAAGGGGCAACCAATTATTTTGGGAAATATGGAGATTTCACTTATGGTATTTATGTTTTCTCTTTTCCTGTACAACAGGTTTTAGTAACGAAAGGTATTTCAAATCCTTATTTACTTTTCTTTCTCACACTTTTAATTGTCCTCCCAATGGCTATACTTTCCTGGAATTTTATTGAAAAAGAATTTTTAAAATTAAAAAGGCTTGTAAAGTGATAAGATTTATCGGGAGTGTAAGCATATTTTTATCTTCCGAAATCATCTTGCACCCTTACGATATCATTTTCATCACTTGGGTTATTATTGTCTGTATGTTGCCATATTTCAGCAATAATTCCCCATGTTTCAAGGCCAATTAAGCGGTGCCTTTCACCCTGGTATAAGGTAATTATATCGTTTATCTTTTTGATCTCAATATCGTTTTCGTCATCGTTCTCGCTTTTTATTACGCCTACCTCTCCTCCTATCACTTTCCACAATTCAGACCGGCGATGATGATATTGCCAGCTAAGCCTTTTACCTTTTTCTACTATCAGTATTTTCGGGCTAATTTTTCCGATGTTTTGCTTTTTTGAATCTTCTACATCGCTAAAAAAAAAATCAATAAATTTTTTTGATTGCTGCTCATCAATTACGAAAAATCCGCCCCAGGGCCGTGTTTCATCTGAATTTATAATTCTGAATTGATGTTCAAGGAGATATTCCTGAACAATTTTGAAAGTGTTTTTTTTGTCCTGGTTTAAGGATAAATTTATTTCCATAATTTATATATAGCGGTTATGTATAAACGTAATTATCTACCCATATAAACCATTAGGATCTGAACATCACTAGGATTTACTCCACTTATTCGGCTTGCCTGTCCTAATGTCTGAGGCCTGATTTTTTTAAATTTTTGCCGGGCTTCATTTGATAACGAAGAAACATTTTCATAATTAAAACTTTCCGGTATGACCTGGCCTTCGAGTAGGCCCATTTTTTTTACCATTTCTTGTTCCTTGTCAATGTATACCTGGTATTTTATTTGAATTTCAGCTTGTTCCAAAGCCTCATCTGAAAAATCCTTGAGTTGAGATCTAACCGGTGCCATAGAATTTATCATGCTTTTTAAGGTAATCTCTGGCCTTAGTAAAATTTGTGCTGCTTTGGTTTTTTGATTAATTATTGCTGATGATATGTTTTCAAGTGAATTGTTTACTTCTTCTGGCTCTAATTTTATGCTTTCCAAAGCCATAATAATTTCTTCAATTTCTTTTTTCTTTTCTATTACTTTTTTCATTCTTTCCTGGGAAGCTAAACCAATTCTAAAACTTTTTTCAGTTAACCTTAAATCTGCATTGTCTTGCCTTAATAAAGTTCTGTATTCTGCCCTACTTGTAAACATTCTATAAGGTTCATCAGTTCCTTTATTTATCAAATCATCAATTAGAACGCCGATATATGCTTCATTTCTTTTGAGAAGGAAGGGTTCTAGTTTATTAATACTTTGATGAGCATTTATGCCTGCCATAAGTCCCTGACAACCAGCTTCTTCGTAACCTGTGGTCCCATTAATTTGACCTGCAAAAAAAAGATTTTTAATAATTTTTGTTTCGAGGTTATTCCTTAATTGCATTGGAGGGAAATAGTCATATTCTATTGCGTATCCAGGCCTGAACATCTTGCAATTTTCAAAACCTTCTATTTTTTGTAAAGCTTTGAATTGGGTTTCTTCGGATAACGACGATGAAAATCCATTTAAATATATTTCTATTGTTTCAAAACCCTCTGGTTCAACAAACAGTTGGTGCCTGTCCCTTTCAGCAAAACGATTTATTTTATCTTCAATACTTGGGCAATACCTTGGCCCAATCCCTTTTATTCTTCCCTGAAACATAGGGCTTTCGTCGAATCCTGACCTTAAAATTTCATGGACTTCCGGGTTAGTATAAGTTATCCAGCAGCTTTTTTGTTTACTGGGTTTGTTCGTTGGTAAATAAGAAAAGCCGGTTATTACTTCATCTCCCTTTTGCTCTTCCATTTTCGAGTAGTCAAGGCTTCTTCCATCAATCCGTGGAGGGGTTCCTGTTTTTAACCTGGCGCTTTCAAATCCCCATTCTACTAATTGTTCTGTAATTCCGGTAGAAGCTTTTTCTGCCACCCTGCCACCTTTTATTTGTTTTTTCCCAATATGAATGATTCCATTTAGAAAAGTACCGTTGGTAAGAATAACAGATTTAGATAAAATATTATGGCCCTGGGCTGTTTTAACTCCTGAAATCGAATTCCCCTTTTTTATTAGGCCAACGACAGAATCTTGGTAAAAATCTAAATTTTTCGTTTTTTCAAGCAAAATTCTCCATTTTGAAGAAAAAAGCATCCTGTCGTTTTGGGTTCGTGGGCTCCACATTGCCGGCCCCTTGCTTTTATTCAGCATTCTAAATTGGATCATGCTTTCATCTGATACTATTCCAGAATATCCACCTATAGCATCGATTTCTCTAATAATTTGCCCTTTCGCGATGCCACCCATCGCCGGATTGCAACTCATTTGGGCCATGTTTTGCATGTTCATTGTTATAAGGAGGGTTTTACTTCCTAAATTGGCTGCTGCCGCAGCGGCTTCACAGCCGGCATGGCCAGCACCAACAACAATTATATCATATTCCTGGAACATTTTGCAAAAGTACCACATTGAAAATTTAATTGAAAATCATGTTTCACGTGAAACATAAGGAATGTTGTGTTTCACGTGAAACAATTAAATCTTTAATAGATAATAGTCCTCTTTTTTGCGCATTTGAGATTTTTCTACTTTTGAAGTATCTGAGTAGCCGCATAAATGTAGTATCCCATGAATGATAACTCTATATAGTTCAGAAAGAAATTCAATTTTTAAATCGTGGGCATTATCTTTCACCCGTTCAATGCTGATATATATTTCTGAAACAATAGGTAAAGAAGAATTTGAAAGTGTAAACGTTAAAATGTCAGTGAAGGTGTCGTGATTAAGGTATTGTTGATTTAATTTTAATAAAAAATCGTCGTTGCAAAAAACATAAGAAACAGAATTAAAATGAACCTTTTCTTCTGCAAAAATCCTTGCAATTAAGGATTTAATTAATAATTTATCCTTCAGGAGAAATTTGAGGCCATGATTATTGAAAGTTATTGTACCCAATATTTATAGAAATTTAAAAACTTTTTTTGATGAAATATTATTTTAAATCCAGATGAAATTATCAGAGGTAAAAGCAGGAACAAAAGTAAAAATTAAGTCTTTTGAAAATCATGAAATTGTTTTAAAACTGATGGAAATGGGTTGCCTGCCAGAAGAAGAAATTACAGTTTGGAAAAAAGCTCCATTTGGAGACCCTATCTATGTGCTTGTCGCCGGCTATTCATTGAGTTTAAGGGTAGATGAGGCTGAACAAATTATTGTAGACTTATTGTAAAAGTTGAAATTCTTTTTACGTATGAATATAGGATTGTATTTTGGTTCATTTAATCCCGTTCATAATGGTCATTTAATTATTGCCAATTACGTGGCTAATTATACTTCCCTTGAAAGAATCTGGTTTGTGGTTTCTCCGCAAAGCCCTTTCAAACAAAACGGTTCTTTAATTAATGAAAATCATAGAAAGCATTTAATTGACCTGGCAATAGAAGGCGAAAAAAAACTACGGTCATCATCGATTGAATTTAAGCTTCCGAAACCTTCCTATACAGTTGAAACATTGCTTTATTTAAATGTAAAATATCCACAACATCAATTTTCTATAATTTTGGGTAGCGATAGTTTTCAAAATATTACCAAATGGAAAAATGCTGATTATTTATTAAAGAATTATTCCCTTTATATCTATGAACGGCCAGGATTTAAAGTAAAACCAGAAATGCTTAACGATCAAAGAAAACTGTTAAAAGCTCCTTTATTACAAATATCCAGTACGGAAATCAGGAAAATGTTAAATCAAAAAAAATCAATACGATTTTGGGTGCCTGACATTGTTATGGAAGAGATTTATAATCAGCAATATTACATATAAAATATATTGTTATATATAATATTTTTTGAAATGGATACAAAATAAGAAATTGAATTAAAAGTTGCTTTACTGTAAAATTGTACTAAAAAATAAACCCAATTACGAGGCAACCCAAAACAATGAATGGTGCGGGAATTTTTGTGAAAGTAAGTAAAGAAAAAGTGCCGATTATTACAAAAAGGTTCACAAAACTTACCGTATCTAGTTGTGTTATTGAAATATCTTTTACGAGGAACATAAAAGATCCCCACATTATACCAACTACTACTGCATTAATACCTTCCAAAGAACGATATACAACCACATATTTTTTTAAATGCTGCCATACAGGAAAGAAAAATAATACCAATAACGCGCTGGGTAAAAAGATGAAAATACATCCAATAAAACACCCCGCTATCTGCCATCCTGGCCCATAATCCCTCAATATCATTCCTCCAATATAGGAAGTAACAGAAAAAACCGGTCCTGGGATAGCACGAATAATTCCCCAACCGGTTAAATATTCTTCCTTGTCCAGATAATTTGATTTTTCCCGTGTTACATATTGTTCATACATCATTGGCATTAAAACATCGCCGCCTCCGAAAACCAGGCTGCCATACCTATACATGTTTTCTGTAAGATTATAGGCTTTTCTATGTTCCCAATTTTGTTTTCTTGCTGTTTCACTAAAGAAACCAACTATCAAAAAAATTAATAAGAATAACCAAATATTTGTCCACTTGATATGCCTTGGCTTTATATTCTCCTTTTCAGGAAATCGCTTATCACTAAAGTTTGTAACCACGCCACCTAAAACTATTAAAATTGGAAAAACCCAGGGAGTTCTAAAAAAAATGTAGGTGCCCAAAGCGCCCACCACCATTATAAAAAAAGTGATTTTATTTTTAATGGATACTTTATACATTTTAAATGCCGCAAAGGCAATAAAGCCAACAGCCATTGGTTGTATGTATGAAAAAAGATCAAGATTTACGTGGTATGTCTTTACGTAGTAAAAAAGAAATGAAAGGATACCCATTAATATTGAAGCTGGAGTGATCCAAATTAGGAGGGTGAGAATCGCGAGCGGCACACCTCCCCGTTTATAACCAATTAGCGTAATAGTTTGGGTTGAAGAAGCTCCAGGTAAAAGTTGGCAAAATGCAACATATTCCATCAATTCTTCTTTGGTAACATCCCTTCTTCCTTCTACAAAAGTTTTGATCATCATCCCCAAATGCCCTTGAGGGCCGCCAAACGCAGATATTGTATAATAAAAAACAGCTTTTAAAAAAGGAATGTGCCTGTGCAGTACCATTAAAATATTTTTTTAAAAACGAATCATTTGTTTTCTGTCAGGCAAGCAATTTTTTTTGGAATAAAAGTTTTGTCAAACAAAAATTATTTTAAAAATACTTCTAATTTTATTTTTTAAGCCCAATTTCTCTTAAGCGTTCATCAAGGTATTGCCCGGCTGTAATTTCAGGGAAAACTTTGGGGTGTTTCTCATCCACACATTCTACAATTGCAGAAAGATCCATTGCCGATTTTGGATGCAAAAAGAACGGAATTGAAAAACGCGAAGTATGCCATAATTCGCGAGGCGGATTTACCACTCTGTGCGTGGTGCTTTTCAATTTATTATTCGTCAGCCGTTGCAGCATATCCCCAACATTTACTACAATCTGATCTTCAAGTGAAGTAACCGGAATCCATTCATTTTGTTTGGTAAGAATTTCCAGGCCTCCTGCAGAAGCGCCTACTAATAAAGTTATTAAGTTAATGTCTTCGTGTTGTTCTGCGCGGATAGCACTTTTTGGCTCTTCAGTAATTGGGGGGTAATGAATAGCACGAACTATTGAATTTCCTTCTTCTACTTTATCATCAAAAAAATGTTCATCAAGGCCGAGATAAAGAGCAATAGACTGTGAGAGCGATTTTGCTGATTTCTCAAAAGCACGGTAAGCTTTAAAAAGCGTTTCATTAAATCCTTCAATTTCTGAAACACTTACATTATCCGGGTATTCTGGTTTTAAAGGATGGTTTTCAGGAACAATCTGGCCGTATTGAAAAAACTCTTTCAGGTCGGGAGCTTCACTGCATTTGGCGTGCTCTTTTCCAAAAGAGGTATATCCTCTTTGCCCGGCCAAACCTGGTATTTCATAACCTCTTTTTTTATCGGAAGGGAGAGAAAAAAATTGTTGTACATATTTATAAAGATCTGCAATCAGGCTATCGGGTATTCCGTGATTTTTTACTGCAACAAAACCAACTTCTTCATAAGCTTTACCAAGCTTTTGTACAAACGATTCTTTAAGTTTAGGATCTTCGCCTGTAAAATCAGACAAATCCACTACTGGTATGGTCATTGATTTACATTTTAATTTTAATTACGAATTTAGCGTAGCCAATGTCAAATTACAAAGAATATTTATTACCTAAAGGTATTGTTTTTATTTTTTTATTTTTTTCTATCGGAGTAATGATTTCATGCTCCAGGAAAATGTATACACGTTCAATTAATTATCACTTTAAGAGTGAAAAGAATTTACCGGATTATAGCAATTTAGATTATTGGGCTGCTTCACCTTTCAAATATAACCCTTCGGGTAATATTCCAAAAGGGTTAAAAGATAAAATACAAGATTCTACTGCAGATGTTTTTTTTATTTACCCAACCACTTATACCGATGAGAAAATGCCCGATGGCTGGAACGCTTATATTGATGATGAAAAAATAAATAAGAAAACGGATAATACAGCAATCCTTTACCAGGCAAGTGTTTTCAACAGGTATTGCCGTGTTTTTTCGCCACGTTACCGACAGGCAAACCTCGTGGCTTTTTATACAAAAGATACAACCATTGCTAGCGCTGCATTTGATACAGCCTACGCAGATGTAAAAAAAGCATTTGAATATTATTTGCAACATTACAATCATGGAAGGCCAATTATTATTGCCTCTCATAGCCAGGGAACTTTACATGCGGGAAAGTTGTTGAAAGAATTTTTTGAAAATAAACCTTTGCAAAAGCAGTTGGTGTGTGCTTATGTAATTGGCTTACCGGTATTTGTAAATTATTTTTCTGAATTGAAACCCTGTAAAGACTCTACGGCAACAGGCTGCTTTGTAAGCTGGCGAACTTTTGAAGAAGGATATATAGCTCCTTATATTAAAATTGAAACACTTAAAGCGGATGTAATTAATCCGCTTACCTGGACAATGGATACAACACTTGCTCCGGCTTATTTAAATAAAGGCGGAATATTACGAAATTTCAATAAAGTGATTCCTGGGTTGGTCCACGCGCAAATTCATAAAAATATTTTATGGGTAAATAAGCCTAAATTTTTTGGAAGTATTTTTCTAAAAACTAAAAATTACCACATAGCAGATTACAATCTTTTTTATGAAAATATAAGAGAGAATGTGGGGGCAAGAATCAGAGCTTTTCGGGTAAATGAAAATCCAAAACAGTAAACAGACAAAAAAAGCAATTTCTTGTTTTTAGAGAGAAAAATCAAATTTTGAATTCCCTCAATTTATTTTTTACCGCTTATAAAATTTATTAGTTTATGTCCTTGAACCAATACTTTTAATCCATTTCTTTTTAAAGAAATGGAAGGATTTTTTTTCACAAAATTATCACTGTCAGCTTTATAAGCAGACAAAATATTCTTGTAAGAAAGGATACCACTAATTTTATTCCCCTCGGAAACAACTGGTAAAATATCTACATTTTCTTCTGCCATCAATTCTACTGCGGTGCGCAGGCTGCTGTCTTCATTTACAGAAGCGTTATTTCTTTTTATCAATTGGCTTACTGTCTTATTAGGGTCCTGGTGGTTTCCCCTTAAACTGGAAGAACTTACGATGCCTTTGTATTCATTCTCTTTTGTAATGATAATAAAGTAATTACTGTTATAATCAGTTTCATTTTCAAGCCAGTCGCGCACTTCCCCAATTGTATTGTCTTCATTTATCAATACTCCGTTGTCTGCCATTACCTCTTTCACATTGATTGATTCTAAAATGTCGGCCTCATAAGAATCTGGAGTTTTTACGCCACGTTTGGTTATTTTTTCGGTCATAATCGTATTCTCCATAAGAAAAAATGAGACAACATAAGAACCGATACATCCCGCTAATAATGGCAATAATGCATTTGATTGGCCTGTGGCTTCCAACGCGAAAATTATGGAAGTTAAAAGCGCCCTGGATGCTCCGGCAAACATCGCCGCCATAGCCACCAATGCTGCAAGGGACAAGGTGATTCCTGATAATGGAAAAAAGTGAAGAATGGCACTTGCCAATAAAATACCTGCCGCTCCGCCAATAGTAAACAAAGGAGCTAAAGTTCCTCCAGAAGTTCCGCTTCCTAAAGCGATTGCCCACGAAACGAATTTTAAAATACATAATGAAAGCACTACTTTTAAAGGAAGGCTTCCTGATAAAACATTGGTTATATTTTCATAGCCTACACCTAAAGTTTTTGGTGCAAAATAGCCCACAATACCAACAGCAAGGCCGCCAATAGCTGGCCACCACATCCAATGAACAGGAATTTTTTCAAAATTATCTTCTACATAATAAACAATTTTAGTAGCAAAAACAGCTATAAACCCCATTACAATCCCCAAAATGCTGTAAACAAAAAGAGCAGTATTGGAAGGTGCTTCTATCAAATGGCCAACAGGAAAAACAGGGCCGGCTTCAAAAAGGAAATGATGGCCTGCTGCGCCTGTAATACACGCCAATGCTACAGGAATGATAGATCGGGGGGAAAATTCAAAAAGCAATAGTTCAATGGCTAAAAATATACCTGCGATAGGAGTACCAAAAATCGCTGCCATACCAGCTGTTGCTCCGGATGCCAATAATATTTTTCGTTCATTATGAGAGATTTTGGCAATTTGCCCCAGTGTAGAACCCAGTGCGCCACCAGTTGCGATGATTGGACCTTCTGCACCGAATGGGCCTCCGGAGCCAATTGCAATTGCAGAAGATATTGGCTTAAGATAAGTTATTGTAGGTTTTATTTTGCTTTGGTTAATTAATATTTGTTCCATTGCTTCAGGAATTCCATGGCCACGAATGGCTTTAGAACCATAAAGCGCCATAAGGCCAACGATTACTCCGCCAATGGCAGGTACGATGATAACCCACAATCCAAGCTGGTTATTAGACGGAGACATGTATACAATAGAAAGCTTTCCGTAAAAAGAGATATTGGTTATAAAATAAATAAGGTAAACCAAGAATTTGGCAATAAAGCTTATAGCCACAGCTACTGCTATCGCCATTCCTGCGATAGTAAAAAGCCTTTTTTTATCCTTATGAAACTGAGGTTTTATATTTTCTGCCTCGAGTGTAGTTTTTAAAGATACCGAGACAGGAATACCCTGTTTTAAAATCCTTTTTTGAATCATTTTAAGAAGTAGGTTAATAAAAAACAACGCAAATGTAATAACTGAAAATTAAATACAATTTTTAGGCGCATTCGCTCAACAAAAATAAAATAAGAATATTAAATATTTGTAGGTTTACTCTACCCTTAAATAAGGCTTCGCCCGGCATTTTTTCTAAAATGTTCAATTTTATATTGAAACATTTCAGCCATTTTATTGGCGCGCCACATTGCTTCTTTTGCTACCTCGCCTGTAAATAGTTCATCTAAAGTTTGTGAAAATAACGAGAGCCACCTTTCGAAATGTTCTCTTTCTACCGGCAGTTGTGCGTGAGGAGGAAAAGGGCTTCCAAAGTAAGTATGTTCGCCCAATAAAACAGTTTGCCAAAAAGTATACATTTTGGCCAAATGTTCTGGCCACCGGGTTTGTATCCGATCGTTGAAAATAGGGCCAATTAATTGATCTTTCTGTACTTTATCGTAAAAATTATCCACCAATAGCTTGATATCTTCTATAGAGAGGATGTCTTCTTTTTTATTTACCAATCTTTTTCTTTTTTAATAAAACAATCATTTAGAGGGCTCAAAAACCTGGTTGGTAGAAATGGCAATCCTGTTCCATGAATTAATAACCACAATCTGCATCAGGATTTGCGCTAACTGGTTTTCATTATAAAATTTCAAAACAGAATTATAAGTTTCATCGCTTACACCATGTTTTGATATTAATGTAACCTCTTCTGTTAATTGCAAAACTGCTCTTTCTTCTTCGGAAAACAAAGGAGATTCTTTCCAGGCTGACATGGCAAATATTCTTCGTGGCGTTTCGCCTAATTTTATAGCATCCTGTGTGTGCATGTCAATGCAATATGCACATCCGTTTATTTGTGAAGCCTTTATTTTTATCATTTCGCGCAGTAGGGCTGGCAACTGAGAGCTTCTTGTGTAGTCTTCTACACCTCTTAGTGCCTTTAATGCAGCGGGTTCAAGGCTGTAAACGTTAATTCTTTTTTCCATAGTTTAATTTTTTGAAATTAATGTATTTAAATAATCTGTAGTAATGGGATTAGTTTTAATGTCTTCCATTCCTTCATAATTCAATAATTTTTCCGCAATATTTTTCATCGAATTGATGGCGTATTTTAAGAAACCGGGGCCGAGGCTTATTCTTGCAAGGCCGATTTCTTTTAATGTTGAAAAATCAGGAATGCCCGGAACCATTAAAATATTTACCGGCAACGAAACATCGTTCATAATCGTTATGATGCTTTCTTTTTCTTTCAAAAAAATCGGATAGAAACAATCGGCTCCGGCAACTTTGTACGCTTTCCCCCTCTCAATCGCTTCTGCCATTTTTTCTTCGTAGGATAAATTCTTTTCTTTTATAAAAACATCGGTACGTGCATTTATAAAAAGCGAACTTCCCATTTCGGAAGCTGTTTTTCTGATGACATTTATTTTTTCTGATTGCTCTTCTTTGGTAAATAATTTTTGCTCATCATGTTTACTGTCTTCAAAATTTATTCCTGAAATGCCTGTGTCAATTAGCTTTTTGATGTTCTCTTTTAATTCTGAATTATTTTTTGCATAGCCACTTTCAACGTCTGCGGTTACCGGAATGTTTACACTCTTTACTATGTTTTCAAGTATCAATAGCAAATCATTGAAGGGAATTTTTTCTCCATCCTGGTATCCATTCGCTAAAGCAATAGAAGCACTTGCTGTGGCAACGGCTTTATATCCTAAATCCTGTAAAAGCTTTGCTCCTAAAGGGTCCCAAATATTTGGAAGTACCAGAAGTTTGTCATCATGATGAAGCTGGTAAAATTGTTTTTCTTTTTCTGTTAGAAGATTTTCTGAAAGCATTTTTATAGATTTTAATAAACTTTCAATACCAACAAAGGTACTTTCTAAAAGTTCAACAATATTTCTATATCGGGAATAAAAAAAGTTTAGCAAAAACTTTAATAAACTTTTATAAGGGAAAAACTGGTAATTTTTTATACAATCGAATTTCTTTAAAATTCATTGCAGCAGTAAACCAATAAATAAGCAGGATTCTTATTTTATTTTAGAGTTAAGGAGATTAGACCTATAAGAGAAAAATCAAGGTTTGTATAATTCGCAGCTATTAGTTACTCTATTTTAATCAAATTAGATCGCATCGCTTCTGATTTCCTGGCCTCCTTTTGATTTAAAATCTTTTAATACTTTTTTAAAATTTTGTTTATCTATCGGTAGTGTTGCGTCGCTGATAATTGTTGATTCAAAACCCATTTCCAATCCATCTAAAGCTGTAAAATATACGCAATAATCAGCAGCCAAACCACAAACATAAATTGAAGTAACTCCTCTTCCTTTTAGATAAGCGCCCATTCCGGTAGCTTTCTTTTTTCCATTATCAAAAAAGCCGCTGTAGCTATCTATATTTTTATCCATTCCTTTTCTGAAAATGGCTTCAATTTTTTTAGTATTTAATTGAGAAGAAAATTCGGCTCCTTCAGTTTCCTGAACGCAGTGGCGTGACCATAAAACCTGGAGCATTCCATTTAAATCTATTTGATCAAACGTTTTTTTGCCCGGATGTGAAGAAGCAAAACTTTTGTGATTAGCCGGATGCCAGTCTTGTGTAGCAACTACAAGATCAAATTTTTTCTGCAAATTATTAATAAAAGGAATGATTGAATCGCCATTTTCTACTGCCAAAGCACCTCCTGGAAGAAAATCATTTTGAACATCAACAATGATCAATGCCTTCATTTTTCAGAATTAATATTATTTGTTCAGTAAATAAAAGCTGCTATGTTTCCAAGCAGGTTTTTACTTTTGGGAATTGATCGAATTCAGAACCGATCAAAAATTTATTCTTCAGGGTTTTCCGTAATAATTATTGAGGCTATTTTCGTAATCATTATTTAAAGGCTGAGAATCGTCATAATCCGGGCTGTCTTTTAATTTCTCTGTTGTGATATTTACAATAACGATTTGGTTATCCCACTTCACCTCTTTTATCCAGCTCGCAGATAGCAAAACTTTTTTACTATTGAGCCAGCTTCCGGTTTCCACAATCAAATAATTAATTTTCCAGTTAGAATCGTCAACAATATAATCAACTACTTTACCAATTTCTCCATCAGTAGTATGGATTTTGTAATCTTCTATTTCTTTTGAACTTCTTAAATGTTTATCGCCTTCGGGCTCAATAGTTTGATCATTTACAATTTGCGGTTCTGCCATTTCACTTTCATAAAGTTCGCTGGGCATCATTCCAAAAATATCGCCCCCGTGTTCATTAGGATTTCCCCAATAAGGGTCCCAGGTATAATAGGCAGAAAGTTGTTCTTCCTGTTGCCTTGAAACAGGTTTGTCTGTATCAATATCCGGGCTGTTTTGTATCTGATCTTTTGTAAGGGCTACCACAAATTGTTCATTTTCCCAATCGGCTTGTTTGATAACAGATGGGGAAAGAAGTACTTTTTTTTCTGAAAACCAACTGCCGGTTTCTACCACCATGTACCTTATGGTCCAGCTTGAATCATCAAAATAAAATTCATCAACTTTTCCAATTTCTCCATCGGTTTCTTTTAAAGAATACCCTTTCAGGTTTTTTATATTGCGTTTCATAATTTGATTTTAATGGTTTCTAAAATTAAATTTAAAATAAATCAATCTTTGTTCCAAATTATTAGATTCTGTAATTAAATAACGTGAGTTCGATATAAGAAGTATATAATTCATTTATTAAGATTAATAAATAATTACAATTATATTACAATGTAAATCAATAATATGTAAGCATATTTAGTATATTTATAGTGCAAACAATAAAAACTAAAAATATGCTTACATCAGGCCAAATTACAGAACTTTTCTTTCTTATTGATGAATATTGCC
>Ga0207933_1001181_pt1 | contig 21000 bp, 21 predicted proteins | sample NGESurdeep092012_4_FD_184488 | JGI IMG/M metagenome (GOLD analysis project Ga0207933, IMG submission 184488) | Arctic peat soil microbial communities from Barrow, Alaska - NGEE Surface sample F53-3 deep-092012 (SPAdes) | ecosystem: Environmental > Terrestrial > Soil > Wetlands > Peat ...
AGTCACGCGACGGGATCGTGCCTGGACGTGAGCGGCGGCTCGACGGCTGACGGAGCCATCGTCCAGCTATGGCAGTGGCTGAATGCGAACAACCAGCAATGGTCGCCGCAGGCGCCGTGACCAATCGCAGTTCCCGTTCGTAAACAGGTGCGGCCACGAGACGGCTCGTGGCCGCACTTTGATTTATGGCTTGACATCGAACCACCGCCGGTGCAGCAAGTTTGAAGAACATCAATATATTCCATTCGCATGAAGCACGTCTCAACTTCCTTCCGTCAGATTCGCACTGTCATTTGCCTGACCATTCTCTCGGCCATGTTCCTCGGGGCCATCGCCGCTGGGTCGGAAACGAACAGGCCGCCGCCGAGCCTCGCTGCCAGATTGAACAAGGCGCACGCGGAAACGAAAATTGACGACCGGCTGAACGCGCTGGATGCGGTTGGCAAGACCCTGGCCTCGTCCGAAATTCCCGAAGCGATCAAGACGGCCGAGAATCTGAAGCAATTGCGGGAGCGGGTTGTGTTCACCGAGTCCGTGCTGAAACGCTGGGGCGAACTCGCCCCCGCCAAAGCTTTTGCATATATCTCCGCAATGCCCGAAGGCATGGAGAAAGTGGAAAGCATCCGCAGCGTCGTCCCATTGTATGCCAAAAACGATCTTCGGGCCGCCGCCGCCGCCGTCACAAAAATGAATCCCGGACGCTCGCGCAACGAAGCCGTCCAAATGCTGGCCGAAATTTGGGCAAAGGACGACGCCAAGGCGGACATCAAGTGGGTCAACGGCCTGTCGGCGGGATTCCCCAAGGAGGAGGCTCTCCGCGACATTTATTTCATCTGGGTGCATTTGGATCCCGCCGGCATCTCATCAACCGTGCAGAATCTTCCGCCCGGCGAGACCAGGCACGACTTGATCATCAATGTCGCTGGCGACTGGGCGGCGCTGGATGCATCCAACGCCGTCAAATGGGCCGAAGCGTTGCCGGTGGAGGCAGACAGGGAACTCGCGCTGGCGACCGTGACGGAATCTTGGGCGGACGCGGAACCTCTGGCTGCGGCTGAATTCGCGCTGAAACTCTCGCCGCCCGAAATGGAACAGCGGGCAGTCCTCGCGGTGCTTGATCGGTGGGCCACTCAGGAGCCACAAAAGGCGTTGTCATGGACCGCCAAATTGTCCGATGAGAATTTGCAACAACAAGGCATTGCCCGAATTTTGGATGTCTTCGCGCCGGTCTCGCCCGAAGCTGCGGCCCGCTGGGTGAGCCAACTTCCCGCCGGGCCGGTTCGCGAAAACGCCATTGGAAGCTACGTCGAAGCCGTCCGCCTCTGGAATCCAGAAGTCGGCGCGCGTCTTGCGATTAAGACTGCGGATCCCGCCTCGCGCGAGAGCCGCGTCGAACAATGTTTCAGCTTGTGGCTCGCTTGGAATCCTGAATCTGCAAGACAATGGCTCAACGGAACCGATTTTCCAGACGCAGTCAAAAACCGCTGGCTCACGGAAAAGCCCAGTCAAGAGTTTTGAATGGTCAAACCACCAACCACGCGATCAGGGCAAAAAATGTCTGATAAACTGCAACATTCAGAAAGCCCGCGCTCGCCAGAATGGTGATTTTAAAAATGAATGCAACGCAATCATACGCGACCTCAATTTTAATTTCTTAATGCCCGGTCCATTTGTTCAAAAAGCCCGATACTTTTTGGGGGCTGTATCCGCCATTTTCTCCAAATTCAACGACGCTTTGTGTGACAAGTTGTTTGCCGTCGGAATCAAGGACAACGATGACTGGCAGGCCGAACTGCGTCGGCTGGCCATATTTTTCCACGGTTGCTTCGTTGTGACCATTGTTCACGTCAACCAGCACCACGACATATCCAGATTGAATTATTCCATGCACAGCCTTGTTTGTATCTAACAAATGGTGCAGAACGTGACACCAAACGCACCAATTCGCTCCGAACTGAAGCAAGACGTGTTTGCTTTCCTTTTCAGCCACAATGAGCGCGTCGGCAATTTGTTTGGAGGCGTCCGCCTTTTCATCGTAAATGGGCTTTCGCAAATAACCACCTGTCTCGTCGGGCTGGTATAAAAGCAATGCAAGAAGCGAAATCGCGCCAACAAGCCACAGTGCAAAGAGAATTTTATATTTCACATTTTCAGGGTTCACATTTTCAGGGCTTGAGGAAATTTTCAACAATTGGGCTGGGTGCGGACTGCCATCCGGCCTGCTGCGGGAGTTTCAGCCAGTCCTGTTCTTCAATGTCTTTCACGGCTGTTCATGCCGGTTTCTGCAAGATGACGTCCGTGTTGCAATGCGGACATGGAATTTTCTCGCCCAGGGAGTGCGAGGGGAATTCAACGTGTCCGCCGCAGGATGAGCAGGACATTTTTATGTTGTCCGCGCGCTTCAAGATGATGGCCGTCCCGCAATGCGGGCATGGAATTTTTTCGCCCAAAAGGTTGGTTGCAAATTCAACGTGTCCGCCGCAGGCGGTGCAAGATATTTTTAGGGATCGAACCAGCACCGCCGCCCCGGTTTTAGCCGGGCCAGAGTTCGCCACTGCTGTCTGCACGGACGGGCTTTCAACTTTGACTCTTTTTGCGAGCCAAGGTTGAAGCAATGCGGCATAGCTGCCCAACATCACGCCAAACGGCAGGAGTTGAACAATCAGTCCGGTCAACCCGCGTGAGAGGTGCAGCGGATCCGTGAGGCTTCCCACACAAGTGGCTTGTGGGTGAATGTGCATTGAAAACAGGCCTATCCAGAACACGACGTAATTGGTCGCCAGCCACGCCAGCCAGCCAGTCTGAATTCCAATGCGCCTGCCGAACAAGCAAATCAATGCCACAACCAGTTCAAATGCTCCAACGGCCAGCACCGCGTAGCGCAGCGGAATGCCCAACATGGGATCGGGCAACGCCAAAACCTGTGCACTGCCAGTGGCGATGAGAAACCGCGTCAACGCCGCCGCCAGCAGGATGACTCCGGCGATGGGAATGAAATATCGAATCCACTTCATAATTTTATTCCTCAAAGATGAAGCGCATCAATTCCCTTGACCGTTGGAGTTTGGCATCAATGCCCACTGTGCGATGCGTTTCGCCGGGGTGCGTGTAGAACTCCACGATGACGCCCGAATTGAGGGCATCCTTTTGATATTTTATGAAGCGGTCATCTAAATGTTCTTCGCCACCGGCGTCCAGCAGTATTTTGGGACGCGGTTGGAACAAGGATAATTTGGAAAAATCCGGCAACTCGCTTGGATTAAGCAGCATAAACCCTCGCCATGGCGCGGGATTTGTTTCCACCAACTGGCTCAAATAAGACGTTTCAGCGCTGGCGGCGAACAGATACACCCGCCGGGTGTCCACTGTCGGATCGCTCTTGAGCTGCTCGTAAAGTCCCTGGACATTTTCCGCCCATTGCTCGATGCCCACCGTCCACCAGGGTCGCTCCACCACCGCCACGGTTGCGCCACAAGCCGCCATGCCCGTCATGAACGGCTCGCCGTAAATCGGATCCGTAATCATGGTGTCCCCAATCACCAGGGGATATTTTTTGTGCGGGTCAAAATTTGCGGGCCGGTAAATGGTGCAAGTGACGTTGCCGCCGGGCAGATTCATGGGTTCGTGCAACACGGTGACGCCCTGGATGAACGGATAATCCGAGACGGAGATCACCGGGCGCAAAGTGCCCGACGCCAGATTGCAGCGCCAAAGGCCGGCCGCCGGCGCGTTGCTGATGTTTCCAAACAGGAGCAATTGCTTTTGGTCGGGGCTCATTCTGAACCAGTCAAAACTTCCATTCCCCCACAACTGCAACAACTGCTTTTTCTCGTTGCCTGACAGATCGGCCAGCTTGAGCCAAAACCGGGTGTCCAGTCGGCTGGAATAAACGAACCTGTCCGGCCCGGCCCATTGCGCGGCGCTCAAGGATTGTCCCTGCATCACTTGCGTCGGGCTGGCATCCGGGCCGGAGGCCGTGTCCAGCCGCCAGATTGAATCTTGCCCGTTGTCCGTGCGGTCGAGCAATAGCACCCCCGTTTCCTTTGAATAGGCCATTCCCGTCAGCCCTCCCAAACCAGTTTCATACCAAACCGGCGAACCGTGCGACGTGATGGATTTTCTCCCAAACCATTTCTCGCCCAGATAATTTTCCACCTGCTTGCGCTCGGCATCATTCAGCGCACGGTCATACACCAGCAACTCGGCAAAATCGCCTTCAGCGGTCTTGGAATTCTTTCCATCGGTCGCCGTGCGGCTGCCGATTTCAACCTCCTTTTCCGCCGTGTTCAAGCTCACATTGGCGACGCCCCGAAGGATGCCGTTGACATAACCTCTTTGCCTCACGCCGTCATAAGCCACTTCCAGAAGGTTCCAGTTGGTGGATGTCATCAAAACCATGTTGTCCGAATACCAGCCTCCCGGCAGATAGAACCTGTCTCGATCCCCCTCCACCGCGAACAAAGTGCCATTGGTCCGCGTATCTCCCATGCTCACCATCATTGATTGATCCGCATCGTGCCGCATGACAACGAACACGCTCCGGGAAGCGGAACCGACGATGCCAAAGGGGGTGATGGTTTTCAAGCCGACTGCGTTCGTGGGGGAATTTGCCGGGCCAAAATGGATCGTGCCCCGCCCGTTCAACGCGAGCGGGCTGTCCGTGCCGTTGAACACCGGCGGATTTTCGTTCCACACCGCGTCGTTCCTGTTGCGGCTCGAATCCGCCAGACCTAAAACAGGTGACTGGTTTGTCTGGCGCAACTTTGAGGCATCGAGCCAGAGTCTTAAACCGGACGCCACCGGCGCGATGATGTTGGTGGCCGTTGCCTCCGCGCTGTCATCGGTTTCCGGCGGGCCTTCCGAAAAATCGATGCGACAAAGGAGGGCGCCATTCTCCAGCCATGCCACCGTGTCTGAACCGATGGCCGTCAGGGAAGACAGGGGGACATCCTCGCTCATGAAAATCTTGTGTTCCCATTTTCCGTCACCATGTTTTTGTGCCAGGCATAAATTCGTTTGATCCGTCACATAGGCAAACTCGGCGGACGTAAGCCACACCGCCTCCGAAAACGGCTTGTCTTCAATGACGGACTGTGCCTGGTTGGTGTCCGTTGAACAGACCATCAGCCAGTTGCTAACGACACAAATAAAATGGCTATCATCCGGCGACCACGGCCCGGCCTGCACATCGAAATCATCGTTCCATATTCCCACCCCGTTCTTGTCCTCGATAATTTGCTGTTTATTCCCGGTAAGGGTGTCGCACAGAAACACGGCGCGTCCCCGGTCATCCGCCGTGACCGCGAAAATGAACTGGCTGCCATCATGGTTCATCCGAACCGGGCCGTAAAAATTTCTAATCGAGCCATACGCAGCGGCATTTGCCTCCAAATGCGCCGGACGCTCAATACGAAGCCATAACAACCGTAATCCGACCAAGGCCGCTGCGAGCATCACCAGCCCCGCCCCAAGCAGCCAAGGCGCTCTCCGCTGCCGGAACCCCGAGCAAGTCTGTGCATTCAATTCTTTCATATCATGGCAAGGGGTAAGTGCCGTGCAGGGCGAGCCATCGCGTATCCGCCCCTCCTGATGTGCCCGGCGTCAAAGCAGGATTTAAGAATACGTCGTGCCACAGGTGAAATTCCGCGTGGCCGTCGGCAAAGGAAAACGACGAATTGTGGCCGTGATTGATCGCCGGCTTGTCATTGATGGTGCTGCCATTCCCATAAAATAAAAACCATCCGTCATTCAGGCTCAACGGGTTTTCATCCAGATACACAAAACAGTCGGAAGCGCTTAAAGACGAGCTTCCAAAATCTGAAAACTTGTCGAAAACCTTGTAGTTGACCCCGTTTTGCTGTCCGTTCACCCCGTTCGCCTCGGGGCCATGTCCTCCAACGAAGCAGTTCGCCGAACACGACCGGACTCGCAACCTGTGCCACGCCGGGTCCATGTATTGATCGGCGGGACAATGATAGACTCCGGCCGCTTTTGCGTAGGTTCCTATGGAGCCTATCAACGTCACTCCATTACCTTGATTCCCCTGCACTCCAAGATAAAAGGGATTGGTTGCGCACCCAACAGGGTTCTCGGCTATGTCAGCATTCCATGGTTGGGCGGAGGAAAAGGTGCCATCCACCCAGTTCGGCTCGGGGGGAACAGCCGGTTTGGCGGAAGGATCGCCGCTCAAGCTGTCGCCGCCATTGCGGACAGTGACATTCGCCGGCAAATAATCACTGCTGTCATTTCCGTAAATAATTGCGGCCAATTGCAACTGTTTCATATTGTTCAGGCAGGCGCTGCCTTGCGCCTTCTGTTTGGCCTTGGACAAGGTTGGCATCAACATCGCCGCCAAAATGCCAATGATGGCTATGACCACGAGCAGTTCGATGAGCGTGAAGCCGGAAGACAGAGGCCGGAGATCAGAGGCCGAACTTCCGACTTCAGATTTCTGATCTGTGTCCGCACTCGTCGCGCCGTAGTCCGGCGAAGGCGGATTCCCCACCCCGCACTCCGCATTCCGCACTTGAGACAGTTCCAGCAAAATCCAGAATACCGACGCCGTGGCCAGCGTGAACAATCCGCCGTCAAACCAAAACGCCACCAGCAACATCACCGCCCCCGCGCGACAGGCGACTTGCGTCGCGTCCAATGTCCAATGTCCAATGTCTAAAGTAATGTCATTTTCTGACTTTGGGCTTTGGATTTTGGACTTTAGACTTCCGATTTCAGGCTTTGGACATTGGAGTTTAGGCTTTGGACTTTTTAAGCGAAGTGCAACGTAGCTGATAAAACAAAGCAACCCCGGCAAACCCAACTCCGTTCCCAGCATCAAATAACTGTTCATGGTCAGCGCCGCCGCGCCGCCTTCCGGTGGTGAATAATCTTTAACATAGACGTCAACCGCTTTGTTCCAGCCAACACCGAAAGGATGATCCTTCATCATTTCAAAACCCGCTTTCCACGCGGCAACCCGGTGCTGCGCCGACGCCCTGCCGAAATCCATCCGCTTCATATACCACGGCGCATTGTCCGGCGTCCGACCCCAAAACAACAAAATGACTACCGCCCCAAGCCCCGCGCCTATGATTACATACCGCCATTTGAACTTGCCATAAGCCTTTGCCAAGTATAACAAACCAACCGCCGTCCCCAGCCACGTGCCCCGGCTGTAACTGAAAAACAAACCCATTTCCATCATCCCCGCCGCAATGAAGAGAACCCACCCCAATTTTGAATTTTTAATTTTTAATTTTGAATTGGTTGCGAGCAATCCGATTGCGAGCACGACGCCCACCCCCATCAGCATCCCGAAAATGTTTGGATTATCCCAAAGCCCCGTCCAGCGAGTTCCCGGATAAAAATTACGCGCCACATCCAGATGCCACCACGACCCAAAAGCCAGCAGCAGAATCAGGCCGACCAGGAAAGTGACGGGTGACGAGCGATGAGTGCCCTGAGCCGCATCATATTCCCCATCGCTCATCGGATGGGAGAAAGACGGGGTTAGGGTTGGCTGGTTTCCGCTCTGATCAATTTCCGGCTTTTTAGTTAGAACCGACTCACGTCGGCTGCTACGGCTCAAAAGAAAGCTCACGCCCTTGCCGAATGTTACTCCGGCCAAAAGAATTATGGCATCCGCCGCCCGCGCAGCCGCTGTATAACCGATGAAATACACGGATATAGCAATAAGAAGCAGACCGATCAGCGGCAAATCTCTCCGGCTGAACGTCAGAAAAAGAAAAGCGCCGCACCAGACGGCCATGCAAACCAGCAGCATCCATTGAACCGACAGCAATGCCGCTTGAAACTCGCGGCAAATGCCGCTCTCGTAATGCAGGACATATCCAAAAAGGCAGACCGACACGATTGCCAATGTCAACACGGGTTTTAGCAGTCCTTTCATTTTGGTGGCAGCTGGCGTGAGCCGGCTCAAAACACCCCCTGAAATATTCGCGGAAGCAAGAGCCGATTCACATCGGCTGCTACTTTGAATAATGCCGCCACGCCAGTTCATTGCATCTTTCAATTGTAGGAGACGACATAAGGAGTCTCACTTCAAAATCCGCCATCGGAAATCAGTCAGAGACTCGTTACGTCGTCTCCTATCTTATTTTAACTGCCAACCCACGATTCCGGTTTTACTTCAACATTCTTCATTCCACCTTCTGCCTTCCCACGCTGCCACCAGAGCCAGAATAAGGTGAGTAGCTGCCGCTAGATAGATACACAAGAATGATATTTGTTGGCTCCTATGGGACGACAGTGCCTAACTTTTTTTTCTTTGAATACTTGAAAAGAACAACCGACAATAAAAGCAAAACGCAATTTCTAAAAATAGCTATTAATGGATCATTCATTTGCTTCAATAAAGGGATGTGAATACACCCGCACGAACCATGTGGATATTGAATATACTGATATACGGTAATGACTGTAAAACACACCAAGAGTGCTGTCGCAATGATTGTTGCATCGCGAACCCATATCCGAAATAGAAAGCAAAACGCTATAGCTACTTCAAGACCTGGCAGGAAAAATAAAACAAATCCTCGAAACATTGGCGAAAGAATATTAAGCCGTGTTAAAGACTCAAAGAACGCCTCTAAAGCAGTGATTTTTGTAATGCCGGATAAAAGAAATAGCAATCCGAAACCAAACGCCAAAGCACCCTCCAACCCGTGAACTGTTAAAAATTTCCTCATAAATGGTTATCGCTTTGAATCGTCGCAGGAAGGTGGCAAGCTTCCCACTCTTGCCACCCACCAGAATAAACCATCACATTTGTGATGCCCATTTGACTTAATAATAAGCCACTCTGTGCTGCAGCTCCACAATTGGAATCACTACAGTAGACGACACAATAGCTGAAACGCTTAAGAAGATTTAACAAAGAGCTATTACTGCGCGTCTGGCTTGAAATCGTGTTTATAGCGCCTGTTATATGGCCATTTGAAAAATAATTGCTCTCTCTTACATCCACAAATATAACATTCGTCTTGTAATAAAACTGGATGGCATCCGCCAGCCCGATAACTTGATATTTTGGAGAAGTCTGGTCGGATACCTGTGCAGACGTTTGGGCGAATACGAGGTTTAGCGACATCTTGTCTTGTCCCATAAAAGCACAAAACCCAACCAAAAAGCCGACGGCAGAAATAGAGAGAATGTTTTTCATTTGTTAAGAGATGCACAATCAAGTGCGATTTAAAATGGTGTCGCGCTCCATCAAACACATTGCCCCCTTTATGCAAGCGAATCCGTAAACAATCGCAGTGGAAAACAGGATTGCCCAATAAATCCAATCTACTGAATAATTTAAAAACTGTTGCACTAAAAGATAGCAGTTAAGTCCAGGAATCAAGACGGTTAATAATGTTAGATGCACCCCATATAATTGCGCAATTGAAAACATAATGTTAAAAATCATTATTGGACCTAAGTAACTAAAGGCTTCTTTTGTGCTGCGAGCAAAGAAGCCAATCAATATAAGAAGCGCAGGATAGAATGTAGCAAAACAGAGAACAGCCACCATATAACTGATAAACGGTTTTAGATCGAAAGAACTGTAGCTCGACAATGTGGCGCTGGATGACATAAGCCTTGCGCTCAAATATGAAATGAGGACAAAACAGAACACAACTACTGCTATGATCAGATTGGCGGCCACAACGGCACAATATTTTCCAAGAACGAGTTCTTTTCGGGTAGCAAACAACGACAACGTAGTCTCCATGTTGCCGCGCTCCTTTTCGCCAGCAGTAATATCAAAGGCGATATAACCGATTAGGGTCAAAAAAAATATCGGAAGACACTGAAATAAACCTGACACCAGCATGGAAGCGAGTTTTGGGTTTTTTAATACTAATGAAAACATATATACAATCCCCGGAATGACCAAAATTGGGAACAACATCAAAGCGCGCAACGTGCGCCTGTCTCTTGAAAAACTCAGCAGTTCTTTGCCGCAAATTATAAATATTTTGTTTGTCTTCATCACGGATAAAAAGTCAATTCCTTGAAATATGCGCGTCCTGGCGACGTGTCAAGACGGCAAGAAACATATCTTCCAAATTGTTGGTCGAATATTTTGTCTTTAACTCAAGAACAGCACCCTGTTCAACTAATTTACCCTGGTTCAAGATTAATAGAAAGTCGCAAAGTCTTTCTGCTTCTTCTGGAATGTGAGTTGACAACAGAAGTGTTTTATCAGAACTCTTCAATTGGTGAAGCTGATCAATCAAGCTTCGCCGGGCAATTACATCCAAGCCAGTTAACGGCTCGTCGAATATCAGAATGTTCGGATCGTGAACCAAAGCGCGGGCTATTGCAACTCTTTGGCGCATACCGGTTGATAATGTGCCGCAATAGCGATCCTGAAAATCACCAATTCCCAGATCATCTATGATAGAATCAATCTTGGAGTCCAAGTTTTTCCCAAGCCCTGCTAGACGTCCGCAAAAACGCAAAATCTCTTTAGGCGTTAATCGTTCGTAGGGTTGCGCTGTGCATGAAACATATCCAACTTTCTCACGGACTTTGTCAAAATTCTCGCTCAAGTCTATTCCTTCTATGCTCACACGTCCTGAAGTTGGATGAAGTATGCCTGCAATAAGTCGCAGACATGTCGTTTTGCCAGAACCGTTAGGTCCGACTATTCCGTAGACAACCCCTTTCTTACAAGAAAAGCTCACATCATCAAGAGCTTTTATCAAAAATCCATTCCTGACAGGAAAATACCGTGTCAAGTGCGATAGCTCAATTGTATTTGTATCATTCATTTTTATTTAGTAGGGCACTCCCTAAATGGAGCGCCCTACTGATAGCAAACATAAACCGAATGCCCCTTGTAACCGCTAGCCTTGAGGAGGCGCATCAGGAGGACAACGGCCTATGCATGCATTACATTGAGCGGCCAATATGCCCATTGTCACTGCCAATGCAGCAGCAACGCCCAGAGCACACAAAGCACATCCAGGCCAGAAGAAACAACCTACTAGACACACCGCCATAGCAGTCGCAGCGAGAGCACCTGCCATTACCATGTTATCACTAAGTGTTTGAGTGCATGCACCAACACAACTATTGTAATCCGCTAAGGCCGTAGATGCAACCAGCCCGACCATAATTGCGAGTAATGCAAACAATACAATCTGTCTTCGTCTAATCATATGTAACCTTTCTTTTTTATTTACAGAATTTATTTCCTGTAAAATTATTTAGTCTGTTCAGTTTTCCGGTCAGCCGTGTCTTTAAACAGAACAAAAAGGGTGAATAGCGCCGAACCGATGGCGAAAATCAAAACAGTATATCTAGCCACCGCGCTAGGAGGCTTATTTATGATCTGGCTGGAGGCTCCACTATAAATATTTACCAAGGTATCAATATATTCTTTAAGTGAATGCACTATTATGATTGGGATTCCTTTTGGAACAATAAACGCATTTTGTGGGAGAGATGAATTTTGTGTTACGTTCAAAAATGTAAGCTCGCTAATCTTTAGATTGTTTTTATTAAAGGCCTGCATTGAATACACAAAAAAATCATTTGTGCCAACATAATATTGGCGCTTGACAGGAAACACCTTGTCGAGATCAATGCTTGAGTCTTTAAAGAATGAACTGTATTTAAGGAACGTTTCCGTGGAGTCAGTCAATGTTGTATCTACAGATTCGGTGAGCAGATAACAAGGAATATCATTAAAAGTCACTTCAGCAACTGTTGCCTTCATCCTATCCTTGTCAGGAGGAGGCATTGAGGCCAGTGATTGATTAAAAGCAGCCAATTCCGCACCTAAGAATTCTGTCTTGATGGCCTTTCCCTTAACGAGGAGCCATATGCCATCACCATTTTGAATGGTAATCGTTGAATTGGTTTGCCCCCACTTGTTCACATCTAAAACTTCCACCCTAAATTCAATTCTTCCATCGGGGTAATTCGTTTGAAAGTAAAAACACGCCGAACCAAGATTGGTTGAACTAGAAACAGCAAGGCTCGATTGGTAAAGTTCGGCAGAAAAGCATTTGATAGTCGCTGACGATTTTGCGACCTCGCCCAATACATACGCAGGCGTTAACAAACTGCCTCCCACCGCAAGGGCTGATGAAACTGATACTCCAAGGCAAATTATGCCTGCTATTAATTTCAATTTATTTCTCATCTTTGTATTTAATATTTGAAAATTCCATCCTGCAACCGGGATGCTGGCGACGTTCCTTTATTGGCCGACGCGCTGGTCGGTTTGGATGTAAATGACCTTGTATTTCCAGAGCGGGCTTTGTCCGCGGCTGGTAGGGACATGATGCCAGCATAATCAGGAATCTGATTATCATTGCTTGATGGGAAGTTAGATTTGCAAGCCGTCATTTCTAATCTGCATTAAACCATCAAAGACCGGTTACATGAAGCTTAATCGAGAACCGAAGCGCGACGTTTACGACCAAATCACGACATCCGCCTTGTTTCCGGGTGATATAATCGGTTTTGAGGTGGGACAATGTCCCGAATGCACCTTGAAATCGCGTGAAAAGTGAGTGGCATATTTGTAGCCGAGATTTCCAGCAACTTCCTTTATAGAGAAACCATCCTGCAACATTTTGTCCCCTTGGAGTTGCCTGTTTTCGGTGAGCCATTTATACGGGGACTTTCCTATCTCCTTGAAGAAATGTCTTTCCAGTGTCCGCACGGAGACGCAGCAGTTCTTCGCCAACACTGCAACCGACCAGTTTGCGGACCGCGCCAGTTCCGGCCAGTTCTGAATTCTATGCAATCGGTTGTTCATGGTGTATTCAAGTAACTCAATTCATTGATAGTGATATGGTTGGCCTTGTCCCGAAAAAGTGGGCTACTGGGGAGCGCACTTTTTCGGGACAAGGCCAGTGGTGGTTTGGCATATGTTTTCATTATATTCCATGTAATGGCCTATTCGCTATCAGGTATTCACCCCATATGCCGCCACCCTAAAATCAAAGCAAAAATCCAACAATTTCCTCAAGCGTTCATGTTTGAATGGTTATCCGGCTCTGTGGACAGAATTTCATCAATAATGTAACTGGTCAAGAAAGAAATTATCTTTGTTCCGTATGATGCTTTCGAAATACCCAAGCCAGTGCCACCGCATCAAAGATGCCCATCTGATAATGTTCTCGCATCCACGCCTTGCGTTTGGGCGGCAGCTTGGAACCCAACTGCTCCGTGAATTGACCGGCCACAATTTCAGCCAGCGCGTGCTTTGTCCCCCGACCATCGCGAACAAGAATCTTCATTACCTGATCACGCGAAAATAATTTGATGTTCACTTTTTTGTCGGCAGCTATTTTAATAATTTGCTGGACGAGTCTTTGTATTCTTGGATGACGAAGCGAGCCTTTGGCCGAGGCATCTTCCAAGACCAACACCCTCGGCTGGTAATGGGTGATCAGTTCTTCCATCTTCGCCAGTGATCTGGCGTTCTTGTTCCCCGTCACAGTCTTCACACCCCAATTGACGAGCGTGTCCCGCCCTTCAAGCACGGCAAAGCCGAACCCTCTGGTGACCGGCGCAATGGCTAAAATGCGAAATTGTTTTGGCTGTATCGTGTTCATGGTCAGTTGAGCGATTTATTGGCAATGTTGATAAATATCTGGCGTTTGCGGACATCGAGCTTTTCTTGATCCGCAAGCATCTTGGCCCGTTCGATGACCTCCTGTTCGACCTTTTGATACAGGCCGCTGAACAGTTCACTGGCAGACCTCTGAAAAATCACTTCCAACGCCAGGGCGGTTTCAAGGCTCGGTTCGCGGTCAAACCGCTCATACCGGGACATCTTGGCCCCGCCCTTGTTGCCCAAGAGAAAAGCCACCTCTTTTTGTGAAAGAGCCAGGCGTTTTCGGTTGGATACCAGATAATTTGAAAGTTGAGGCGAAGTCATGAGGTTTGAGGCAGACGAACTCTTGGCGAGTTCAGGCTCACACTATCGGAACCGGGAAGTTGCGGAAGCAGCCAACATTTGCCCAAAGCGGCAAGTTCACAAAAAACACCGGGCATTAAAGCTCGGTGGTGGGAGTAAATATCAAATCACAGGTTTCCCATTCTGTCAATACCACCTGGTAATTTAGGCATTGAACTTCCCTTGTCCAGCCATATAATCCACCCACTATGAGTAACCTACTATCATTAACAACCACACAATTACGGCACGCGGCTGACCTTAAGGAGAAGATCGAAGCATTGACCAAGGAACTGGCCTCTATACTTGGCGCTTCTACACCGATACCTGCCAAGGCACTAAAGAAAGGCAAAATGAGTGCAGCCGGACGAGCCAGGGTTGCGGCGGCTCAAAAGGCGCGCTGGGCGAAGATCAAGGCGGCGAAGCCAGCCATCAAAGCACCGGGCAAGAAGCGCACGATGAGCGCAGCGGCCAAAGCTAAAATCTCGGCAGCGGCGAAGGCACGCTGGGCGAAGATCAAAGGTGCGGACAAGAAATCGCTGTAATCCATTTCGATTCGGATCAGGAATGCAGTCCTGCCTTTGGCGGGACTGCATTTTTTGTGGCTTGCCGCTTTGGGCAAATCTTGCTGTCTTCTGTATTTCCGCCGTGGCGCTAAAGTGAGCGATGTGGAATCATCACGTCAGCCAAAAATACCCATCCAAGAATTTAAGAAACTCCTCGGCCCCGCCGCTTCGGGGCTTTCTGATTCTGAAATCGAGCGTTTGAGGGATTTGGAGGATCGGCTGGCCGACATCGTATTCGACTCGTGGTTGAGAAACCGCAATTCACAGCCGGAACTGGCAAAATTATCAGAACAATGATATAACCATTGTGAACACAACAATCACGAGAAGGCTATTTTTCTACCTGAATTTTCAGATGCAGGGACGGGGTAGCGATGTTCAATGACTTCTCGGCGTTGTGTTCAACCATCGTTGCCCCTTTCCTGTTTTTATTATGTCCCACCTCAACAACAAAAACTGCATAATTTACTGCCGCGTCAGTTCCGCGAAATCAGCCCAGGAAGGTGAAAGCCTTGACGCGCAGGAGGGCATCTGCCGGAAATTCGTGGCGGACAGGGGATTTGCCATTGTCCCCAACGGCACGGTATTCCGCGAGACGTTCAGCGGGCGTAAAGACAAGCGGCCGGTCTTGGACGACATTTTCGATTACATGGAAAACAATCCCGGCAAGGTGAATTATTTCGTGTTCAGGGTCATAGACCAGTTTACAAGGGGCGGCAGCTATTCGTATGAGGGCATCAAGAAGCGGCTCGCAGCGCTTGGCGTTGAAATGATTGACACCTACGGCGTCATCCAGCCGATGAAGAATACCCTTGAACACGTTGGATTTGAGTATGACTGGAGCCGGACATCACCAAGCGAAATTGCCGAGACGGTGATAGCCAACACTGCCAAGGCTGAAGTCACGAACATCCTGACAAGGATGATCGGCCGCGAAATCGAATTGACCAACGAGGGATTCAAAATCCGGGAGGCAGCGGACGGCTATCAGAACAAAAAAGTTTTCATCGCCGGAAAAAAGAAGGTCATACAAGTACCACACCTGGAACGGGCCAAATTCTTTGTTGAGATGTTCAATCTGCGGGCAGCCGGCACGCACACCGACAAGGAAATCGTCAGCCGGATCAATGCGATGGGCTACCGGACAAACATTCATCACCGATGGGACAAGGCGCATGAAAAGGTGATTGGCTCGACGGGCGGGGTTCCGATGACTGTAAAGCGGTTGCAGGAGGTCATTTGCCGGCCCATCTACTGTGGCGTCATGTGCGAGAAATGGACGCGCCATCAGCCGATTAAGGCCCAATACGAGGGGCTGGTGTCCATTGTGACGTTCAATCGTGCCAATCGCGGCAAGGTGTTCATCAAAAACGATTCTGCGGGACTCCAAATCCTGTATGATTATCAACCTGAAAAAAGGACGGTCACCAAGACGCGCAACAACCCTCTTTTCCCCTACAAAAATCTCGTTTCATGCGATTCATGCCACCGCCCCTTTTCCGGCAGTTGTCCGCGAGGCAGAAGCGGCCAGGTGTTTCCCACATATCATTGCTCGCGGAAACACAAGTATATCGGCGTGCCGAAAAAGGAATTTGACCTGGCTTTTGAGAGTTTCATCAAACAGCTTAAATTAAAGCCGGAGATTTTTGATTCAATTGAAGCGACTTTCCTGAACAAATATCACGAGCGGAAAAGGGAAATAATCCAGTCGTCAATCAATGTCCATCAGACCATCGCCGAACTGAAAGTCGAGCAGAAGTCGAAAGTGGAGGCGTTTGTCGCAACCACCAGTCCGGTGGTTCGCAGCCAGCTCGAAAAGGAGGTTGAAGAACTGGAGGCACGGATAAAATCAGCCGGCGGAGAAAGCCAGAAAATAGACATCACCGAGGAGGACATCAGCCGTTTCAAGCAATACGGCAAATACTGTTTGGAACACCTGCCGGAATTGCTGTTAAACCCTGAAAATCCAACGCAACAGCTCAATTTGTTCAGCTTGATCTTCGAGGAGTTGCCGAGCTACGCGAATATCGTCAATGGAACCGCAAAAATGGCTTGGATATTCGATATTTCGACGATTACACCTCAAAAATCCATGCTAGTGCGCTCACCGGGTTTCAGTTGGAACACCATTGAGGATACCATACTTCGCTGGAATGGCATATTTCAGGTGATAAGTGTTCCCGTCTGATATTTCAAAGGTAGCTTAAAAACTAGCCCATTTGCTCCATTCGACTTCATCAATGCCGGACTGACGGATCATTTTCTCGAGGGCTTTCGACGAATAAAATCCTTGAGTGAATCTGATTTCGACGAATGTTTCTGGCTCGCCGTTGTGCTTAAACTTGCCCCAAGATTGGCAGTTCTCCAAATCCTCATAAAAACTAAATCCCTTTCTTTCGAGAAAATCTGTGACATCTCGATATGTCCATAATTTTTTTGCCATGTCCGAAGAATATATCGCAGGAGGTTAATCTGCTAGACGCCAAGACTTGCCGGAGGCGGCAACTCTGGCGAGAGCATTCAGGAGTTGAACGTGACGGTTGCAATTGGTATTTTCTGGCGAATGAGCAAAGGAAAGTTCACAACAGAAGCCGCCTTGCTGTGGGGCGGGATTCCGGTTGAGATTCAAAAGCGCATCCTGAAAAATGCGTTTTGCGCCAAATGCAATGTCCTCGTGAAAATAGTCGATTATTACGGCACGGTGGAAAATGGCGACCTGATGCTTGATGGCACCTGCGCGTTCTGCGGCCATGCGGCTGCAAGGGTGGTGGAAACGTCCAAAGCCAGACACGAGAACAACTGAACTATCTGGAAGTTTATGCTGTAAATACTTTTAACATTGATGCGCGGATTGCTTCTAAAAAAACTTTTCTTGTTGGTTCGTCAATTTCAGCCAGATACAGATATGGGCTTAAATCTTCAATTTCTGTCAACAAGAGTTGACCGTCTTTAGTGCGCACGGCGTCAATGCGTTGAGTTCCATAATCGAGATTACCCCACTGGACAAATCTCATTGCAAAATTAATATCATCAGTCATTGGATTATACGAATTGACGTGATTATTTAACAACCTGTGCTTTTCCGATAAAGCATGATGAAATTTGTTGTCTATAAAGAAGAAAGATGGCTCACATTCAAACTCAACGAAAGGTTGAATGATAAAACCTTTTGGGTTTTTTTGTAAATTTTTCCGCACCGACGCCATCACACGATTTTTTTGGCTTGATCCAATAATATTCACTTGGAGGAAGCTGTTCTAAATCTTTGACTTTGTCTATCGAAGGAATTACTGGGTATCCTTTGTTGTAAAGAACGACAAGATAATCTTTTCCTTCGATGTCTCCTTTGAACATAAGCGGATTGTAAACTGGTAAATCACTATCTCGAATATATGTTTTAATATCGTCCCAATCTTCCTGATATTCATGAGTTGGCCAGATGTTCCTAATTATAACTCCATCAACCGTATTGAGAAATGGCAAGCAATCAAGCGGATGTGAGACAACTAAATTAAAATCACCACTAAGATAATCTATAAGCATTTTATCCTCTTCAGGAGCTTCATTTTGTTTATTCGTAAGAAAGAGAATCCGTGGTTTCATAGTATAAGTATACCAAATCTTCGGAAAGCTTTCATTCGGCGTCCGGCACCCGAAGTATGGATAACTAAAAATTATCCGATGATTCGCCAGGCCAAATTAATCAAAAAATTACAAGGCGCAGGACTGCCTGCCGCCTCGGTCGATCAATTGGTTCCTCATTCAGATTTAACATTTAAAGTTTTTGACAACCTGACCGTTGAAGGGGCCAATGTTCACCAGTCGCTTTTGAATGGTTGTCTTATTCGGAACTGCACATTCGAGAAGGTTCGCTTTTCACGGTGCGATCTTGAACAGGTGCAATTCCAAAATTGCCGATTCGTCGATGTTGACTTCAGAAATGTCGAATTGACCTCCACGCAAATCGATCAAAGTCTTTTTGAAAACTGCAACTTTGAGAGTGCGCTAGTCAGCGACTGTGTCTGGCGGAATTGCACACTCGAAAATTGTTCTTTTCAACAAGCCGTTATTCACACTTCTCAATTTGAGCAGTGTCGGTTAAAGAATAATAACTTGCGCGGCGCTTCGATTCAGTTGGACAGTTTTCGCCAATCTGCTTTTGAAAGCATAAAACTCGGTGACTGCACATTCCTGAATCATATCATGGTGGAATGTAGCTATCAGAATGTCCGTATCAATGCCGAATCAATTGGTTCACTATTCGGCATATCAGCAGCCGATTTATTATCTTTCGATTTGGTTTACCTAGGCCAAACTGTCGTTGACGTTGCCGCAACGAAAGGACTGCTTGATTCTTTGGAGACCGACTACGAGCATCGGCGCTGGTTTTTTATGCGTGATGTGCTGCGGCTTAATTTTGGTCGCACCCCGCGCGCGACTGCGCTCGACGCTTGCATGAAGTCTGTGCTTTGGCCGGCCTCGCTAGGGGCACCATTGAAGGTTGGCGACATCACGTTTCTCGAAATGATCATTATGGAAATGCGGCGGCTACGAACGCTTCCGGGGCTGACAACCATTACGTTTCCTTACGAAATTCGGAATTTCAAAAGTCAAAATACCGCAGGAGGTTTTGAGCGTAACGATACCCTTAAGCTTCAGCAACTCGCCAGCCGGTTACAAGGTGTTCTTTTGGAGATGATGCAACAACTCATGTGCGACATTGAATATCTGATCGAGAAAGATAAATCTGTAATAGCGACCCTCGTTTTCACTGAAAAGCCAGAACTTGACATGGTGAAGCTCCTCCGCACCATTGGCGAAGCATCGGGTCTTCGCATTCGCAGCGATACACGAACGTTGCGTGAAGAATCTGGGTCTTATTTGCTGGTTATCCAAACTACACTTGCGACTCTGGCGGCATTGCAAACTGCACTTTGGCTCATCAACGGTTGCGTTGTTCAAATCATTGAGCTAAAGGCCAGACTCCAAGTTGCCGCCAAGAAACGCCCGCCGAAAGTCATCAGGGATCGAGTGCTCCTTCCAGATCAGAATGTCCCCAAATGGATGGCTGCGACCATTCAAGGTATTTTTACAAAGCTAACCGCAGATCCAAGACACCTACAGCAAATTGCTTCCGACTTCAGTTCGGACAATTTTCAAAGAATCGAAATTGGAGAACGACAGTTCCAAAAACGAGCAAAAGCCATGTCTTCAAAATCTTAACCCGAATATGCGCTTACTTGTTCAATAACCCGTGCCAGAGATGGTCGAAAACGTGGACCGCCACGTGCCAGATTCACACGGAAAGAAAAACCTAAGTCGCGACCAAACCGGCTTCGATTGCCCGATATTAGCGATGCACCTGTCGAATTGACCAATTTTTCCAAGAAGCTCCGCGAATTACCAAGACGAGAAGAAATGGCCGGAAAATAACAACTCACAAAATGCCCCTTCGCCTTAGCGTCCGTTTCAACGTGAGGTCTGATGCAAAGTTGATCAATCGTTTTTCGTTGCCGGGCGATTGCTTCCAGAAAAAACGACTGATACAAATCGAAATTTGGGGACAGGAAATGAATAATTGCCAGCGATGAAGAACAACCCAATCCACCATACCAGACATCAGCCCATCGTTCAAAGAATGCGAGATGTTTCTTGTTAAAAAGGATGATTGAAAACTTGATTCCATTAACACAAACACTTTTGTGGGGTGAATAAATCGACAGGAAGTTTTTGTGCTCCCCGAGCGTTCGAATCAGTTCTTGCCCAGGCAACGCCAGACATTCATCTGCGACCACGATCCAGCCGGATTTTAGAAGATCGCTAACGAACCTAAGATCTGACTTGGAAAAATAAACACCAGCACCGTAAACCGGACTCGTGAGCCAAAGAACTGAAGGCTCGCCCCAAATGCTTGAATGCGCCGGTGGTAATATAAATCCACCGTCGCATCGTTTCAAATACGCGCGGTGAAATGTGAGGCCGAAGCGACGACAGGCGTGAGCAAGTGAAAAATATGATGGACACATTGCAAGAACTCTCTTTTTACGCTGGCTCTTGAGCCAGTTGAGAACGCAGAGAATCGAGGTTGTGGAGGATGGTGTGAAAAGGCTGCCGTGCAAGCCCGCCACACCACCCAATTTGATTATTACCGGGTCCGGCTCTGTTATTTGGTAAGAGAAACGATATGAAACCAGAGACTCCAGAGGAGGCACTTCTAAATATCCCAACATTTCCTTTTCAAATTCATCGGACGGATCCCAATGCGAGATGTTAAAAGGCGCTGCACCAAAGCGTTTAGCGTAAGAATCCTCAATGTCCTCAAGCATTTCGATGCATTCGATTTCTGGGAGATTGGCTGATTCCGATGAGTATCTCATTGCAGGATAATTTTTAGTTATCCGTGATAATTACAATTTTATTTCGATTGGGCAACATTTTCCAAAAAAGGTTGTAAAAATGAATTTTAATGGGGTTTCCTATTGAATGCTCATTTTGTTGCGAGGATGT
>Ga0207933_1001182_pt1 | contig 20943 bp, 12 predicted proteins | sample NGESurdeep092012_4_FD_184488 | JGI IMG/M metagenome (GOLD analysis project Ga0207933, IMG submission 184488) | Arctic peat soil microbial communities from Barrow, Alaska - NGEE Surface sample F53-3 deep-092012 (SPAdes) | ecosystem: Environmental > Terrestrial > Soil > Wetlands > Peat ...
GAAAATGTAGAAATGGGATTTAGTGATGGATTTATGTCATTTCCAAAAAACATGTATCCGGGGCAAAAGCTGGATGATGCAGTATTTACGATGAAAACAACTTCTGGCAACACAGCGATGAATGTAACCACTTCACTCACCGGGAGGAAAGTAGTTGCCAAAGAAAAAATCACCACACCTGCAGGCACATTCGATTGTGTGAAAGTGATTGGTAACCGCACCACTACTATGAATTTATTAGGAAGAGAAAGGAACATGGGCAAGCCCACTGAGGAGCATGTATGGATATCTCCGGGCATCGGAACCATCAAACAGGAAAATTATACCGACAAAGGAAAATTAGAATCGATGTCGCATTTGATTGAGTTCAAGATGTAAAAAATAAAAGACAACAAAAACGATTTAAGAAAACAAAAATCTTACTTATTTATCTCTTTACTGTGTCGTCTTCTGCCATGAACCTGACGAATTGAAGAATGGTGGAAGCACGTGCATAATATAAACTGGTTAGGCCACAGAAAAATGGATCACCAACAGAATGCGACTTCCCAATAGCCCTAAAGGAAGAGCCTGGACCGATTTTCGGGAACACGGGTATAAGCCTTGAAGAGTCCCGATCGGAATAGCACTCCTTTCTCCTGAGGAGAGGGGCCGGTGATGAGGGAAGACTACCATCTTAAACCAAATCCAGATTTTACTTACGCCAATTCTGTAGCAAAACTGTATTAACATTTAGTTGTTAATCTTATTTATAAAAGCGACGTCACATGCATATCGTTTAACAATTAAAAACATACACAATGAAAAAGCTTATCACACTTTTAATCTTTGCAGGGTTAACATCTGCAGCGTTCGCACAATACGGTTATGGCGATCAACAAAAAAATAGATATAACGGTAATGAATACCAGCAGTCGCAAAATACCGGCAACATGGAGCACGATTATGCTTACGGTGAGGGCAGGCATTTCCGCGGCGGAGACTACGATAATTATTCGCGCGATCGCCACTGGGAACGGCATCATCGCCGCCATCACAGACACAGACATGAGGGCAGAAGATTTCACAGGGAACATTATTACGAACGTTACTGATCTCGGGAAGCGATAACCTTGTCCTGATTATTGTAAATGACATGGAATGCAACAGATGGCTTCCATGTCATTCTATTATCCGGAAGCCTTCTTGTCTGAAGGAGGGGCTGGCCAAGCAAGCGTCCCAGACCGGAATTGGATTCCTCCCACTCTTAGAGCTGATATCAGGAGGCCTGTTAATCGTATATTTTAGCTTACACAAAAAATTACTTAGTTACCAATCTAAAGTGAATGATTTCATATTATTACCCATCGCTTCCTTTAAAAGAGGAGTATATACTTCTATAATTTCATTAATTTCTGATTCTTTAAATTCTTTGAGAGCCTCTTTATGATTAGTAAAACAATATAAATTTTTGGCGCCAATTAAATCTTCCAATGAATAAGTTTGATACCTGTTACCATTTATATTGTTAACCATAATGGTTAACAAAGGGAATTTTTCTTTTGTTATAGTAAAAGGATAAAAGCATTTTTCATCATTATTATACCATTTCAGAAATTTAATCAAAAAGTCATCATTCGCTTTGTTCAGTTGCTTTTCTAAAAACGCTTTTTTCTTTTCTAATTCCGAAATCTGCTGTTTTATATTTTCAATTTCTTCGATCATTTATTTTTTTATCAAACATAAGATTTTTTTATACAAGTTAACTATTGAGATAGGTGACCCCTTGATTGTCTAACCTGCGGTGGAAACCTCCCCTACCTCTCCCTTAATATCAGTCCCTCCGCCTGTCCCGCTTTTAGGGGAAGCCAGATAAAGGGTAGTCCCGGGGGTGATGCAGGAAACTAGGTAAAACCACGGGTTTGAAAAAATGAAAATCCTGCCTATTTGTTTGCCTGCTGATCCGGCAGGTGAATCTACTACACCTATATACCATTGCGGAATCGCGTGGTATCATCTAAATCGTTCACGCCGCAGAAGAAAGCGTGGCGACCGTAAAGGATTTTCCCCTGTCATCCTGATCTGCCCTCCTGAACCTGGCGAAGGACTATTTTCCCGAACTTCGCACCCATAAAATAATCATCATGTCTCCAATAAAAGTAATCATCACAGGCGCTACGGGTATGGTAGGCGAAGGGGTATTGTTAGAATGTTTGCAAAACGAACAGGTAGCTGAGGTGCTTCTTGTTTCGCGCCGGCATTATGAGATGCAGCATGCCAAATTAAAAGAATTGCTGGTGCCTGATTTTTTAAAAATGGATGCCTTTGCAGAAAATATAAAAGGCTACGAAGCGTGCTTCTTCTGCGCCGGTGTAAGCTCGGTAGGAAAGAAAGAAGACCAGTTCAGGCACCTGACGTATGACACCACGATTGCATTTGCAAAATCACTGTTACGCGTAAACGAAAACATGGTGTTCACTTATGTATCAGGCGCTAAAACAGACACCAGTGAAACAAGCAAGATGATGTGGGCACGCGTAAAAGGTAAAACAGAGAACGACCTGGCAAAACTTGGCTTTAAAGCGGAATACAATTTTCGCCCTGGCGTGATGCAACCTTTTTCAAATCAGAAGAACTGGAAGCCACTGGTGAAACTGCTGGTGAACGCAGTAAAATTTATTTTCACCTAAAAGCGTGCTCACGCTGGAAGAAGTGGGCCGCGCAATGATCAACGCGGTAACAGTTGGATATCCGAAAAATGTGTTAGAGGTTTCGGATATCAGGGAATTGGCTAAGGCTGGTTAATAACACTTTAGGAAAGTTTACATTAGAGGTATGGGCATGATAACAAATTACTGAACTTTCCAAAACTTAGAAATCACTTGTACGTTATAAAAAATAAAACACGTTAACATGAAAAAAGTAAAAGAAGAAATAATGCATAAGAAAAATACATCCGTGGCAACTAAGAATTGTGCCGCAGCATTAGGCGCTTTGACCCTCGGCGCCGTGGCTTTTGGAGCGATAGCTGTGGGAGCGCTGGCCATCGGTCGGCTGGCAATAAAAAATGCAGCCTTTAAAAACGTCCATATTGGCTCTCTCACTGTTGACCATTTAATCATTAAAGACCAGGTAGGGTAAAAACAATTCACCAGGAGGAATCCATCTACTTTTTGGTATCATGGAGTCCTCCGGAGACTGAATTATTTTTAAAAGCACAAGCGACTTGTTAGCACAATCGTTCAGGCCGCGCAAGAAAGCGGCCCGACCGGAATGTACACTTCCCCTCCTTTTGGAATCCTCCTGAGCCAGTAGAACGCAGGACCCGGGTTTATGTCTATTTTCTCCTGATTGCTTTCTTTGCTGCCTTCTTAGCAGGCGCTACTTTTTTGGAAACCTGGCTACCTGTTTTGTAGGCTGCTTTTTTGAAAGCTACCACCGGTTTAGCGGAGGGCCTCGCACCTATTTTGTAAGCTTGCTTTGCTTTTGCCTTTACCTGTTTTTTGGCAACCGCCACTTTTTTAACCGCGGGTTTCACAGCTTTCTTAGCTATGGGCTTCACTACTTTTTTATTTACTTTTTTCGCTACCGCCTTTACCTGTTTTTTTACAGCAACCACTTTTTTAGTTACGGGCTTCACTACTTTTTTATTCACCTTTTTCGCTACAGCCGTTGCCTGTTTTTTTACAGCAACCACTTTTTTAGTAACGGGCTTCACTACTTTTTTATTCACCTTTTTTGCCACAGCCTTTACCTCTTTTTTTACAGCGACTGCTTTCTGGTCTACGGGCTTCGCGATCGCTTTATGTACTGTTTTGGTCGCCGCATTTGCTACCTTCTTAGGTTCCATTTTTTTAACCACCTGTTTTGCGGCTTCCTTTATGGCCTCCACTTTAGGTGCAGTGATGTCGTGCATTTTATCTTTTACTGCTTCAAAGGCATCGGATGCCATACCGTTTACCTGTTCGGTCTTTACCGAAATTTCAGCGGCTACTTCTCCGATGGTTTCGGCAATCTTCGTGAGGACAGATTTTTCGTCCTTTTCAGTTCCCTCTTCGGGGCTTGTTGTTTCTGTTGTCATTTTTAATGTGTTTTTAAAAGTAAATTTAAATGAAAGAGAAATACAATGCGTAAAAAAAGAAGGGTTTACGAATATTTAATGAAATATATTTTCACTGATACGATTTGCGGTAATATAGTTGCATCAAATTTTCCGTTTTCAGCGTAAATCAAACGCTCGCATAACCCTTACAACATTTAATAAGTGCGCCTGACGGCGATAAAAATCGAGGCAACAATGGTTTGGGGAAATAAAATTCCTGGTTATTTCTTCGTTTACTGCGTCAATCTACAATCGAAGAAACCGGAGCGGAATGTACTTTCTCCCACTCCTTCAATTACCGTGTTTTGTCAATAAAATATGACTTTCCTAATTACAATGAAATCAGCTTCTTTCCGTTTTAGCCCGATGCTCTTATTCATTTTATGGACAAAATTCTTTTGACATTTATTTTAACAACAATTAAACCTGGATCATGCAACCACGTCTGATTAAAAAATTAAAATTTTTAAAAACCACTTTATGAAACTAAAAAATCTTTTCAGGCTAACAATTTTGGCCGCTTCTTTTAGCACCTTGTTACTGGGATGTAAAAAAGACGACTCCAATTCAACAACGGGCGCTGCAACAACAGCAACAGACTTACAAACCTCTTCCGATGACCTGACGATGGTATCGAATGAAAGCGATGCCGTATCCGACGATGCGGTGGCATCATTGAATGGAAATGTGTCTGTTTCCGGACGGGCTGATGGAGACGGTAACATTAAGATTAATGTTTGTGATGCCACGATCACCTACGACACTACTTCCACTACCAAAACAATCACCATTGTTTATAACGGGGCTAATTGTAGCGGTAACCGCGAACGCACTGGTACTGTAACTATAGCAGTACCCAAGGGACAACATTGGAATAAAGCGGGTTCTGTAATAGATATTACCATTAACGCGCTAACCATTACGCGAATAAAGGATGGTAAAACAATTGTAATTAATGGAACAAAAACAATTACTAACACAAGTGGCGGCCTACTTCAGAATTTAGCTTCGCTTCAGACAATTGTAAATGATGTTTCGGCCAACCTTTCCATTACTTTCAAAAGTGGCCTGGTCCGCAGTTGGCAAACTTCCAAACACAGGGTGTTTACCTATGACAATGGAATCGTAGAAACAGTTACAGGCACTCATTCCGATGGTACTAATAACGATATTTCTGTTTGGGGCACTACCCGCTTTGGTGTAGGCTTTTCTAATTTGATCACATCTCCAAAAGTATTTGCGCAGTCATGCGATTTTAATTTAACCAGCGGCCAGGATTCAATAATTAGGTCAGATAAAATTACTTCTGTAATCAGCTATGGACTTGATGCAACCGGTAACGTTGCAACAGCATGCCCCGTAGCATCTGAAGGTGGTTATTATTATGCAAAACTGGTTTGGTCAAATGGAAATAACGGTAAAGTGTACACGTATATTTTTCCTTATTAATTATATCAATTTCTTTTTAATGAAGCCCGTGGAAATTCCACGGGCTTTTTCTTTTATAGCTTTGCACCATTATGCTGTCTGCCAGAGCCATGAGCCTGACGAATGGTTGACGAATAGCTGACGAATGTCTGAAGGACGGTGCCGGAAAGGTGCGACCAGATTCCCCGCTGCCATTGACATCTTTCCAAAATAATAATTACTTTTTGCTTCATTAAAATGGTTTGTTATCTTTCAAATCTGGAACTGGTAATTTCTATCTGAATAAAACCGTTACACAACATCTTTTCGATTTTAAAAAAGCAGTCAAAATAACTAAGCAAGATATGTCCAAACCATTAGCAAAAAAACGCTGGTACCGATTGATCCCGATCGTTTTTATTACCTATAGCCTTGCGTACTTAGACCGCGCCAATTTCGGATTTGCACTGGCCGGCGGCATGGCGCACGATCTGAATATTACGGCAGCCATGTCTTCTTTACTTGGTTCGCTCTTTTTTCTGGGCTACTTTTTCTTCCAGATACCCGGCGCTCTTTATGCCGCTAACAAAAGTGCCCGAAGATTGATTTTCTGGTCGTTGATTCTTTGGGGATTAATGGCAATGGCCACAGGTATGGTGCATAATGTGAACCTATTGATTGTGATCCGTTTTATGCTCGGCGTAGTGGAAAGCGCTGTAATGCCCGCCATGCTTATATTTTTGAGCAGGTGGTTTACTAAAGCCGAACGCTCAAGAGCCAATACCTTTTTAGTTCTTGGAAATCCTGTTACCATTCTCTGGATGTCGATCCTGTCAGGGCACCTGGTAGGAACGTTGGGCTGGCGCTGGATGTTTATCATAGAAGGGGCACCGGGAATTATTTGGGCTTTCTTTTGGTGGTACTTGGTGCAAGACAAAGTGAAAGATGCCAAATGGCTTTCTGAATCCGAGAAAAATGATGTGGAAGAACAATTGGCATTGGAACAACAAAGTATTAAGCCGGTAAAGAATTATGCAGCAGCTTTTAAATCACGAGTGGTGATTTTACTGTGCCTCCAATATGCGTTATGGAGTATAGGCGTGTATGGCTTTGTAATGTGGCTGCCCTCCATCATTAATGAGGCGCCCAATATGGACATAGAAACAACAGGATGGCTGTCTGCAGTTCCTTATATCCTTGCGATAACCATGATGCTGGTCACCTCGTATTTTTCCGATAAGACCTTGAAGAGAAAACAATTTATCTGGCCCTTTCTTTTGTTGGGAGCAATCGCTTTCTACGGATCGTATTTAGTGGGCACCGGCAATTTCTGGCTGTCGTTTACATTACTCATCATCGCAGGCGGGGCTATGTATGCACCGTATGGCCCTTTCTTTGCCATTATTACTGAAGTATTACCCCGCAATGTTTCCGCCGGAGCCATTGCCATCATCAACAGTTTCGGAGCCTTAGGTTCTTTTCTCGGCGCTTACCTGGTAGGATACCTCAACGGTACCACCGGCAGCTTTGATGCGTCCTATATTTTTATGTCAGGTTCTTTATTCCTATCTGCGCTGATAACAATGGTGGCGTTAAAGAGGGAAGGCACAACAAAAAGCGCAAGTTGATTTGAAGATGGATGAGGTGATTTCATCGTATCCAGAAAAGATATCAGGAAGAATGATTTTGATTAAGATTTAAGCTCAAAAATTAAAACAGGAATCTCCCTTATTTGTGTCTTTACTATTTTTCGGGTGTGCAAAGAATTTTCGCCCCGCATCACGAGTGGCAAAACGGTGAATTTTTAATTTGAATGACTCACTGAATTACTAAAAAAATGACAAGCACTTACTTCTTCGTGCTCTTCCTGATTTTGTGGTAAAATAAATTTGCAAAGCAAAAGAAAAATCATTTGAATCACCAAGGCCACTAAGAGCAAAAACCTTGCGGATCGGCCAGTGCCGTGGTTTGTGTCCTCACAAACCACCTGGGCTGCGGCAATTTGAAATGCATCCAATCAATATTACTTCTTCATTTACTGAGAACCTTTCGCAGATGTAGCTTAGTACAACACTTTTATGATCACCACGCTTCCATCCTCACGGGTAATTTCTAACTCATAGATGCCACGCGCCATCTTGTAATTCCATTTAATTTCTTCACTTCCGTTTCCTCCGGCATAATCTACCTGCTTAGCTAAGATCAACTGACCTAAAGGATCTAATAACCTGATACGATATTTTCCCTGCGGCTGATTGATGAATTGCAAATGGATAATGGCGTCTGTAATCGGGTTAGGATAAATGGTGATGCCGGTTTTCAAATTAGTAATTAATACGTTCACCGTTGTGCTGTAAACTATCTTTTGGCTCTTATCCACACTCTTTATCCGATAATAGTTGTTTCCCGGAGTAGCATTCCCGTCTATCCATTGATAGTTTCCTGCGGCAGTATTGTTTGCCGCCACTGTGGCTACTTTCACAAAATTATTGCCATCCAACGATTTCTCTACATCGTATTGCAGCATATTGTTTTCGTTCGCCATGTTCCAGTTCACCACGATGTCTTTATCTTTTTGTGCGGCCTTTATCGAAACAAAAGTTACCGGCAAAGGCGCTGCTTTTTTAAATACGATCATAAACCTGTCAGCAGCATAAGAACCTGCATTGGCATCTGCGGTAAAGTTGGCAGACGTAATATCGGCGAGGCTTACAGGAGTTGTTGTTTTTAAATAATTGTCTACCAGGAAGGCTGTTACTCCTGCATCCTGCATGTTCTCCGGATTAAACTGGAACCGGTAAGTTGTTTTGGCAATATTCTTCAAACTAAAATAAATGGTGTCGTTTGCCGATACCGGGCTGCGGGCCTCTATGGCCAGTATGATGCCATCACGTTTCAATCCTAAATTTTCGCCCGAGTTACTAATCTTAACCGCATCATTTGCATCCAACCTGTTTTGATAGTTGCTGTTAAATACAACGGCATTTCCGTCGGCAACTTTTCCGGAAGCATCGTATAAGAAAGTCCTGAGGAAACGACTTGCTGAAGCGTCACCGCCCCTGAAAACCAAATTACTTCCATTTAGTTTGTCACTTTCGTTGAAAGTAAGCGTTATACCAGAACCTGTGGTATTGTTTACAAAAGCTGACTGTCCTGATTCAAGATAAGGGTAAGAGGGATAAGGTGGAACAGGCGTGCTAGGGTAATACGTAGTTGGAACTGTAGGCACATAATTAGTAATGTATGATAAAGTCTGATATCCACCGGCACCCCTCTCGCCATATATTAATGGGTCCCATACATAAAATGCTGGGATGCCCGCGGCATGCGTAATATTACCGAAATCAACGCGCGCTGCATAAGGATTACCAATTGAATAAAAAGCATTGCCAGGAACCGTGAACGAAATATCCCCGGTAAATAACGATCCTTTTGTACGCATTACTGTGGGATCGTGCGGCGTTCCTGAGACACCGGTAGCCTGCCTGTCTCCACGGATGAATAAGAAGAAGCCATTCCTGGTATTCAGGGCAGAAGATATACTATTCGGGAATTGTATATTGGTTCTCGTTATATTGATGAAAGCCTGCGTAGCGTTATCCCAATATTTCATAGAAGGATTTGGGCTGACAAAATCCAAAGTGGGATCAGCTACCGGCCCTGTAATCTGCGTACCATAGCCGGGTGTACCAACTACTTTTTGGGCCTGGCCTTCCTGCCATGCGTCATGAATGGTTTGGCTGGTGTTGGTAGGTATTGCGAGGAATTGCCAGTTCTGAATTGCTTTCGAATATCTTTCTACCGTTACATCGCCGGTGATGGTATTGCCATTCGCAATCACGCCTACATTGGCTGTTGCAGTGGCCGAGGATTTAAGCGTTATATTATCTCCTGTTTGTAATTGTGCAGTGGTGGCTTCGGGACCAAATGAAAGTGTTCCTGTAATATTTAGGGTGTGATTTGCGGTATTGGCCACATTTACATTATTGCTGATGATCAGATTCTTTACGGTGTTATTCTGACCAGGAATCACGTTGGCAAAATTATTTCCATCTATATTTTGAGTAGCTGCTCCGTTTAATTCCACAGTACCATCCGTAACATCAAATATGCCATTATTGGTTATTGTGCCGGCTATCTGTATCGTATTGCCGGTAACTGTTACGGAGGCATTAGCATCTATCTGCAAATTAGTAATAGTAGCCATAGAACCAGTACTTAGTATTGGATACTTATTAATAGCTACCACCGGTACTTTCACTGTTGGGCAAAAGGCATTACTTGGCACCAATCCGTCAGACCAGTTACTGTCCGTATTCCAATCAGTATTGGCACCTCCTGTCCACAGATTATGGATGTTAACCGTTGCTGTAGCAGAATATGCAGTCCCGCACCCGTTAGATACCTCTACCCTCCATAAGGTAGGAACCAAAACATTGAGTGGAATTTCCGAGATCGTGATATTACCATTAGGACCCGACCATGTAGTACCGCCGTCAACAGACGTTTCCCAGCCTACGATCGTACCAACCTGGCCCATAAGCGTCATGCTTGCACTGGCGCCTTCGCAAACCGCGGTGGAAACCAGTTGTATGTTTCCACCAGCTACAGCATCTTGTACTGTAATGATTCCGGTCGCGAGAGCGTTTGTAGTACAGCTTCCTGTTACGGTAACCGTATAATCAAATGGACCCGATTCGGTTGGCGTACCGCTTATTGTAAAGGTTCCTGCTACAGGATCATAAACGCAATTCACTCCGTTTGGCAGATTACTTGCCGACGCCCCGGTAGCAGTTCCTCCGATAGTATAAACAATAGGAGTCATTAAAGTTTTCTGGCACAGTGTCGGCGACGCATTACCTGTGGTTAAATCAATTGTTTGGGCATTTACGGTAATCGTTCCTTTAGCCGTACCTGTTCCACAAGCATCAGTGGTAGTGATTGTGTAATTGAAGGTTCCTGCTTCGGTTGGTATTCCGGTTATTGTATATGCCCCCCCTGTCACCGACCCAGTAACACCTGCCGGTAAACCATCATCGGTGGCATTTGTGGCATTATTAAGCGAATAGTCAATTTCTGTTATTGCAGAATTAATACAAACTGCTTGAGAAGAGTTTCCAGTCGTTAAAGTCAGCGTTGCAGCAGGCGTTACGGTTATCATCCCTGAGTCTTTAGAATCGGCACAACCGCCGGAATTGACAACATAATATTTATACGTACCCGCTACATTCGGCGTGCCACTTATAATTAAAATGCCGGTATTATAATTAAAGGTCACATTTGGTGGCAAGCCTGTCACATTACCGGTTATAGGTCCTGGCCCGCTCAAAGTATATAGAATATTATCAATCGGTGAATTGATACAATGTGTTTGCAGCGAATCGCCTGAAACATGCTTAATGATTTGTTCCTGCAAAGTGATGGTTCCTTTCAGTGTATCCGGAGCACAACCTGTACCTGAAGTGATGATTGAGTATTTATATACCCCCGCTGTATCATTTGGAGTACCACTGATGGTAAATGTATAGGTGCTGCCTGACGTAGTAGTACTACCTGTTACTCCCACAGGCAAACCAGTTACGGAAGCATCCGTAGCTGTGCCACCGAGAGTAAACCCAATATTTACAGGGGCGGTTTTACATTGCACAGGATTTGGAGTACCGGAAGACAGTGTAAGCGTCTGCGCCTGTGTGTTTATAGTTCCTGTTGCACTTGTTGGATTACAACTTCCTGAAGTAGTCAGCTTATAAGTATAATTGCCGGCTACAGTAGGCGTACCGGTAATGGTATAAAGACCTGACCCGGGGCTAAATGTACCTGTGAGACCGGCAGGCAAGGGCGATGAAATAGTTGGACCCGCTGAAGTACTTCCTACTGAATAAACAATAGGCGTAATTGCCGTGTTTACGCAAGGTGTTTGAGCATCGGTGCCTAGTGCAGATACGAGGTAAATGAAAGGAGAAAGTGTGCCAAAATTAATATCATCTAAAGCGAAATCATTGCCACCAGGTGCAGTTTGCAAATCGGTTATTGATATGACAGCAGTAGTAGTAGTTGGCCCTGAAGTCCAGGTTCCATAAAACTGTGACCATGGAGCCCCGCTGGCAACAGTTCCATTATTATTAGAGTTTACACCAGCTGCTAGATTATTGATTGTCCCTGCCTGGACATTATTAATATTAAACTGTAATGATGCAAAAGGCGCTGCACTGTTAAGGCTCATTCCCCAGGCAGAAAAATAATAGGTAGTATTGGGGAGAACATTTACAGTTTCCTGCCAAACTTTCAACAATGGATTGTTACCGGCACCATTAATCAGCATAAAATTGCCGGTACCTGTCGTATGGTCATGACCCCAGAAATTACAATGGGTTAATTGTCCATCTGTACTTACAGCATACAAACCTTCATTTAAAAGGCCTGTTGGGTTAGGATAGTTACAAGACCCATTCCATGGCATATTAGCCTGAGCATAAACAGAAGTAAATCCGGCATATCCTGACGAAAAATCTCCATTTACAACCAGGTTCTGGGCAACAGTAATATTTCCGGTGCCGGGGCAACCACCCGCAGATACAGTCACTGAGTAATTACCGGCAACATTAACCTGGATAGTATCTTTTGTACCGCCTGTACTCCATACATAAGAAGTTGCTGTAGGTACTGAGGTTGCAGTTAACACAACCTTTCCTGGAACTCCACAATATTCTGCGGATAATGATACCACAGGTGTTGGGGTTACAGTCAAAGTGGTTTGTGCTGTATTAGTACAACCAGATGCATTAGTTGCAGTAGCTGTATATACAACGTTGCCAGAGGTACTGGGTTCTGCATACACTGTTGTAAGACTTTGCCCTGTGTAGGGTACAGTGGCTCCTGCATCAGTGTATAAGTCTGTTGCAGGCGACCAGGTGACAGGATTAGATACCGGAACATTATAGTCAATTGTAACAGACCAGGATCTGATGGACCCTGAACTACCATTATCGACTGCGTCTTCCGCATAAAGTGTCCAGGTGCCATTTGGTATGGAGGTCAAAGAAGTGAAACTGGTAACATTAGAAGTATTACCTCCCGGCCCTAAATAAAGGGTAGCATCAGGAGTGAAGGTTCCTGTAAATGGTGCGTAACTTGTGCCAAGGGAAACGCCCCCGTTCCATGTTACTGATGTATTAGTGAAATTATTTCCGGAACTACCCCGTCTATTAATTAGATTTAATATCTTACCATTGGGTGCCTTTATATTAAAATTCAGATCTCCATCACTGGTTTCATTTACGTTTAGTAGTGATACCGTAATATTCGTAATTACAGCCCCGGCCGGGATACCTGAAATAGTTATTGGATTATTTGCTTCACCAGGACGATAGCCATAATAAGTTGCATCCGGTATATTCACATTTATAGCACCAGAGGCAAAAGTCTGAGTCTGCGGACCAGGGCTCCCTGTTGAAGTAGCTGTTAAAGCCTGAATACTTCCCTGGCAAATTGTTGCCGTTACCGGAAGAACTGATATTGTAGGAATTGCACTGATTGTCAAAGTCTTCGGAGAAGTAACTGCCGCGCAACTTCCGTTACCATTCGCAGTTAGTGTTAATGTAACACTTCCTGCTGTTATATCTGCTGCACCCGGTGTGTAAGATGCAGTAGTTAAAGAGTTGGCATTTGTAAAAGTTCCTGTTCCACTGGAAGTCCATAATACGCTACTTTGATTGGTAGCACTTGAGCCAGTAGTAATATTAACGGCTCCTGAATTGGCACATGTCGATACTGGTGTGCCTGCAACTGCTGTAGGCGTAGGGGTAATCGTTACGACAACCGGTTTTATTACACCAGAACATCCTGCCACAGAAGTTCCTTTAATGTAATACGTTCCCGAAGTGGCTACTGCATTAGGATTTGACAAAGTAATTGTTCCAGCTGCATCAGTATAATAACTATATGTTGAAACATTTGTAGAGCCTACTGTTACTGCACTTGCTGTCAAATTAACGGTACCTGGCGCGCATATGGCTGCGGGATTAGTTATGGAAACAACAGGTAATGGATTTATAGTTACTGTTACAGGCTTTATAGCGTCAGAGCATCCTGCCGCTGTAGTTCCTTTTATATAATAAGTTCCAGGTGTGGCTACTGCATTCGGATTTGATAAAGTAATTGTTCCTGCAGCATCTGTAAAATAAGTAAATATTAAACTGGCGGTAGATCCTGATGTTACTGCACTTGCAGTCAAATCAACTGTACCCGGAGAGCATACCCCGGCAGGGTTTGTAATTACCAAAGTTGGTAATGGATTTATAGTTACTGTTACAGGTTTTATCACATCAGAACATCCTGCGCCTGTTGTTCCTTTTATATAATAAGTTCCAGGTGTGGATACTGCATTCGGATTTGATAAAGTAATTGTTCCTGCAGCATCTGTAAAATAAGTAAACGTCAAACCAGATGTAGAGCCCGCTGTTACTGCACTTGCCGTTAAGTCAACTGTACCCGGAGCGCATACCGCGGCCGGATTAACAATAAGAACTGTAGGAGTAGGATTTACCGTTACGGTTACAGGCTGAATATCATAACATCCCAGGCTGGTGGTTCCTTTAATGTAATAAGTTCCCGCTCCTGCCGTGGCCGGATTAGGGAAAGTAGTAGTTGCGCCGGCGTTGGTAAAATAAGTAAATGTCAAACCGGATGTGGAGCCTGCTGTTACTGAAAGATCAGTGATATCTGCCGTAGCAGGCGAACATACTGCTGCAGGATTGGCGATTGTAACCGTTGGAGTAGGATTAACAGTTACTGTTACCGGTTGAATATCAGAACAACCTGAAGTAGTAGTTCCTTTAATATAATAGGTTCCAGCCCCTACCGCTGTTGGAGTGGCGACGGCAATGGTTCCTGCTGCATCTGTAAAATAGGTAAATGTTAGACCGGCAGTAGAACCAGTAGTTACGGTTGAAGCAGTCAAATCAACGGTAGAAGGAGAACAAACAGTTTGATCATGTGTTGTTACCGTTGGCAACGGATTTACTGTTACCTGTCTCACAGTTGGCGCTGCAGCTACACAGCCGTTTAAATCTGTGAAATTAACACTTACTGATCCAGGGCCGGCTGTTGTCCAGCTAACGGTTGCAGTATTGTCATTAGGCGCTACACCCGGAGTAACAGTTCCTCCAATGGCTGTCCACGTATAATTAGTAAATGCTGGTTGTGTGGTATAAGTTCCATTTGAATTTAAACATACGGCCGGGGCAGGATTTGGCAAAAGAGTTGAAACCGTACCGGTATTACTTGTAACTGTTACAGAAGTAGCTGCAAAACATCCATTTGAATTGGCATAATTTACAGAAATAGAATATGGGCCTGATAAATTCCATGTCACTATGATCGTATTGGTACCAGCACCTGTAAAAGTTCCCCCTGTAACCAGCCAGGTATAGTTGGATTGGCCTGATTCAGTTGTGTAAGTATCTACAGCACCCGGGCAAATCGGATTAGGGCCACTTAAAATAGGCACAGGCAATGCATGAACATTTACAATCTGCGTTACAGTTGTCGAACATCCATTTACATCCGTTACGGTATAGCTTATGGTAGTAGTTCCGTCAGCCAACCCGGTTATTACACCCGTAGAAGCATTTATAGTGGCAATTCCTGTTGCGCTGCTGCTCCATGTGCCTGCTGCCGGAGAAGAAGATAAAGTAATCGTATTGCCTACGCATACATCAAACGTAATAGCGGGTGCATTCACTGTGATAGCGGCCACCACCGGCAATGCATTTACCGTTACTGTTGCGGTTCCTGTTTGCACACACCCATTCCCGTTAGTAACGGTATAGGTGATGTTGGCAGTGCCTGCGGAAACACCGCTTACGATTCCTGATGTTGCATCTATTGTGGCCACACCTGTATTATCGCTTGCCCATGCTCCTCCTGCAGTAGTACCTGATAAAGTGGTGGTACTGCTTACACATACACTTAATTTCCCTGAAATGGTTTGTGCTACCGGTAATGCATACACGGTAACAGGTGCACTTACGGTCATGCTGCATCCGGTTCCATTAGTAACAGTATATTTAATAGTTGCGATTCCTGCTGCCACTCCTGTTAAAACACCCGTTGAAGGGTCTACAGTTGCTATAGTGGGATCAACACTACTCCATGTTCCACTACCTGTTGCATCAGTAAGAGTAATCGTTTTGCCAACGCATACCCCGGATGGAACTGTAATAGCTGCAACAACCGGCAATGGATTTACAATAATTGTGGATAAATTTAATAAAGCTATGCAGCCACTTGCATTTTTAACCGTTACAGTGACTTTATCCCCATCGCCTAATGAAGACGTAGTATAAATATTTGATGAGCCGGTTTGAATTGAAGACCCGTTCAAAAGGAAATTATAAGTATATCCAGTACCTGTTGGCGCAGTAAAGGTTACAGCATCACCGGCACAGATTGTATTAGAGGGAGACACACCTAATGTGCCCGTTGGTATTGCATTTACATGCATCGTAATTGGCCCGAAAGTAGAAATACAGCCATTGCTGTTCGTTACATCTACAGTTATATATCACCATCTTTTAAAGCGGTCGTCTGAAAAGTGTTCCCGGTGCCATTCTGTAATGTAGTCGTTGCGTTAAGAATAAAACGATAATTGGTAAAGCCAGCATCTGCAGTAAACGTTACATTATCTCCCGCACAAATAGTATTGGTTGGAGAAACATTTAAACTACCAACCGGGGGTTGGATTACTGCGATGGTAGGAGAAGTCAATGTTAATTGACAGCTACTTGGATTAGAGACTACAACTGTAATAGAATTTGCATTAGCCAATGTGGTGCTGACATATTTATTGGAGGTGCCGGTTTGTAAAGCTGCACCTGTACCGTTTAAATAAAATGAATAAGTATTGCCCGCAGTTGGTGTTACGGTAAAAGTTACCGGCGCTCCCGCACAAATGGTGTTATCATTAACACCTCCTGAACTTTCTGTTGTTGCCAGCGTACCGGTTGGTAATGCATTTACATTAACCACAGCCGCATTGAAAGTAGTAGCACAACCATAAGAGTTTTTTGCATTCACAGTAATTATGTTACCGCCGGAGGCGCCGGGTGTATAGTCAAATGTATTGGAGGCTCCGGGTCCCTGAACGGAAGTAGCGCCCACATTAAATACATAATTATTGAAACCGGTAGTAGCAATAAAGGTTTTAGTTTCTCCTACACACATGGAAGCAGGCGTTGGGCTTAATGTACCCGTTGATACAGGATTTACCAAAACAGCAACCGCTGTAGAAGTAGCGGTACAACTATTGCCATCTGTCACATCCACCGTTACAGAATTGTTGCCGACAGCAAGCGTATTGGTAATATATTTATTAGAACCACCGCTTTGAACAGGATTCACTCCTACTTTAAATGTATAATTGGTACCACCTCCGGCAGTAAAAGTTACATTATCGTCGAAGCAAGCGGTAGATTTATCCACACCAAGTGTGGGCGTTGGTAGTGGATTTACAGTAATTACAATAGGGCCAAAGGTGGTTCCGCAGTTTAGGCTGTTGGATACATCTACGGTTACAGATGCTCCATTGGTCAAAATTGTGCTGCTATATGTACTGCTAACTCCGGTTTGCACAGTTGTACCACCTACTTTAAATAAGTAAGATGGGTAGCCTGCAGGAGCAGTAAAGGTAATTGACCCTCCAGCGCAAATAGTAGCAGTAGTAGGGGAAGTAGCTGAAGTTGAAGTAATATTACCTGTTGGTATTTGCACGACAGTTGCAGCATAGTTGGGTGAAATTGCGGAAACACATCCATTACCATCGGTAACAGTGTACGTTATATTGGTAGTTCCTGCCGCTACTCCTGTTACCAGTCCGGTATTGTCCACGGTAGCTACCGCCGTATTTGAAGATGACCATGCATAGATTGGTGAACCAGTAACCGCTGTCGCATTAGAAGTTAACTGAAGTGTACTATTCATGCAGACAGAAGACAAATTACTTGCCTGGGTTATTGCATTAGCGATAGGTTGAGTAACTGTTACCTGGAAATTGGATGATTTTACTGAAGTACAACTATTAGCATCTGTAACTGTATAAGTGATGTTGGTACTTCCTGCTCCTTTGCCTGTTACATTGCCTGCATTATCCACAGTTGCTACGCCGGTAATTGATGATGACCAGCTATATGTGAATGGGCCGGTGCCACCTGCGTTTGGAACCAGAGTGATTAGACTTCCTATACATACTTTTGAAGCGCCTGTAATTGCACCTGCTGTTGGTACAGGATTTATTGTTACAGAAGTCGTTGTTGAATACAATGCACAACCACCGGAAGCAGCTACCGTATAAGTAACGGTGTAAGTTCCGGCAGTACTGCCTGATGGTGTAATAGTTCCTGTAGATGAACTGATACTAAGTCCTCCCGGAGATGCAGAATAGCTCCCTCCTGAAGTACCGGTACGGGTAACACTTACTGTACCTGAATTAGTACAAAAAGGAGTACCGCTATAAGAAATTGTTGCTAACGGTGTTGCAGTTACTGTGACCGAAGCTGTTTTGACAACAGCAGCACAACCACCTGATGCCACTATTGTATAAGAAACGGTATAAGTCCCCGCGGTGCTGGCAGAAAGATTTACATTTCCTGTACCGCTATTGATTGATAGTCCTCCGGTAGAAGAATAGGTTCCTCCTGTCTGCCCGGTCTGTGTTACAGTGGCTGTTCCGGAAGTAGTACAATAAGGTGAACCGCCATAAGAAATTGTTGCGGCAGGCAACGCATTAATCGTTACGCTTGCAGTTGTTGAATACAATGCACAACCACCGGCTGCAGCAATAGTATAAGTGACGGTGTAAGTCCCCGGAGTACTTGATGATGGGGTAATAGTTCCTGTAGTTGAACTAATGAAAAGTCCGGCAGTTGAAGAATAGGTCCCGCCCGTAGTTCCTGTCCTGGTTACACTTACAGAAGCCGTAGTGGAACAAAAAGGAGAACCACCATAAGAGATTGTTGCCGATGGAGCCGTTGTAATTGTTATGTTGGTGGTTTTCACAACAACCGCGCAACCTCCTGCTGAAGCAATTGTGTATGAAACCGTATAAGAACCTGGCGTGCTTGCAGAAAGATTTACATCTCCCGTACCGCTATTAATTGACAATCCCCCGGTAGAAGAATAGCTACCTCCGGTTTGTCCTGTTTGTGTAACACTGGCTGTTCCTGAGGTAGAACAATAGGGTGAACCGGCATATGAAATTGTTGCGGTAGGCAATGCATTAATAGTTACGCTGATAGTTGTTGAATACAATGCACAACCTCCGGCTGCAGCTACAGTATAAGTGACGGTGTAAGTCCCGGGAGTGCTTGTAGTTGGTGTGATAGTTCCTGTAGTTGAACTAATAGTAAGTCCTCCAGGAGATGCAGAATAGATTCCGCCTGAAGTTCCTGTTCTATTTACACTTCCGGAAGCGGTAGTAGCACAAAAAGGTGAACCGCTATAAGTAATTGTTGCCGATGGAGCGGCTGTAATCGTAATTGAAGCTGTTGTTGTACCAGAACATGTTCCATTACTGAATGAATAAGTTACCGTATAAGTTCCAGCTGTGCTTGCAGAAAGATTTACGTCTCCCGTGCTGCTATTTATTGACAAACCGGCAGTAGAAGAATAAGTTCCTCCAGCCTGGCCACTTTGAGTTACACTGGCGGTGCCAGCATTAGAACAGTAGGGTGAGCCTGAATAGGATATTGTTGCTATCGGCAGCGCACTGATAACCATATTTGTTGGCTGATTATAAGTATATGCAGCGCAACCACCAGTCGCCGCAACCGTATAAGTTATAGAATAAGTACCAGGTGTACTTGTAGCAAGATTAAGTACACCAGTTGTTGTACTGGTGAAATTCAACCCACCAGGAGAGGCTGAGAAGGTACCTGAGGTGGGGGCACCCGATAAAGTGGCAGCCGTGCTGCTACCAGTTGCACAAAAAGTATAGGACGAATAAGTAAAAGTGGTAGTAGGCGAAGGAGTTATAGTGACAACAGCGCTTCCCGTCATGGTAACGGGACATGCCGAACCGGAAGCCATTGCCGCAGTAACTGTGTAAGTGCCGCCCGTTGTTTGATTCCCAAATGCTATCGCAGCGCCTGTTCCTGCAACCGGTGATCCCACGGGTGATGCGCCCAGGTATAACTGGTAATTTACGCCGGTTTGGGAATTGCTTAAACCGACAGGCGAGCCCGTTCCTGTAATGCAAGTAGTTCCACCTCCCGTTACTGCATAGGCTGTTGGTGATGGATTTACAACTATCGCTCCAGACACATTGCTTGTCGCTGCCGGAGAACAAGTACCACTCACCATACAATAATAATATAACGTGCCAGCAGTTGCATTTGATGGAGTATGTATAGGAATTGGTACCAACTGTTGTCCCACCTGAATTGGAATTTACAGTATTGCTATACCATTGATATGATAATCCTGTGCCGCTTGCTGTTACAGAAAGCGGACTTATTGGGTTTCCAAGGCAAACCGATTGTCCGGTTACAGATGGATTGGCGCTAATGAAAGGTGCTGTATTAATCGTAAAATTTGACGCTGATGTACCTGTACCAAGCGCCGTTGTCACAGAGATAGAACCTGTGGTAACGCCGCTTACCGGCAACACCGCAGTAATGGAAGTGGCACTTGCAACAATAAAAGATGTTACATCTACTCCGTTAAATTGTACTGCTGTTGCCCCGGTGAAATTAGTTCCTGTTAAAGTAATTGTTGGTGTGGTTCCTAAACATGCGGTTGTTGGGGTGAAGCTGGTAATGGTTGGAGTAAGAACTACAGTATAAACAATAATTATCTGACCATTAGCCCCGTTCCCTCCACTATATTGTCTATTATCATTTGCATTTCTAGCTCCGCTACCTCCTGCACCAGGGGAACCTCCATCATCGCCATTGCTGTCATTTCTTGAACCATGCCCTGTGGCTCCGGTTACGCCTGGATTTGATGGTAATCCCGCCCCCGCACCCCGGCTGTACCGCCCGTTAATGGTGATCCACCATTACCTCCGTTGCCCCCCGCACCAGCACTTCCACCTCCGCCGCCACTTGATGCAGTACTCGAGTTTGTTGCATTCCCTCCATTTCCTCCATAATAATTTGATGTAGATGAACCGCTAACAATATTACCCGAAGCTGGAAAATTTCCCCCATTGCCAAAAACATTATTGTCAAATCGAGAATTGTAGTATCCTCTCGTGCCACCCTGTCCCCCAATTGCGCTAAAAACAATAGTTGATGTCGAATTTAAAGTGACTGAAGACGACTGCCCATTGCCTCCACCCACGGCTAATGCTCCGACTCCGCCAATACCTACAACTATTTTATATGTATTACTGGGAGTTACTGATATTGTTCCCCGAACAAATGCTCCTCCTTCTCCACCGCCACCAGCTCTCGGTGTGT
>Ga0207933_1001183_pt1 | contig 20937 bp, 18 predicted proteins | sample NGESurdeep092012_4_FD_184488 | JGI IMG/M metagenome (GOLD analysis project Ga0207933, IMG submission 184488) | Arctic peat soil microbial communities from Barrow, Alaska - NGEE Surface sample F53-3 deep-092012 (SPAdes) | ecosystem: Environmental > Terrestrial > Soil > Wetlands > Peat ...
TCGATCAATTGGTCACCCGACTCGCAGTGGCGACCAACGAGGGTGAAAACCTCACCGCGCCCGACTCGATTGGCGACGGTGGCGTCGAAGGCCTGACCGTAGAGTGATACTTCCAAGTTGTCGCCCATGCCGCCGTCCACCGCAACGAACGAACGGCTCAATCCCCGTTTGACCGTGACCACCGAATACAAGGTCATAGCGGCCTCGGCGACCATCGATCGACCCGGTTCGATCATGATTCGCGAGTCCGAGGGTAGGAACTCGCGCGCCGAAGCAACCAATGCGTCGAGATACTGCTCGATAGTAGGTACGTCCATGTCGTGGGTGTAGCGCGCCCCCAATCCTCCGCCCAGGTTATAGACGGGGAAACATCCCAATTGCGAGATCGCCTCAATGGCCCTCGTGAACGGTTCAGTGTCCAGGATCTGGGAACCGACATGGACGTGGAGGCCATCCAGACGCAGGAAACGACTTGTTCGAAGGCGTGCAATCGCTCGTCGAGCGTCAGCGACTGAGAGGCCGAACTTGGAGTTGGAGTGGCCCGTCGCGATTGCGTCGTGGGTGAGCGCGGTGACGTCGGGCATGACGCGCAAGAGGACCATCTGATCTTCAGTGACAATCTTCTCCAGGCGTTCGATGTCGTCGAAGTTGTCGATAACGATGGTTCCGACACCGGCCGACACCGCCATTTGGAGTTCGCGATCGGTCTTGGCGTTGCCGTGCAAGACGATGTCCCTGGGGTCGGCCCCAGCGCGCAACGCCATGACCAGTTCGCCGCCGCCCGCGACGTCGATCCCCAAACCCTCCTCAGACATGATCCGGTACAGCGCGGTGCAGGGGAGGGACTTGGAGGCCCAAACTACTTGGGAGTTCGGCCAGCGAGCACGCAGTCCGTCGCGATAACGTCGAGCCCTCTCCCGTAGGGCAACCTCGTCAATGATGAGGGCGGGCGTTCCGAGCATTTTGGCGAGCTCACCCACCGGACAACCGCCGACGACGAGCTGTTCGCCCTCGACGGTGGTCCCGGGCGCGAAGAGCCCTAGGATTTGCGCGATCTGGTCTTCGTTCGCATCAGTCCTCATCGTTCCCCCTTTGACGCGCAAGACAAGTCGAGTCGAGGCGAGTGTTCTCGCTCGTTCAGCCGAACGGGACAAGCGCGCGCGAGAAGCGAGTCGGGCGCGATCATCGGACTCTGCCCCGTCCGGTCACCTCTAGGTTTCCGACGACGAGACTGCCGCGAGTGGCGACGGCGTTATCGAACAAATTGACGACAGGACAGACGTGGCTCGGAATCAGAAGAACCTTGTCTCCGAGTCGCAGGGGCTTGTCGCGCGAGAGGTCGATCCGGCCCACACCGTGCTCTTCGTTCACGAACTCCATCGTAAGATCGTCGCGTCCGTCAACTTGGATCCACCCGGGCCGTCCCACACCGTCGGACGTCAAGCACTTTGAGCCTGCGTCGAGGACGAAACGGTCCGCAGTGGGTCGACTGACCACGGTGGCGACGACGTGCGCGGCACAGTTCTGTGGTGTGGCGACACGGTGGGCGAGCATCATGGTGTCGTTGAAGACGTACAGATCGTGAAGACGTACGTGCCCGGTCGTACTTCGCTGACACCGGGTCGAGTCATCTCCTCGCGCACCGTCGGCGTCGAACCAACACTGATCTCTGGAATCTCGATTCCGAGATCGATGAGGCGCCGCTGAGTGGAAAGAAGATCGCTCACCTCCACGTCGACGAGCAGGGACCGCGCGGCGGGATTGGTCACGCCGTACGCGTTGCCCGCGTGCGACAAGAGGCCGACGATTCTAATGCCGGCCAAATCAGAAAGCCGGGTGACGAGTTCGACCGTTGCGTCGCCCGGCGCGGTACCCATACGGTGTAAGCCAGTGTCGACCTCGACGTAGACCTCTACGGGGGAGCCAGAGCGCACGCCGAGTACGTCCAGGCCGGACGCCACCTCGAGCGAGTCGAGGCTCACCAAAATACGCGCCTCCCGTCGCAAAGCTTCCAAGCGGGCAAGCTTCTCCTGCCCCAACAGCGGAAAGGCGACGAGTATGTCGTCGAAGCCGGCCTTGACCAGCACCTCGGCTTCGCCCAACTTGGCACAGGTCAACCCAGCCGCCCCTGCGTCGATCTGCAGACGAGCGATGTGGGGCATCTTGTGGGTCTTGGTGTGCGGACGAAGCCGCACGCCACGCTCGCGAGCCAGCGTGGCCATGGCCATCACGTTGGACTCGACGCGATCAAGATCAATCACGAGGGCCGGTGTGTCGAGATCGAGGACTTGCACGTCAGGTCACGGCCGAGGGTCCGTTGCCGCGCTGTGGACCTTGTTCACGTGGCGGCACTGATGGCCTTCGGGACAATACGGTGAGGTGCTTGACGGACCACATTTGCAAAGATACTATCGTTATAATGTCTTGCTGAATTGTGATGAATGATTGTTTCCACGGTGATCATCTAGTTTCCAAAAGGGGAAGCCGCAATGGGAGAACACGCTACCGACGAGGTTGGACAACACCTAACGAGAAGGAAGTTCCTGGCGCTCAGCGCGGCGTCGGCGGGGGCGATCGGCTTCGCCGGACTCGCCGACTCAAGCGCCGCGAGCGCTAGTTCTGCGGCGTCGACGCTGCGTGTTGGCTGGACCACACCGCCCGACGTCATGAATCCCTTCACCTTCACCACCACCGCGTCCAACGAGATCCTTTGGCTGATCTACGACACGCTGATGGAGTACAACCTCCAACTGAATCCCGAACCTTCGCTGGCCGCCACCCAGACACGCAGCGCCGATGGCACGTCGTTCACCTACCAGCTTCGCTCCGGTGTCTCCTGGCACGACGGCACTCCCTTCAGCGCTTCTGACGTGAAGTACACCTTCGACATCATGGCCAAGCACAATCTGGGTCAGGCCGCCTGGAGTCTTGCGGACTTCAAGTCGGTCACGGTCGTCAACCCCCATAAGGTCATCGTGCAGTACAAGTTGCCTCAGGCCTTTGACCCGTCGCTCGCGATCCCCATTGTCCCTGAGCACGTTTGGAGCAAGCTGACGCCGTCGAAAATACTGAGCTACAACAACCCCAATCCCGTCGGCACTGGACCCTACAAGTTCAAGAAGTGGGTTGCGGGGCAGTATCTCCAGGTCGATCGCAACACCAAGTGGTGGGGCACGCCGCCGGCGGTGAAGAGCATTATCTGGAACCAGTACGAGAACAGCGACGTGATGGTCCAAAGTCTCGCGTCGGGTCAGTTGGACATCTTGACCGAGGTTCCTCCGGTGCTCTGGGACGGACTGCGGGGTAAGCCCAACGTCAAGCCGGTGGAGATGGATTCATTCTCCTTTCACCACATCGGCTTTAACGTCTCGAAGAACTCCAAGTCACGTGGCAACAAGTTGCTGCTCGACAAGACTGTTCGCCAAGCTCTGGGCTACGCGCTCGATCGATCCCAGCTCGTCCAACTGGCGCTCGCCGGACACGGCGTTCCGGGAAGCGTCCAACTGCCGCCGTCGTTTGGCAAATGGCAAGAGAAGATTCCGCGCGCCCAGCAGATCAATAACGATCCGGGCAAGGCCAGGAAGATTCTCGATGCCGCGGGCTACCACGTCGGGCCGAATGGAGTCCGAGCGAACAAGCACGGTCAGCCCCTGAGCTTTCGCCTCATCGCTATCGCCACGACGGATGAGGACGTGCTGGCCGGTCAGATCTTCGTCAAAGCGGCCCAAGCAGTGGGGATCAAGCTCACGCTCGAGACCCTCGACAACACGACGCTTGGCAACGTCGTCTACAACACCAACGCTCCGAACTGGGACATCTTCATATGGGGATGGGACTCGGGCACACCGGATCCCGACTACCTCTTGAGCGTGCCGTTGACCAGTCAGATCGGCAACAACAATGACGTCTTTTACGCGAATCCGACCTACGACAGTCTCTACAACAAGCAGGCCACGACGACGAACCCGGGCGAGCGGGTCGCGCTGGTTCACGAGATTCAAAAGCTCTTCTACGACGACGCGGCCTACCTGGTCATGTGGTACCAGAGCAAACTGCAGGCGTATCGCACCGATACTTGGAAGGGCTGGGTGCCCACGCGCGGCGGGATGATCTACAACTTCACCCGTGACAATTACTTGAAGATAACGCCGAGATAGATTGCGTCTTGTCAATACACCGTAGGCGGCGACACGCAGCATGAGCCTGCGGTACCTGGCGAAAAAGTTGGCAACGCTGGCGGTGACCTTGTACGTCACTGTCTCGTTCAATTTCCTCTTGTTCCATGTGTTGCCCGGCAGCCCCGTACAGTTGCTCGCGCGTTCGGGACACTTCGACGCCGCGGCGCGGGCTCAGCTCGTGAAGCTCTTCGGGCTCAATCACCCGCTCATCATCCAGTACTTCACCTACCTGAAGAACATGCTCCATGGCGACCTGGGTTTTTCCTACGTGTACCGCCAGCCGGTCACCTCTGTGCTCGGTGGTGCAATCGGCAATACCCTTCTGCTCGTGGGCACCGCGACGCTGGTGACGATCCTCGTGGGCGTGTGGCTCGGCGTGATTGCCGCGTCGCGCGCCCATTCGCTAACCGACGCCACGATAACGATCACGAGCCTTGGTCTTTGGAGCATGCCGGACTTCTTCACCGGGATGATACTGATCTTCATCTGTGGCGTATGGACCCACGTACTCCCGATATCCGGTCTCGTCACTCCCGGCCTCGTTACAGGAACGTGGGGCCATTACGCGGACATCGGACGCCATCTCGTCCTGCCGGCCTTGACCCTGACGCTGGTGAACGCCGCAGAGTTCTCGCTGATCTCTCGCAACACCTTGGTCGACGTGATGGTCGAGGACTACATGCTCACCGCGCGCGCTAAGGGATTGAGCCGGCGAGTCATTGTCTGGCGTCACGCGTTGCGAAACGCGACCTTACCAATCGTGACCGCGACGGCACTGTACGTGGGCATGATCCTCGGCGGCGCCATCCAGGTCGAGGCGGTGTTCTCCTGGCCGGGCATGGGACTGCTGATCTACAACGCGGTCGTCCAGCGTGACTATCCAGTTCTCGAGGCGGGCTTCTTGATCTTCGCGGTGGTGGTCATCGCGACGAACTTCATCAGCGACTTGCTCTATCAGGTTCTCGACCCACGGGTGCGGCGCACATGAACGACGCCGACGACGTCCTTGGCCAAGTGACCTCGCCCTCCCTCGCAGAATTCGCACCGAAGCCGAGGAGTGGAGTATTGCGTAGCATCTGGAAGGACCCCACGGGACGCTCCGGCTTGATCATGCTCGTCTTCGTCCTCTTCGTCATCTTGATCGGTCCCGTGATCTTCCCTTTCGATTCGCAGTCATTTGGCTCGTCGGCCGCGTCGATTCTCCAACCGCCTTCTCGCGCGCATTGGATGGGCACCACCGAGTTAGGCCAGGACGTCTTTCGCCAGTTCCTCGTCGGCGGGCGGATCTCCCTGTATGTGGGGCTGTCCGCCACGCTGATCGCCATGGTGCTCGGTGCCGGTCTGGGTCTCGTCTCGGGTTACTACGCCGGTTGGCGTGACACGGTCCTCATGCGAATCACCGACTTCTTCCTCGTGCTGCCCACGCTGCCGCTGATCATCGTGCTCGCGGCACTCTTTGGCCAGAGCATCCTCGTGACGAGTCTGGTCATCGGCATGACCAGCTGGCCCCAAACTGCCCGCATCATCCGCTCTCAAGTGCTGTCACTACGCGAGCGCCCCCTGGTCCAGCGCGTGCGATCGCTCGGTGCCGGCGACCTTCGAATCATGCGCAAGCACATCTTGCCCAACGTCGCACCGCTCATCTTGGCGAATCTCGCCCTCGTGCTCTCGGGTGCCGTGCTCGCCCAGGCCGCCCTGGCGTTCCTCGGGCTCGGTGATCCCGTGCAGGTCTCGTGGGGGACCACCTTGCACAACGCCTTCAACTCGGGCGCCATGAGCCAGGGCGCGTGGTGGTACGTCATGACGCCGGGCGCCGGTATCGTCGTGATGGTGCTGGCGTTCTCGCTGGTCGGTCACAGTCTCGACCGAGTTCTCAACCCACTGCTTCGAGGTGACCGGTGAGCCTGCTCGAGATCGACGACCTGAGCGTGGATTATCGCATCGGTTCGCAAATGCTGCGCGCGGTGGATCACGTAAGTCTTCGCGTGGAACGAGGAGAGGCGGTGGGTATCGTCGGCGAGTCGGGATGCGGTAAGACTTCGCTCGGCCTTTCGATTCCTTTCCTGTTGCCGACGAACGCGGCGATCTCCAGTGGCACCGTCACCCTCGCGGGACACGAGCTCGTCGGCATGAGCGAGCGTGAGTTGAATCGACTTCGATGGACTTCGGTCGCCTTCGTCTTCCAAGGAGCGATGAACGCGCTCAATCCCGTCCAGCGCGTGGAGAGCTGAATCGACTTCGATGGACTTCGGTCGCCTTCGTCTTCCAAGGAGCGATGAACGCGCTCAATCCCGTCCAGCGCGTGGATCGACAGATCCTCGAAGCCATAACGGCCCATGACCCACGTGTCGAGCGCGACGTCGCCAACGCCCGAGTACTGGAGTTACTCGACTTGGTGGGGATCGCGCCAGCGAGGTCGAAGAGCTATCCCCACGAGTTCTCCGGTGGCATGCGCCAGCGCGCGATGATCGCCATGGCGCTCGCTTGTCGGCCCTCACTGCTGATCGCCGACGAGCCGACGACCGCACTCGACGTCATAAGTCAGGCTCAGATACTGGCCCTGTTGAGTACGTTGCGACGCTCCGAAGACCTCAGCGTGCTCATGATCTCGCACGACCTCGCGGCCATCAAACGCGTCTGCGACCGCATCGTCGTGATGTACGCCGGCATCATGGTCGAGACGGGTACCACCGAGGAGGTACTCGGTCGCCACGGGAGGCCCGCCGCAGCCGCGCACCCCTACACGCTGGCGCTCATTGAGGCGCATCCCGACCTGCACGGGGAGCGCTTGCTCGCCCAGGGCCTCCCAGGACATCCGCCGGATCTCTCCAAGTCGATCGTGGGTTGTCGGTTCGCCGATCGATGCCCGTCAGTGATGCCGATCTGTCGAACGGAGGCTCCGCCAACCGTGACGCTCTCTGCCGGTCACGTCGCGGTCTGCCACCTGGCCGCGAAGGGCGCCCGGTGACGGCGTCCACGACCCGCGGGTCCAATCACGTCCTCGAGGTCCGCGATCTCGTCGTGCAATTCGCGGGTCGGGGCAGTTGGCGGCACCGTCGGGCCGTCAAGGCGGTCGACGGGGTCTCATTCGACATCGAGAAGGGTGAGATCCTGGCGCTGGTCGGTGAGTCCGGTTGCGGGAAATCGACGATCGCCCTCTCCGTCATGCGTCTGCTCGAGCCCACGTCGGGTCGGATCATCTCGGGCGGCGAGGACCTCGCAACCCTTCGCGGCCGCGCCCTTCGTCGCGCGCGGCGTCGGGTCCAGATGATCTTTCAAGACCCGTTTGGATCACTGAATCAGCGTCAGACCGTCTACGACACCGTGGTCGAACCACTCGTGATTCACAAGCTCGGGACCACGCCCCAGGAGCGGCGCGCGATGGTCATAGAGGCGCTCGACTTGGCGCACCTACGACCACCCGAGCGCCTCGCTTCCGTGTATCCCCATGAGCTATCGGGCGGGCAACGCCAGCGTGTCGCGATCGCGTCGGCCATGGTGATTCGTCCGGAGTTGGTGATCGCCGACGAGCCAGTCTCCATGCTCGACGTCTCGGCGCGGGCGGGGATCCTGCGCCTGATGATGGATTTGCGCGACCGGTTAGGCACCTCGTACCTATTCATCACCCATGACCTCGCGGTGGCGTGGATGGTCGCCGATCGAATCGCGGTCGTGTATCTGGGTCGCATCGTGGAGATCGGGCCGGCGACAAGTTTGGTCGACGGCCCTGCTCACCCGTACACGAAGGCGCTGCTCAGTGTCTCGAGCGGCGATGACGTAAGCGAGGACGGCGAGATCACGAGCGTGCTGTCGGGCGAGACGCCCTCGGCGGCGAACGTCCCCTCGGGATGTCGCTTCCATCCGCGCTGTCCGCGCTACCTCGAACTGGGCGAGCCGGAGCGATGCCGCGCCGAGGACCCCCAACTGCACGTGGTGCGCCGTCGCGTGCCTCCCTCGTCGGAGGTGTACGACGCGAACGCGCACCAGTGCGCCTGTCATTTCGCCATTGAGGAGGCACCATGATTCAAAGGAACGACGACGTCGCCGTGTCGAGTGAGGAGATCATCGACATGATCAGCCAACTGGTGCGTATCGAATCGGTCACCCCCTGGTTGGTCGAGGGAGGATCAGGCGAGTCGCAGGTAGTTCGCTACCTCGTCGACTGGGTCGCCGACCTTCCCGTGGAGGTCAGTATTCAAGAGATCGAACCTGGGCGCCAAAACTTCGTCGCCACGCTGCGCGGCACGGGTGGTGGCCCGACGCTGTGCCTGAACGCCCACTCCGACACCGTTGGTTACGCGGGATGGCCCGACGAAGCGCTCGTGCCGCGTCTCGACGGTGAGCGCCTCTACGGCTTAGGGGCCGCCGACGACAAGGGTTGCTGTGCCATAGCCCTCTTCGTGCTTCGACACCTGGCGAGATCCGGGGTGCGCTTGCGCGGCGATCTCGTGGTTGCGTGCGTGGCAGACGAAGAAGGCGTCTCGATCGGTACCGAACACCTCGTGAAGACCATGACGCCGGATTTCGCCATCGTCATCGAGGCCGACGCCTTGCCCAAGGTGGTCGTCGAGCATCAGGGATTCGGATGGCTCGACGTCGTCGTCGAGGGTCGAGCGGCGCACGGTTCGGCCCCCGACCAAGGGGTGGACGCCATCGTGGGGCTTGCGGAGATACTCAAGCTCATGCACGAGTGGGACCTCGAACACTTCGCCGGCGTCCCGACTCCGCGAAACGGCCGCACCGTCTTTCACACGGGCACGGTGCGAGGCGGCACCGACTACGCGACGTACCCGAGTCAGGCAGTGCTCGGCGTCGAAATCGGTAGCCAGCCTGGCGAGACGATGGCAGACCGCGTTCGCGAGATTGAAGACCTCATCGCCATCGTTGCCGAGACTATGCCCGGGCTCAGTGGTGAGGTTAGGGTCCGGCTCGAGCGTGAGCCGTTCCGCGCTAGGGGTCACGAAGCCCTTCTCGAGATCTTGAACCGAGCCTCGCTGAAGCACCTTGGTACCGAACTCGAGCCCGTGGGAATGAATGCGTGGACTGATGCCGCGCTGATGCAGGCGGCCGGAACGCCCACCGTCATGCTGGGCCCCCTCGGAGGGAACTTCCACAGTCCCAACGAGTGGGTCTCGATCCCCGACGTCGTGTCCACCATTAAAATATTGATTGACGCAGCGAAGGAGCTTCTCTCGTGAGCAGTGAGCCGGCGCGCGCCGAGCGAGTTCGCGAGGCGAAGGAAGCGCTCGCGTCCCTACGAACACTCGTCGACGACGCGACGCGGCATTTCCCCTTGCCCGGCGGCGTCATCAGCGTCGTCGACCGCAGCGGAGTGCTCGACGAGATCGCCTTCGGTTTCGCCGATATCGAACGTCGTCACCGGATGGAATCGAGTCGCAGGTTCGAGATCGGATCGATCAGCAAACTCTTCACCTCGTTGGTGGTCAACCGTCTGATCGACGATGGTCGACTGCACTTGCGCGAAACCGTTGGCGAGGTGCTTGCCTGGTTGGATGTTCCAGAAGGAATGGCGCGCGCGACCGTGGGTCAACTCTTGAACCACACGTCGGGACTGAGCGTCGGCGCCGACACGCTGGCCGATGACGCGGCGGAGGTCTGGCACTCGCGAGGCTGTTCAACCGCGCCGGGGTTCCCGCCCAGATTCCACTATTCCAACTTGGGTTACCTCGTTCTGGGGGAGATGGTTCGAAAGCGGAGCGGCCGACGTCTCGCTGACTTGGTCGAAGAGCAGTGGCTCGGACCCCTCGGAATGCGTGGCGCCATCGCCCAGGTCGCCTACCACGACCGCGCAACATTGGCGACTGGGTACTGGCCCGCGCGGCCCGATCAGCCGTGGGCACCCGGGGATCCGCTCAGTCCCGCGGCATTCTTCGAGATTGACTCGGCCAGCGGGAACGTCGCGGCCACGAGTTCGGACATGGCCTCGCTCGTCCAAGCGCTGCTCGGCGCGAGCGCCAACGATCCGGTGTTGGACGAGACGGGTGAGCCCGTGCTCTCGAGTGCCGTGTTCGAGCGCCTGACGAGTAGCCCGGCGCCGTCGGGTGAGCCGACGTATCTCCCCGAGGGCATGAGTGCCGTGCTGGAAAGCCGCTACGCAAGGGGGATCAACGTCGAACGGATTGGGAGCAACTTTTGTGTCAGTCACGGCGGCGGAATGGTGGGCTATTCGACCTTCCTCCTTGTCGACTGCACCGCACAGTTTGGGGTCGTCGTCTTGACGAACGCGAATGGCGACACCCTGGCCTCGCATCTTCTCGCGCGAATCGTGCACGAGAACGTGCTGCGTCGACTCGAAGGCGAAACTTCCTCCCTCGAGTACACGCTGGACCCGACGGTTCGAAGGGACGACGCCAAAGAGCGCGGCTCGCTGGCACTCGGCGTCTACCGCTCAGATGAAGCGGGGATCGAACTCGAGGTGGCCGCCGATGGGGAATCCGCGCCGCTTCGCGTCCGATGCGGGACGGACGAAGGAGGGCTCTTCCACCTCGCGAGCGGGCGCTACGTTACCAACAATCCCCGCCTGCGGCGTTTTCATCTCGACTGGTTCGAATCCGACGAGGGCGGCGGCTTCACCTGGGGAAGTGAGACCTTTCGCGCGTCGACGGCGGGAGTACCGATGGGCTCGTTGCCGGCGCGAGGCGAAATGAACCCGCTCGTCGGGCACTATCGAAGCTTTTCGCCCTGGTACCCCGAGTTCCGTATACTCCAGCGCGGCCGCCGCCTGCTCCTCGTCGCTCCAGGCGGGGTCGAGGCACCGACCGACGAAATGGATCTGGTCGAGGTTTCTCCCGGCCACTATCGCGTTGGCGAAGATTCATGGTTGCCCGAGCGACTGATCGCGGGACCGGTGCGAGACGGAGAGGTTGTCAGTGTGAATCGTGACGGTTGTCACTATTCGCGCGTTTTCAGCGATTGATTGACCTATCGTGTATGTGCTGGTGACGCGGCGACTCCAAAGGGGCTTCGAATCACACTCTACGAAAACACCATCGAATTCATTCGCAAGTTCATCGCGGACAATGGCTTGGTGCCTGGTGATCGCCTTCCTTCAGAGGTGGAGATCGCCGCCATGGCCGGAGTCAGCCTGATGACCGTGCGCCGGGCAATGTCCGAGCTCGTGGCGGCGGGTGCCCTGCAGCGGATCCAGGGTAAGGGCACGTTCATCCGCTCCAATAGGATCCAGACGGAGTCCACGATCATCGGTGGCCTGAAACAGACGCTGGCGCTGCAGGGTATCCAACTGGCAACGACCTTGATCTCGCTCGACGAGGGAAAGGCCGACGCGGAGCGCGCGAAGAAGCTCTCGATTCCCCTAGGCACCGCCATCTGGAAGATTGTGCGTTTACGTCGCTTCGATGAGGTCCCGGCGGTGCGTGAGGTTGCCTACGTGCCACGGATCCTCGCGCCCGACCTCGACACCCTGCTGTCTCCGACCACCGAATCGCTCTACGAGGTGCTCTCGAAATTCTACGGATTGACCGAGTCCCTCGAGGAGCAAACGCTGGTGGTGCGCCGGGCGTCCGCCGCCGAAGGAGCAGACCTCAGGTTGGGCGACGAAGATTTCGTGATCGAGGTGACTGGAGTCTCCATCACCGCGAGCGGGACGGCCTTCGACAGCTTCGAGATGGTCTTCGTGCCGCACATGTTCGCCTTCCGACTCCGTTCGGCACCGACGGCGGATCCGGTGGACCTCGCCAGATCGGTGGACTAGCGTCCGCGCAACAGTTGGCCTTCCATCATCATCGTGAGGTCATCGTGCTCAAGCAATAGCGTTGCGGGAACCAGCGGATCGACGATACCCGCGGCGAGCAGTTCGGCGGTACCTCGCTTGTGCTCACCAGCCACCAGCATCAGGATTGAACGGGCTCGTCGCAGATCAGCCAGTCCGATCGTGATGGCCCTGGTCGGTCGGCGCCGCTCGTCGGCTCCGCGGAAGTTCGCGGCGATTGTGCCGGGGGCGAGGGTGACGACGTGCGTGCGGGCGATCGGGTCGTCACCGGGTTCGTTGAACCCAACGTGACCGTTGCGGCCAACGCCGACGATCGCCAAGTCGAGTCCGCCCGCCAGATCGAGAGCATCGTCGTACTCCTTGGGATCGCGCGAGGGGCTTAACACCCGGACGGTGGTCGAGTCGTTGAAGATGACGTCACCCAAACTCCGATCCAGGTATTCAATGAAGCTGTCGGCGGGGTACGCGGGCAGGTCGCAGTACTCATCCAACATGAAGACGGTGGCCTGGTCCAAGGAGAAGCGCCGCTCTCGATGGGCGTCGCGCAACAGCTCGTAGAGACCCAACGGCGTACGCCCGGTGGGCAGCGTGAGCGAGATCGCGGGGGTCTCTCGTACCCGGTTCTCCACGAAGCGTGCCGCGCCGCGCGCGAAGTCCTCGGACCCTTCGGTAGTGACGAGCTTCATTCGATCCTCGACTCAGGCCATTCGGCGCGGCGCGAGCTCGAGGTAGCGGCGAACCTTGACGGCGAGTGCGGCGCGGTACTCGTGATCCAGTTGGGGTGGACTGCTGATCAAGGTGTCCGCGGCGGGAAGATCCCCGCTCGTTGACCCGACTTTCTCGAGCGCGATGAGCGCCGCTCCCAGCAGTGACGGGCTCTGCACGTCGAGTGCGATCACCGGCACGTCCAGGAGGGCCGCGATGAGCGAGGCTCCGAGACCGCGACCCTGCGATGAAGCGCAACTGACGACTCGCTCGACGGGCCGCGCTTGCGTAAGAAGCTCGACGCAGCGCAGGGTCTCTATCGCGATGCCCTCGAACAGCGCCAGCGCGAGGTCGCCCCGAGTGACGCCCAGGGTGAGTTGGCCAATGGTCCCCAAGATGTCGGTCCGCCAGAGGACTCCTTGTTCGCCACCCGCGAGGTAGGGGAAGAACAGCACGTCGCTGGCGACGGCGCGCGACGTGACGAGGGCCAACTCTTCGAGTGCCGCGGGCGTCATTTCCAGAAGTGCCGCGAGCCACGCAACTGACGATCCCGTGGCGAGCAGGTCCAACTCCACGCCACGCTGGGTGGAATTGACGAGCGGGGTGACCAGCATCTCGTCACGAATCGCCGTCGCTGGTTCCAGCGACGCCATGATCACGGTGGATGATCCGTCGATGACCGAGATCGAATCGCCGAAGAACGAAGTGACGAAGTGGTGGGCGCAGACGGAATCGGCCGATCCCACGACGACCGGGGTCCCCGACTTCACTCCTGGTAGGAGTTTCGAGCCCGCGTCGCTGAGCGCCGCGCTGTAGTTCGGATTCGCAATTGTGGGTAGCATCTCCCGGCCAACTCCCCAGAGATCGCTGAGTTCAGCGCTCCAAGATCCGGTGGCGACCTCGAGGCTGGCGAACCCGGATGCCGTCGATGGATCAGTGACCAGCTCCCCCGTGAGTGAGAAGAAGAGGAAGTCCTTCGCGGAGAGCAACGTCGCCGGTGAGTAGCTCGTGTCGGTGACGCGGCGCAGGTGCATGGGAATGACGTAGCGGCCGTCGACGGGCGTGCCCGAGAGATCGCGCACGCGCCGGCGCGACAGTGAATCCAACGTCGAGTCCACGAGCGCGTCGGCCCTCGAATCCTGCCAGGTCACCGCGTTGCCGATGACGTCGCCACGAAGATCAAGGGCAACCAGGGTCGGCATCTGTGCGGTCAAGACCACCGCGTCGACGCCGTCCTCGTTCGCCTCGAGTGCCTCGAGTACCGCTCGCTGGATGCCGTCGAGCCAGTGCGAGGGTCGCTGCTCGGCCATACCGGGTTCGTCGCTGAACGTCGAGTAACTCGTTGATGACGTGGCCAGAACGTGAAGATTGCCGTTGATGAGACCGACTTTGACGCTTGACGTTCCGAGGTCGATGGCGAGTACTCGGGCGAGACGGGTCATGACGTCAACGTAGACCGAGTTACGCCATGACGCTTCGCGAAAGGACGGCGTCGAGACTGGCGTCAGCGCGCTCGAGGGTGTCATCGATGTCCTGGTCGGTGTGAGCGAACGAGAGGAAGAGATTCTCGAGGTGTCCTGGGTGAAAGAGCACACCTCGGTCGAGCATCTCCTCCCACCAGACGCGAAAGAGATCGGCGCGGCTGTGTCGTGCGGCGTCACGGTAATTGTAGATCGGAGCGTCAGAGAACCACACCTGGTACACCGGGCCCATACCGACGACCGAACCTTCAATCGACTTTTCGATCATCAACTGACCAAGTCCCTCGCGCAGACGATCGGAGCGTCGATAGAGGTCGGCGTAGGGATCATCGTTCGCGAGGAACTTCAGCGAGGCGAGGGCGGACGAAATGGCGATGGTATTGCCTGAGTAGGTTCCGGCGATCGAGACGCGACCGTCACTCGCGAGGTCCATGATCTCGCTGGAACCACCGAGCGCGGCGACGGGAAAGCCTCCGCCCAGCCCCTTGGCCAGAATCGTGAGATCGGGCGTGACGCCGAAGGCTTGCTGAGCGCCGCCCCGGGCGATGCGAAATCCGGTGATCACCTCGTCGAATATCAGGAGCGAGCCGTAGCGCGAGGTAATCTCGCGCAGTCCTTCGAGATATCCCTCGCGAGGAAGGATGCAGCCGGTGTTGCACATGATGGGCTCGGTGATCACCGCGGCGATGTCGTCGGGATTCTCTTGAAAGATGCGTTCAATCATCTCGAGGTCGTTCCACTGGGCGATGACGAGCGACTCGCCCATCTCCTTCGGGACACCGGGACCTTGCGGCAGCGCCACTGGACGGTCGTCGCTGCCCGCGAGTGAGAGGTCGGGGTGCTTGGACCAGTAGATGCCATCGGAGAATCCGTGGTACTGACCCTCGAATCGGATCACCTTTTTGCGTCCGGTAAAGGCTCTCGCGAGGCGCAAGCTATAGAGCACGCCTTCGGTGCCGCTGTTGACGACGCGAACTTTCTCCACGCTCGGAATCGCGTCCACGATCGCCTGCGCCAGTTGGATTTCTTGTTCGGTCGGCAGGGCGAAGATCGTGCCCGCGGCACGTAGACGCTCGGTGACCGCGTCGGTCACGCCCTGCGGGCGATGACCGAGCAACATCGGTCCGAGCCCGAGGAGATAGTCAATGTACTCGTTGCCGTCGACGTCCACCAACGTCGAACCGGTGCCGTGGTCGGCGAAGATTGGGTGGGGCTCCCAGCCCGAGAAAGTGGCGCGAGCCGTACTGTTCACGCCCCCCGGTATGACGTTCAGGGCTTGCGAGTACAGCTTGGCGGAGTTGGTATAGCGCTCTGGATGAATGAAATCACGAGTCATGGTTGCTCCCAAAGTCTTTATAACGACATAATAACTATACACTCGACTGCGGTCGAGTCACGTCATCGACGTCCAGAATTGCGTCAGGGACGTGGTTGATCTGCCGTGAAGCGATGGCGACCGCGATCTTCTCCACAAGAAGGGGGCGATGGTGGGCGGGGGTTCGTGGAGCAGGGTTCGGGCGAACCCCGGTATTTAGGGATCCCAAGGTCTCGATGCCGGCATCGTGGGAGTTATTCTACCTGATCCAGGGCAAGTTCTCAACGTCCAAATCTGCTGGTCAAACGAGATGGACGTTCGCCGGCGTTTACTGAGACGCTCCCCAGTTTGATCTCTTGGCCAGACGATGGGCTCGACATGGGCTCGTACTCTGGTTGAGCCAATATTCGGTACGAGGAGTCGGGTGGCGGCGTATTTGAATTACGTCTTGGCGAAGCGTATCCCTGTCCAGCTTCGTGGCCCGTCAGTTTCTTGGTGTTAGTTGCTCGCCTCACCGTAGTTAAAGGTCGTGACGCAGCCACCGTCGACGGCCACAATCGATCCTGTCATGAACGATGCGGCGTCGGATGCGAGGAACAGCGCGACCTCGCCGACCTCAGCGGGCTGGCCCTGGCGCCGCAGAGGCTGCATTCCGGCCGCCTTCTCGCGGACGGCAGTAGTTGCTTCGAACTCATCTTTGGTGAGTTCCGGTCCTCGGCGCCCGAGATGGGTGTCGATATAACCCGGGCAGACTGCGTTGACCCGGATTCCGTCCGGCCCGTAGTCCACGGCGAGCTGGCGGGTCAGGTTGATAATCGCGCCCTTAGAGGCGCAGTACGCGGCCGCGTTCGGGGCGCCGATCAAACCATAGGTTGAGGCTGTGTTGACGATGCGCCCGTCGCGCTGAGCAAGGAAGTGCGGAATGGCGTACTTGGAGCACAGAAACGTGCCACGCAAGTTAACGCTGATCACGCGATCGAAGTCTTCTGGCTCGATCTCGTGCAGCCGGAGCTTGCCGCCGCCGATTCCAGCATTGTTCGCGAGGATGTCGAGACCACCGAAGCGCCCGACGGCAGCGGCGACGCTGATCACGCGATCGAAGTCTTCTGGCTCGACCTCGTGCAGCCGGAGCTTGCCGCCGCCGATTCCAGCATTGTTCGCCAGGATGTCGAGACCACCGAAGCGCCCGACGGCAGCGGCGACCATGTCCTCAACCTGCTGGGCGTCGGACACATCTGCGGCCACGAAGAACGCTTTGCCGCCACCTTCGGTGATCTCTCTGACGGTGCGCTCGCCGTCGTCGACGAGGACGTCGGAGACGACGACGCTCGCGCCGGCGCCCGCGAACGCCAGCGCGATCGCCCGGCCAATCCCGTTCCCCGCTCCGGTGACGATCGCCGTCTTGTGATCAATTCTTGTCATCTACTCCAACTCTCTTTTAGGACTGCTCTCCACGAGTCCTCGATTCGAATCATATTGTCGAACAGCTAGCGCTTCGGGGCGCATGTTGGCCCACTAGCACCTCGAGAAAGCATCTTCGAAACTCGTTGAACATCGGAAGGGACTGCCGCTGAATTAGTTGTCAGGATGATCACTGAACCTTCAGCAAACCCAATAGTCGTCGCGCATGTTGAAACGTCGAGATAACCGACAAAGTGGACTCCGTACCCTGGTTGAGGTTTGGACCATTGGCTCGTAACCCGGCATAGCCGCCGCCGCCCTCCGAGTCCCACATCGGAGAACCGGCATCATTGTCGCCTAGAAACCAGGCGGATATTTGATTGAACGCAAAATGGTCCTTCAGAATTCCGGTTTTGAGGAAGGCGAGAGAACCATGATTTGACCTCGGGGTCGACGACCAAGTTCGAATCTGATTTCGTAGGAGTTGCCAAAGGAGCTGGTTAGCGCGGCCGAAGAGCCGCGTCGAGATTGGCACCAATTCGCTTGACAGCGTCTGCGTCGAGTGGGCCGGGTTCGTTGATCTTCTTCCAGATGGCTTTCGGCCATGAGATCCAAACGCTGAGGTGTTGATGTGGCTTATTAGTAAGGATCCGCGATGCCGAAGTATCGCTCCAGTCGCCTTCGACGAACACCAAGGCAGGTTTAATTGGTACCGACCGATCTCCAATTATCTGGGCTACCGGAATGACGAGGTTGAAGATGGCCTCCACCGCCGAGGTGCGATCCTTGCCGCCGACGAAGAGGCGCTTAGCCGTGCTCATCTTTGTTACAGACTTGTACTCGATCTTGCCCTTCCATACTTTGGAGTCGATGATCCAAACGCCAGACGGAGCGACGACAATGTGATCAATGTTCGATTTGGTTCCGGGCACCTGGCGATCGGTCAGTATGACTGCGCCTTCGTTGACATGATTGTGTAAGGACAGATCCATCAGGTACTCGCCGGCCGCCCCCTTGGTCCACTTTGGATCGCGACGCGCACGAGCCTCTCGCAAGGCCGCGGAACCGCCGACTGGGTTTACCTCAATCGAGGGAGGCACTTCTTGACTTGGTCTCGACTGAACCGATGAAGGCCCGCACAATTTGCACCGCGCTTTCTTTGCGACGGGTTCGTGCCAGCCGATTTCTCTCTTCTCGATGGTCGCGCCGCATGATTCGCACGTACCGCCGAAGCGAAGGGGTTTAGATTCCCATGTCATGTTCACTGAGGATAGTGGAGTGAAGAATTCGGCCTCGATCCCGAAGGCGGCGGCGTCTGAATGAGATTACTTTCACCTAGACCCGATTCATGTCGATCAGACAGTCGTGATCAATCGAACTAACAACGGTCCTGGCACTCGTCGCAATTGAGTGCGCCCGACTTCGCTAGCTCGTCAATCTGACGACTGTGGAATGATCCGACTATTTGAGAATCACGCTCGTAGGATTCGACCATGGCTTTCTGGTGGGTGAATCAGAATCAGACGTGGCGACACGAAATATACGGGGAGTATCTCTGGGCACCCAAACTCGATGCAAAGGGAAGGCATAGTCACTCTTACGACAACATGACCCGATTGCAACCCGGTGACATAGTGTTATCCCATTTCAACGGTGCGTTAAGGTACGCCGGAGTCGTAGATGGACCGGCGATATCAAGTCGGAAACCAGACATTGGCTTTAGTGGTAGCTACTGGTCGGATGAGGGCTGGACCGTGAATATGCGCTTCGTTGAGTTTTCGAATCCCGTCAAACCTCAAGACCACCTCGATTTCTATCTTCAGGTCGCGCCGGAGCGATACGGGCCTATGAATGGCCAAGGGCGCGTCAACCAGCAGTATCTCTTTGAGTTGCCGGTGGTACTGGGGACTCACTACTTAGGTGCGGCTGGACTCAGCGAAGACGCGGTCAAGGTTGCGGTTCGCTACGACCCTTCGATTGAGCGACTTATTCGAGAGGCCGAAGAGGTGCTCAACGATCCGGGCCTCACGGTCACCGAGAAGCACGTGTTGGCGACGGCCCGGGTCGAACAAGGGATCTATAAGGAACAAGTCCGGCATTTTGAGCCAAGTTGTCGACTCACGGGACTGTCGGATTCAAAATATCTAATCGCGAGCCACATGAGGCCCTGGCGCGATTCGAATAACACTGAGCGACTCGACGGGCACAATGGGCTTCTGCTCTCGCCGCACGTCGATCATCTCTTTGATAGAGGCCTCATCACTTTTGAGAACTCCGGCCAGGTAGCGGTCTCAGTTGAGATGAATTCAGAGGTGCCACAACTTTGGCAACTCGACCTCACTCGCGAGGGTAAACGATTCAATCGTGAACAAGTTACGTATCTCGAGTATCACCGTGATGTGGTCTTCCGAGGTGTTTAGCGTCCGTGACTTTGATGTCGACGTGTTTGCCGAGGCGTACGAGCATCTTTCTTCTACCTTGGGGACTTCGGTCGATTCAATTGGCCACTAAAACGACATCAGTTCAAGCTCCTTCACCGAAGTTGGTCGCGGGCGCGTTTACCCGGCATGCATTGAGCGCTTGACACGACTCCTCAGAATCGGTCATCGCTGAATAGTTAATCGACCAGCCCGGAAAGGATGCGGGCGGTGTTTCGGTAACTCAAAACCGCCACCTGAAATGCGGCATTGGCTTTGTAGACCGCAATGGCGCCTTCGATTCCAACGTGAGCGTCAGAGGTCGAGAGAAACGCGCCATAAGACGCCCCCACAGTGAGCCGCAAATTTTCGAGGACGGGAAACTCGGTGCAAAGCGGCGAAGACGACCGCCAGTCATGCTGACCGTCGTCGGTGTTTGTCACTGATCCAGCCCGACGAGTATGCGGGCAGCGGAGCGGTACAACCGACGGGGTTTTCTCCAGGCGACGCAGGCGTCGCCGGCGGCGCGGCGCTCACCGTCCAGGCGGCGGGCCTCCTCGAGAATGTCGGCGTAGTGGTCAGGGGAGCGCCCTACGGCGAGCCTGACGTTCGCCAGTGCGAGGTGCTTTTCGCACAGGGCATCGAGTTCGACGGGCGTTAGTTCACGGGAGGTTGTCATTCGCCCAGGTCCAGGAATGTTCGGGCGACGTTAATGTAGGCGTCCTTCACGACGCGAAAGGTCTCGTGGGCACCGCAGAATGCGTCCACGACAGCGATGTGGGCGATGTTGCTTGGCTGGGTTTCATCGGAGATGATGTCGTCGATGCTAGAGACGCGCTCGCCACATTCGTGGGAGTAGGTTGCAGCCGCAACAACAACTTGGCGCAGATCCTCGAGCGCTGGAAATTCATTAGTTAGTGGCGGTGGCGCACGCCAGTCGGGAACCTGGGCCATCAGAAGTCCCAGTCAAGTGGCGGCAGCGATGACGCTCGGGTGTCAAGAGCAAGTAAAACGTCCTTGTACGTGGCAATAGCGTCCTCGCGAGCTGATCCAGCTCTGAGCGAAGCGCTTGCGGCTACGTTCAATGACCTTCGAGCTCGCTCGTATGTACACCATTCTCGGCTACGCGGAACACAGCTTGCGCAACTTGATACGCATCGTCCTGATCCTTCGCCAACCGCAAGTTGGCCAGCACCGGTTACTCCTAACACGGGGTGTCGATTTCGGTGTCCGTAATCTTTCGGGTAGTAGTTGTCATGACTTGCCACTCTTGCGCTTCACTGTGACACGTCCTCGGCAGAGGCTTGAATGGTTGAGCCGCCGCGCGCGAAGCGACCAGTGGGTTTGCGGCGGTCACGGTGAACATTGGAGTCACCTCGTACAGGTTGGTGTTGCGGACAACCGCTAGGTCCATGCACCGGGGGTATTCATCTCGACTAGCCGTCCCGTTAGATGTCACGTTCTGCGGGTAGATTCCGATCATGAACTCGTTGCCGATTGGTCCCGCGCACAAGACGCGCACACAAAATCTCGGTTTGAGCCGTGAAGAGCCGGTGATTGCCGGCAGGTTCGCCACTCGGCCGCATGCGAGAGAACCCTTATCAGCTATGGCGAAAGCGCAGTCAGGGACTACAAAAATTCAACTCTGTGGGCCGCCCGGGTCTCGATCCCGGCACCTTGGGATTAAAAG
>Ga0207933_1001185_pt1 | contig 20925 bp, 19 predicted proteins | sample NGESurdeep092012_4_FD_184488 | JGI IMG/M metagenome (GOLD analysis project Ga0207933, IMG submission 184488) | Arctic peat soil microbial communities from Barrow, Alaska - NGEE Surface sample F53-3 deep-092012 (SPAdes) | ecosystem: Environmental > Terrestrial > Soil > Wetlands > Peat ...
GGGTAAAGGGCACGCGGCAGTGGGAGTACCGGCGACACAACGCGCGCTGCGTGCACAGGCCGTGGACTTGCTACTTGTAACGCCGCGATTCATCAGCGCACACGAGGACGAAGCCGAGGATCTCGTACGTGCGACGATTGCGTCTGGTGCCGATGTCGACGTTCCGTCCGGTGAAGCCGCGGAGCAGCTGGACCGCGCTGCAGACGGGATCGCGGCACGGCTGCGTTTCGCGATCGATGAACCGTCAGTAGCAGGTGATACGGCTAACCCATGATCACGCTCGGCGGAGTCCTCACGCTGTGTGTTGATCTCACTTTCGTAGTCTCAACGGAGCCACAATGCGAGTAGCTGAGCTTATGCGGGGCTGGACGTTTATAAGCGGTTCGTACGGCAATTGACGGGCGAATTGTTTCGGCGACTGTGTCGGACCCTATGGACGCGGCGCCGGCCACTAATGTAGCTTAGGTATGTGCCCACTGAACAAGCTGCGGGCCGCAGTGGATGTTTCGCTGCGGTGAACGTGTCCAGCGCCCGCCCGGTGGCGCCATGAATACGGCTCGGGCGATCGCGCGTCACGCACGCGATCGGGCCGTCGCGGATCCCGGTCGACTGGCCGCTGTGCGAGCCACGGCTCTGCTCGACACTCCGGCGGAGGCCGCCTTCGATCGATTGACGCGACTGGCGTCGACAATCCTGGAAGCGCCTATGGCGCTGGTGTCGCTCGTGGATCAGGATCGTGACTTCTGGAAAGCGTGTGTGGGTGTCCCGGAGCCGTTCGCAACGGAACGGGAGATTCGGCTTTCGCCGTCGTTCTGTCAGCACGCGATATCATCGGCTGCTCCTCTCGTCGTCTGCGACGCGGAGGCGGACCCCGTTTACGCAGATCTGCCTGCGGTCAAGAATCTGGGAGTTCGAGCTTACCTCGGGATTCCGCTGCTCACGGAGAGCGGAGACGCGCTCGGGAGCTTTTGCGTTTTTGATACGCGGTCTCGGAACTGGACTCAGGAGCAGGTCGCGATTTTGACCGACCTTGCCGCGGCCGCAATGACAGAGATCGAGCTTCGGGCTGCAACGAGCTCCGCAAAGCAACTCGCTTCCCAGGTGCAGGCGCAGGCCGAAGAATCCCGGAGGGTATCAGAGGAACTCCGACGTACCAACGAAGAGTTGACGGTTACCACGGCTGCCCTGGAGGATCGCACCGCAGAAGCTGAGCAGGAACGCAGGCGAGTCGAATCGGTTCTAGAGAGCATCACGGACGCATCCTTCGCCGTTGATTCGCTGTGGCGTATCACTTACGCCAACTCCGCATTTGAGGAACTGGCCGGAACATCGCACAAAGAACTCATCGGGAAGCAATGGCGAGCGGAGTTTCCAGTTGCGCTGGAGAAGTCGATTTATGAGGAATATCAGCGTGTCATGATCGATCGAACTGTTGTAGAGTTGCTTCATCACGATGTAGCGCATAAGAGGTGGTATCAGCTACGCGCCTTTCCAAGCAAGGATGGCGGCCTTGCTGTGTACCTGCGTGATGTGACGGAGCGCAAGAGTGCTGAGAACGAGCGCGATACTGCTTTCGCGTTGGCGCAGGAAGCGCAGAATGCGGCCGAAGTAGCCAACCACGCCAAAAGTTCGTTTCTCGCTGATATGAGTCACGAACTTCGTACACCGCTCAACGCAATCTATGGGCATGTTCAGCTCATCGAGATGGGGATCTACGGGCCCGTTACAGAACAGCAACTCGACGCCCTGGCTCGTGTTACGCGAGCGCAGCATCATCTGCTCGGTCTCATCAATGACGTGCTCAACTTTGCAAAGCTCGAGAGCGGAAAGGTCCCGTATGATCTGAGACCTGTCGTGTTGGCGGAGGTCATCGCGGATTTGAATGCGATGATGGAGGTTCAGGTCGCGACTAAAGGGCTCACGTATGAGATGTTGCTCCCGACCGACGACACTACGGTTTGGGCCGATCGCGACAAACTGCTACAGATTCTGTTGAATCTCCTTTCGAATGCAGTGAAGTTTACCGCTGCTGGCGGTCACGTGACGGTAGAAGTGACCACACGGGTCGATGGGCCACACTCGGAAGAGACTATTTTCATTCGCGTTGGTGACACCGGGTCCGGCATTCCGCGCGACAAGCTCGAATCGGTGTTCGAGCCATTCATCCAGCTAAGTGACACGAGCGCTGCCCGGCGTCAGGGCACTGGCCTCGGACTCGCAATCAGTCGTGACCTCGCACGCGGTATGGGAGGCGACTTGCGAGCCCGTAGCGAATTGGGTGTAGGTTCGACATTTACCTTGACCCTCCGCCGTGTTCAAGCGGATAGCACCGATTTACCGGATCGCCGAACACACGACGAACGCCGGGAAGACGAACGCAGGACCGGTGAGGATTGGCGCGAGGACGAAGCTGGGGCCGAACCCGGACCACCCAAGGAGTGAGCGCAGGCGGAAATACCTCTTTGATCCGGTGCAGGGGCGGGTTATTGGCCCACGGCTTGCCCTTCTAAATTCGCTCGGCTGCGATGGGCGGATCGATTGGATCTCCATCGTGCCGCCGATAGCGCTGGACGGTCAACCCACAATTCTCACGTGAGAGGTTTCGGTGTTTCTAACTATCGCGCTGGTACTCATCGTTCTCTGGGCCATCGGCTTTTTCGCATTTGCGGTTGGCGGCGGCCTGATTCACATTCTATTGATACTGGCCATTATCGCGATCATCTGGCACTTCGTTGCTGGCCGCCGTACCGTGGTGTAACCGCGGAGATAGCGTCCGCGACAAGCGACTGAACATGGTTGAAAGGGCACGATACGGACACCGGAGCGTCAATCTGTCACATGTCTTAGCCGACCGCTCCCGTCGGCTCGCGCGCCCGGCTTCATCTGGTCATCCCTTAACGCCGTTCAGCGGCCCTCCTGTGACTTCGATTCGGTGAATGTAGGCGAAGGAGGTGCTTTAGTACTTGTTGTCGAGCGCGACCCGAACGTTCGCGAGCTCGAATCGTTCTTTTTGAACGAGGCGGGCTACTCGGTGGATTTTGCCGAGGACGGGGTCGCTGCCTTGGCGCTCGCTCGGGAGCGCCACCCAGCCATCATAGTTTCCGAGATCATGGTCCCAAAGCTGGACGGACTGGCACTTTGCCGCGCCATCAAGGAGGACCCTGATCTCGCGGACACGGTTGTGCTGATATTCAGCATCCTCGCTGCGCACGGCCGCGCGCGCGATGCAGGCGCCGACGCGTTTCTACTCAAGCCGCTGGCCGAACAGAGGCTGGTGAACACTGTTCGTGAGCTGTTGGAAAGGCGGTCGGCGCTGGCTTCGTGCACAGCGCAAACGAAGCAACCCGCACACGGTCGATGACCGACGCATTCATGGATGAATCAAGCATGGCTGACGACATCGTCGAATTCCCGCGCATCAGTACAGGCAATCCGCAGGCGGATTCGATCCTCGGCGGCGGATTCCCTGCGAATTCCATCAACATTGTCATGGGCCAGCCCGGCACCGGGAAGACTATCTTCGCCGAGCAATTGCTGTTTCATAATGCGAATGCGGAACGACCTTTGTTATTTCTGACAACGCTGTCGGAGCCGATGACGAAGGTTGTAAGCTACGCGCAACGACTTGGATTTTTTGATGTCGAACAAGTCGGCACCCGCGTGATATATGATGACCTGGGTGCAGAACTCGCCATGAACGGGCCGCGCGCGCTCGTGCCACATGTAGTGGAATCAATCAAGCGATTATCGCCTTCGATCATGGTGATCGATTCGTTCAAGGCCATACACGATCTGGCAGAGTCCACGCCTGAGATGAGACGCATTATCTCGGAGCTTGCCGGCGTCGTTTCAGCGTACGATATGACGGTATTCCTGCTCGGCGAATACACACAGGACAATATCGAGCAATATCCGGAATTCGCCGTCGCGGACTCCATCGTTCAACTTGAGCGGAATCGACTGGGGACTCGTGACGAACGATATCTCCGCGTGCTGAAGCTTCGCGGCAGCGGATATCGTGAGGGCCAGCACGCCTTTTGCATCACCGGATCGGGTCTCAAGATCTTTCCACGACTCGTAGCGCCGGCCTTCGAAGCATATACGCCAACCCTGGAGCGTACGAGCACCGGGGTAGAAGGGCTGGACGAAATCATCGGCGGCGGCCTCTGGCGAGGAAGCACCACGCTTCTCGTTGGTCCGACCGGTGCCGGCAAATCCACTAGCGCCCTGCAATTTATGCTCGAGGGACACCGCCACGGAGAGGGTGTGCTTTTTGTGAATTTTCAGGAAAACCCCGCACAGGTAAAGCGCATGATTCGGGGTCTTGGTACCGACCCGGAACGTGCGTACGCGACCGGATTCTACCATATCTATACGTCGCCAGTCGAGTTGCAGATCGATAGTGTCATCGATGAAATCTTCAGCTTCATCGAGACGGCGCGAGTCCGACGTGTAGTGGTCGACGCTGTGGGCGATCTCGCAGAAGGAGCGAGCGATCCGCAACGGCTGCACGACTTCCTGTATTCGCTCGTTCAACACTTCGTAGTTAGAAACGTTACCTCCATTCTCAATCTTGAATCGGCACAGGGTGTGGCGGGTGGAAGAGATGAGGAGCAAAGGTGGAGTTACATGTCTGACAACGTGTTGCTCATGGAGCGCTCCGCGGGCGGAGACGGGGAGCGTACGATCCGCGTTGTCAAGACGCGTAACAGCAGTCACGATCCGCGGCCGCACCGCATGGAGATTCGTCGCGACGGCGTTCACGTCATTTGATTTATTTACTGGGTGTGCAACTCGCGCGTTTGGATAGGCTCACCGGTACTAGATGAAATAATGGGAGATGGCGAGCGCCTGAACCGCTTGGACAACCTGCACCAACTGACTCGACTCAGCAGGGAGTTCACGTACGCCCGATCGCTGGATGAGATTCTTCAGCTCGCTGTAGAGCAAGCTTCGGAGCTGCTGGACTCTGAGAAGGCCGTTCTGATGCTGACAGGCGACGACGGACTTCTCCGCGTTCGCGCCGCGAAAGGCGTCGGTCCGGAAATCGTGGAACGCTTCCGACATCCAGCTAACGAAGCACTTGTGAGCCGACTGCTCGGATTGCTTGGTGAGAATCTTGCCGCGGGCTTCATCGGAGTTCCGCTGGTGTCGCAGGGAAACGTTGTTGGATTGCTGGCAATCGTGCGTCGCGAAGGACTCGCCGTGTCTGAAGATGACGAATGGCTGCTTGCCGCGCTTGCTGATCAGATTGCAGCGCCGCTCGAAAATGCGCGACTCGCCAAACAACTTGCCAGCTCCACCCTGCTCGCCGAGAATGTGCGGCTATTTGAGGCGGAACGCGAGGCGCGACTTGTTGCAGAGGATGCGCTCAGGGAAGCGGAAGCCGCGCGTGATGCAGCATTGCACGCCGACAAGAGCAAGACCTCGTTTCTCGCCGCGATGAGCCACGAACTCCGGACCCCGTTGAACGCAATTGGCGGCTACGTCGAGCTGCTGGAGATGGGACTACGTGGCCCCATTACCGTAGAGCAGGCAGATGATCTCAGGCGCATCAAGGCAAGTCAGCGGCATCTGCTGCGCCTCATAACTGAGGTGCTCGATTACGCTCGTCTGGGATCCGGTCACGCAGACCTGAATTTTGACGACGTGGATCTGAACGACGTCCTTCGTGAAGCAGAAATAATGACTATGCCGCAGGCTCGCGCACGTGCGTTGAATTACACGTGCGAGCCGCTGACCTGTGACGTATTCGTGCGCGCCGATCCGCACCGACTGCAGCAGATCGTGCTCAATCTCCTCACTAATGCCATCAAATTTACCGACTCGGGCGGCGTAGTATGCATGATGTGCGAACTGGACGCAGATGATTCCGCCGGCAAAAGATCGGTCCACGTATACGTGCGAGACACCGGACGCGGCATACCCTCTGACCAGATCGACGGCATCTGGCAACCATTCGTGCAGGTTGGACGGAAGTTGAGCCAACCCGCCGAGGGTGTTGGGCTCGGACTCGCGATCAGTCGCGATCTCGCTCGACTGCTCGGCGGCGAGCTGAGCGCGACCAGTGAACTGGGACGTGGCTCGGAGTTTACACTGACCCTCCCGGTGCTACGCATCGCCGAGTGACTCGGCGGCTCGTGCGCGGATCCCGCGCGATGCGCGCCCCGCGAGTCCCGGCACTTCGCTTTCAGAACTCGAGTCGCTATTTTGAGATCATGTCCTGTTCCACAACGCATTCGATGATGTTCTGGCGTTGGGCGTCTCTCCGAGTGGCCCGCTAGCGCGCATTCATGTGATTGCGCAAGACTCTGGGGTCGCTCGGCATCGAGCGACCTTTTTTGATTTTCGCCAGGTGCCGAGTCGACCTCGCTCTTATTCCGAGGAATTGTCACGCCATGTCCGACAACACAGCATCGCAGCCTCGTGCCGAGGCGAATGACGTAGTACTCACGGGTGATCGGCCTACCGGGGCGCTGCACCTCGGCCACTACGTCGGCTCGTTGCGATCGCGTCTCGCACTTCAGGGACAGTGCGCGCAGACACTGCTGATCGCCGATCTCCAGGCGCTCACAGATTCGAGCGGACGCGCAGCACACGTAGCGCAACATGTGCCAGAGGTCGCACTCGATTATCTCGCCGTAGGAATTGATCCGGCGCAGACTACAATAGCAGTGCAGTCACGACTGAGCGCACTCGCTGAGCTTACCGTGCTCTACCTGAACCTTGTCACCGTCGCTCGGCTCGAGCGCAATCCGACAGTGAAGGCGGAAGTCGAGCTACGCGGCTTCGAGCGGGATATACCCGCGGGATTTCTGTGCTATCCCGTGAGCCAGGCCGCAGACATTACCGGCTTCCGCGCGACTCTGGTGCCCGTGGGGGATGATCAACTGCCGATGATCGAGCAGACCAACGAGATTGTGCGCCGAGTGAATCGGCTGGCGGACGCGAGCATTCTTCCTGAGTGTCGTGCGCTGCTCTCGAATACACCGCGTCTTCCCGGCGTCGACGGCAGAAAGGCGAGCAAGTCGCTTGGCAATGCAATACCACTCACTGCCTCGCCCGACGCCATTCGCCGACTGGTGCAGGCGATGTACACCGATCCCGGACACTTGCGCGCGTCCGACCCGGGCCGCGTCGAAGGGAACGTCGTATTCGCGTACCTCGACGCGTTCGATCCCGATGCGACGACGGTCGAGGGATTGAAGGAGCACTACAGGCGCGGCGGCCTCGGCGACGTTGCGCTCAAACGACGGCTCGAGGCCGTACTCGAAGCGTTGATTGCACCCATACGCGCTCGACGTGCAGAGCTCGAGCGCGATCGTGCGTATGTCATGGATGTGCTGCGCGCGGGCAGCGAGCGCGCCGACGTCGTTACGAAAAGTGTGCTACGCGACGTGCGCGGGGCGTTCGCGCTGGATACGTAGCCGGAGTCGACAGATGGAACTAGTGGCTCGCCCCGGGCGGCGCGACCCACGCTCGGCCCGACGCAAGATCCAGCGTCACATCCCATTTTTCAAAGAACGGAACGTTGATGTTCCCGTCCATGATCAAGTGGCCCATCGTACGTGCTGGCGCTGTCACGGGAAGTTTGTCCGCCAGCGTAAAGCTTACAGACTGGGGTGAAGTGGACGCTGTATCGAGTTTCAGCAATGGCGCGATGTGGTTTGCTATTATGAACGCACTTCCACCGCCCGAATCAAGTTCCATCCATGAAAAGAGATCGCTCAGTAACAGTCGATGCGGCTCCGACGAACGCGAGGAACAATACACAGGCCCACGGCGGCTACGATGCATACTTCGTTACCTACAGCGTCGATGATTCTGGTGGCACCGTGACGCAGGTTCTTCTGGCTTCCCTGTCGTCAGGCAACGTCGGTATGACACTAACCCGTGCGATGAGAGTAACTGGCAACATCCTGATAATTGAGCTTGCGACTACCGCGGCAGACGGGATTCCCGTTGTTCGTACGCTCACCTGGCACCGTCTGGAACTGCATTAGTTGACGAGCATGTCCCGAGCTCCGACTTCGGGATCTGTTACGGCAGCGGCACGAAGGTCGCCTTTGCCGTATTCCTCGACGACGAATGCCTTCATTATGCGGCGCCTGCTATGAGGAAGCTGCTGAGGCCAGCCAACCCGATTCCCGTGACGTCATTTGTATCCGCCTCGCGAACGAATCTATGGCCTGAGAATCGGGCCCGATGGTGGGGCCGACAGCGTGTCGGCCCACAACCATCATACTGCGGCCGCAAGTTCGTCAGACTCTGCTGTCGTCGGATCGATGATGCTCGATACCTCGAGCACACGATCCGCGGGGAATCCTCCAAGTCGCGCGTGCTCCCGGATCACCTCTGCATTTGGAGCGATATATACACAAGTGATCTTGTCCTCGGTTACGAAACTCTGCACCCACTGAATACCGGGACCGAGCTGGCGCAGTACGGCGCAGGAACGCTGTGCGATACCCGTCAAGTCAGCCGCAGAAAGCGCCGCTGTGTTCGGAATCTCGCGCTCGATGATGTATTTTGGCATTGGAATTCTCAAGTCAAATGTTGAATTGGATCAGTGCGCCATCGTCGACGTGGCGCTCGCGTACTTGCAGGTAACACGCGGGTTCCAGTTGGCGAACATGCCGCTCGGATTGTGTTCCCATACCCATGCATGCAATCCCCAGAGTTGAAACACATCGTTCTGCAGAAATTTCTGGCCGAACAGCACTGGCGGTGCGGCGTCACGACTGTGCGCCGTGTACGGGATGATGTACTCCACTGCAACCAGTCGTAGTCCTCCATTCTTTTCCGGCTCGTAGAGCAACAGTTCTGGCGATGTTACACTCACGGACCCATCTATGAGTGCTGTATTGCCGTAATGGAAACCCATCCCGCCTGCTCCTGCCGGATCGGTCATGCAATCAGTGATCTTTGTCGACCAACCGGCGGCCGTCGCGGTCTTGAACCGGTGGAACCGCACTGTTGCCCGGCGGAGTGCAGCAAGCTCCTTGAGAATCTCTACTGGTGACTCGTGGGTTGCTGGCGCCTGCTGCGCGGCTGCCGGCGACAGTCCACTTGCTGCAGGTGCCAGCCGCGCCGCCACGGCTCCTGGCCGATTCTGGCTGGCGGTTTCGGTGGGGAGTTGCTCGCCGCGGCATGCGCTCAGGCATCCGCCCAGCAGTGCAACGCCGGCAAAAAGTTGTACAGTTCGTTTCATCGTGGCCTCGTAGATGATAGGTTATCTGGTACCCGCATGAAACTTGAAGCAGGGCGATTAATCGCCTGTTGCGCTGAGAGTTAGCTACCAATTAGCTAGTGAACAGGAAACGATGATAACGGTCCAACTCCTCGGCGCCGCATGCCTGCGTTCCGGAGACGCTCCCATCAACGGTCCACCGGCGCAGCGCCACCGCGTAGCGCTGTTGACGCTGATCGTCGCCGCGTGGCCGCAGCCGCTCTCCCGCGACCGGGCGATCCTGCTGCTCTGGCCCGAGCGAGACACGTCCAATGCTCGTCGATTGCTCAATCTCGCAGTACACGTGCTGCGCTCAACGCTTGGAGAAAGCGCGATCGCCTCCACCGCGGACGGGCTTCTGCTGAACCCTTCCCGACTGAGCTGCGATCTGCACGAGCTGCGCGCCGCAATTGCGACCAATGCGTCCGAGCGTATCGTGCAGCTGTACACCGGTCCGTTGCTGGATGGATTTCATCTGGATGATTCAGTCGACTTCGGCTACTGGCTTGATGAGCGTCGCGCTGAATTGAACAATGCATACACCGATGCCCTCCTCGCGCTGGCCGCGAAGCAGGAGGAAGTCGGGGACGTGCATGGCCGGGTGCGCACCTGTCTCAAGCTTGTTGCTACTGATCCGTATTCGGGCGCGCATGTGCGAATCCTGATGCATGCCCTGAACGCAGCAGGCGACCGGGCTAGCGCGATTCGGCATGCAAACGAACATGGGCGACGGCTGCGTGCGGACCTTGAGCTTCAACCGGACAGGGAAGTGGTTGCGTTGGCGGAACAATTGCGCAGCGCCGCTGCACGGGCCCAGTCAGGTCCGAATGTACCGGATCGACCTCGACAACCCTCTGTTGCCGTGCTGCCTTTTCTGAACCTGAGTGCGGACGCGGAGAATGATTATTTCGCGGATGGAATCACGGAAGATGTTATTGCGCATCTATCAAAGATCCGCGCACTCAAAGTGATTTCCCGCACCTCGGTAATGCGATTCAAGCAGCGACAACACAGCCTGAAGGAGATCGGGACTGCACTCGGCGCGACAACACTACTCGACGGAACCGTTCGGCACGTCGGAGACCACGTGCGCATCGTCGCCAAGCTTATCGATATCGAGACCGATCAGCATCTGTGGGCCGAGACGTATGATCGACACATGACTGACATCTTCTCGATCCAGACCGACGTAGCACTTCACATTGCTACCGCGCTCAAGGCAGAACTGTCCCGGGATGAAACGGCGCGCGTTCATCGGAAACCGACGAACGATGTCAAGGCATATCAGCTCTATCTGCAGGGCCGGCAGTGGTTCATCAGGTACACTCGGGCGGCAGTCGACCGTGGGATCGAATATTTAGAGCGTGCGATTGCGCTTGATCCGACATTCGCGCTTGCCTACGCAAATCTGGCCATGATCTATACCGAGTTGGCCGAGGCGGGTACAATGGCGCCGAACGTCGCGTACGGGCGTGCGGCAGAATTTGCGATGGAGGCGATGAGGCTTGATCCAGAGCTGGGCGCAGCGTATTGCACGATGGGACACCTCAAGGGCATTCGCGAGTTCGACTGGTCCGGCGCTGAGCAGAACTTCAAACGGGCATTGGAGCTGAGCCCGAACAGCTCTGACACTTATGATCTGTACGGTCGATTGTGCGCGGCGCTCGGGCGCTACGATGAGGCACTTGCCTTCCATGACCGAGCCCGCGAACTGGATCCGCTGGTTCACAGGATGGACGGTGTCACCACGCTTTTGCGTGCAGGGCGGTACGCCGAGGCTGTTCATCGTGCGGAGGACGTCCTTGAGCTGGATCCGAACTACGATCGCATGCGTGCCACGCTCGGGTGGGCGTATTTCCTCAGCGGCCGGGAAAACGAAGGGTTGGCCGAACTGGAGTGCGCTGTTTCGCTGTCTCCGGAAAATACGATGTGGTTGGGCCAGCTGGGGGAAGCCTATGCCCTGGCTGGCAAAACAGCAAAGGCGAGAAAGATACTGAGAGAACTTGAAGGGCTGGCGCGGAGCGTGTACGTCTCGCCCTTCCATCTTGCATATGTATACACCGGACTCGGCGACACCGATCGCGCAATGGACTGGCTGGAACGCGCAATGGCAGAACGTACCGGGCCGACATCGAGCATCAAGGGCTCGTTCCTGCTTGCGTCTCTTCAAACGCATCCCAGGTTTCGCGCGTTGCTGCGGGAAATGAAACTTGAATAACAAGCGGGTGTTGTTTCTTCTCTTGATGACCGCTCTGAGCGTAGCGACTAACAGCGCAGGTGCACAGCGTCTGTCACCGGTGGCAGTCGATTCCCGGTTCGTCGCGGCGCATTCGCAGGCGCCCCGTCTTGTCCACGCAGATGCTAACGCGCCGTTGACTGTCTTGACATCTGACCGTGATAGTCATGCCGATGTATGGGGCGCGATTATCGGTGGCGTCGCAGGCGGGGCGATTGGATATGCGTACGAGCGGGGTTCCTGCGACCAGCTTGCCAGGTTATGTACGGGAAGGCACGGCGCCGTGGCCGGAGTTATCCTCGGTGCTGCGCTCGGTTATGGGGTGGGGAGGATCCTTCGACACTGATCGAGCCCGTCGCATCGGTCAGAATCCATCCTCGTATGATGCGTGAGCGATGCGGGACAGCCAGGACGGAGCGCCGATTTTTCCCTCCTGTGCGCGTGGCGCGCCGCCCAAAGTCGCACCATACTTCCTCGGCTCCCCTCCACGCAGCCGTCCACTTTATCTACCCCAAAACGACGATGACGAACCGCCGACAATTCCTCCAGAGATCACTACTCGCCACCGGCGCGCTGACTTTACCGCGCATCAACATGGCGAGCAGCACCGTTCCCGGCCGTGTAGCCGGCGGCCGAGTGGTATCGACCTGGGACTTTGGCGTCGGCGCCAATAATGCGGCGTGGCCGGTGCTGGCACGTGGCGCTTCGGCACTCGATGCTGTCGAGGCCGGCGCGCGATGGGCGGAGGGGGATCTGTGCAACTCGACCGTAGGGCATTGCGGTTATCCCGATCGCGATGGGGTGCTCACACTGGACGCCAGCATCATGCATGGCGACGGAAGTTGCGGTGCCGTCGCTGCGCTCGAGGACATCGAGCATCCTGTATCAGTTGCGCGCGCAGTCATGGAGAAAACTCCGCACGTGATGCTGGTCGCGGAGGGCGCGCAGCAGTTCGCGGTATCGCAAGGTTTCGTGAAGAAACCGCTGCTGACCGACGCCGCGCGCAAGGCGTGGCAGGAATGGCTCAAGACGTCCAACTACCGCCCGATGATGAATGTCGCACGTACCGGTATACCTGGCGACGAGCACGATCACGACACCCTTGGCATCGTGGCTCTCGATGCAAATGGCACGCTCGCGGGTGCCTGCACCACCAGCGGCATCGCGTGGAAAATGCACGGTCGCGTCGCCGACAGTGCGATCATCGGCGCCGGTCTCTACGCCGACAACGATGTTGGCGCCGCCACCGCATCGGGCGTCGGCGAGGAGATGATCCGCAACGCCGCGAGTTTTCTTGTTGTGGAATTGATGCGTCAGGGACGCCCGCCAACGGAAGCCTGCCGCGCAGCCATCGACCGTGTCGTTCACAAGCGACCAGCCGCGAGCAAGACGTTGCAGGTGTGTTTCCTGGCCATCAACAAGGATGGCGAAGTTGGCGCGTATGCACTGCATCCAGGCTTCGTGTATGCGATGCACGACGCGACGCCGGGGCCGCATGACAAGCTGATCGCCTCGGCATCAGTATACGGTGGCAACGTCGTCCGGTGACTCGATTCCTGCTCGAGATCGCAGCCAACTCGGTGGGCTCCGCGCTGGCCGCGCAGGAAGGTGGCGCCGACCGCATCGAGCTGTGCGACAACATCGCAGACGGAGGCACCACTCCCTCCTACGGCACACTTACCAGCGCGCGGGATCGCCTGCGCATCCCCATGTACGTACTGATCCGCCCGCGCGCAGGTGACTTCTGTTACGACACGTGCGAAGTCGATGCGATGCTGCGTGACATCGAGATCTGTGTGGAAGCGGGTTGCGACGGCGTTGTCATCGGGGCACTCGATGCGCAAGGCGATATTGATAAAGTTGTGTGCCGAGCATTGATCGCCGCCGCCGGTCAACTCGGCGTGACCTTCCATCGCGCTTTCGACGCCGCGCGCGATCAGGACAGCGCACTGGAAACGATCATCGAGCTGGGTTGCGAACGAGTGTTGACATCGGGCGGTGAAGCAAGTGCCGTCGCGGGCGCGAAGCGCATCGCTTCATTCGTGACGCGGGTAGATTCGCGCCTGAAAGTGATGGCGGGCGCGGGCCTCGACGCCAGCAACATTCGTGAAGTGGCAGTCCGCAGTAGGGCAAGTGAATTCCACGGTTCAGCCAGTACGATGCGGAGATCGCTGATCGCGTATCGGAGCGATCGTTTGACGGGGCTGGAAGTGGATCGGAGACAAACCGACGCTGACATCGTCCGCGCGATGGTGAACGCGTTGAGGTATTAGGAAGATTAGTGTCGGGAGTTTTAGCGGGCCGAGTGCGTTGAGTGACGGTGGAATGTTCAGTACGTGTATGCTCATCAGCGATGGCAACAATTTGCTCACTTGCGACCACGCCATTTGTGATTGCTCGCGTCAGCCCTTCGGTTCAAATAGCTCAATGCAATTTCCTGAAGGGTCATCGACGAGTATTTGATCGCCACCAACACCATGGACAATGTCGTGACGGAAGTGAACACGTTTCCCGTGCAACGTTTCGACGATGCTGGCGAGATCAGAGACTTGCAATGAAATACGATTCCAGCCACCTGGCTCGGGCTTCGTCCCGTCCGGCATGATCTGGCCACCACCTCCTTGTGAACTTACCGCGCTCAGTAGTAACCGTAGATCGCCGCGATCGAGCATTGCAAAGCTGGGCGCTGGATGCATTGCAACGCGGAAGTCAAAAAGCTTCGTGTAAAATGCGATTGCCGCATCCACGTCATCAACGATATAACGCACGCTAACTGTTGCCATTGTTTATCTCCTCAACGTTCCCGTCAGTACGAAGATGATCAACGAGGTGCCCAACTGATCATTTCCAGCTGTGAGAAACGGCATAAATAGCACCGCAACCGGTTGTTGGGCCGCATCGTTAAACATCACCGCCGAACTTCGCTCATGAGCGCAAGCAGATTTTCGTCCGGATCCCGGAAGAAAGCCATCCACAATTCGTGGTCTGGTAGTTTTGCAATGAGATGAGGCTTTGCTTCGAAGACGACACCTCGTGCCGACAATGCTTCGAAAGCCGTATCGAGGTCGGCGACCCTGTAGTAGATGACCGAGCTATAATTTGCGGACTGGGCTTTGGCAGGCGCATCCAGCATCAGCCGGATACCTGCGCAGTCAAAGAAGCCGAGGCCTGGCGGCGCCTGAAAGAGAAATCGCATTCCGAGAATATCTCGATAAAACGCGACTGCTCGTTCGATGTCGCTGACCGGGACAGCAATTTGCCCGATTTGGTCGAGTTCACACTTGGCTGTCGCGGAGTCGCTCATCAAACCGGTGTCGCGGAAACATCCCGGTTGCAGAACCGGCAAATCTTTGCAGCGGCGAGAATGGTCTCCGCGCAGTATGGGCATTGCCGTTCTGCGCGCGCTGGTGTGTGTGCGGATTCGGTCGATGCCTGCTGATACGCCGCGGGCGCGTAGATCACGTTGATCTGAGCCTGCACCGCGGTGCGGAATGCATCCGGGTGGTTGACGATCGAAAATACTTCCTTCGTACCTCCGGTCCCACTTACTTGAAGCGTTCCGTATCCAAGCATTCTGCCGAAGAGCGATTGGTCGACATTCACCGCCTCAACCTTGTTCAGTTGCAGCTCCAACGTGCGACGCGATATCAATCCCTGTTTCAGAATCAGGCGCGAAGTTGTCACCGCGAAGTCTGCGCTCTTGTAGGTCAGCCACGCGATCCCGCCGATCACTACTGCTATGACCAACGGTGCGACTACAAGACCAACGGTCTGATGAGAGACCAGTGTAACCACTGTGGCTGCCGCGAACAACAGGACTAGCAGCATGGGAAGGACCAGCACGATCTTGTTCCGTGCCGTGCGAGCAACGATCCGTTCATTCGGGAGCAACTGCGACTCGATGTAGCTCATGACGGGTCCTGTGCGATTGGATGGCAAATCGTATGGTGGCCCGACGAGCCTGTCAAGAAGCTGGTTCCGCGGCGGTGCTCCGGCCCGGCAAACTGTCGCCGCGCACCTCCGACGTGATTACGGCGACGTGTTTGCCGTTCTCGGACCGGCTGACCGCCTTCGGCGCGCTTCCGGTGCAGCAGTCGCACTGTATGGCCTGTACCGAATTCTCCGATAGCCACGACAGATTGTTGTTCCTCGCTGAACGCCGGAATTCACCTACAACGATTTGTCGGCCATCCCGATGCGTGGACTTGCAGCGTACGCGCTTTACGCGCGGAAATCCTCGAGATGGAACCCGCTGCGATCAGCCGGCGGCATAACCCATGCGAGGACGAGGTAGGCGATGATTCCGGGGAAGCCAGCGGAGGATACGGACGCCAGGATGTAGAGCGCACGTACTGACTTCGGCGACCAGCCTAGGAAGTCCGCGATTCCACCACAGACGCCCAGGATCCACCGATTCTCGGAGCGCGTAAGTCGATTGCGGTTCGGCATGTTACCTCCTGGAGCCAGTAATTTGGCTAACACGCATCAATCATGCGCCGTAATATGCTCGGCTCTCTCATCTCGGCAAGCCACTAGCCATTGTCAATCGCGCTATCAGGCCCAACAGCCGCTTGCTTTGGCGATCGATCAACCGCACAGAGCTTAACTTTGATAGTACGCCGTTGCTATCCAGGCAACTGCAGTGCAATACCAGGAGAGAACCAATGATTGAACATCCAGATCAGCACACCATCCTTGTGAGCGGCGCCACAGGCAAGCAGGGCGGTGCTGTTGCACGACACCTTGTATCACTCGGCTTCCGTGTGCGCGCACTTACGCGCAAGCCAGACAAGCCCGCAGCCCGGGCGTTGGCGGAGCTCGGTATCGAAATCGCAAAGGGCGATCTCAACGACCGCCCAAGTGTCGACCGCGCTTTCGTCGGCGTTTATGGTGCGTTCGGAGTGCAGGATTCCTACGAAGCGGGCGTTGACGTAGAAACGCGTCAGGGCAAGACGTTCGCTGATGCCGCGAAGCACGTCGGCGTGAAGCACCTTGTTTACAGCTCCGTTGGAGGCGCCGAGCGCAAGACAGGCATCGAGCACTTCGACAGCAAGTGGCAGGTTGAAGGGCACATACGTACACTCGGCGGGCCAATCACTATCCTGAGGCCCGTTTTCTTCATGAACAACTGGCTTTATACGAAGGACGCAATCCTCGGTGGACAGATCGCGCAACCTCTATCGCCACACACGCAACTGCAACAGATCGATGTGGACGACATCGGTGCAATCGCTGCTCTCGCATTTGCAAATCCGGACAAGTGGATCGGGCGGACCGTCGAGATCGCCGGCGATGAGATGAGCATGACGAAAGTCGCGGAAGTGTTCAGTCAGGTTCTGAAGCGCGAAGTGAAGTACGTGCAGGTGCCCTGGGACATTTTCGAGCAGAAGGCTGGCAAGGAGTCGACGATAATGTTCCGCTGGTTCGAGTCCAGCGGCTACAAGGCAGACATCAAGGCGCTACGCAAGGAGTATCCGAAGCTCACGACGCTGGAGTCGTTTGTGAATAAGCAGGGTTGGGGCGCGTAGCCCCGCCCTACGGAAAAACCCGTTGACAAAACTCCGCGACACCCATATACTACGGGAAAGGCAGTAGGTACCCTGGGGAATTCGTCACCATACGCCAGCACGACCGAATGCAAAACCACCTGTCGCTGCTCCGACTGGCGATAACCCTGATCCTCGCTGTTCCCCTGCTTCTGGGAACGAAATCCGCTGCCGCTCAGCAGGCGGACGTCATTCGCGGACACATTACAGATCCAACCGGAATAGCGATCGCCGGCGTTCGCGTCACCGTGACGTCTGTCTCCGGCAACGTCAGCCGCACGGCTCGGACCGACAACAGTGGACGGTTCACTGTGATTTTTCCGGGCGGCGAGGGCGACTACTTCGTAAGCATCGCCCTCCTCGGCTTCACTCAGAAGCGGTTCGAGGTCAAGCGGTCGGCCGACGAAGATATTCTCATCGCCGACGCGACCATGAGCACGGCGGTCGCACAGCTCGATACGGTACAGGTCGCCGGCGGCCGAACGCGGCCGACACGCGGAGTCGCGACGCCGGACATCAGCGGCACTGAACATAGTGTCGATGCCAGAAACGTCGATCCGGCGCAGCAGGGAGACCTCGCAGCCATGGCGGCCAGCATACCGGGCGTAACACTCGTCCCCGGCGCCGACGGAGATCCGTCCGGCTTCTCGGTGCTCGGTCTCTCACCCGATCAGAATGCCACGACACTCAATGGCATGTCGTACAATGGCTCGAACGTTCCACGCGACGCGGGGATCTCCACGTCAGTCGTGACGAATCCATACGACGTGTCGCGCGGCGGTTTTGCAGGCGCACAGCTCAATGTGCGCTCGCAGCCTGGCTCCAACTACATTACTCGCTACGCCAGCGCAAACGTGGACGCACCGGCTCTGCAGTGGACTGACGCTGCCGGCCGAGCGCTGGGACAACAGTACACCGACGTATCACTCGGCGGTCGAGTGTCGGGGCCGCTCGTGTTTGACAAGGCGTTCTATAACCTTGCATTTCAGGCGGGGCGAAGATCCAGCGACCTGCGCTCGCTCATCAGTACCGATGCGCTCGGATTGCAATCAGCCGGTGTGAGTCTCGACTCCGTCACGCGTCTCGTCAGCCTTCTGAATCGCGAGGGCGTGCCGCTCTCGGCACCACAGATCGGACCCACTCGGCAAACGGATCAGGCTTCTCTCTTCGGGTCCTTCGACTTCGCCCCGCCGAGCTCTACTCGCGGAACGGCCATCAACGTCACCGTGAGCGCAAACCTTACGGATATGTCGCCCGCTACCGCATTGAGCACCGAAGTTCCAGCACACGGAGGCGATCGCAAGTCTGCCCAGGGCGCGCTCCAGGTTGGACACAGTACCTATTTCGGCGTCGGCATTCTGTCGGAAACGCAAGCAAGTATCTCCACGTCCGCCAACCACGGTGATCCGTTCACAGCGTTGCCCAGTGCAAGCGTGCTGGTGGGATCGACATTCGCCGATGGAAGCAGCGTCGTGCGTAACATCGGTTTCGGCGGCAACCCCTTCCTTGGCGTGCGTCAGTCGACGACGACTGCCGGACTCATGAATCAGCTCTCATGGTTCAGCACGAACAACAAGCACCGCATCAAGCTCACTAGCGAGCTGCGCAACGACGCATACTCGCAGGATCAGACGACGAACGCGCTGGGCACGTTTACGTTCAACTCGCTCGCGGGTCTCGATGCGAATCAACCCGCTTCATTCACGCGGCAGTTGTCACGGAGCGTAAGAAGTGGCAGCGATCGCATCGAAGCGCTGTCGCTGGGTGATTCGTACAGGCCCAGCACTGAGTTTCAGTTGCAGTATGGATTGCGCCTCGATGCCAATCAGTTCAACACGCAGCCCATCGCGAATCCCGATGTCGAGCGCCTTTTCGGAGCTTCGAACGATCACGTTCCGAGTCACGCGTACGTGAGTCCGCGGCTCGGCTTCTCATGGGCCTATGGAACCGGCGCACAGATCGCCGCTTTCGCTGGGGCAGCGCGTGGACCGCGCGCCGTAGTTCGCGGTGGCGTTGGCGTATTTCAGAGCGTTCCGCAGGCGACACTGATCGGCGGTGCGCTCGACAATACCGGATTGCCCGCAAGCATTCAGCAGGTCTTTTGCGTCGGCCCTGCGACGCCGGTGCCCGACTGGCCAGCATACGCCGCAAACATCAACAGCATCCCGACTGCGTGCGCCGACGGTACGAGCGGCACGCCGTTCGCGAACACCGCGCCGTCGGTGACGCTGTTCGACAGAAACTATACGGCGCCGCGCAGTGTCCGGTCGAACCTGCAGTGGAATGGCGCGGTGCTCGATAACCGCTTCAACGCCAGCTTCGAAGGAGTGCTGTCGCTGAATCAGCATCAGCCGAGTTTCGTGGATCTGAATTTCAATGGAGTAGAACAGTTCGTGCTGCCCGGAGAAGCGGATCGCCCGGTGTACGTATCGCCCGCGAGCATCGTACCCGGCACGGGATCCATCGGTGGAATGGCCGGACGTGTCTCTCCACTCTTCTCACACGTGACAGAGCTGCGTTCCGATCTGACATCACAGAGCCGTCAGTTCACCCTGCGGCTGTCCCCGGTCGGCTTCAATACTCATTTCTCCTGGAACGTCGCGTACGTTCTCTCGAGCGTACGTGAGCAGACGCGCGGATTCACCAGTGCTTCGGGTGATCCGCGCGACATCGAGCAATCCCGGTCCGCGTTCGACTCACGACATCAGTTCACGTACTTCCTTGCGTACAACGCATTCGACTGGGTGCGCATGACGTGGTTTGGCAATCTTCGCTCGGGAACTCCGTTCACGCCGCAGGTTGCGGGCGACATAAACGGGGACGGATACTCCAACGACCGTGCGTTCATTTTCAATTCGGCGGGGACTTCCGATCCTGCGGCCACTGCGATACGCTCGCTCATTGCGAACGGATCGAGTGAGGCCCGCAACTGTCTTTCTTCGCAGCTGGGTCAGATAGCGCAGCGGAACAGCTGCCAGGGGCCATGGACTTCGACTGCCTCACTGTCGTTCGCGTTCAATCCGCTGAAGGTGAGGCTTCCGCAACGCGCGCAGCTGTCGTTTGCGATTTCGAATCCACTTGGCGCCGCAGATTTATTGTTCCACGGCGCGAACAACCTGCATGGCTGGGGACAGTTCGCGGTTCCGGATCAGACGTTACTGTACGTGCGCGGCTTTGATCCGGCGTCGCGCCGATACACGTACGACGTCAACCAGCGCTTTGGCGCGACGAACGCCGCGTTCTCGGCGATTCGCGCACCGATTACGCTGACCGCGATGCTCCGGATCGACATTGGTCCGTCTCGTGAGCGCCAGCTTCTCACGCAGCAACTCGACCGCGGCCGAACTCAGCCCGGTCAGAGAGTTAGCGAGACGATCCTCAAGATTGTTTATGGAAGCGCCGACGTACCCAATCCAATGAACTCGCTGCTTCAGCAGGCGGATACACTGCACCTCACCCGACGCCAGGCGGACAGTCTGGCGACGCTGAATCGCTGGTACTCCATAAAGCGCGACTCCATATGGGATCCCGTTTCGAAGTATCTGGCTGCACTGCCCGATCATTATGACCAGGGCGACGCCTATGCACGGTACCGGCGCGCACGCGAGGCGTCGGTGGATCTGCTGCTTACCATAGTTCCCAGCGTGCGCAGCCTGCTCACGTCAACACAACTGCGGTTGCTCCCCGATTACATACGCGCATATCTCGACACGCAGTATCTCTCATCCATTCGCTCTGGAACGATGGGCGTGGGTGGTAATGCCAGCCTCTTCCCATCGCTACAGGGCGGCAAGCAGACCGTAATCATTCGATGACGCGCGCCGCCATCGCTCACCCGAGTCGAATCATGTCAATCCATTCACGCATTCTCATCGTTCTCGCGCTCGCCGGCAGGTCTCTGCTTGCGCAGAGCG
>Ga0207933_1001187_pt1 | contig 20920 bp, 15 predicted proteins | sample NGESurdeep092012_4_FD_184488 | JGI IMG/M metagenome (GOLD analysis project Ga0207933, IMG submission 184488) | Arctic peat soil microbial communities from Barrow, Alaska - NGEE Surface sample F53-3 deep-092012 (SPAdes) | ecosystem: Environmental > Terrestrial > Soil > Wetlands > Peat ...
TGTGCCAATAAACGGCCATCTTCATTTTTCAAAAACTGCCATTCCTCTTTGGGTAAATAAACCTTGATGGAATTATTTTGGTATTTAAATATCTTATCGGATGCATGAAAAAAGATGCCATCATTAAATACGGCTATTTTCCAGATATCTGCGAATCGGTTGTATTGTTTTGGAATCAGGGGCTTTAATGAGGTATATCGCAATGTCCCTTTTTGATCCGGAGCAAAATATCCAATTTCATCCTGGCCGCCTACATAAATCCTGTTATTACCGTCAGTAGCTAAAGAACGCACAATGGTTTTATTGGGAAGAGGATATATTTTCCAGTAGTTGCCATCAAAAGATATCAATCCTTCATTATTTGCAAAATACATTTTGCCGCTGGAATCCTGAGTGATATTCCATGTCTGGCTTCCTCCGTGGTAGTCATCTTTGGAGTAATTTATTATTTGCGGAAGTCCTAATGTGTTTTGCCCGAAACAGCTTGGTAATACTTCTAAGAATAAAATTGAAAAAATGCAGAGAAATCTCATAAAATAAAGATAGAGCATTTTTGACGTAGTAATGATGTAGTAGATTTTAGCTTGAAAAGAGAATTCAAATTAAAAATGATGTAGTAGAGATGTAGTGTTTTGCGTTAGGTTAAAGGTGTGTTAACGTAATTTTGATTCAGAAAAAAAAACAACCCTAAATTAAAGTCTTGATTATGAAAAAAAATTTCAAAAGGATTTTCCTTCCTTTATGTATTTTATTGTTCAGTACTACATCCTGGGCACAGAGCAAAACTGTAACGGGTAAAATATTGAACGATAGAGGAGAAGCTGTGATGGATGCTTCAGTAATAGCAAAGGGTACAAAAATTGGTACCACCAGTGATCATAACGGAGAATTTTCGCTTTCTGTTCCGGCTACGGTAAATAAATTGGTAATTACTGCGATTAATTACAATGACGCAGAGGTAGCCACCTCAGGAAGCCCGTTAAATGTTGTGTTGAAAACTTTGGCAAAGGATCTTACAGAAGTAGTAGTGGTAGGATATGGTACCCAACAAGTAATCAAAGTATCCGGTGCTATTTCTACTGTTAAGGCTGCTGAAATTAAAAAGCTAAATCCTGTGAGATTGGAAGAGGCCCTTCAAGGGAATGCTTCAGGTGTCACCGTGATTGATGGTGGTTCTCCAGGTTCAAAGCCAACTGTGCTTATTAGAGGTATTCCTTCTTTTAGTGGCACAGACCCAATAGTTGTTATTGATGGTATCCCACAGACCCTGGACGACCTCAATGCAATTAACCCTGCTGACATTCAGTCAATAAATGTATTGAAAGACGCTGCTACCACTGCTATTTATGGTGTAAAGGGAGGTAACGGAGTAATAGTAGTAACCACATACACAGGGAGAAAGAATCAGAAAACAGAGATCAATGTTAGCGGCAATTATGGAATTCAGCAAGTAGCCAAGAAAATTGGTGTACTCAATGCATCGGAATATGGCGCAATTGTAAATGAAGGAAGCGTAGCTGCCGGTGGCAAAGTTATATTTCCTGATTTGTCTGTATTGGGTGCTGGTACCAACTGGCAAGACGAAATTTTTGACAAAGCGCCCATACAGAATTATAATGTGAGCGCAAGAGGCGGGAGTGATAAGATGACGTATTTTGTTTCTGGCGGCTATCTTGATCAGGATGGAATTGTAGGAGGCGGGAGCAAGTCAAATTTCAAGAGGACCAATGCTACTGCTAATTTAAATTTTGATCTTTCAAGTAAATTAAAATTAATATTAAACACCTCTTATGCAAATCTTAAAAGCCAGGGTGTTCAGGAAAATTCTTTTAATTCAATTATTGGGAGCGCTTTGAACTTTGATCCTACCGTTCCGGTTTATAATTCAGATACTTCTGTTGTTGGGAAATATGGATACAGTAACCTTTTATTGTCAGAAATTTTTAATCCACTAACTAAATTAGATAATACGTACAATGTTTCTAACGGAGACAAATTATACGGAAAAATAGAACTACAATATAAAATAATTAAAGACCTGACGTTGACCACCCGCTTTGGTTACACTGACTGGAATCAAACTGGTAAAAGTTTCACCCCCTTGGTTTTCTATGGCCCGTTAAACGTAGAGAACACTATGAATGCAGATGGATCAACAATTTCCGGCAAGCATAATAGTGTAAGCGAAAATAAAAATACAGATGCGAGCTTTACGTCGGAAACCTTTGCCAATTATAATTTTAAAATAAATAGAGATCATAATTTTGAGACCGTGGTAGGTATTTCGTTTGCAAAAAGTAGGGGAGATGCGATCAATGCTTCAAGGCAGGATGTACCTTTTAATTCATGGACTTTTGCGGACTTAACTGCTGCGACCGGTACTAATACAACCACTAATCCGTCAGCGTATTCCGCTGGTAATTCCCAATATTTCAGAAAGAATGCCTCATACTTTGGAAGAGTGAATTATGATTACAAATCAAAATATTTAGCATCATTCATCGCACGGCGCGATGGCTCCTATGCATTTGGTCCTGCAAATAAGTTCGCTGATTTTTACTCAGGATCTCTGGGTTGGGTAGCTTCCAATGAGGATTTCTTTAAATCTGATTTTATTAATTATTTAAAAGTAAGAGGCAGCTATGGAACTGTTGGTAATGAAAATGTAAGCCCGCAATATGTAAGTATTTCTACCGGCGGTCCTAGTTATGGAGGCACTGCTAATAGCAACGGCTATACTTTTGGGAATACTTTTGTTCCCGGATCTACAGTGGCTTCCTATAAAAATGATGGGTTGGCGTGGGAAAAGCAAAAGCAATTCAATGTTGGTTTTGATGCAACTTTTTTCAAAAATAAATTCTCTTTATCTGCCGATTATTTTGATAAAAGAGTAAGTGGTTTATTATTCACTCCTTCTGTTTCACTCTATCTTGGAACCGCAGCCATTCCTACTGCAAATATAGGGTCCACCAAAAGTAGTGGGGTAGATATGACTTTTGGCTACAATGATAAAATCACCAGGGAGTTATCAATCAATTCTTCACTTACGTTCACTACTTCTACTAATTTAGTTACGGCGACTAATAGTGATGGTACCGCAATTATTAATGGAGGAAGTTATTTTAACGGACAATCCCAAAATGCTACAAGATTCCAAAAAGGATTTACTCCAGGTTATTTTTACGGATACAAAACTGATGGCTTGTTTCAAACCCAGGCAGATGTAAATAATTATACTGCTATAAGCCCGGTGACAAAACTTCCTGTTGTGCTTCAGCCAAACGCACAGCCGGGTGACATACGGTATGCAAATACAAATGGAGATACACTGCTGAATGCCGCAGACCAAACAAAAATTGGTGATCCCTTCCCTAAGTTTACTATGGGTTGGAATGTAGGATTAAATTTCAAAGGATTTGACCTGAGTGTATTTACTTATGCATCAATCGGAAATGATGTTTACAGAGCTTATGAAAGAAATGCCAACTATTCCAATAAGTTTGACGGCGTTCTAAACAGGTGGACAGGTGCAGGATCTACTAATGATGCGAGAGACCCGAGATACACATTTGCTGATGTGAATAGTAATATCAGGGTTTCCGACAGGTATATTGAAGATGGTTCTTTTGTGAAGATCAAGAATATCGTATTGGGGTATTCCTTACCACAATCACTGATCAAACAAAGCAAAGCATTCAATAATGTTCGGGTATATGCCCAGGTTAAAAACGCTTACACATTTACCAAGTATTCCGGATTTGATCCTGAAGTTCCGGGAGGAATTTTAAATACCGGTGTGGATCGTGGTGAATATCCTCAAGCCAGAACCTATTCTGTAGGCATTGATTTAAAATTTTAAATTCCAACCCAAAAAAATAAAAAATGAAAAATAGTATTAAAATAATAAGCCTGTTCTTTTTTATTATTGTGTTTTCTTCCTGCAAAAAATGGGTTGAATACAACCCTCATGACGATTACCAGATAACGGATCTTGATTATTTGAAATCTGAAAGTGATTACAGAACAATGGAGGTGAGTGTTTATTCGCCTCTTCAATGGCTTAACCAGGATGTAGTTGTTTCTGATATCGCATCGGATAACGCTGTTGCAGGTGGTGAAAATGCTTCCGACGTTTTGAATTTACAAAACATAGATGATTATAGGGTTACCTCCGATAATGGCACGCTGTCTGACCTTTGGACATCGGCTTATGAAGGAATCAACAGGGCAAATTACCTGACTCAATACAAAGACAAAAATCCTTCAGGGGAAACGATAAGTTTTGCAGGTAAAGATGCGCTTTATGGGGAAGTTTATTTTTTACGGGCGTATTATTATTTTGACCTGGTAAAATTATTTGGTGATGTTCCATTATTTACTGATAAAAGGCTTGGCATTACAGATTCAAGAACATTAAAAAGGTCGCCCGTAGCAGATGTTTACAAGCAGATAGAATTAGATCTTACCAATGCGATCGCCGTATTGCCACCTACTCCGTCTCAACCGGGAAGAATTACCAAATATGCTGCGCAGGCTTTGCTTGGCAAAGTGTATCTATATGAAAATAAATTTGATGACGCAGCAACCATGTTGGAGAATGTCGTGAATGGCCCTTTCAGCCTGGTGCCTGATTTTGCGAGTATCTTTTTATCTTCGGGAGAAAACGGTCCTGAATCTGTATTTGAAATTCAATATTCCAATCTTTCTCCTTACTATAACTGGGGCGGCGCTACAAGAGGGCAAGGGAACTATGCGGTGCAGCAATGTGGTATAAGAGGAATACAAGGTACAAGCTCTTTTGCAGCAGGATGGAGTACTAACCTACCTACGCAGGATCTTGCAAATGCTTATTCAGCAGGTGACCAACGGAAAGCTGCAACGGTTCTGGATATTGATAAATATATTACAGACAATCCTTCCCTTTTTACAGGTTTTTCCCCCTCTACTGATCCGGGATTTGCAAACAATCCTGCATACCAGGTAGCCCCCTTTAAAAACACAGGACTTTACGATATGAAATATCAGCCACGTAAGGGACAAACTTCAGGTCAGGTTGAATTGAATTATCTGAATAATTATAGAACCATCCGTTTTGCAGGTGTATTGCTGATGGCGGCCGAAGCTAATAATCGAAAATCATCTCCTGATGATGTGAAAGCAAAGAAATATTTAAACATGGTGCGTGAGAGAGCTTTTGGCGATAATGCCCATGATATTAGTGCAACAGGAACTGCGCTTACCCAGGCAATATGGGATGAACGTAGGCTGGAACTGGCTATGGAAGGAGATAGATTTTTTGACCTTGTAAGGACAGGGCAGGCAGCCACTAAGATTTCCGGTTTTGTAAAAGGGAAAAATGAAGTATTTCCTATTCCACAAGATGAAATTACTATTTCAGGATTGACACAAAATCCAGGTTATTAATATTCAAAAGACTAAAAATAAAAAAATGAAAAAATTAAAATATCTCATTAGTGTTTTGTTTGCGATTGTAATTACTTCGGGTTGTACCAAATCAAACTTTGATGATATTTCATTTGTAAAAACTGCAACAGCGCCTTCAGATGAAACTACAAAATTTGTGATTACACAAGATAACTCAGGTATGGTAACCATTACTCCAAATGGGGCAGGGGCAGTATCTTATGATGTATATTTTGGGGACAATACTACTACCCCGGTAAATGTCATAGCAGGCAAAAGTATTATTCACAAATATGCTGAAGGAAGCTATACTGTAAAAATAGTTGCCAATGGAATGACAGGGCAAACTACAGAAACTTCTTCGCCCCTTGTCGTTACTTTTATTGCGCCTGAAAATGTACAGCCTTCTATTAGCCAGGATATTCATAACGTAACGGTGTCTGCAATGGCATTGTATGCCACAGGTGGTTTCCAGGTTTATTATGGGGATGCAGTGAATGAAGTTCCGGTTCCTTTAGCATCCGGTACTACTGTTTCTCACGCCTATGCACTTGCAGGAAATTACACTGTAAAAGTAGTAGCATTAAGCGGCGGAGCGGCTACTACGTCAGTGAATACTCCAATAACTGTTTATGATTCGTTGTTGTTACCGATGACTTTTGAAAACCCGAATGTTCTTTATAACTGGGGCGATTTTGGCGGAGGGGCTACTACAGTAATTGCGAACCCTTTCCCTTCAGGAATCAATACCAGCGCTACGGTTGGCAAACTTATAAAGAATGGCGAAAACTGGGCGGGGAATTACATTATCTTGAGTACTCCGTTAGACCTTTCAGTTAAACATGTATTTAAAGTGAAAATTTATTCTCCACGAGTAGGAATGAAAATATGGCTGCAATTAGAAAGGAGTGGCGATAATTCTTTCCAGGATCACAGAGAAGTGGCAACTACTGTTGCTAACCAATGGGAGGAAATGACTTTTGATTTTTCAGGTGTTGATAACAGTAAACGTCTTCAGAATATTTTATTCTTTATAGATAATGGAACTGTTGGCGATGGCTCCGCAAATTATACCATGTATTTCGATGACATCACATTAAACTAATTAATTTAATTCTAAAAATTATGACAACTCAGTTAAAATCCTTCTTAGGAATTTTTGTTGCGATTTTATTTTTTTTCAGCGGTTGCACAAAAGAAGATACAACATTCGGAGCGCTGGTAACTCCTGACAAACCTGCAATAACAGTAACGCTTGTTGGTAAAGATGCTGACAATCCTTTTGGAGATGGTTCGGGAAAAGTAATGGTAAGCGTTTCTTCGGCGAATGCCTTTAATTATAAAGTAGATTTCGGTGATGGATTGGCGGCGCAGGTTTCTACATCCAATGAGTTCAACCATACTTACAATCTGCCTACCGGCAATTCTAATTTAACAATTACGGCAACTGCTTCCGGTACCGCTGGTATTTCAAGTACCAATACTGCCGATATTGAAATCTATCGCGCGTTTATTCCGGATCCTACTTTGGTTACAATGCTTACAGGTGATGGTGTAAAGAAATGGCGTGTAGATAGTTCAGCAGCAGCTCAAGTCGGTGTAGGACCCGATAATACTTTTACTCCCGACTGGTGGGCTGCAGCCCCTAATGAAAAGAAAGGGTTAGGCATTTATGACGATATCTATACTTTCAATTCCGATGGAAATATGTTTACACATACTACCAATAACAGTCTTTTTGGAAAAGAAGAATACTTAAAAGATTTTGATCCGAGCCTTAGCGGAAGTGGCGACTATACTTTAACAGGCCCTACTGCTGCATCTTATACCGAAAAATTTGGTTACGATGGAGACGCAAACGGAGAGTATATTACCTTCTCGCATTTGGGTCACCTGGGAATGTATCTTGGGGTTCATAAATACCAAATTATTTCAAGGTCAAATACCAATATGGTGTTACGCTGCCTGCAGGATCCTGGCGCATGGTATGTGAAAATAATTGCAGTTCAATAAAATTTAAAATCTGACAGGTACTTAATTAAAAGTGTACCTGTTTTATTTTATCCCGGATACATATTCATTTTGCCGGTATCGGCTAATTTTTTTGACATTAAGAAAGAGCGAATTTGTAACTGAATCTCTTTCATCAGTAAACCAACTTTTAATGAAGATTTCTAATTTAATTTTGATTTTTGTTTTGATAGCTTTCTGCAGCGCTTCTGCCTCTGGACAATCTTTTTCTGCCGAAACTTTTGTGCTCACTAATTATACATTCGGTTCCAATACTGAATCCGGATTATTGTGCGGCCTTATTGTTCCACTGGAAAAAAAAGGCGTCTATTCCCTTTCAGGCAAAGATGCCAACCGATTATCACTTAAAGGAAACGATATTTACATAAATAATAAATTTATAAAAGAGCTTCGCAATTCAAAACAAATTCAATTCAACATTCAAGTAAAAGAAAATAAAAAAGCAGTTTCCAAAAAATCATTTACACTTTTGAAAGACCAATTTCATCATAACAAAGTAATAGCCCACAGGGGCGCCTGGAAAAATAATAACCTTCCTCAAAATTCTATTGCTGCCTTAAAAGCTGCTATAGGGTTAGGATGTGCAGGATCAGAAACGGATGTACAAATGACTGCAGATAGCGCATTGGTTATTAATCACGATCCGGTATGGGGAGGATTGCATGTACAAAAAAGTACGTTGGAGGAGCTGCGGAAAACAAAACTTTCCGATGGTGAATTATTACCTGTACTTCCTGATTTTTTAAAAACGATTCAACAACAAACAGGCACTAAATTAATATTAGAAATAAAACCTTCTGAAAGAGGAAAGGATTGGGCCAACGCAACTGTTCAAAAGGTAATTAGTACTGTTCATGATATGCAAGCTCAGGCATGGATAGTTTATATCAGTTTTGATTATGAAATGCTGAAAGAAGTTTTAAGATTAGAGCCTTCGGCAAATGTGCAATATCTGAATGGCGACAAAGCTCCCGAACAATTAAAGAAGGATGGAATAAAAGGCGCGGATTATTATTATTCTGCTTTTCAAAAAAATTCCGGATGGATTCAATCTGCCAAAGAAAACAATATTGATCTGAATGCATGGACAGTAAACGAAGAAAAAACGATGAATTGGCTTTTGGCAAATGATTTTAATTTTATTACTACCAATGAGCCTGAATTATTATTTAAGGAAATTGAAAAATCACCTGTCACCAGGGGAATGAAATTGGTGTGGAGCGATGAATTTAATTATAGCGGTTTACCGGATCCTGCCAAATGGAACTATGAAACCGGTGGACATGGTTGGGGAAATAACGAAAAGCAATTTTATACAGAGGCAGATACAATGAACGCGATTGTAAAAGATGGAGTTCTTTCCATTATCGCCAGAAAAGAAAAACATAATGATAATGATTATACTTCTGCGCGATTATTAACTAACGGTAAAGCAGAGTGGACTTATGGTCGAATAGAAATAAGTGCCAAACTGCCTCCCGGTCGCGGTTTGTGGCCTGCCGGGTGGATGCTGGGAAGTGATTTTAAAAAATCCGGATGGCCTGATTGCGGAGAAATAGATATTATGGAACACGTAGGTTTTAAGAAAGATACTGTTTTTGGTACAGTACATACCGGAGCCTATAACCACATAAAAGGAACGCAAAAAGGAATAGAAATTTTAATTAAAAATCCATATACCCAGTTTCATACTTATGCCATTGAATGGACACCTGAAAAAATTGATTTCTTCCTGGATGGAGAGAACTATTATCATTTTCCAAATGAGCATAAGACGAATGCAGAATGGCCTTTTGATAAACCCTTTTTTCTTCTTTTGAATATGGCTGTAGGCGGCAACCTTGGGGGACAAAAAGGAATTGATGATTCCGTTTTTCCAGCCACTTACCAAATAGATTATGTACGTGTTTACCAATAGGTTTAAGGCCAACCGCGTGCAATTCAGATATTGGTGTTTTAGAAAATTATTAGAATAATATTGCATTGATTTTTGAATTTAAGGTAATTTTTAAAAGTGTTATGATGGATAAAATAAAAATGATTTTTATTGTTGGGTTACTGATATTTTCTAGCGCATGTGGCAAGAATAATGGAACTACACCTGATATTCCTTCAAATTCTTTACTAAGTATTACAGACGTACAAATGGCCAGGGATAATTCTTCGACAACCACTTTTCATTTTACAGTAAATGTAGATAATGCTTCTTCAAAGGAAATAAACGTAGATTATACAACAGTTGATGGTACAGCTACCGGCAATGACTATACGAAAAAATCAGGCACATTAACTATTCCTGCGAATCAACATAGTGGCGGTATTGATATTGAAGTAAAAGGAGACAGTCTTCGCGAGGGGAATTTAATATTTTATGTTCAGTTAAGTAACCCTGTAAATGCAAAAATAACTGGTGCGGGAAAGGGAACAGGTACTATTTTTTGTGATGGCACCTACCTCCCTGTAGATGATGCCGGATATTCAGCACCTGAAAATTATCCCGGTCTTTCATTGAAATGGAGTGACGAGTTTAAAGGCAAATCCCTGGATAATAATACATGGAATTATGAGACTGGCGGCGGCGGATGGGGAAATAATGAATTGGAAAACTACACCAGCAGTAGCAAAAATTCTTTCATTACCGAGGGGAATTACCTGGTAATTGAAGCAAGGCAGGAAAGCGCGGGAAGCAATAATTATACTTCTGCAAGGTTGCAAACAAAAGGAAAACAAGAATTCAAATACGGACGGATGGATATACGTGCTAAACTACCAAAAGGGCAGGGGATATGGCCTGCCATTTGGATGCTGGGTAGTAATATTTCTTCTACTCCCTGGCCGGCATGTGGTGAAATAGATATTATGGAATTGCTTGGCCACGAACCTAATAAAACGTATGGAACTATGCATTGGAGCAATACAAACGGCCAGGATGGTAATACTGGAGGGAATTATACACTACCGTCAGAGGATTTTTCTCAAAAGTTTCATGTATTCAGTGTCGTGTGGGATTCCACTAAAATAGAATGGTATGTGGACAATCAAAAATATTTTACCGGTAATAAAACTGATGTTAAAGGCATTTATCCTTTTGACCAGCCATTCTTTTTTATCTTAAATGTAGCGGTAGGCGGCAATTGGCCAGGGAACCCTGATGCTACGACGATTTTTCCACAGAGAATGATCGTAGATTATGTGAGAGTATATCAATAGAATCTTCTCAAGGGGTTAATATTACATCACAGAGTTTCCTCAAAAACATTTTTTTTCTATCGGATTTTGCTTCAGCAAATGAAGCATGCCGTTTTTCCTTTCCTGCAACTGCGCCACAATCTCGTTTTGCTTTTTTCTGAATTCCATAAAAAGCAATGCTCGTAAGAGACTGCATACATGATCAAAAATCAACAGCCAAGGTGTCAATACCAATGAGAGCAAATAGAAGTGGATTTAATAAATTATTTTTGAAGATATTTCAATGATTATAAAACATAAATCATGTTTCAATTAAAGATAGTTATTACCAGTACTCGCCCTGGAAGAAAGGGGATTTCAGTTACGCAGTGGTTTATAGAAATCGAAAAAAAAGAGGCTGCTTTCAATGTAGAGGTATTGGATCTCGCAGAAATAAATCTCCCTTTTGTAGACGAACCTCATCATCCGCGTTTACAGAAATATACAAAAGAACATACAAAAGAATGGAGTAAAAAAATCGATGAAACAGATGCATTTGTGTTTGTGATTCCTGAATATAATTACAGCCTGCCGCCAACATTATTAAACGCGATTGATTTTTTATTCAAAGAATGGAATTATAAACCTGCTGGCCTGGTTAGTTATGGTGGTATTTCCGGAGGTTTGAGATCTGCGCAAGTGTGCAAGCTGGCGATGACGACTGTAAAAACGGTGCCCCTTTTTGAAGGTGTAAGCATTTCATTTTTTGAAAAGCAAATTGATGAGAATGGTACATTTCATGGTAATGAATTAGAAACTAAATCTGTCGGTATTATGTTGCAGGAATTATTGAAATGGGCAGAAGCACTGAAACCAATGAGGAAAAATAATTTAAATTAAAAGTATGAAACTCTTTATAAAAAATATGGTTTGCCCGCGATGTATTACGAGCGTGGAAAATATTTTAAGAGAAAATAAACTCGATTCAAAATATGTGCAACTCGGCGAAGTAGAGTTAATAAAAACTCCCGGCGACAACCAATTAAAAAGATTTTCGGATGATCTCGAAAAGGTAGGTTTTGAATTATTAGATGACCAGAAGACTCAACTGATTGAAAAAATAAAAACACTGCTGATACAAAAAGTGCAGGAAGGAAATATTGAAGAACATTTTGGCATCCATAAATTTTTATTAAAAGAAATATTCAAAGATTATTCTTCTATGAGTAAATTATTTTCTGAAGTGGAGGGTATTACCATTGAACAATTTTTTATTCTTCAAAAGTTAGAAAAAGCAAAAGAATGGCTTATCTATAATGAGCTTTCGTTAAGCCAGATTGCTTTCAATCTTGGCTACAGTAGCAGTCAACATCTTAGTGGGCAGTTTAAAAAGTTGACAGGAATGGCACCCACGCAATTTAAGGCATTGGGCGTGGGACACAGGAAGACAATTGATGATGTAAAATAATTTAATCCAAAGCCCTGAAAGGGCGTTATATCTTAACATAGGGTGTAGCCCTATGATTCTTCCCAATAATATATACATCTTTCCCAAAAGGATATAACACAACAGAAATTAATCAACCGAACTTTGTTGTCTAAAAAGAACACACAATGTCAGAAGTTGATGAAGATATAATGACCAAAAAAAAAACTTTCCCAGTTACCGGCATGAGTTGTGCTTCCTGTGCCGTGAGTGTGGAAACCATGCTGCAAGCTGAACCTGGCGTGGTAAAAGCAGGAGTTAACTATGCCAACTCCTCTGCATCTGTTGAATACGATCCGGAGGTAGCAGATATCAATCATTTTAAACAAGCGATCCAATCTATCGGGTACGATTTAATTATTGAAGACAATGAATCGTCATCAGAAGAATTGGAAAAAAAAAGCAAAGCGATTATCAAACACTTCGTAAAAGAACCATTCTTTCTATTATATTTTCTATTCCCATCGTCTTAATCGGAATGATTTTTATGAACATTCCGTATGCTAATCTGATTATGTGGGCACTGGCCACTCCGGTTGTTTTTATTTTTGGAAAACAGTTTTTTGTCAGTGCATGGAAACAGGCAAAACATCGCTCGGCCAACATGGATACGCTGGTGGCGTTGAGTACCGGAATTGCTTACCTGTTCAGTGTTTTTAATACTGTATATCCTCAATTTTGGACGAGCAGGGGATTAGAAGCGCATGTGTATTTTGAAGCTGCGGCAGTTATTATTTCATTTATTTTATTGGGTAGGATGATGGAAGAAAAAGAAAAATCGAATACGTCTTCCGCCATAAAAAAACTGATTGGCCTTCAACCAAAAACGGTTATAAAGATGAATAATGATGGCACTGAAAAAGTGATAAAAATTTCTGAAGTACAGGTTGGCGATCAGCTTTTGGTAAAACCAGGCGATAAAATTCCGGTTGATGGAACCGTGGTTTCCGGGAACTCTTATGTAGATGAAAGTATGATATCCGGAGAGCCGATTCCTCTCGAAAAAAAGAAGAGTGAAAAGGTATTTGCAGGAACCATTAATCAAAAAGGTAGTTTTGTTTTTGAAGCCACAAAAGTTGGCTCAGATACTTTGCTGGCGCATATTATAAAGATGGTGCAGGAAGCGCAGGGAAGTAAAGCGCCCGTGCAAAAGCTGGTTGATAAGATTGCCGGAATATTTGTTCCGGTGGTTATGGGAATCGCTATTATTTCATTCATTGCATGGATTATTTTTGGTGGTACTAATGGTCTTACTTACGGTTTATTGGCAATGATAACGGTATTGGTTATTGCTTGTCCGTGTGCACTTGGCCTTGCTACGCCAACAGCGATTATGGTGGGAGTTGGGCGCGGGGCTGAAAATGGAATTCTGATAAAAGATGCGGAAAGCCTGGAGCAGGCGAAAAATATCAACGCCATTATTCTAGACAAAACAGGCACTATCACCGAAGGTAAACCGCAGGTGGTGGATATTGTTTGGAAGAAAGAGGTTAATATTCCGGAACTATCTTCGCTTTTATTTTCGTTGGAATCTCAATCTGAACATCCGTTGGCGGATGCCATTGCGCAATATTTTCAATCAAAAAATATATCCCGCCAGAACGTTAATGACTTTGAAAGCCTCACAGGCGCAGGTGTTTCAGCAAGCGTCGCTGATAAGCCATATTATGCCGGAAGTTATAAGCTGATGCAGGAAAAGCAAATTTTTATCCCGGATGAATTGAAAAGTAAAACAGAAAAATGGCTTAAAGATTCGTTTACTGTAATTTGGTTTGCTGATGGAAAAAGTGCGTTGGCGGCAGTAGCTATTGCTGATAAAATAAAATCCACTTCTAAAGAAGCGGTCCTGCAATTACAACAAATGGGGATTGAAGTGTATATGGTTACGGGAGATAATGAAAAAACTGCAGCAGCAGTTTCCAGGAGTGTCGGAATTAAAAACTTCAAGGCGGAAGTAATGCCCGATGCAAAAGCAGACTTTGTAAAAGAGTTACAGCGGCAAGGAAAGAAAGTGGCAATGGTTGGCGATGGTATTAATGATAGCCAGGCATTAGCGCTTTCAGATGTGAGCATCGCCATGGGAAAGGGAACGGATATTGCGATGGATGTGGCGAAAATGACCTTAATATCCTCAGACTTAAATCATATTACGAAGGCCATTCAATTGTCAAAACAAACAGTGAAAGTGATTCATCAAAATTTGTTTTGGGCATTCGTTTACAACGTGATTGGCATTCCGTTAGCAGCCGGGATTTTATTCCCTTTCACAGGGTTTTTATTAAACCCAATGATAGCAGGTGCTGCTATGGCATTGAGTTCTGTAAGTGTGGTTAGCAATAGCTTACGATTAAAATTTATAAAACTAAAATAGTGGTCGGTGCTGCAAAGCCCGGCCAAATTAAAAATCAAATAATAAAAACTAAAAATGGAAACAAAAAAATTTAAAACAAATATTATGTGTGGCTCTTGTATCGCAAAAGTTACGCCGGTACTAAATGAAGTTTTTGGTGAAAGCAATTGGCAAGTTGATATAAAAGACCCTAAGAAAATTCTGACGATTACATCTGGAAATGCGGATGAAAAAGGTGTGAAGGCGGCTTTGGCAAAAGTGGGGTATAAGGCGGATGAACTTGCTTGATTTGTTTCAACTGAGTGCTGATCGAAGAAGGAATTAAAGAACTTATGTGCAATAAGATCAAAAAAAAATTCCCCCGGGAGGAGGAAAGTTTCTCTGAAAAACCCCGGAAATATTTTTAAGCAGTTAGTTTAGGTTTGGGTTATTTTTAGATGTCGGCCTTGCTATTTTACGCCTCTGTTCTTTTTGTTACTGTTGTAAGCGTGTCCCCGATTTCTGATACAAAGATGCAACGATTTGAAAGATATTTTCTCCTATTTCGTTGAAACAATCTGTTTGTTCGATGAACGATATAGTTCAGCCGATGACGTGTTTAGAACAGCAGAATGCTTCTGGATACAGATGTTGATTAAATTAAAATTCCTGTTATTTATTCTTTTACTGTAAACCACCAGGCACCTGCGACGGTAATTATTTTCACGTTTTTTCTTTGATGCAAAATTGATTCGGAATATGATGAAAAAGGAGCGTTCTTAATTCAGGTAGTTCATGTAAAAAAAAATTCCCCCGGAGGAGGAAAGTTTCTCTGAAAAACCCCGGAAATATTTTTAAGCAGTTAGTGTTGGATTAGATTTTTTTGATTCCTTTTTTTGATTCGCTCCTCGTTTAGGTGTCGGAGAAGTGTCTTCCCGCGTTCTGATACAAAGATGCAACAGATTTTAAAGTTTTGAGGCGCTATTTCGATGAATAGATTTTTTGTTTCGATGAAGAGGATGAATTGAACGTTTAATCGTTATTTCGCTGAATCACTCTGCCCATAGTAGTTTACGGTTGTTTATTAAATGTTCTTGAAAAGAAGTGTAAAAGAGGAAGCTGGTTACAATAAAAAAAAATTCCCCCGGGAGGAGGAAAGTTTCTCTGAAAAACCCCGGAAATATTTTTAAGCAGTTGGTGTTGGTTTAGATTTTTTTGATTCTTTTCTTTGACTCACTCTTTGTTTAGTTATCGGTAGAAGTATCTTCCCCCCTTTCTGATACAAAGATGCAACAGATTTACAAATTTTTTGGTGTTCTTTCGACGAATCGATTTATAGTTTCGATGAAACGGTCGAATTAAACGTTTAGTTTTTGTTTAGCTGTGTCTCCCTGTTTGTAATGCTTTCAAGAAATTTATAAGAATAAGAATATTTGTTATTCTTTCTTTTACTGAACACATGCCATAGCCTTCTTTTTAGTTAGGCGTTTTTACAATGAACTTCTCTAAGAAGGTACAAAGAACAAAAATGTTCCTCTGATAAGAAGAACATTTTTTAAGACTCAGTCATGAAATTAAGCAGTTAGCTTGTCATTAAAGCACACACATTTTTTTGGTTATTCGGATAATGGAGCCCGTTTAAAATCGGGGTTGATAGTTGTTTTCTTTGAGATAGATTGAAAGTTCTTTTTTTGGGTTTAAGTTTTTTGGATAATCGGATGCAATTTGTTTTTTCTTTTTCGATCGGATTGGTTTTGGTTTTCTAAGGATCTTCGTATTCAGTTTTTCGTAATTAATTGTCTTTTGATTTTTTTTAGGATCGTTGGATGTCGCTCGCTTTCTGATACAAATATGCGACGAATCTGCAAATGTTTCCGTTGTGTTTCGTTTAAATACACTATTTTTTCGACGAAAGGGCGGATTCGGACGATGATCTATCTTTTTGCCAGGCTTCGTTTAGCCGAACAAGTATGATAAAGAGGAATGGCGATTATTTGCCTGCCTACGGTAGGTAGATCCCTTTACTATAGAACTGCGGATCTTGTTATAAGAACGATGGATTGCGTTTGATAAGTGTCGTCTGATGTCAACCAAATATTTTTGGAAGTGGGTTCTAAAAATGGGGGTTGAAGAAATCTTCGTAGAATAGAACTATAACTCTAAGAGTGATTACATAGCATTTATTCGTCCCATAACATCTGATTTTAATGCCTTGCTTATTGGAATCACTTTATTGTCAATTACAATCGTATTGTCCTGAATGTCTATGATCTTACTCATATTTACGATAAAGGAACGATGAACTTTTAGAAATTGCCTTGGGTTCATTTTTTCTTCAACTGCTTTTAGGGTACTGTGCGTCAGGAAATGCTTGGCCAGTGTAAAATATTTTACATAATCACCCATACTTTCAATATATAAGATATCCTGGTAGCTAAGCCTTATGAATTTGCCATCCGTTTTAATAAAGATGTCTTCCGTGTTAGTTTCAACGGTTGTGTTTTTAAACGATTCAGTTATTTTATTGATACTGTCCTCGAATCGATTGTAGGGAATTGGTTTTTTCAGATAGTCTGTTACATGGTATTGAAATGCGTCAAACGCGTAATCTGTCTTTGATGTGGTTAGAACTACCTTAGGCATATACTGGAGTTTGTCTAACAGTACAAATCCTGTGTCGCCGGGCATTTCGACGTCTAGAAATAGAATATCTATTTCATTGCAGGTGAGATAATTCAGAGCGCTCTCGGAATCGGGAAAGGATCCCATTACTTCAATTGAGCCCTGTTTTTGACAATAGCGCTCAAGGAAACTTCTGGCAATTGGTTCATCATCTACAATAATGGCTTTTAATTTCATAAGATCTTTGGCTTATCAGGTTAATCTAGTTACCTCATTTTCTATAATAGGGTAAGACGTTCGGTAATAGCTTTTAAATTCTGTATATAAATCATTTACTTCGAAGATGTGAGAGACTTCTTTGCATTTTTTCTCCAGAATTTCTGCTCTGTTGGTCAATTCGGTAAGCCCGACGAAACTGAATACTGGTTTTATTTTGTGTATTTTTTGACGAAATAATTCAACCGTACCCGAAGAGTAGTTTTGTTCAATTTCTTCCATTTGGGTTGGCGCCATTTTTAAAAATTGATTAAAAACTATCAAAGCGTGTTCTTTGTCATCTTCATAGATGCTCTGTAGAAACTCGACATCTAGTCTTGAGTCAAATTTGAGGCAATTGTCTTCCATAGGTCATCTCGTTAACAGCAGGATAACGAAATATCAGAATTTATATTACCTATAAACTATTAAATAAATTTAAAATTTATTCGTTATATGAATATATCTAAAACTAAATATTTTGAAAAATGGGTTTCTATTAAAGCTAAAAAAACTTTTTCTCCTAAAGCCTGAATCAGATCAGCCCACCCAAAATGATTTTTTTGAGTCTGTTTTTCAATTCTCTTTAAATGCATGTTTCGTTTATTCCAAAAAAACACTTGAACTAATTGCGATAAATAAAATGGCGGTCGTGCTTTTAGAACTGCCGCCTGAGAAAGATTTAAAAGGGATCAATATGACCCAGGTGATGATGCGTTATCTTGCCGGCGATAGCCCTAATCTTGATTTACTGATGAACCAGGTGTCTGAAAGGTGGACCGGCGAAGCGATATTTGTTACTAATAATAAAAAGCGGTTTCATGGGCTGGTAAATACAAATATTTTACCTGAGGAGATGAATGAATGCGAATACCAGGTGCTATGTATCTCAGATGCTACAGCATTAAAGCAAGCTAAGGATGATGTAACGAATAGCCTCAGTAAATTAGATAACGCAACGAAATCAAAAGCCCGGTTTTTAAGTAGTATGAGCCACGAGCTTCGAACACCATTAAACGGAATTATAGGCACTTCAAATGTTATTTTAGCTGATCCTGACTTATCTGAAAGTCTTAAAGGCCACCTGAATGTAATACGCTATTCTTCCGAACACATGCTGGGAATCGTAAATGACCTCCTTGACTTTAGTAAAATGGATGCAAAAAAAATGGAGCTAAAAGAAGAGGCTTTCAATTTAGTGAAATGCTTCAGGAATATTAGTTCTTCTTTTTCTCTCCAGTCTCAAACCCAAGGACTCGATCTTGTAACATCATTTCCTGAAATAGAACTTGATAGTATCGAAATTGTTAGTGATCAAACTAAACTGAGCCAGGTATTGAAAAATCTACTGTCGAACGCGCTTAAGTTTACGCCAGGTGGGAAAGTAGAATTTAAAGTAAAAATTAAGGAATCGAAGGATACCCGGATCGAACTTTATTTTGAAATAAGAGATACAGGCATCGGTATCGCGAAAGATAAACAGCAAGAAATTTTTAATGCTTTTTCACAGGTACATTCAGAAGATTTAAAAAGAAAATATGAAGGTACTGGGCTGGGATTAACAATCAGTCGGCAATTGGTAAACATGATGGGAGGATCGCTGAAAGTGGAGAGCGAATTAGGCAAGGGTAGTTGTTTTTACTTTACGCTTTCTTTTAAAATGGCTCCTAAACAAATTGTCAATCTCATAATATCTGAGCCATCGGTCGCTATTAAAAAAGATATCAGAGCGGTTCGCGTATTAGTGGTAGAAGATAACGAGATCAACGCTTCTATTTTGAAAAGCTTTCTACTAAAGTGGCAATTGCAAGTTAAGGAGGCCATCACCGGAATTCATGCTTTGGAATTGATAAAATACCACAAATTTGACCTGATATTGATGGATCTTGAAATGCCTGAAATGAATGGATATACCACACTGAAAAAAATAAGAGAGACAAACAAAACGGTACCTGTGATTGCCTTTACAGCCACATTGCTTGATGATATGGACTCACTTATCACTGGTGCCGGCTTCACAGATTATATGCTCAAGCCTTTTAAACCAGCGGTTCTTAAAAATAAAATCGAAATGTATTGTGAGCGAAAGGTTGATTATGTTTAACAATCTCATTCTTCAGAAATAGATATTCCTTCATTTATTCCTACCGTTATTAAAGATGCGTTTTGAATATATTCCCCGAAGCGCTTGCTCCAAAATACAAAATAGAGTTATTTGTTGCTCTGCTGTAGTATTAAAAATGCTGAACCAATCATTTACGTGGTCTTCAAAAATAGGCTTTACGTCTTAACCTTTTGATTCTCTTCCTACAGTAAAAAAAGAAATAAAAGGACTTACTGTTTATTGTTAATTACTCACCACACTCATTTCCGTTCTTCTGTTCAGCGCCCTTCCTTGATCCGTGTCATTAGATGCAATAGGATTGGTTTCCCCAAAACCTTTGTAAGTCAGGCGGCCTTTATTGATACCGTTTTTCACGAGATAATCTACCACAGCAATAGCGCGACCCTCAGAGAGTTTTAAATTGTCTGGAGGCTTTCCTATATTGTCAGTAAAGCCACTGATCAAAATTTTCATGTTCGGATTTTCATTCATCAGCATTACTACATTATCCAGCTCGGCAACAGATTGCGGTTTCAGATCTGTTTTTTTAGTATCAAAAAATACATTTTTCAAAATCACTTTAGCATTGGCTTCAATGGGTTCGAGAGGGATATCTGCTGTAAAAACAGAATCGGGAGAAGTACCACTCATGTTATAGTTAGCGGAATAAAATAAATATCCTTTGCGGTTAACATTAAACGCGTAATCCTTACCTACGGGAAGCGTAATGAGATAATTCCCATCTTCATCTGTTTGAATTTTACTTGCCACTTGTCGGGTATCTACATCAGTCAACATCAACGTTGACGGCAAACCGGCCTTGGTTTTATTATCATACACTTTTCCTTTCACCCATAAGGTTCTCAAAGGCCGAATGTCACTGCGTAAATCAAACTTATAAATATCCAGTCCGCCTTTCGAATCTTTTTGATCGCTGGCATAGTAAGCGGTTTTCCCGTCAGCTGTTACGATCATTGATCCTTCATCGTCTATTGTATTTATAGGATAACCCAGGTTCTCCGGGACACCCCATTTGCCATCCGCCAATTTTCGGGCTACAAAAAGATCAGAATTATTACTATAACCTGGTAAACCATTGGAATTGAAATATAATGTTTGATTATCCGCATGAATAAATGGCGTGCCTTCATCGCCGGCTGTGTTGATATTAGGGCCGAGATTTTCAGGTTGACTCCAATTTCCCTGGTCATTTCTATGGCACACCCAAATATCGGAACCGCCAAATCCTCCCAGCCTGCTACTGCTGAAATAAAGATCTCTTTTATCGGGGGAAAGCGAAGGAGATGAATCCCAGAATTCTGAATTTACATTTCTCCCAAGATTTTGCGGCTCGCTCCATCCGTTTTTGGTGAGATAGGAAATGTAAAGATCGCAACTTCCGTAACCTCCGGGGATATTACATCCTGTAAAAACGAGCCATTCGCCATCCTGCGAAATATTTTGTGCTCCTACATTAAAATCAGGTGAATTAATTTTTCCG
>Ga0207933_1001189_pt1 | contig 20903 bp, 14 predicted proteins | sample NGESurdeep092012_4_FD_184488 | JGI IMG/M metagenome (GOLD analysis project Ga0207933, IMG submission 184488) | Arctic peat soil microbial communities from Barrow, Alaska - NGEE Surface sample F53-3 deep-092012 (SPAdes) | ecosystem: Environmental > Terrestrial > Soil > Wetlands > Peat ...
GGGGGATCCTTCGACAGGCTCAGGATGACAAAGGCTCAGGATGACAAAGGCTCAGGATGACAAAGGCTCAGGATGACAAAGGCTCAGGATGACAAAGGCTCAGGATGACAAAGGCTCAGGATGACAAATGGAGGAATATGATACACCGTTAGCACATAGAACACTCTCTCCTGTTAAATGTCAGCCTGAGCCTGTCGAAGGCGGTATTAGAATGAGGATGTCTTTCCTTCGACAAGCTCAGGATAACATCAAATCACTTAAATTCGTGAAAACTCGTCATGAAAAATGGGCATCATTATTATGTTTACATTTTAGAATGCAGTGATGGCAGCTACTATACAGGAGTTACCAACAACCTGGAAAGAAGGGTATGGGAACATGAAACAGGATTTAACACCGGCTGTTATACATTCAAAAGACGACCTGTCAAGCTTAGGTATAGCACTCATACCACAGATATAAAGCAAGCAATTGCCTGGGAAAAACAAATCAAAGGTTGGTCGCGGAAAAAGAAAGAGGCCTTGTTTAACGAGGATTGGGAAGAGATAAAACGATTGGCACAAAATTATACAGAGCATCCACGCAACCCGCCTTCGACCCTTCGACAGGCTCAGGGTGACAACCCTTAGACACCCTTCGACGGGCTCAGGGTGACACAACCATTAAAAACTTAAAACAAAATTCCTATCAAGCCAATCTCTTCTCAGCAAAAATCCTATCTCATTTATCTTCTGAAATTTGCGGGCATATTTTGCTTATGCTATTTTGGAACGCTGGCTGTTATTGGCATTGCAGCGCCGGGAGGGTATTACAGCTCTTTTGTTCATAACTATCTTGATTATGTGAGCTGGCTGAAAATGTCACTTATACATACCACAGGATTCATTTTATCTCTTTTTCATATTTCAACAAATATAGAACCTGGTTTTACAATCAGATTTACAGGAAGGGCGGGCGTTATTATCGCCATGGATTGCGTAGGGTATGGTGTTTATAGTTTCTGGATTGCATTTGTAGCAGCCAACCATGGGAAAATAACAAAAAAGATTTTTTGGATTGTTTTTGGATTGTTGGGACTATGGTTCATTAACGTGATTCGGATTACGTTGCTTTTAGTTGCGATTAACAAAGGCTGGCCAATGCCATTGGGGCTAAACCATCACACGTGGTTTAATATCTTTGCGTACCTGTTGATATTTTTAATGATCTGGTGGTATGATAAAGATGTCAGTGCAAAAAAATAGAGAATGACGAGACGGAGAAATTGTTTGAAAATAATGACGCGCAAATCAACCACTCAGCAAACGAACAAATACGACTGATTTTTATTTAAACAGGTTTCATGAATTTTAAGACAATTCCACATCGACTAACTAAACCATTCTAAACCTTCTCCCCCTCAATGATCATTTTAGGAATTAATGCTTACCATGCCGATTCATCTGCTGCTATTTTTGTAAATGGTGAACTGATAGCCGCTATTGAAGAAGAACGATTCAGGCGAATAAAACACTGGGCCGGATTTCCAAAGATGGCCATTGAATTTTGTTTGAAGGAAGCGGGGATTGGTTTTGAGGACGTAGATTATTTTTCCATAGGCCGCGATCCTAAAGCAAAGTTTTTTAAAAAACTTTTATACCTGGCGCGAAATCCGGGAGGTAGTTTTTCTGCTATAAAAAACAGGCTTCAAAACAGTAAACAAATAAATTCGCTGGAAAATGAATTGGCTTTAATTTCCGGCCTTTCGGCGGAAATCTTTACAAATAAAATCCGAAAAATAGAACACCACCGAAGCCATTTAGCTTCTGCTTTTTTTGCATCTCCTTTTGAAGAGGCCGCGTGTGTTTCTATTGATGGATCGGGCGATTTCACTACCACCATGACGGCTGTTGGTAATGGCAACGATATAACTGTGATAGATTCAGTTGATTTTCCACATTCGTTAGGAATTTTTTACACAGCCTTTACCCAGTTGCTGGGCTTTCCACATTATGGGGACGAATATAAAGTGATGGGTATGGCTCCGTACGGCGAAGCAAAATATGTGGACAAACTGGAAAACTTAGTTCAGCTTACCAGTGATGGATTATTCAAATTAAACCTCGGGTATTTCAGGAAGGGAACAGAAGGTGTTATCTCTTACGGAGAGGACAATATACCTGTAGTGCAACCCATGTATAGCCGCGAAATGATACGTCTTTTCGGCGAAGCCAGAAAAAAAGAAGAGCCGCTAACACAGTATCATAAAGACATGGCCGCGTCTGTGCAAAAAATTACTGAACAGACCATCTTCCATATCCTGGATGGTGTGCAAAAAAGAACCGGCTTAAAAAATCTTTGCCTGGCCGGAGGTGTCGCACAGAATAGTGTTGCCAACGGAAAGATTAAAACAAATACCTCTTTTGAAAATATTTATATCCCTTCTGCAGGCCACGACGCCGGAATAGCGATGGGCGCGGCGCTGTATGTGCAACATCAATTATTGAAAAAGGAAAGAATGCCTTCCATCAAAACCGCTTACACGGGAAGCCGCTATTGTAACGAAGAAATAAAATCAATTCTTCATTCTAAAAAAATAAGTTTTGAAGAACATGAGGACGAAGTATTATTTGACAGGATCACAGAATGTATGATCAACGGAGGTGTGATTGGATGGTTTAGCGGTCGTGCAGAATTTGGTCCGCGAGCCTTAGGCGCACGTTCTATCATTGCTGATCCAAGAAGGGCTGATGCTAAGGAAATTCTGAATTCTAAAATAAAACGAAGAGAAAGTTTTCGCCCCTTTGCTCCTTCCATCCTGAAAGAATATGTTTCAGAATATTTTGAACAGAGTGACGAGGTTCCTTTTATGGAAAAGGTTTTTGAAATCAAAAAATCAAAAAGAGACCTGATACCTGCGGTCACTCACGTGGATGGTAGCGGCAGATTGCAAACTGTGGATAAAAATATATCTCCGCGATATTACCAACTGATTAAGACCTTTTATGAAAAGACACAGGTTCCGATTTTATTAAACACATCCTTCAATGAGAATGAACCGATTGTGAATTCTCCACAAGATGCATTACAATGCTTTTTAAGAACAGAAATGGATATGCTGGTTATGGAAAACATCATCGTAATCAGATGATGGTGATCGTCTGAAACGGCGATGAATATTGATAAATTTTATCATTCGTTAGGTTTTTTGAAAAAAACTATTATCTTTATCTACTTACTTTTAGAAAATTAAATTACACACGGGTTTTCAAATTTAATTTACACCATTACTAACGAATGAAAGTCTCTATCATTACAGTAACAATGAACTCTGAAAGGTATCTTTCAGACTGTATTGAATCAGTTCAGCGACAGAATTATAAAAATATTGAACATATCATCGTTGATGGTAAATCCACCGACCGGACCTTAGAGATTATTCGTAAAAATTCAAATCATATTTCATCCTGGGTATCCGAGGCGGATCGGGGTATGTATGACGCCATTAACAAAGGTATTCAAATGGCTACAGGCGATATCATCGGTATTTTGAACAGTGATGATATGTATGCATCTGCAGATTCCGTAATGAGTATTGTGGATTGTTTTGAAAATAACAATGTGGATTCAGTTTATGGCGACCTTGTTTATGTAGATCCTGTAAATACTCAAAAAGTAATCCGCTATTGGAAAGGAGTTTCTTTTAAGCGATCTCGTTTCAGATATGGCTGGATGCCCGCTCACCCTACGTTCTATATCCGACGAGATTTGATTCAACAATACGGTTTATATGAAAACTATTACTACACAGCCGCCGATTATGAGTTTATGGCACGCTACTTATTTTTGAATAAAGTAAGTTCGTGTTACCTCGATGCCATGTTGGTGAAAATGCGCAGCGGCGGATTGAGTAATGTAACTATTAAAAGCAGGTTTCGGGCTAACCGACGCGATTATCTTGCTATGAAAAAAAACCGGATTCCTTTTTCTTTTATAGTCTCGATACTCAAACCCGTTCAAAAAATTCCTCAATACAAAAGCGCCCACGCTAAACAATACACCCTTGCAAATAAAAAAGATGCCTTTTTCAGGTTTCCCGTCACTTATTTACCTGTCGATTGATAAATCCTTAAATTTGTGTGATGAACATCTTCTCACAAAAAAAATCCGCTCTTGAATACCCTGGATTTTCATGGCTCTCGCAAGATATTCATTCCCATATTTTACCAGGTATTGATGATGGCTCCCCCGATATCGAAACCTCGCTGGAGCTTTTAAGGTCTTTACAAGCCGCAGGTATTCGTAAATTCATTTGCACCCCCCATATCATTGGCGACATGTATCGTAATACGCCACAAACGATCAACGATGCGCTTGCCCGGTTGAAAAAAGCGGTACATGAAGATGGGATAGATGTAGAAATAAGCGCAGCTGCGGAGTATATGCTTGATGATTATTTCATGGAACTGATCCGAAATAAGCAACCGCTGATGAAGCTGGCAGGCAATTATATTCTTACAGAGCTTTCTTATGCCACGCCGCCCTCCAGGTTGGAAGATATTTCCTTTGAAATCAACATCAACAATTACCAGGCATTGATGGCACATCCTGAGAGATATCCTTATTATCATAAGAATTATGAGGCCTACAACCGGCTGAAAGAACTGGGTTTTTTATTACAGGTAAATCTTCTTTCTCTCACGGGCTATTATGGAAAAGCAGTAGCAAAGGCGGCGAAATATATTCTTGAAAATAACCTGGCTGATTTTGTGGGTACCGACCTTCATCATTTTAATCATTTGAACGTATTGACAGATACCAAATCGGTTAAGATATTTGAGAAATATTTGGGCGATAAAGCGTATAATGTTTTTCCTTCGGTACCCTTCGGTCATTCGGCCGGCTCATGACTTCAGGGTACCAGCCCACGCAACCCTGCCTTTTCTACTTAATGTCCATCAGATGGTTTATGTCAGACTGAGCTTGTCGAAGGCATGGCTAACAAACTCAAGCTGACAAAGAAGTGAAATAAGAAATCTACTTATTTGTTTATTTGCTGTAAAGTGGGGGAAAAAATCAGTCAAGTTCGGTTCATTCAATGGCTCGCAAAATCTCCTTTTCATTTCTTCTGTTCTTTTTGTTATTTTACATCGTTAAAATCAGCACATGAAATTATTTCTTTTCGGGATGTACGGGCTTATCACCATCATGTTAATTGTAACGTTGAACTCGACGCTATTGCTTAAAGCACCATTGGGGAAATTATTAAGTCCCCAACAGGGCCTTTGGCAAAATGCTGAACCGCTGAACGAAGATTATTCTGCTGATCTTTCCTTTCCGCAGCTTAGCGGTAGCGTAAAGGTTTATTTCGATGAAAGGCTTGTACCGCATGTGTTTGCCGATAATGATAACGATGCTTATTTTGTACAAGGTTATTTACATGCTAAATTTCGTTTATGGCAAATGGAGTTTCAAACCCGTGCCGCTGCCGGTCGCTTGAGTGAGGTAGTAGGAGCGATGGCGTTGGATTATGATCGCAATCAAAGAAGATTGGGAATGGTTTATGCGGCGGAAAATTCGCTGAAAGAAATTGAGAAAGACCCGGTAACCCTTGCAGAATGTGATAATTATACTGCAGGTGTGAATGCGTACATTGAAAGCCTTGACGAGAGCTCGCTTCCTGTGGAATATAAATTAATGGGCTACCAACCTGAAAAATGGACAAATTTAAAATCGGCTCTTTTTTTGAAATATATGGCGTTGGAACTGGCGGGGTACGAACAGGATTTTGAAATGACTAATGCAAAATCAATTTTTTCATCCGCAGATTTCAATAAAATATATCCCATTGTGATGGACTCTCTCGATCCTATTGTTCCAAAAGGAACCGTGTTTGATACAGCGGCAATCAAGTTGAAAATTCCGGCTTCGGCCGATTCGCTTTATTATGATGAAAAAGATTCAACAACGATTGATGAAATAAAACCAAACCCTGCCAACGGAAGTAATAACTGGGCGGTAAACGGAAGTAAAACAAAAAGCGGATACCCGATTTTATGTAACGATCCTCATCTTGGATTGAACCTTCCGTCGATATGGTATGAAATGCAAATCACCACGCCTGATTATAATGTTTATGGTGCCACGTTTCCCGGGGCTCCCTCCGTTATCATAGGTTTCAATGATAGCTGTGCTTTTGGGTTTACCAATGCCATGCGGGATGTGAGGGACTATTATACTGTAAAATTTAAAGACGACACACGCAAAGAATATTGGTTCGACAGCGCGTGGCATCCCAGCACGTTCAGGATCGAAGACATTAAAATAAAAGGCCAGCCCGACTACCTGGATACGGTTGCTTATACCAACATTGGTCCGGTGATGTATGATAAAACTTACAGTGGGGGCCGAAATACAAATGAAAAAGATTATGCAGTAAGATGGAAAGCCCACGACCCAAGCAATGAATTGAAAATGTTTACGCTTTTGGATAAGGCAAAAAATTATGATGATTATTTAGAAGCGATCAAATACTTGCAAACACCCGGGCAAAATTGCATCTTCGCCTGCAAAAATGGAGACATTGCTATCTGGGACCAGGGTGCATTCCCCGCCAAATGGTATCGCCAGGGCGATTTTGTAATGCCAGGTGAAGACAGTAGTTATTTTTGGCAGGGCATTATACCACAAAGCGAAAACCCGCATTTAGTAAATCCGGCGAGGGGCTTTGTGAGCAGTGCCAATCAATTGCCCACAGATACTACCTATCCCTATTATCTTGGAGGAAGTTACCCGCCTTACCGTGCACTGGAAATCAATAAGCGGTTGCAAGCGATGAATGATATTACGCCTCAGGATATGATGAAACTGCAAACGAGTAATTATAATATTTTTGGCGAGATGGCGCTTCCTGTTTTAGTAAATCATATGAAGGTGGGAAAACTTTCTCCGCAGGAAACAACATATTTTGATATTCTAAAAAATTGGAACTGTAGCAACGATCCGGATTCTAAAGGAGCTACTTTGTTTGTGTTGACGTGGGACAGCCTGGAAACCACCGTATGGAAGGATGAGTTTTTGAAAACACGATTGCAATTACCATGGCCTTCCGAGAGTACTTTATTGGACGACATCAATAAATATCCCAACTTCAAATTTTTTGACGAGGTGGATACGCCTCAGATTGAAACGTTGTCTGACGATGTAACGGCAGCCTTTCAAAAAGCTGCGGCAGTAATAAGAAAAGCAGATGAAAACGGGACGATGGAATGGGCAAAATATAAGGACACTCACGTCGAGCATTTAGCCCGCATAGACGCGTTCAGCCGGATGCATCTACCTATTGGCGGTGGTACCAATACGATCAATGCTGCCAAAGAACAACATGGGCCGAGCTGGCGAATGATCGTTTCCTTAACACCTGAAACAGAGGCGTACGGCATTTATCCAGGCGGTGAAAGTGGAAACCCAGGCAGCACTTTCTATGATAATTTTGTGAACGACTGGGCTGTGGGAAAATATTATAGATTGTGGGTGATGAAAGCTTCAGAAGCGAACGACAAAAGAGTAAAGGCGACGATGAGTTTTAATTAGCTAGGGAGGTGTAGGTATGTGCCAATTAGCTAATGTGCGATGTGGTATTCAGTTTCCTTTGAACCCTCCCCTGGAAGGCAAAGAGACCAGGCGGTAAACAAACAAATATTCATGATTTCTATTCTTGAATACATTAAACGAAATAAAAGTAAACCAATAAACCAATTAACAAATCAACCATAATAAAGAATGAAATTTATCGTGACTATCATACTCATCCTTCTTTTTAGTTTCCTTGCGGGATTGTATTTTCCCTGGTGGAGCATTGCCATCGTAGCTTTCATCCTTTCGATGCTGATTCCTCAAAAGCCATGGGTCTCATTTCTTGCAGGTTACCTCGCACTTTTTCTGTTGTGGGGGTCTTTGAGTGTATGGATCAGCGTTAGTAATGGCCATGTCCTGGCGCATCGTGTTTCTATGTTGATCTTTAGTACCGATAGCCCTTTTTTACTAATCACGGCTACCGCATTGATTGGCGCATTGGTAGCGGGCTTCGCAGCCCTGTCGGCAAGTTATGTTCATGAAATCAGAAATAATTACAAGGTTTAGTTGACGAAGCAAAAGCATTTTTCATTTTCTTCAACCCGTTTCTTACGGGTTTTTCTTTAATGATAAAAAATCAAATTTTTCTTTTCTTTAATTTTTTAGAAGTTATTTTCGTTTATGCAAAAAATTCTGCTGATCTTTTTATTTTTCGGCGTCTTTAGGGTTTCTGCGCAAAAAATTGAAGGGACCGTAAAAGATACAGAAGGCAATGTGCTATCCTTTGCATCTATTATTGTAGCAGGAACGCCAATGGGCACTACCACTAACGATAATGGGCGTTTTAGCATTTCTCTGCCACCTGGAAATTACACTATAGAATGTCGTTATGTAGGATATGCTTCGCAGGAAAAAAAGATAACACTTGGATCTTCCAATCAAATCATCAATTTTATTTTGCCTGTGCAGGAGCTTAAGCTCAAAGAAGTCGTTGTTAGACCTGGCGCTGAGGATCCAGCTTATGAGATCATCAGGCAAGCGATTAAGAAACGTCCTTTTTATAATAGCCAGGTAAAAGCCTTTGAAGCAAAAGTTTATTTGAAGGGGCTTATTAAATTAAGGAATTTACCGGGTAGAATATTTGGTCAAAAAATTCCCGAAGAAGACAAAAGCGAGATGGGACTTGATTCTTCGGGGCAGGGAATTGTATACTTATCTGAATCGGTAGAAAAAGTTTCGGCTCAGGAGCCGGATAAATTCAAACTCGAAGTGCTGTCGAGCAGGCTCAGCGGCAGCAATAGCTTTGGATTTGATTTCCCGGTTTTTATCAGTTTTTACGAAAATAATGTAGATGTATTTGATGGTGGAATAAATTCGCGTGGGTTTATTTCGCCCATCGCTGATAACGCGTTGAATTTTTATAACTATAAATTCCTGGGTAGTTTTTTTGAGGATGGTAATGAAGTGAATGTGATAAAGGTAATGCCTAAACGAAATTACGAACCTTTGTTTTCAGGCATTATCAACATTACAGAGAATGATTGGCGTATCTATAGCTGCAATCTTACACTTACTAAAGAATCTCAATTAGAAATCCTCGATACGATTACTGTTTCGCAGATGCACATACCGGTGGAAAATGATGTGTGGCGAATAAAAAACCAATCGCTTCATGTAAGCCTCGATAAAATGGGGCTGAAAGCGGTAGGCAATTTTGTATCCGTGTATTCCGATTATAATCTTCATCCTGATTTTGCGAAAGGCTATTTTAACCGGGTGGTTATTAAATATGATACGGCAGTTAGTAAAAAGCCTCATTCCTATTGGGATAGCATCAGGCCGGTTCCATTGGAGCCTGAAGAAATAAAAGATTATAGAACCAAAGACAGCGCGTTTGCGGTACGCAAGGATTATGTAGTTACCAATATTGATTCACTCCGCAAAAAGCAAGGGCCGGTAAAAGTAGTACAGCTATTTTGGACTGGCGTAAACCGAACTCTTTACGGTAAAACAAAAAACTACCAAATCCATTTTGACCCGCTGATAATGACGCTGCAATACAACACAGTGGAAGGGGTGGCCATAAATCCTTCACTGGTACTTTCCAAAAGATTACCTGAGATCAATTCGAAAATATCTTTCATTGCAGATGCACGGTATGGGTTTACCAACCGGCATTTTAATCCCTGGGGTGGCCTGGTTTTTAACAGCAATGACAATTTTGATCCGGAAAAAAAATACAATCATCAATCATTTTTTATCGCAGGTGGAAAGCGCGTGAGCCAGTTCTTTAAAGAAATTGACCTCACAGGTTTAGCCAATAGTGTCGCTACATTATTGTATGGGCAAAATGATATGAAAATATATGAAAATTATTTTGCCAAGGCAGGCTATTCAAAGCAGTGGGAGAGCGGTGTCAAATTTTTAATAGAAGGAGAATATGAAGATCGGATACCTATTAATAACACCACTGATTTTATTTTTACAAGAAAATATCAACACGTTCTAAAACCGAACTATCCGGTTGAAATTATGTCCTCACAATTTCAACGCCACCAGGCAGTAGTGATGCATACTTACGTAAGCATTACTCCTGGCCAACGGTATATCCAATTTCCTAAATACAAAATGCCTATGGGGTCAAATTATCCAACGTTTACCCTGGACTACACCAAGGGATTCAAAAGCATTTTAGGAAGTGATGTCAATTATGATAAGTGGTCGCTGAATATTATAGGCGACCTTGGTTTAAAATTGGCTGGAGCGTTAAAATACAACGCCACTCTTGGAGGATTTTTAAATGCGAAATCAACATTTGCCCAGGACTATAAACATTTTTATACCAGTTTTTCCCATATTTCCGGGCAATTTGTAAAGTCATTTCAAAATCTGACTTATTACCAATTTAGTAATACATCTTCTTTCTATTCTGAACTTCATTTAGAGCATCACGCTAACGGCCTCTTGACCAATAAGATCCCATTACTAAAGAAGTGGAACTGGAACCTGGTAGAAGGAACCAACGCGGTTTTTATTAATCCAAAAACAGATTATGGTGAATTTTTTGTCGGCCTGGAAAATATCTTGAAAATTTTCAGGATAGATGCGGTCGTAGGTCTGCAAAACGGTTACAAGCCGGTTTATACTTATCGGATTGGCTTCGGCGGTATATTGGGCAATACCTTGAATATTGTACGTTTCAAGAGGGTTGAAAAAATTGTGAATGTTTGGTAAGAAAGAATGTTGGCGTTTCCGGGAAATTGCGTGTGGATCCCGCGTATCGTATCGCCAAAGAATGTTCAGTATAAGTTAATCGTTATTTATTCCTGCGTATTGCTTCATATATTCATAGTGTTTCGTCAGTTTTCCTTCTTTCACGATCGTAGCATTTTCGATAATGTCAGAGCTCCCGGAAATTAAATCATCCAAAATATATTTTATTATTTGTTCACCAAAATACCTGGAAGCATCCCTGGGTAGCTCGTTTGGTAAATTGCCTACGGCCATTACGTCTATTGAGTTTTCTAAATAAGGTGCTGTGCGGCCGCCTGTGAATCTATCTATCCCATAAACAGGATCTTCCATAGAGTTATCCCCGAGGTTGATCGGCACGGAACCTCGCTTATCATCGGTAATGTCTGCAATTGTTTTTATCCTGAAATTTTCTTGCTGAATATCTGTTGATTCAAAGAGCCGGGGCGTTTTTGCATCCCAATAAACGCCGTTCAATAATATATCTGTCTCTGAAATATAATCGCTGAAAAGGCATTGATATCTTTCCGGATACTCGTGAAATTCTTTTCGGCTATACTTAGCTGTTGCTTTATTGATATAGAGATCTTCACCTTTTAAGTGCACATACACCGGGTACTTAAACTGAGTCGTCTTATATTCATCGGGCTCTGCTTCGTGAATTTCCATCAGGTTCATAATTTCCAAAATACCATGTGCTACACGGCCACTACCTGTTACGGCGATTTTTAATATAGGTATTTTTAGTTCAAAATAATTATGGATCAGTGCCTGGAAATTTTTCATTTTATAAACTCTTCCCAAAGAAAATTTTCCCGTTCGGTTTCCATACGCCATCATACCATTGTGGGCGCCTACTATGCCTGCAAAAAAACCAAAGCCAATCAGCCTTGTGCCATCTTCGTGCTCAAGGCATTCATAGTCGATTAAAGTTATTTTTTTACTGATAATGGCTTGAAGAAGTTTTTGATTGTAAGATTGTCGTTTCCGCGTGTGAGAAAAAAATAAATATTTTTTTCCGGGTATCAACATATCCACCGGAACTTCTTTTATCCCAAATAAAATATCACAATCACCCAGGTCTTCTTTTATTTCTATACCGGTGTTAGCATATTCCGCATCTGAATAACACCTCGTAGCAGAATGCTGAACAATAACAGAAATATTTTTATTTGAGTTGACCCATTTGCATTGCGCGGGAGTAAGCGCGACCCGGTTGTCCGGTGGTGTTTTCTCTTCTCTTATCAATCCAATCTTTAGCATCCGGTGTTTTTTGATAGCCGGCAATTTACATTATCTGCATTAAATGCATTTTTACAAAAATCATTTTGGACAGATTATATGGATTGCGTAATATTGCCACCCGAAAAAGCTGAAAGCCCGGGTGGCGGAATTGGTAGACGCAGCAGACTCAAAATCTGCCGTTCGCAAGGATGTGCTGGTTCGATTCCAGTCCCGGGCACAAAACCGAAGTATAAGTTGCTTCGGTTTTTTTTATTTCGAAATCTAATATTTTCAAGGACAATATTTCTTTTACCGGCTTTTCATAAGCTGAATTATTTACCGCAAAATAAAAATCATTGAAATTTGTTCGTTTACTATCAACGATGACTTTAAAATTCCTTCCGGCACTTTAAGTTTTCCGTCAATCTTACTGTCAATATTTAATGCTAAAATAGGTGGTATCAGCGGAAATTCTGGGTTATATTTTTCAGCAAGGTCTTAGCGGAAACCATCTGCTGAAATAAGAATAATGTATTGCTTTTGTTGCTGGTCCACATTATTCACATGGGTGGGAGTAACATACTCAGTATTGTTCTGTGCAAAAAGATGTTGGGAAATAAATAAAATCACAAAAAAGAATCCCGCACGTGCTTGGCTGAATTACGGAACATTAAACTTTATTATTAAATACAAGTTTAAAATATTTAGCAAAGCAACAAGATAAAAAGAAAATCATTTACCGTCAACTATATCCTCCGACCAGGATTTCGTTTGGTTTTTGCGCCTCGCCCATATTTGGCCTTTATGTCTAACGGGAATATCAGAGCCTAATATTTTTCCCCATGGTTTTAACTCATCCACTCTGTCAAAAATTATTTTAAGCACTGCAATAAAAGGAACGGACAAAAACATTCCGGGTATTCCCCACAAAGCGCCACCCATCAAAACAATGACCAGGGAAACAAGCGCATTAATCTTTACCTGCGATGATACAATTCTTGGAACCAATATATTATTATCAATAAACTGTATAATAGCGTAAGCGGCAATTATTCCTAACTGAGTAGAGAATCCATCTTTTGTAATAGTGGCAATGATTATCGGAAGTGCAATGGCTACAATGCCGCCGATATAAGGCAATACATTTAACAGCGCTCCGATAACACCAAGCAAAATTGCATATTGAACGCCCAGGATCAACAAGGCTGCAGAATTCATTATGGCAACAATGATTGCTTCCAAAAGAAGCCCTACCATGTAGCTCTGTATTGCTTTTTTGGTTTCACGCAATACATTACTCACTTTTTTGGAATTTCTTTCAGAAAATACTTCGAATAAAAAATTTAGAATTAATGTTTTATAAAACAACGTCAGGAATATATAGACCGGCAAAAGAAATATCACGCTAAAGGTGCCGAACACCGACCCCAATGTCTGGCCGATATAAGGTTTCAGTCCGGTTTCCCCTTCAGATATTAATTGATTTTGTTTGGCAACAGTGATTGAATAATTATCCTGAAGCCAAATCTGAAGGGTATGAAAAAGTTGTGAAAATTTTTCTTTTAGCATCGGTAAATTGTCTGAAAATTTTACCAACTGGGACGATATAAAATACATAACTCCAGCGACAAAAAGGATTGCTAATAACAACGAAAGAGATATGGCTACGACCCTGTTTATTTTTTTCCTTATCATCAAATTCACCAACGGATTTAAAAGGATGGCAATCATTAATGCAAAAGCAAGTGGTACCAAAATACCGCGGAGAACAAAAAGTACAAATATAAAAAGGATGATTCCAAAAAGTGAAACGGTGGACCTGATAAAGAAAGGGTATTTTTTTTCCATAAAATAAAATTAGTCTTGAAAACAATGAAATGATGTATTCTCAATAATCACCTTGGTGCTACAATTTAGACTGCATCCGTAAGATTATGTGTTTTATAAAACTAATTTGCAATAATAAAACTATTGATTGTAAAAATCCTCAATAAAAAAATCGGACATCTGTCAGAGAATAGAATATAAATTACTAAATTGGCAGAATATTTCGATTTCGATTGACTCCACACATTTTTCAAACTAATAAATGCTTATCGACATGAACGAAAACATTAACAAAAGCGCGTTGTTTACAGGTAGCTGTTTTGCGCTAATTACCACTGCTTTTACCTTTAGCATCCGGGCTGGCATTCTGCCTCAGCTTGGAACAGAATTTAATCTTACTGCTGAACAACTTGGGTTTATCAATTTAATGTGGTTTGTGGGTTTTCCCATTGCCATGATTATCGGAGGACTCGTGTATCATTCTTTTGGCCCAAAAAATATTATGAGAGTAGCTTTTGTGGCACATACATTGGGAATTGTTTTTACGATTTATTCCGGAGGTTACACAACGTTGCTAATCTCCACACTGTTTATAGGGTTTGGAAACGGATGTACCGAAGCTGCGTGTAACCCAATGATAGCAGATACTTATTCAGGAGTAAAAATGAATAAAATGCTCGGACGGTTCCACATGTGGTTTCCCGGCGGAATAGTAGTGGGCAGCCTCATCTCCAAGTTCATGACTGACGCTGGGCTTAGCTGGCAGTCCCAGATGTGGGTTACGATGGTCCCAACAATCATTTATGCGATTCTTTTTTATGGCAAAGCCTTTCCAAAATCCCCGGCGGAAACCACGCATCTATCCAAAAACTTTAAAGCGATGTTATCTCCTGTATTTATCTTTTTGTTTTTCTGTATGGCGTTAACGGCGATTTCGGAATTTGGCCCGCAGCAATGGGTTGGACTGATAATGGCCAACAGCGGCGCAAGCCCCATGCTTATCTTAGCGCTGGTAACAGGATTAATGGCGGTAGGAAGATTTTTTGCGGGGCCAGTTGTAAAGAAATTTGGACAAACTGGTGTGTTGCTTCTGGGGGCTATTTTTGCGGCTATTGGTATTTATCTTTTCAGCGTCGTTACAGGTCCGATGGCTTATGTGGCAGCCATGGTCTTTGCGATTGGAGTGTGTTATTTCTGGCCAACTATGATCGGCTCTGTGGCTCAGCGAGCGCCATTGACAGGTGCGTTGGGAATATCTATCGTTGGGGGACTAGGGATGTTTTCTACAGCTATTTTTCAACCCATTATAGGAAACTGGATTGATAAAGCAAGAGTGGTAAGTGCTGCTTCGGGACTAACCGGCTCTGAGTTGGAGCTTGCAGCAGGCCAGCATACGCTTGCGAGAATGGTTGCATTTCCGGTTATACTTATTGTTTTATTTACGATATTTTTTATCTGGCAAAAGAAAACGCAAAAATCAGGTGCGCTGAATTTAGCGGTTGAATAAATGCAACACCTGCCAGGTTTTTTAAGCCTGGCAGGTATGTGTATCTAGGTAGGATAAATTATTCATGAGACAAAATAGGCTTAATTTGTTGGTTCACTGTTAAACCTGACACAGGACGCATGGAGAAAGACATAGCGCTCTGCCCTATGTTAGCTACGAACGCCCCTTCAGGGCTTAGTTTAGGTACCGCTACTGAGATAAAATATGCTGAATTTGCCTGCCTTTGCCGGCAGGCAGGTTGGTTCACTGAAACGTCAAATCGCCGCGGGTAATAATTTGGTATTTAGATGATTAAAATTTTGTAGAACAGGCTCAATAAAAAAGGAAACCCAAACGGATTTCCTTTTTTAATATCTTAAAAATCAAAAATACTATCTTGATGCGCTGTCGGTAGAATTAGTAATCCTGCCTCCGCAAATAAATCGCTTAGCGTAATAGTGGCTATCCAGGCTGCTGATTTTCACCCCATGGGTAGAGGCTTGGAAGAAATAATTATTATCCAGGTAAACGCCCACATGAGATACCCCACCGTGTGTATTGAAAAAAACAAGATCGCCTTCCTGCAATTCATCTTTTTCGATGTGTTCCGTGGCAGCGTATTGTTCCTTTGCGGTCCGAGGCATAATAAATCCGTAAACTGCCAGCAACAAGGCGCTGGTAAGCGCACTGCAATCAATACCTTTTTTGGTAGTGCCACCAAGACGGTAACGTGTACCAAACCACTCATCGACAAAATCCAGTAAAGACACATTCTTTAAAGATTCTACATCAACGTCCATCATCATAGCATATTTAAATTGCACGTCCGACAGAGTCTCAATTACCGAAGGTGTAGCTTCTTTTGCTGGCACATTCACTGCTTTTGTAAAAACAGGAGCGGTTACTATCTTAATACTTTTTGTGCCACCACTTTCGGTGTTTCGTAATATGCCATCAGGTGTGAAAGATACACCCTTAATGTAAGCAGGTGAAGCGCTTTCGCCATTATTAGTAACACTGATATTGTTGATACTTGATTGTGCATTTGCAAATTGCACATTGCAAAAGAATAAGAAGGATAGACTTGTTAGGGCAAGTTTATTCATGTTTTATTGGGTTATAATCGTCTATTAAAAAAAAGCAGCTGTTCACTAATTTGTCGAGAACGCGATGCTAAAACTTTTCTACAAACGATGAGAATCAAAAATTATTTTCTCAACGGTGACGAAGTTAAGTTTCTGACGCCAAAAAATCAAAAGAAATTTTTGACCTAATTAAATGACAAACGATCCTATAGTTTAGCAGCAAATGTATTTAGAAGGCAGCGCTATTTCCGATGTTCCGTTGCATGGGCATTGGCTCTCAAAAATGGCATCCATAAAGGGTTTTATCGAATCCGATCGTATGTTAAAAATATTTTATCAGCAAAAAGTGAAAGATTTCTTAAAAAAAGTTTTACCCTTAGTGTTGATAATTTACAAAAAACCGGCCCTCAGTTTTTACGATATTTGCGCCATAAGGCGGGAAGCGAAAAGCTAAAGACTGAAAGCAAACGCTCATAAGTGATAAATCACGACTTTTAAATCATAACTCATCACTTCTAAATATTAACGTATAACCCATAACTTCTACCTCAGAACCTGACCAATGAAATTCTCTCACCTCCATGTACATACGCAATTCTCACTTTTGGATGGCGCAGCCTCTATCAAGGCGCTTTACAACAAAGCGATTGCAGATAACATGCCTGCATTGGCCATTTCTGATCATGGAAATATGTTTGGTGTTTTTGAATTTGTAAAACACGCGCACACGCTCAAAAATGCCGATGGTTCTCTTAAAGTAAAACCAATTGTGGGTTGTGAATTTTATATTACAGAAAACAGGCATCAAAAACAATTTACCAAAGAACAAAAAGATCCGCGCCATCACCAGATATTATTGGCAAAAGATGCGGAAGGTTATAAAAATCTTTCTAAACTGACATCGCTCGGTTACATAGAAGGATTGTATTCAAAATATCCGCGTATTGATAAAGAACTCATTCATAAATACCACAAAGGCCTTATTGCTACCACCTGTTGCCTTGGCGCTTTGGTGCCTCAAACCATATTAAAAAAAGGCGAAGCAGAAGGAGAAAATGAATTCAAATGGTGGCTCAATATTTTTCAGAAAGATTATTATGTAGAATTACAAAGGCATGGGATTCCCGACCAGGAAAAAGTGAATAAAGTGCTCTTGAAATTCGCGAAAAAATATGATGTCAAAATTATCGCGAGCAACGATTCCCATTATGTAGATCAAAAAGATTTTAACGCGCATGATATCCTTCTTTGCATTAACACCGGTGAAACACAGGCCACACCAGCCTTGCGGGAATTTTCGGATGATGATGTAATAACAAAGAACAAACGTTTTGCATTTCCCAACGACCAGTTTTTTTTGAAAAATACCAACGAAATGCAGTCGGTTTTTAACGATCTGCCTCAGGCGTTGGACAATACAAATGAAGTAATTGATAAGATAGAAGTGCTGGATCTTAAAAGAGATATCCTGATCCCGCATTTTCCGGTTCCGCCCGAATTCCCAAACCAGGAGGCTTTTCTCGAACACCTTACATGGACGGGCGCCAAAAAACGATATCAAACCATCACGCCCGAAATAGAAGAGCGCATCAATTTTGAATTGTTTACCATCAAGACGATGGGGTTTGCCGGATATTTTTTAATCGTGAGCGATTTTATTAAGGCAGGGAAAAACCTCGGCGTTTTTGTGGGTCCGGGAAGAGGCTCCGCGGCTGGCTCGGTAGTGGCTTACTGCATTGAGATCACCAACATAGATCCCATAAAATACAATTTACTTTTTGAAAGGTTTTTGAATCCTGATCGTAAATCGATGCCGGATATAGATACCGATTTCGATGATGAAGGACGCCAGAAAGTGCTGGACTATGTAGTGGATAAATATGGCAAAAACCAGGTGGCACAGATCATTACTTATGGCACAATGGCGGCCAAAATGAGTATCAAAGACGTGGCCCGCGTAATGGATCTTCCTTTGTTTGAAAGTAACGCACTGGCAAAATTAATTCCTGATAAACCCGGTACTTCCTTAAAGAAGGTGTTGAAGGCGCCACTCACCGGACCTAAATCGCTCACAGAAGAAGGTGTAGGTCCGGATGATCTTATCAATATTCAAAAGATACGGGAAATATATAATGGCGATGATATACGAAGCAGGGTGTTGCACGAAGCGGAAATATTAGAAGGGTCAGTAAGAAATACAGGCATCCACGCTTCGGCTATCATCATCGCTCCTCAAGACCTGATGGAACTCATTCCTGTGGCCACTTCCAAGGATTCTGAGCTGTGGCTTACGCAAATAGATGGCAGCAATATCGAAAGCGCTGGTGTGTTGAAAATGGATTTTCTCGGTTTAAAAACCTTGAGTATTTTAAAGACTGCTCTTTCACTTATCAAAAGAAATCATGGGGTAGAAATAGTGTTGGATGATCTTCCCCTGGATGACGAACTAACGTATCAATTATTTCAGCGCGCCGAAACCAACGGTACATTCCAGTTTGAAAGCCCGGGAATGCAGAAACATTTAAGGGACTTAAAGCCTGATAAATTTGATGATCTCATTGCGATGAACGCCTTGTATCGTCCAGGGCCTATCGCTTACATTCCTGCTTATATCGAACGTAAACATGGAAGGCAGGAAATAGTTTATGACCTGCCGGAAATGGAAGAGTTTTTGAAAGATACTTATGGTATTACCGTGTACCAGGAACAGGTGATGCTGCTGTCGCAAAAACTGGCAGGATTCAGCAAGGGCGATGCGGACGTTCTTCGTAAGGCGATGGGAAAGAAGCAACGCGCAGTGCTGGATAAGATGAAAGAGCAATTCATTGAAGGCGCCAAAAAGAACAATCACCCCGTAAGTAAATTAGATAAAATATGGAGTGACTGGGAAGCTTTTGCGCAATACGCTTTTAATAAATCGCATTCTACTTGTTATGCGTTTGTGGCTTATCAAACTGCTTACCTGAAGGCGCATTACCCGAGTGAATATATGGCGGCTGTGCTCAATCACGCGGGAGCGATAGACAAGATTACTTTCTTCATGGAAGAATGCAGACGCATGGGATTAACCGTATTGGGGCCTGACATCAATGAATCCCAAAAAGGATTTGCGGTAAATAAAAAAGGAGAGATCAGGTTTGGGTTCAGCGGTATGAAAGGCGTAGGAGAAGCGGCTATCGAAAACATCATTGAAGAACGAGATAAGCGCGGCACGTTTACCTCCATCTTTGATATGATAAAAAGAGTAAACCAGAGAACGGTGAACAAAAAATCGCTGGAAAGCATTGCTTATGCTGGTGGTTTCGACTGTTTTTCTGATTTTCACAGGGCGCAGTTTTTCTTTTTGATTCCGGGTGAGCATATTAATTCCCTGGAAAAAATAATCAAATTCGGCAACCAATACCAGGCCCAGCTTCATAACAATGTAAACACTTTGTTTGGCGACCTGCAAATGGCTGAAGTAACGCCACCTACGATTCCGGAATGCGAGGCATGGCCGTTGGTTACGTTGCTTGACAATGAGAAAGCCGTGATAGGAATGTACCTGAGCGGCCATCCGTTAGACAATTACAAGTTTCAGTTGCAGCATTATAGAATTGATACTATCGCTGATTTTAATGAATTTAAAGAAGCAGTGAAACTCAATCCCAATCCAGGAAGGCAATTTAGAATTGCCGGATTGGTTACGGAAGGCCAGCATCGTGTATCAAAAAAAGGAAACAAGTTTGGAGTACTGGTGCTGGAAGATTACACATCCAAGATGGAAGTCATGCTATGGAGCGAGGATTACGTGAAGTTTAATAACTACCTGGAACCCGGAATGGTGGTTTACCTTACCGGTGCATTCACGCAGCGCTACCAGACTTCCCCCTATGAATTCAGGATCAGTAGCATTAATTTGTTGGAATCGTTGATGAGAACCGGGACTAAAAAGTTGCAAATTGAAATGCACCCGCAATCCGTTTCGAAGGAGATGATTGAATTTATTGGTGAAAATGTACAACATCATCCCGGCAGCGCGACCTTGAAATTTTGCATCAACGAGCCTGCAGCCAGGGTGAAATTTGGGATGTACTCCATGGAAAAAGGGTTTGAAATGAATGACGAATTGGCGAGTTACCTGCAACAAAAGCCCGAATTAGACATACTGGTAGAATTAACATAGTGTGGATATGCCATTTCATCATATAAAAAATATTGGCTGTAACTTTGCACGCTTAATGACAATGAAACAACTTATAAATCAATTTTTAAATCAATAAAATTTTAATTATGGCTCAGGAATATACCGACACGAACTTCCAGGAAAAAGTTTTGGATTCAGATAAATTAACTATGATAGACTTTTGGGCAGAATGGTGTGGCCCATGCCGCGCTATCGGCCCGGTAGTAGAAGAACTGGCAAAAGAATACGATGGACAGGTGAATATCGGAAAAGTAAATGTGGATCAAAATCCCCAGTTAAGTGTTAACTA